>Ga0315900_10000086_pt1 | contig 156076 bp, 109 predicted proteins | sample LakEriMetagenome_FD_203521 | JGI IMG/M metagenome (GOLD analysis project Ga0315900, IMG submission 203521) | Freshwater fungal communities from buoy surface, Lake Erie, Ohio, United States - Buoy 12 MA114 | ecosystem: Environmental > Aquatic > Freshwater > Lake > Lake biofilm | place: USA... | reverse complement strand
ATGGATTTCGACCATCTGGGCGCTAAGGCCCGTTCGCAAATCGCTCGCCGCTCCATCCATAACCCCAATCAGCGATGTGACGTTATGTGGAAGCTTCGAGCCGCAACCGTAGCCGGTGACATCAACTCTTGAAAAATAATATTCCAAGTTGATACCGGCACAGACAGGTATGACGGCGCCTAGGATACGAGCGAGAATGGCTTGTTCTGCGTCATCCTGCATTGGGTCGTAGGATACGAGAAATGAGCGGCGATCGAGATACAGTCCTCGAGTTCTGCCGCGTCGGGCTACCGTACAGATCGCGTTGGTAGCATGATTGTATTCGGGACGCGTTTGGGAAAGGTCTTCGCTGCGCGTTTCGACATGTCGCAAGGCCGCTGAAGGTTTGAGTGACAGACCAGCGGACACGAAACGCCGAGACCTTTCGTGAGCATTTCTTGTTCGCGCCTGTTCGATCGTCTTAAGGACATGGTCGAACGAAACTTTTAGCGATAAAGGTATTTTCTCTATATCTACAAAGCGAATCGAATCATCGCAGGTATTGTGAAAGGCTCCGACAAAGCAGCAGTCCTCAGGGATAATCAACCCTCTATCTTTAAGAATCTTCCGAACTCGAGGATCATTTGCCATCGCTGAAACGGCACGGGCGTTGGGACCACCGCGGCCTCCTCCGCATGCTCCACAGTTATAAGCCGATTCATGCGGATTGTTTAAGCTTGATGATCCATGGCCACAAACGATAACAATGGGGGCAAAGTTTTCTCTAAGTCCAATGTCTTGCAGTAGTCGTTGTACGGCATCAGCCATTTCTGAAACAGTGAATCCTAATTGTCCCGGCTCTTTTCCTGGTGAACCCTCCATCCGTTCCAGCGTTAATTCCGTTTCGGTGGGTGGAGTAAGAATATTACCAGCTGCTTTCCGAAATGCAGCCGTTAATCTTGGAAACAGCACTCGAGCTACTAGCGGGATGGTTGCTAGAGGCCCCAGTATCGCCATCCCCAGACCACTAACCAACGAACGACTTGACTTGTGCCAGGCATGAGCTTGTTTGCCAATCAGTTTACGAGCTCGACTTCGACGACCATGTTTTTCTAGAGCCTCTTCGCGAACTTGTTCCACAACATAGTGCTGTGGCTTCATGATAATCGGGCAGAGGGGAACAAAATGGGCGTCGCCAGCACCTCGATAATAGATTGGCACAGCAAAAAATCCTGCTGCTCCAAATGTTTCACACTCTGGATCGATCTCTTCTAAATGTCGTCGGAACGATTCTTCGCGGTCATCGATACAACAGACAATTTGAAAACTGGGCCGGGAATGTTTTTGGGTGATGCGATCGATTTGTCGCAGGCCTACTTTCTGCGAGTGGAGTTGATAGGCGTTTAGCACCTGTTGGCGGTAGGCAGATTCGAAGGCTAGCTGGAATGTTTTACGACGTTGCAAGGAATCGAATGCTTCGACCTCAGCAAGCAGTTCGTTCCATTGATCGGAATTGAGTTGATGCAATCGTTCCGGTCCCCAGCCGCAGCTTTGCGCGAGCTGATAGAGTGTAAAGGCTCGCTGGAGATTGACTTCACCAGGGGCTTTGATCGGCTGAGGTGGGGTAAGGTTCCGCCGTATGTCTTTAAGGTTATAAGTATTCTTCAGCTCACGCCGTATTAGATTCCGTAGCACAACTCTTTCAACGATTAGTTTTACGGCCAGAAACTCTTGCAGGCTGTGTGAGGGAACACCAAGCGGTACTCGGTCACCGCGATGCTCGATTTGATTTAGGATTCCGGCCCAGCCTCGCAACGCTAGTAAGGTTTCCGCTAGAAAGTCATCCCACTCAGTTTCAGAGACACCCATTTCGCTTAATGAATCTAGAATGGACTCTAACGCAGCAGTTCCCTTTCTCTTAAGTTCATGTAGTTCTTTCTGCAAGCCATCGTAAGGCTCGCCAGGAGAGTTTCCTGGCTGGGAATAGAGTTGCAGGAAGCAGTGATAAAAACCTGTCGAGCGATCTGGAAGTTCCCATTGAGAAAATCCTTGATCCACATAGACAGAACAAAAGCGAACGAGCAACTCGTTAACCATTTTGTCGCTATCGATTCCCGTAGCTCGATAAAGGCTATCTCGATGGCGAATACCCTCGCAGTGTTGGGGGGCAAAGGGAGCTACTTCGGAAGCAGAGCGACAGGCCAACCATATCAATCGCAATGTTGCTGTTTCCCAGTCTTGTGCTGTCCAGTCAGTGGGACTTTCGTCGCAAACTTCTTTTAAGACTTGCTCGATTAATTTGCGATGACCGTTGGTCCCGACGGTGTTGTCGCCATTTCGGGGACGCTGATCGATAGGTTCTGAACCTCGAGTATCGCGCGTGGAGCTATTGATGAAGTCGCGTAGGATCCAGCGTTTAGTCGATTCTACCAATTCAGTACGATGCTGCGATTCGTGGTCCTTACGAAAGTTCTGCAAGGCATCGGTTTCGGCAATTAGCCAATTCAGTTCCGCTGGTGGCGCAAAATACAAAGGGTAGAGCATCATCGCGCGACGCAGCTGAATACGGGTAACAAGGCCAGCTGCCAATGAGAGATCGGTACACGTTGTAGTCTTTTGTAGTGCCTCTTCGATATCCTCTTTTGTCATTCGGTTAGCAGCGAGTTCGACCCGAAACTCATCCTCAAGGAGATAAGGATGGCAACCAAATGTTTCTGCCGCGACAGCTACCGCATCATGAAAGTGAAGGTCTTCAAAGGCATGTAATGTGTTGTGATGCACAAAGACATTGATGGGGCCTTGGGCTGGAAGCAGATGAGAAGTGTGAGCAATGGACGCTTCGAGGCGATTGATCGATTCTGATTTATCCGTCGAGTGCAAGGTGCTTTCAGTTTGCATGAAAAAGTATCGTTCCATGATGAGAGACTTAGGGCGATGGTAGGTAAGTCGCTACGGTGAAAGAAATTGCACGCAAGTTGGGGGCTTGTGCATTTTTTTTCATGTACCTCCGCCCGTTTCCGCATAATTTCCATGGGAAAATGATTCTTTGTTTCGGAGAGCTAGAAGGGAGCAAAAAGAGTGCCAAAGCCGTTTGGCAACGTCAGCGAGGCAACTTCTCCGAAATTTAGTGACGAATTAGCATTCGCTCCTGCCCTGGTTTTGTGAATGAAGTTTGCATTCCTAGATGATGGAAGATACTCACGCCTTGGGTTCCCTTGAAGCGAAGCGGACTAGTGAGGCGAATGATTCAAGGTTGTTACTGGATCGTGAAAGTGTGCAGGCTGTCTCACGGCTGAATCATTTAGATTCGGTTCAAGAGAGATACTAGGGTGATTCTCATAGAGTGGTGAAATATTACTGCAGATAAAGTTAGCGCGAGTGATGTTCGTGATTCGATTTGTGTTTCGCCAAGGTAATGCGAACGGGAAATCATCGCAGCTTGGGAAGTTGGTGCGTTAGGCTGGGGCTGATAATTCGCGTCATTGAATGGGTCGTGAAAGTCACGACAGGGACATCGACCTTGAATAATAGAGACATTGATGCTGCGGTCGGCGGATTGGAGAAAGTTGGATCGCGCAGAGATGACCGGGAGGTTAGTATCAGCCGTGTTCCAGCATTTTTGTGTTAGGGGCGAGCTGCATGACTTGGAGGCAACGTTTGATGAAGAATGATAAGTGACCTCTGCGCACTGAGTTGGGCGTTGCCCGGTTGGGCCGCGATGGTGCCAACGATGGCTTCAGTTGCAGAGCACGAGAGTGGTAAAGGGCTGGAGCGAAATAAGAAGGCACACGTTGATTCGAGTGACGAGTCAACGTGTGCACATGAGTGATATCATTTAGATTCGATTTGCAATTTCGTGTTACGCGCCGGTAAGAGCGGTTACTTTTTCCATGAACGGATTCACGACTGGTTCAATGATGGCTTGAACACCCTGAATAGCATAAACCTTCTTGAGAGTTTCGTTTACCGTTACGATGAAGGGTTTGATGGCGGCAATGATTGCTGTTTTCGCTTCATCAGGTAACTTGTCGATACCGATTCCGTCGAAAGCAGTAGCAACTTCTTTCACCTTCTCAACTGCTTCGGTGGCTGTTGTTTCGTCCGTTATACCTTCAAGAGATGACGTAAGTGCATTGAAGGTTGAATTGACGCGTGCCGTTAACTTGTCGACGTTGATGTTATCGCCAACGATTTGAGGGGGAGTTGTTGATGGAGCTTTCTGTAGATTTTTAGGTTGATCCATCGACGAGATTAGAAGATAGGCGACGCCAGCAACTACGGCAGCGGGGATGACCCATTTCAGTAGCTTGTTGATGGGGAGTGAATTGTTTTGAACGGCTGCCTGAGCCGAATTTGCTGCATCGCCAAGCATGCTGGTGAGCCCCATAGCGCCCTGCAGTTCACCCGGGATCGCCGAGGATAGGAAGCTGGATTGGTCTTTAAACAATTTGGTTAGGTCGCCAACGCCTAGTCCTTGTGATTTGACATACTTACCGATAACGCTGATCGCAATTGGGGCCAAGAGTCCCAATAGGCTTGTGATCGACTTGTCACTGATGCCAAGAAGTTTCGCCAGTGCCGGTACGAGAGAAGATTGATTGCCGCCCAGGAGTGAAGGGAGAAGCTTGAGACCAGCTTCGATCAAGGAAGACTGTTTACCGCTTCCAAGTAAATCGCCTAAGTTGCCTAGGATCGAGGGGTCTTGATTGCCAATCGTTTTAGAGAGCTCGTCAGCTCCCGCGGGTGTAGAAGCTTTTTTCAGCATGCCACCGAGCAGAACTGGAATTAGCGCATCCAGAACGCTGGAGGATTGTTTCTTGTCCAAGCCAACGGAGGATCCAATCGATTCGGAAACCTGTCCAGCGATTGCACTTTTGATCATATCAAGAAGATTCACGGCCATGCGTTTTCTCCTGCTTAAAGATGTTAAGGACTTAATTGCAGAAACTGGGCGTAGTATTAACTGGTTCCAGGAGGCTGACTAGGAGCGATAACTGGATTCCGAAGAAAACAGGGAAAAGTCTACAAAATCGCCTGAAAAGTGGCGGATATTTGTTCGCTTATTGCATGAATTCGATGGGAATTCCGCAACTCTTGACCGTGATCGGTGGATGTCTTGATGGTCAAAATACGGCCCCGTCAAATGATTGGGGACTGTTACGAACTAATTCTTGGGCTGGTTAAAAAGTCTTAAACTGACATTCAAAAAGTTATTGCTGGCGAGGATGGGATTGCTAGGGAAGGCTCAATCGATTGCAGTTGGCGACCAAAGCGAATTTTGGCTCGATGGGAATTTGAGCGGTCGTTAATAAATCAATTCATAAGGCTTAAACTCCGATATTTACAGTATCTGTCATCCCCTGAAGTAAGGTGATCGTTGTTGGTGGTCTCTATTGACTACCGTGTAAGAACTCGGTTAATCTGATCAATATTTTTGACTGGTCTTTTCGGATCTTCGCCCTTGTCTTTTTTTATTTCTTACTTTTGGTACTTGGCTGGAGATGGTGATGCTCTCGAGCTCCATGATTAAGATCTTTCGTGCGTTCCTGATTATTAGCGGGATAATATGCAGCCATTCTTTTTTAATGGGGCGGCAGTGGACCAGCTCGGATGGAAAATTTCGTGTCGAAGCTGAGTTTGTCGCTGTCCGATCAGGGAAGGTTGTTCTGGAAAAAAAGAATGGCGAAATCATTTCTGTTCCAGTGGAGAAATTAAGCAACGAAGACCTTGCCTACATTGAGGGAAAAACTGGCGTAACGCTTGAACGGCCGAAGACTGGAGCGACGAAAAGCGGATCGACGAAAGGTGGATCCAGTAACAGCGATCCAGAGGACTTATTCTCTGACGCTGAAGAATCTGATGATACGGAAATGACTAAATTGTCCGAGTCAAATTCGCCAGATGCGAGTGCCGCTGAGGGTGCGCAGGCTCCGGCGTTGATTCAGCCCATCAAGCTTAAAGGTGAGAAGGAGACAGATCCTTCTGGTATTGCGCGAGCTTTACCCAAGAGCACGAATCTATACAAGGCGATGACCTTTTCGCCCGACGGTGCTTATCTGTTGGTTTCGATGAGCAATAATTCGATTGCTGCATTCGACGTGAATAACGCCAAGCTAGCCATGGTAACTCCAGAATATAATTTGCTTGGTGAAATCCCCGTATTGCAATTTACCGCTAACGGCAAGTTGCTGCTTACTGGATCGGCGAAAGGTGTCGTTGTCGTTTGGATGGTTTCTAAAACAGGCCAACTGCAATCTGTCGGCCAGTTCCCTGGGCATACGAGTGCGATTACTGCGTTGGCGATTGCCAAAGATAATGATTTGGTGATCTCAGGTAGCAGCGATCAGAAGGCGAGGGTGTGGAGGATCGAAGATGGCAAAGAAGTCATGTCGATAGATTTTGAATCTCAAGTGGCGGGGGTTTGGATAGATCCTGATGGAGAGGAAGCTCTCGCAACAGATGGTAAAACGCTAGTAAAAATTGACCTAAAGACAAAGCGAACGACATCATTTGAGCTAGAAAAATACAGCTTCTTTGGCAAGGCGACATTTTCACGCGATGGCAAATTGCTTGCTATTAAAAGCTCCTCAGAAGTAAAAATTTTTAATGCGAAAAACGGTAATCCGATGTCGGAAGTGAAGACAACGGAATTGATTCAATGTTTTATGTTTTCGCCTGATGGTCGAAAGCTTCTAACGGGTGAGCGAGGAGTTGTTAGTGTTTGGGATCCGAAGGATGGCAGTCGAATTGAAGTAATTCCTACCGGCCTAGATACCTATTTGGAAGTGCTGGCCTTCTCACCGGACAACTGGCATTTTGCCGTCTCTGGTAGTTATACACCCATAGCAGTTATGCGATTGGGAAGGAAATAAGCTTTTTATTCTGAATGGTTTCACGGAAGACAACAGCGTAGCGATCGATCTCGACCGAGGAATTTCTATCTGCGGAGAATCATCAAGTGAAGGCTCGCGGTATTATCTTGCAGGCATGTGCAGGCGTGCTGGTGTTGATGTGTGTCGGATTGTCTGGATGCGACTCGCTTTTTACTGTGCCCGGTATCGAGGCTAATGGAAACTCCAGTTCAACCACTAACGCGCCCGCGTACCAGCCGATTCCATCGAACAATCAGTCAGGAAGTACGGCAACGAGTTATTCCTCAGATGGTTCGTCCGACCCTTCTGCGGCGACATCTTCCGGAAACGCTTTGGCGTCTTCTTCTCCAACGCGAGATATTCTTAAATATAAGTTCGCTGGAAAGTCTTACGAAAACTACTCAATGGAGATTAAGCTCCAAGGGGAAACGCAAAGGAGCATTATTGGCTCCACAGGGTTCAGCGCAAAGGCAGCGACCAATGCAACGATTGAAACTCCGGTGACGCAGGGTAGTGGAACAGCGTGGGTCCTATCGAAAGATGGTTACTTGATGACCTGTGCACATGTGGTTGATGGAGCCAATCAGATAACAGTTACCATTAACAATCAGACTTATAACGCTTCGTTGATTGCCGCTGATGGTCGATTCGATTTGGCGATATTAAAGATACCTGCAACGAATCTCACACCGCTTCCATTGGCCGAAGATGGAATTTGCGAGCAGGGGCAAGAAGTCCGTTCTGTAGGTTTTCCGCTTTCTTCTGTACTTGGGGAAAGTATCAAGATCAACCGCGGTACTATTGCGGGTTTTGTGGATATTGAAGGGCGGCAGTTGATTCAGATCGACGTGCCCATCAATCCAGGCAATAGCGGTGGGCCCGTGGTCGATTTGTACGGCAATGTAATCGGAGTGGCATCAGAGAAATTGGCTGGAAGCGATATTTCGTCGGTGGGTTTTTGTGTTCCTGCAGCGGTGGTCCGCCAGTGGGGAGGAAACTTCGTTCGCGCGACACCGGTTGGGAAGAAGGGATGGGAGATGTCGGGAACGGATTTGAGCAAGAAGGTCTCGCCAAGCGTAGCATTAGTCAAAGCATCCTCAGGTGGTAGTCGTCGAGATTTGAAGGCTTTTGTGATCGAGGGCAATGGTGGTTACACGGTGCTCGGAGACGGCTATCCGACGAGTGATGTACGAGATGAGGGATCCTTATTGGTTGACGATAGCGGTACCTTGATCGACCTGAAGGATTGTCATCAGCTACCGTTTCTACTGGGTCCTTTGGCATCGTTTGCCATTCCACCGTTGTCGCCTGATGGCCAGCCTCAATGGCGAACCGAAGAGTTGATTCAGGTGGCGGCGACGTCCCAGGAAGAGTCTCGGCAAGATCCATTAGAGGCGATGTTGTCGAGGCGTTTCAGTTATGGATATGGTGGCCGCCAAACGCAACGTGTCGTAACTTTGGTGTCGGCTGCTCGAATTCAGGATTTTCAAATCGTCTCATCGGACTCTAATGACGTCAAAATTGAAAAGCGTTGGGAGATTGTCAGTGAGCCAGTTCCTGGTATCGGTTTTAGCATCGGGTGTACAGGAACTGGTACGTGGACATTCAATCGTTCACTTGGCTTAATGTCCGATTTTCAAGGGACAGCCAACTACACGCTGTCCAATGAGAACGGACAAATCAGCTTGCCCATGACGATCAAGGTTACACGCAACACCGAAGAACTCGCAAAGCTCGCAAATGAAATAGAAAAACGAGCGGCTGCTATGCCTTCTGCACCAACCTTGGGTAGTCCTGACATTGGTGGCATTCCCAGCTTGGGTTCTGCATTGTCCGGCTTGGGTGTGAATTCAAACATTACAGATCCTGAGTTGCAAGCTGCTGTCAATGGACTGAAAGGAACCGGAGATAAAGCAACTCGATTGGAAGCCCTGGAGGAGCTTTCGAAAATATCGATCAACTCGACCAATCGAGCTGCTGTCGTCGAAGCATTAGCGGCAAACTTGTTGAACAAAGATGCCGAGGTTAAAGCGAAGATACTCGATGTGTTATCGGAATGGGATAACGCTTCGATGGTGTCGCATGTGATCGACATGCTCGAAGACAGTGACGCTTCGGTGGTAGAAGCCGCAATCCGTTACCTTGGAGTTTCAAGTGATGCGGAAGCTGCCGATGAATTGGCGGCGGTTGCGAAGGACAAGGAGCAATTTCGTGCTGCAGCGATGAAAGCGCTCACCGAGATCGGTCCTGCTGCCGAAAAACAGGTGATCGAATTATTAAAAAACAAGAATACAGATTTGCGTAAAGCGGCGTGCAAAGTCCTTGGAAAGATCGGCGGAGATGAGTCGGTTGCTCTGTTAAGAAAATTGGCGGCGAGCGACACGGCCGCTAGTACGGATGCTAAGGCCGCTTTGGCTGAGCTAGGTGTTTCTGAGTGATCTTAGGTTTCGCTGTGGTACTCTGTTTGGGAATACCATGAGCTTTAAGGTGAACTCTACTTCGATCAGCGCTCTACAGTTTGTCGTGGAGTTGCTGTTTCCATCGTATTTACCCTGGGTTAAGGTTAGTCGGAGAAGGCTTGTCTCTGTTGGTTAAGTAATCTTTCGGTCATTCTGGCATCACAAATGCTCAACCCCGCAGAGGGTTATAGCAGACCAAAACCGCCGCGAAATGTGTCCTTGCTACAAAAATGTGATACGGCTAGTGAGGGTGAGACCGATAGTTGATCTTCTCCAATGCCCTCTAATCGTCAGGGTTGAGAAGCATCACTCATTCGCAAAAGTTGGACTTTACCAACAATTCTTTTTCGCGGTTTACTCATTACCAATGAATAGCTGAAATAGAGCTTATATTCTGGTTTCTTGTCGAGCAGCGAAGTCCGATCTAAAGCGTTTAAGGCGAAATGCGGGATTATTCGCTTAGCAAGTTGTCAGGAAAGGGAAAGTGAGTTCTCTGCGCCCAGGCATCTGGCCCGATGCCATCGTATTTGCCACCCATGATGACGACGAAACGCTGGGGATTGTTTTGGAAATCAGTTGTTTTAAAGTTTTCTGCCGCCGTCATCGCTTTGGCTGCCAACTCGCCGCGATAGTTGAACTTGGCTAGCTCGTTGAACCAATCAAGACCATTGCCATCGGTTAAGGCCGCGGAAAGATGCGGTTGGTTTGCGCGATGTCCTTCTTTATCACCCTTGGTTTTAATGCGTACTACCACACGGCCTTGTTTGTAGAACAATTGCCTGCCACCAGGAGGTCCATAGGATTGTTCAGCGATCTTAGAAAAACCAATACTTTGAAGTTTTACTTCCAGTAACGCCAGCGAGTTGAATTTAACAATTCGCAAGTCGGAATGAAGGATGGTTGCCATCAAGCGTTTGCCAATTTCCTTTTCGGATTCCAGGGCGTTCATAGAAGAGCTCCTAATTCCTAAGTTGAATTCGATATCAAGATTGTCGTTAGGCTACAAAAAATGTTGCTGTTACTTTTTCAAAAGCTGGTCAAATCATTGCTGCTTACTTTTAGCGAATGGCAACTCTCCGTGTCGCTGATGCATTTCGGTCAAGCATAGGAAGGGTCGGTTTGAAGGCATGGCGACCGAGCGATACTGGAAAGGAAGGATCGATGGTTGAACGGAAGTAAAAGCAATGATTTCATTTTCTTCGATAGTTCAACCTTACGAAGCAGAGGCAGTGCCTAATCCGAATGATTGAGTTGAAGGGAGTGGGACTGCAAGTTTCTCCAGGCGGCGAGTACGTTTGTTGTTTCCCTAGAGGAGACGATGCTTGGGTAATCAAAGCACTGAAGATTGACGGAAGGGCACCCGGTGAGGGGGTTTTGGGGTTGTCTGAAAGGGGGGCCTGATGATCCTAGACTCGATAGAATCGCTATTTTACGAGCAAGGCTAGTCTAAAGGGGGCGATTGCTTTAGGATTTCGTTGTCAGCGTAACCTCTTTTAGGTTTCTAGGTTAGTCGTTGTCTCAGGTTGGCTTTCCAGACGCTCTTATGTTCACTCGAGTGGGCTTGAGCGGAAACTGGCGAGCGTTCTAGGGGCATCGTTCTTGAGAGAAATCTGTCGCTTCGAAGGGGCGACAAATCGAACCGCGATGAGGCTGATTATAAGCTGACGATTCGCAAAAGGAATTCGAGAGAAATTAATCATATGGCGGCGGTATTTCCGGTTAAAGAAATCATCTCTGGGCCCAAGTTAGTGCCTCTATCATCTGACAAGAAATTGACTGGTGCTACGATCGCATTTCTTGCCAAGTTGCTGAGTGGTTTCACGGTGCGTTGGGTGAATTGTGCCCCAGATACTTGCCAACGCGTTTACTTTGCGAATCACACCAGTCACTTGGATGCGGTGGTGCTTTGGTCAGCGTTGCCTCGCGAACTGAGGGCATTGACTCGTCCTGTTGCTGCGAAAGATTATTGGGGTAAGACCGCTTGGCGGCGTTATTTGGCGAGCTCCTTTAACGCGATGCTGATCGATCGCCATGAGATCAAAGTGCATCAGAGTCCAGTTGATACGATGCTGCGCGAAATCGGCGATATTTATTCGTTGATTGTCTTTCCGGAGGGAGGACGCAACAGCGATGGAGATATGGGTGAATTCAAAAGTGGTCTATATTATTTAGCTAAGAAGCGCCCTGATCTGGAACTTGTGCCGGTGTATATGGACAACCTTAATCGAGTCTTGCCACGCGGTGAGGTGTTACCGGTACCGCTGCTAAGTTGTATCACGATCGGTAGTCCGATCTATTTGGAAACGGGCGAGCCGAAGGCAGAATTTTTAAAACGAGCGAGAGAGTCGGTACGAAAGCTAAAGGATGGCTAGTGCCGCTGGCGTTGAGGTTGACTCGTAGAGAAGTAGCTTGAGAAATCAGAACGAGTGAGTAGGTAGATTGTATGGGGCATATGTTTTGGTTGCTTGCTCAAGCTGTAGAGACAACAGCCCCCGAAAAATCAACTTCTTCTGGGCTTCAGGTGGATTTGCCGAAGGTTTCCGCTGATGTGACGGAGGCTGTTCAAGCTTGGCTGAATTTGCCCACGAATATTTTGTTGGGTGTTGTGCTTGCGACCTTGGCGATTGCGACAGCGGTGAGTCAATGGTTGCAGCGAAGGCCACCGGACAATATCAATCCAGCGTTAATTCGACGCTTTGATTTGCGAGTTCGCGCATGGTGGTTGATGTGCGCGATTTTGGTTTTTGGTTTGTTATTGCATCGCATCGGAACGGTCGTCTTATTCGGGCTGGTTTCGTTTTGGGCGTTACGCGAATTCATTACGATGACACCAACTCGGCGAGGTGATCATCGCGCACTCTTTTGGGCCCTCGTTATTTTCACGCCATTACAATATGTGCTGATCGGGCTGGGGCGGACCAGCGGTTATTGGCGGGACGGTACTCCCGTGGATTTCTATGCGATCTACAGCATCATGATTCCGGTATATGCATCGTTGTTTGTGCCGGCTCGTATAGCGATTGCTGGGGATCCAAAGAAATTTCTAGAGCGATCGGCCCAGATTCAGTTGGGATTGTTGATTTGTGTATATGCTCTCAGTCACGCACCAGCGCTACTCGATTTGCGTTTGTTCCGAAGTGATGGTAGCCGGTGGACCGGTAGTAACGCCGGCTTGCTATTTTTCTTCGTGCTCATTTGCCAATTGTCGGAAGTCTTTTTCTGGCTTAGCGGTCAAATGATCGGCCGAACGGTGATCGCCAAAGATATTTCCACTAGTAGAACATGGGAAGGATTGTTAGGTGGTGTACTGGCAACGGGTTTGGTGGGGATGTGGTTGTGGTGGGTGACCCCTTTTGAAATTTGGGAAGCAGCCTGCTTGTCTATGGTGGTGGCTGTGATGGGTTTTTTGGGCTCGATGACGATGAGCGCGATCAAACGCGACCGCGGTGTTGCCGATTACGGAAGCTTGGTGCTTGGTCATGCCGGGGTATTGGACCGAATCGATACACTCTGCTTTGCGGCACCTGTTTTTTATCACCTAACTCGTTTCTTTTTCTCACGGTAAGGATTATCGATGCGGTTGGTCGATACGCACGCGCATCTGAATGACGATCAGTTGATCGGTGATCTCGACGGAGTCATAGCACGAGCTAAAGAGAACGGAGTCGAGGCGTTTTTGAATGTTGGCACCACGCGGCAATCGAGCGTCGAGGTGCTGCAGACGGCGAGCCGATATCCTTGTGTTCGTGCTGCCGTAGGTATTCATCCCAACTACGTGCATCAGGCTGAAGAGAGTGATTGGGCGACGATTGAAACACTTTCCGAAAACCCACTGGTCGCGGCCATAGGGGAAACGGGCTTGGATCGATATTGGAAAGATGCCCCCTGGGAGTTACAGCTGGAGAGTTTTGAGAAACATTTTCAGTTAGCTGCTAAGCGACGATTGCCACTTGTGATTCACATGCGAGAGTGTGAAGCGGAGATGGTAGAGTTTCTCGGAGAAATGCAAGGCAAGTATGACGCCCGTGGTGTGATGCATTCGTTCAATGCGTCCTGGGATATTTGCAAAGCTTGTCTTGATCTGGGAATGTTTATCAGTTTTGCAGGGCAGTTAACCTATAAGAAATCGAGTGATCTGCGAGAGGTAGCGAGCAGAGTGCCCAGGGACCGGTTGTTAGTTGAAACCGATTCTCCTTATCTATCACCTGAACCGCTGCGATCGCAGCGTCCTAATGAACCGGCACGGGTTGCATTTACGCTGAAATCTCTTGCCGAAACATGTGGTGTCGCTGTTGAAGCGATGGGAGAGCGAACGACCGAAAATGCCTACACTCTTTTTCCTCGCTTGGCGGTGGGCAAACGGCTGTAGTGCACCTAGAATCATTCGAGCACCATGCTCTGCTTGAAAGTCTTTAATGTCTGGTTGATATAGCGAACAGAAAAGGAATTATCATGGTACGTACCGCGAGCACAATGTTGGCTCTGGGGACTAAAGCCCCTGCATTCTCATTGCAAGATGCCCGGTTTTGGGGAAGTGGTTCAGTCCCTTCGGTAGGTAGCTCGGATTTTACCGGTAAGCCGTTGCTCGTAATGTTCATTTGTAACCATTGCCCCTATGTGAAACACGTCGCCTCTGAGGTTGCTAAGATCGCTACTGATTACCAAGCTCGAGGCGTAGCGGTTGTCGGGATCAGCTCGAACGATGTAGCTTCCTATCCAGACGATGGCCCCGAGAAGATGGCTGAAGAGGCCAAGCGACAAGGTTATGATTTTCCCTACCTTTTCGATGCAGCTCAGTCGGTTGCTAGGGACTATAAAGCTGCGTGCACTCCAGATTTCTTCCTTTTCGATCGAGAGCATTGTTTGGTGTATCGCGGACAATTGGACGATAGCCGGCCCAAAAATGGTCTGCCGTTGAGCGGAAGTGATTTGAGGTCAGCCCTTGATGCGGTTCTGGCGGGTAAACCCGTTTCTGAGCGGCAGAAACCGAGTATCGGGTGCAATATCAAATGGGCCGCTGGTAGCGAACCGGAGTATTTTGATCCGGTTGGAGTAAGCGGCTGAGGTGAAAGTTGCCTAGGGAGGATAATTTAATGATTCCAGGCCGTTAATCCCTGTGGGGGTTTGCGGTTCGGATCACCGTCTTAATTGAAAATAGGCTCTTGTTGGATCGCCCCAACACCTTCCAGGATTGATTCATAAGGATCGCACATGAACGCTGCAACTATTTCGGATCGCTTGAAAGCCATTCGAAGTAAGGTTGAAGGGGGAGAACGCCTGAACTTTGACGATGGCGTATTCCTGTACCAACCTGAGGTACCACTGCAGGCAGTCGGGGAACTGGCTAACTACGTTAGGGAAAGAATGCACGGAGATGTTGCGTATTACAACATTAACACGCATTTAAACCCAACGAATGTGTGCGTCTATCGCTGCCGTTTTTGTGCCTTTCGCTCCGACCTTCGCGATCCCAAAGGATATGTGATGTCGGACGAACAGATTCTTCAACGAGGCCGTGAAGCAACGGAAAACGGTTGCACCGAGATGCATATCGTTGGTGGATTGCACCACAAACTTGGGTATGACTGGTATCGAGGGATGCTGTCGTTGCTACATGGTGCGTATCCAAAACTGCATCTCAAGTCATGGACTGCGGTAGAAATTAACTGGTTCGAGTTTTTGACCAAGAAACCATTGGCAACTATTCTCGCTGATTTGCGTGACGCGGGACTTGGAAGCTTGCCTGGTGGTGGTGCTGAAATATTCCATCCCGAGGTCCGAGATCAATTGTGTGAGCACAAAGCGAATTCACACAAGTGGATTGAGGTGCATCGCACGGCTCACCAATTAGGGATTAAGAGCAACTGTACGATGCTTTATGGTTCGATCGAGCAGCCTTACCATCGCATCGATCACTTGACCCGTTTGCGTGAGTTACAGGACGAAACAGGTGGATTCCAAACCTTTATACCTTTGGCGTTTCACCCAGATAACACGAAGTTGGCTCACATTCCAAAGCCTTCTGCACTAATGGATCTGCGAACCATGGCAGTGGCGAGGTTGTTCCTGGATAATATCCCGCATATCAAAGCTTACTGGATCATGCTAGGAATTGAGACGGCACAGGTTGCCTTGAACTATGGCGCTGACGATATCGATGGTACTGTGCGTCACGAGTTGATCTATCACGATGCGGGAGCTACAACCCCTCAGATGTTGACAGTCGAGCACATGAAGAGGTTGATTCAAGAGGCTGGTCGCACACCGGTGGAACGCGATACCCTGTATCGTGTGGTGCACCGTGATCCTCACGACCTAAGCAATTGGTATGTAGGCGAACCGGTTGCCGTGGCGACGTGAGAAGTATTTGATTCGCTTTTGTAATCAGCTGAAAAGAAAGTCAGAGACGGATGGCCCCGCGTGTTACCGCTATAGTCGCTATGGATCGTAATGGGGTCATTGGTTGCGATAATCAATTGCCATGGCATTTGTCGACGGATCTTCAGCGATTCAAAAAGTGGACGATGGGGCATACGTTAGTCATGGGACGGAAGACGTATGACTCCATCGGTAAGCCGTTACCCGGAAGAAAGACGATCGTACTTTCTCGAAACAAAGATCTTGCAATCGCTGGAGTCGAAGTTGCCAGTGATTGGCAAGGTGTGCTGCAGTTAGCTTTCCAGGAGAGCCATCTATTCATTGTTGGCGGTGCCGAGATTTATCGGCTGTTGCTGCCTCATTGCGACGAAGTCTTAGTGACGCGCGTCCTAACGGAAGTGAAAGGTGATACCTATTTTCCAGATTGGCCAGCGGATCAATGGGAGTGTTCCTACCGAGAGTCCGTGCCGCAGGGGCCGAAAGATCAGTGGCCGACCGAGGTAGAGTTGCGGGTACGTCCCGCGTCAGGCAGTGCAAGTTAGATAGGCTTGAGCCTTTTTTCCGGCCAGTATCTGCTGTAGCAATTCGATCGTACCTACCTATTCTTGAAAAAGCTCCTCTTCGGGTAGCTCATCATCATCAGGATCTGGCACATGCGGTACGCTCCGTTCTTCGACAAGCCAAGCTCGCAGGTCAGCTAGCCGGCAGCGTTGACTACAAAATGGAAGCGTCTCGGTGTTTGATTCCATGAGAAACTTTGCGTGGCAACTGGGGCAGGTGAGATAAACAGGCTCAGGCATGTGGGACATCAGTGGTTTTAGAAAGAGGAATCTTGGTTGCGACTTCTTCGAGCGACTCCCATTTTCGGAAGAACTTCATTTGGATGCAACACAAAGTCCAGGTTCCTGCGATAGCGGCTCCCCACAAAACATCACTTGCAAAGTGGGCACCGACGTAAATGCGTTGGTAGCATGCAAGGAGAGCCAAAACAAGGAACAGCCATCGCGCTTTGGGGAACACGTAGGCAAGACCTAATGCGAATGCGACGGCAGTTGCCGAATGTCCGGAAGGAAAGGATCGCTCGGCAGCGTTCCAAAAAGAACCGCTCCCCATTTCCGAAAACGCGCCAATAATTTCGCCTCCCTTGTCGGCGGCATCAAAAGCGTGTGGTCTCAAGCGAGTGAAACAGCTTTTTAGTCCATTGGCAATTGCGCCTGCCCCTACGGTGATTACGGCAATTTGTAGGACTTGGTGTCTTGGTACCCCTGTCAAAAACAGAGCTAGAAGGATGGCAAACACTCCAGTCCCATGGGCGAATGCTTCGCTGAGAAGCACTCCTTTTTCGATATCCCCTGGCAATTCATAGGCGCGAATGGTACGAGATATTTCTGGATCGAAGTAAAAAGCGCAAGTACCCAGCGCTGCCCCGAGAGCAACGATGGCTGCAGAGCAATAGATTAAAAAACGGCGATTTCGGAAGGAGTAAAGGCTCGAAGCGTTCAAAATTGCGGCTCATACTTACAGAAAGTACTTCCAAAGACGCGGTGGATAATTTCCGCACCGTGGACCATTTGTTATGCTCCTCTCTTATACGTTTTTTGCGCTGATCCGTCCATCTTAGACTGAGCCTTGGATTTTGCTGTTTGCTTGGAAAGAAGAGCGAATATGGGAAATGTGATTGAGTCGGTAAAGGTAATTAACAGCGCCGCGAGGACATTGCTAGCGATCGCTCTGTTTGGCGTGCTTGGTGGCGGTGGCGCTTGGACGTATTGGGTTTTAACGGAGCAACAACGCAAAAATGCGGTAGCAGAGCGAGAGTTGCTCGATTTGCAGGATCGGCTTGGTCAAGTCACGCATTCGCTTCAAGAGTCGGAAACGAAGCGAGTTGCTCTTGAAAAGGATATCGCTGAAAAGATTATTGAAATTGAGAGGCTCAACACCTCAATGCAACTGTTGAAGGTGGATCAGCGTCTGGCGCGGTTGGAGGTACTGGGAGTTGAGAAGGTTGGTGATACAGAGCAAATGAAGTCGAAAGTACGATTTGTCGAGTTATCGCCTGGTGGCGAGCCAATGTCGGAGGGGAAGGTATTCGATTTCGATGGGGATGTGATTTATATCGATAATTGGGTTGTGCAGTTCGAAGATAAGTTTGTGGAGGCGGCTGATATTGAGAAGGGAACATCGCTATGTTTGTTCCGCCGAATTTTCAGTGAAAGTCAATCTCCAGAAAAAGGTTTTTCGCTCGACGAAGTTGGTATGAGACCGCAGGCGTATTCTCGTGGCGGCGAGATGACCGATTTCGAGAAAACGATTTGGACCCAATTTTGGGATATCGCGAACGATCCCGACAAAGCAGCATCGATGGGGATACGGGCTGCCAATGGGGAAGCGGTATCAGTAAAGGTTCGCCCGAACGCGTCTTACAATATTCGCTTGCGAGCCTCCGGAGGTTTGACGATCGAGCCGATTGCGGAAGCGTCTTCAGGTAGTTAACGGGAGCTCGCTATTCACGAAGTCGTCGTGAGCTTTGCGAAGTTCATCTTTATCTGGTGTTGCTGCGGTCGATGCATAGATTCGCAATCGACCGCGACGAATAACACCTTTCTCCATAAACTCTGAGAAGAGTTTAAGAGCGATCCAGGAGGGATTGGAATCACTGCGAATGATTTTGGTTTGTTCAACATCCAAAGGGTGCACCATCACAGCGAGATGGGGGCTCTGCGAGGTGGAGTTAGCAGTTGTCAAAAACCATGGAGTCTGGCAGGAGGGTTGATTCCAATCGTGTTGTATGGTCCAAGCTTGTTCAGAAGTGTCGCAACTGAAGTCGATGGTCGGGGTGCTGTCGAGCAGGTTGGTTTGAACGCTCAACCAGATTTCCAGTCCGAATGTCCATTGCCCGATAGAAGGAAGCGAACGAAAGTAGGTTTCGTAGCTAAATTGCTCTGTAGTCTGCTGAGCATAGTCCACGATGAGATCGTTGTTGCGAATATAGGACTCCGTAGGCTTTGCGGCGCCGCCAACACCGGGGGAGATCATACAGATGGTCGCTTGTTGCTTTCGCGGGGAGACCGAGCGAAGGATCATGCCTTTGCCTGGTTGAGTGATGCGATAGTTGGCTTCCCAATCATTCAGGGTTAGCTGAACATTCTCACTATCGATTTTCCACATCGAATAAAACTCCAAATATTCGTGGCGGAAACGTTCGACGGATCCGCAACTAACGACTTGCTTCAATCAATTTGGTTATGATATTCGACTTAGTGGTGTGATGTCGACGGGGCGGGAAGGTTTCGTTTCGGATGATGTAGGATTGCTCCAACGAAGTACCGTCGAGCGAATGTACCTGCTTGAGGCAAGCCTTGTGAGGCTTTAGCTTTTTGCAGCGAGAGATATTTGACTTTAAACGTTAAGTGAAAGGATGTTTGTGGAATGGCTAATCAGCTGAGGGCTACGGCGGCCGAGGCGGCGCGGGTTGGGGGCGCAATATTGATGTCCTATCGACAGGCCTTTAAGGCGAGTCTGAAGGCGCCGCGGGATTTAGTTACCGACGCTGATATCGCATCGCAGAGAGCAATCGCTGACATTCTCTTAGCTAGGTTTCCCGATTCTTTTTTTGTGGGTGAAGAGGAAGGTTTCAGCTCGGTTCGACCTGCTCCGGGGCAATTGTGCTGGATTGTTGATCCGCTTGATGGTACCGCGAATTACGTGCATGGTTTGCAAAACTTTTCTGTTTCGATCGCTGCGGCTGTGGATGGGATTGTGTTAGCAGGGGTCGTCTTTGATCCTACGACCAATGAGCTTTTTGAAGGTGGGGCTGGAGAAGGAGCTTGGGTCAATGGGGAACGCTTATCGGTAAGTCGCTGTGAAGAAATGGATGCGGCTTTGATCGCCTGTAGTTTTGCGAGTTCGGTTCATCGCGATGCTCCTGAAATACGTCAATTCGTTGAAGTGCTGGTTCGGTGTCAGGCCTTGCGGCGACTCGGCTCAGCGGCTTTGAATCTTTGCTATGTTGGAGCGGGAAGGCTGGATGCTTATTGGGCCTTGAGCGTGAAGCCGTGGGATGTGGCTGCAGGCATTTTGATTGCGACCGAGGCGGGTGCAGTGCTGACTGGCGTAGAGGGGCATGCTTTTGATTTGTGGAATCCCCATCTCGCTATCGCTTCTACCAAGTTGTTACACGGCGCACTGGTAGACTGCTTGGTCTAGTGTCAAAGCTATTGATGAGTGCCAGTGGTAATCATGGCCTGATCTCTAGCTCGCTCTAATTAGCGGAAGCTTCGCTGACAGGAGTCTTCTTCAGTTCGCCTTGACTTTGCTGCATGACTTCCAGCGCCAGGGCTCGATAGTCATCGGCCCCATTGGAGGTTGGTGCGTACTGAAAGATCGATTGACCGAAGCTAGGTGCTTCCGCCAGCCGGATGTTTCGTCGAATGCGAGTTTGAAAAAATTGCGCGGTTGACCACGCCTTGGCCCCTGACGCTTCCTGAAAAAGAAACTCTTCTACATCGCGGCTAACTTCAGCAGCCAATCGAGTAGCCGACTCATACATGCAGAGAACGACGCCAGAGAGGTGCAGCGTAGGATTGAGTCGTTTAGACACAATATCGATGGTGCGCAGTAGTTTGCTCAAGCCATGCAGGGCGAGGAAGTGGGGTTGAAGAGGGAGGAAGACTTCTTGAACTGCCGTGAGTGCGTTGAGTGTCAAAACACCGAGCGATGGTGGGCAATCAAGAATCAGATAATCAAATTTCTGATCGTCAACTTCCAATTTATCGCGAAGGATGACTTCTCTTCCAACTTCGCCAGCAAGCTCCATTTCGGCAGCAGCAAGGTCGATGTTCGCAGGTACTACCCAAAGATTGTCGTCGGCAAGTCGACGCACATCGCTTAAGTAGGCGTCTCCACAGAGGACGTCGTAAATCGATTTCTGGGGTGCTGGAACGGTAATGCCTAGATGAAGAGAAGCATGAGCTTGTGGATCAAGATCGAGGACGCAGACCTTCTGTCCAGTTGCTGCGATTGCCGCGGCCAAATTCACAGCGGTTGTCGTTTTTCCGACGCCACCTTTTTGGTTGATAATCGCAATCGATCTCATGATTCGCTTTCTCCGTAAAGCAACAAATGATTCGTAGTGCCTTTTTGAAGGGCTTTTCTCGTTCGAATAACCGAACCGAATAGAAGCGGCGACCTAGCCGTTTTTGGCGTCAATTGCCGGACCAGCTAGCCGAGGATTCGACTTCCAGAGAGAGACTACAGAAAGAATGCTTTCATGGCTAGATGGAAATTCAAGCTGATGAAGCTGATCGGCGTTCTGGCTGGCCATGGTGAGAGGGTTGGGGAGCTCGATTTTTTCAATAAAAATATGCCGTTGGATGCTATTCAGGGTAAAAGTTTGCTTTCTGGGAAATCTCTTGAGGTCAAATGTACGACGCGGGTCGGATAGTTTTTGGGTGCGTAATTTGGGAATGCTTGGTCGACCCAGCCCATTTGGGCGGCGTGCTCGGCGGTGGAGTCGAAGGCGTGTGGAGTCGACTTGAGCAAAACGAGTTCTTGGGCATCGAGCGAGTTAGCGAGGTAGGCGGCGATCGAGTCGGTGGTGGTTCGCCAGTCGAAAGGGAGTTGTTGGCAAGAGTTACCGTAGACAGATCGAACACGAACTAGAAGTGCGCAGGACGAGTCGACTGCGCATGATAAATTTTTGATGAAGTTAAGTAGTTGTTGGCAATCTGCTTGTTCGCGGCAGATATCGGGACCGAAAGTGGGCCAATTGGGCCAAAGCTCTTTGGCGATTTGCCAGGTTGCATCTAGCAATTCGACGCATCGCCAGTGCATCGCCTGTGGATCGAGTTGCCAGAGAGCGTCAAGCTCGCGCATCGCTTCGACACATTCTCCGCCACCAACGATCAGGACATTGATCGCTGGCCTTTGCCGCGAAAGCCAGGCATTCAGAGCTGAAGGAAGTTGCGGAAAAAGTAGCAGACTTCCGCCTAGTTTGATAACACGAATGGAGTGAGGACGATGAGCGGTCATTGCTGGTGAATTAATTCAAGAGCCATTTGGGCGAGAACTTTAGCTAGGGCGTTATCTGCTCCAAGAGGTTGAGCGAGAAACCATTTTCGCGTCGGATTCAAGGCTTGATATTCTAGCGTCAGGGCTTCCGCTTCGCGCCACAGTTGTCCATCGAACAGTAGGTGGGGTTGCACGACCACGTTGGTTTCCCTTCTTTTCCTGTGAACATATTCGAAGGCTTGTTGAACGGTAGGTTTGGCCACTGCGAAGAAACCTGTGGTCGCAGAGACTGCTTGCTGAAACGACCGTCGGTAATAGGTAAACAAACGCATAGCTCGAACCGCTTCTCGGTCGCTGCTGCCTCGCCCCAACATCAAGAGGCAAGTGTCGTGCGAATTTAGGGGAGCGGTTGCTGAAGAGACGGCCTCTTGGAAACGGCTGGCGGAAAGTTGAAGAACAGCGGGATGGTGTTCTAGGGCTGAGACTTGGCCCAGTATTGGAAAATTGATTTGTCGGGCGATGTTCTGAACTTCGTCGGGAATATCTTGCTTGGCATGACCGGCAGAAAACAGTAGAAGCGGCAAAATGATGGCGGATGGGGAGCGAGAAGAGAGTTGTCGCAGGGCTTGCTCGATCGTCGGTTCGGCAAGTTCTAGGAAACATGGTTCGAGCGGAATGCCGGGGAGATAGGAGGCAGTGGCGGCGGCAAGATCTAGAAATTGCCGTTGTCCGGCGACCTGTCGGGTGCCATGTCCGACCATCAATATTCCGGGGGTATGCGAGGGCATTGTATTTCCTGGGAAAAATAAAGAGTGCGATGGGGAGGGCTTAGCCGGCATTTCCAAAAGGGCTGGATTCCAAAATAGGTGGAGTGTGGGGTCGGCGAAGGTCGCCCGATTGACGGATGAGGGGTGGATTATTACACTCCACAACGAAATTTGCTTGCGAAATCAATAAATAACGGGGAGTTTTACGGCTCCTAATTTTCCTTTTTCGGAGGTTGATGAGAACGGTTATGGCCAAGTCCAACAAGTTGATTTACTACTTCGGCAAGTCGAAAACAGATGGCGCCGGAGACATGAAGGCGTTGCTGGGGGGTAAAGGTGCTAACCTTGCAGCCATGACCAAGATTGGTTTGCCAGTTCCTCCAGGTTTCACGATCACAACGGAAGTCTGCGTTCATTATTACAAGAACGGCAAGAAGCATCCTGAAGGATTGGAAGCGGAGCTGAAGAAAGCGGTCGCTTGGATGGAGAAGGAAACCGGCAAGAAGTTCGGTGATCCGAAGAATCCACTTTTGGTCTCTGTTCGTTCGGGTGCTCGCGATTCGATGCCCGGTATGATGGACACGATTTTGAATCTTGGTTTGAATGACGAGACAACCGAGGGACTGAAGAAGGCGACGGCCAATGGTCGATTCGCTTGGGACTCGTACCGTCGCTTCTTGCAGATGTACGGCGACGTCGTGATGGGTGTGCAGAAGCGTCATGAGAACGAGCACGAGCCGTTCGAAGAAGTGATGCATGCGCTGAAGGAAGAAGTAGGTGTTAAAGAAGACACTGAGTTGTCTGAAGAGCATCTGCAAGAATTGGTTGTTCGTTACAAGAAGCTGATCAAAGATCGCACTGGCAAAACGTTCCCGAACGAACCGATGAAGCAGTTGGAAGGTGCCATCTCCGCTGTGTTCGGATCTTGGATGAACGAGCGAGCGATTTTGTATCGTCAGAAGTATCGTATTCCTGACGAGTGGGGAACTGCCGTTAACGTGCAGAGCATGGTGTTCGGCAACATGGGTGATGATTGTGCAACAGGTGTTGCCTTTACCCGTGACCCAGCCACTGGCGAAAACGTTTTCTATGGCGAGTACCTCGTCAATGCCCAGGGTGAAGACGTGGTAGCTGGTGTTCGCACGCCACTGAAGATCGGTGATATGGCCAAGGACAAGATCATCGGTGCGGCCTACAAGGAATTGGTCGAAGTACGCAAGACCTTGGAAAAGAACTTCGGCGACGTACAGGACTTCGAATTCACGATTGAAAAGAAGAAGCTGTACATGTTGCAAACACGCAACGGTAAGCGAACTGCATTGGCTTATGTCAAGATCGCTCATGACATGGTCAAAGAAAAGCTGATGTCGCCAGAGCACGCGATCAAGTCGGGTGATCCAGAAGCACTTAATCAATTGCTACAGCCGATCTTCGATACCAAGGCTTACGAAAAAGCCAAGAAAGATGGCAAGCTGATGGCCGTTGGTTTGGCTGCTGGTCCAGGTGCTGCTTCGGGACACGTCGTGTTCACTGCAGGCAAGGCCGAAGAATATGCTGCGATGAAGAAGAATGTCATTCTTGCTCGTATCGAAACGAGCCCTGAAGACCTTCGAGGTATGATCGCTGCGGACGGCATCTTGACCGCACGCGGTGGTGTCTCTAGCCATGCTGCTTTGGTTGCTCGTCAGATGGGCAAGGTTTGCGTCGCGGGTGCTGGTGATGTCGAAATCGACTATCACAAGAAAACGCTCAAGTGCAAAGGCGTAACGCTCAAGGAAGGTGATGCGATCAGCATCAACGGTTCCACGGGCGAGGTGTTTGCAGGGTTGATCGACACGACCGATAGCGAACTGAAGCAGGTTTTGGTCACCAAGACCTTGAAGCCAGCAGACAGCAAAGTCTATCAGTACTATTCGCACATCATGAAGTTGGCTGATAAGTACCGAACCATGGGAATTCGTACCAACGCTGACCAACCTGATCAGGTTGAAAATGCGGTCGCGTTTGGTGCTGAAGGAATTGGTTTGTGCCGAACCGAGCACATGTTCTTTGAAGGCGACCGAATCATCGCTGTTCGCAAGATGATTTTGGCTGACAACGAAGAAGCTCGAAAGGCAGCTCTTAATCAACTGCTTCCTTACCAGCAGAAGGATTTCGAAGGTATCTTCCGAGCCCTCAATGGATTGCCAGCTTGCATTCGCTTGCTCGATCCACCATTGCATGAGTTCTTGCCACAGCATGACAATGAGAAGGGGCAGAAGGAAGTTGCTCAGCAGTTGGGTATCTCCGTCAAGGAAGTACAGCGATTGGTGCAGGAGCTTCATGAGTTCAACCCAATGCTTGGTTTCCGCGGTTGCCGTCTAGGTATCGTGCGTCCAGAAATCTCCGAAATGCAGGCTCGAGCGATCTTCCAGGCAGCAGCAGCTGTGCTGAAAGATGGCGTAAAGGTTAAGCCTGAGATCATGGTTCCGCTGGTTGGGTTTAAGAAAGAACTCGACTTGCAAGTGGAAATCATTCATCGCGTCGCGAAGGAAGTGATGAAGGAAACTGGTAAGAAGTTTGCGTACAGCGTTGGCACGATGATCGAAGTTCCTCGCGGTGCTTTGACCGCTGATGAAATCGCTCAGACGGCAGAGTTCTTCTCCTTCGGAACCAACGACTTGACTCAGACTGCGTTGGGCATGAGCCGTGACGACTCGGGATCTTTCATTCCGAGATATCAAGAATTGGAAATCCTCAAGGCGAACCCATTTGCTTCGATCGACACCACGGGTGTTGGTCAGCTGATGAAGATCGGCGTTGATAAGGGTCGTTCGACACGAGAAGATCTTAAGATCGGCATTTGCGGTGAGCATGGTGGCGATCCATCTTCGGTGGTATTCTGCCATCAGATTGGATTGAATTACGTCAGCTGCTCTCCATTCCGCGTTCCGATCGCACGCTTGGCTGCCGCACAGGCTGCCTTGCGTTCGCCAAAGTAGTCAGGTCGTCACCAGCAACTTGTTGCTGATGGACGAATCGATTGATAAAGATGAAAGCCCGGCCTTAAAACAGCCGGGCTTTTATTTTTCGGTGATTTGCTTTGAATGGGTAAGCGAATCTGTGGCTGTCGCCTTTGATGGATTGAGAGCGACCTCTATTAGCCTTGAATCGTTTTATGCAGCGTAGGTTCTTCTTTCCATCGCGATGGGCAAGTGATACAAAGAAGTGGCATAGGGCTCCAAGATTGTTTGGGTTTGTCTGGCGGGCAAGTTCGAACGTGTGTGACTAGGATTTGTTTTTGAAAACGGGAAATCATGGCAATACGCGTTGCGCTTCATCACGAGACGGTTTACAACTACGATCGACCAGTTACTCTTTCGCCTCAGATTGTTCGCTTGAGACCTGCTCCTCATTGTCGAACGCCCGTTCTGAGTTATTCGATGAAAGTCGAGCCGAGCGATCACTTTTGTAATTGGCAGCAGGATCCGCAAGGGAACTTTATCGCTAGATTGGTATTTCCAAAGCCGACGCGGAAGTTTTCCGTGGTGGTGGATTTGGTGGCTGACATGACAGTCATCAATCCTTTCGATTTCTTTTTGGAAGAGTACGCTGAGACATTCCCTTTTGCGTATGAGCCATGGTTGCTGAAGGAATTGGCGCCGTTTCTAGCCGTAGATAAGCCTGGCCCAAAGTTAGCGATGTGGCTTGCGGAAGTGCCTCGCGAAAAAATGAAATCGATTGATCTATTGGTGTGGCTCAATCGAAGGCTACAGAGTGATATCGCGTACACGATCAGGATGGAGCCGGGAGTTCAATCCCCCGAGGAGACATTAGAGAAGCGAACGGGCTCATGTCGCGATTCGGCATGGTTGTTGGTGACGATTGCTCGGCATCTAGGGTTAGCAGCGCGATTTGCATCGGGATATTTGATTCAGTTGACTGCGGATCAAAAGAGTCTAGACGGACCGAGTGGACCGGAGCAGGATTTTACCGATCTGCACGCTTGGACCGAGATCTATTTGCCGGGAGCTGGGTGGGTTGGATTGGATCCCACCAGTGGCTTGTTATGTGGCGAAGGTCATTTGCCGGTCGCTTGCACGCCGGATCCTCAGAGCGCCGCTCCGATTACCGGTTTAGTTGAGAAGGCTGAGTGCGAATTTGAATTCTCGATGAAAGTGATGAGGATTCATGAAGATCCGCGCACGACGAAACCTTACACGAACGCGCAGTGGGAGCAAATCGATCAGCTAGGATTAAAGATTGATAGAAGGCTCGAGGAGGATGACGTTCGATTGACAATGGGAGGAGAGCCGACCTTCGTATCGATCGACGATATGGAGGGGGCGGAATGGAATTCGGCTGCGGTTGGTCCACAGAAACGGAAGCTATCGGCCGATCTCATAAAACGACTACGAAGACGATTTGGCCCGGGCGGTTTGCTGCATTATGGCCAAGGGAAATGGTATCCCGGTGAATCGTTGCCACGCTGGGCATTGGCATGCATGTGGCGAACTGATGGGCATCCACTCTGGAACGATGATTCGCTGATCGCTGATGAAAGCCGCAACTACGGTTTCACGTATCATCACGCTAAAAAATTTACGAAGTCGCTAGCAGTTAAGCTCAAGGTGGATCCGACGTGGATAATGCCGGCTTACGAGGATATGTACTATTACTTATGGAAAGAGCAGCGTCTGCCTTTCAATGTCGATCCTCGGGATCCGAAGATCGAAGATCCTGAAGAGCGAAGTCGAATTGCGCGAGTTTTCAATCGCGGTATTGGCTCGCCTGTGGGCATCGTACTGCCTTTGGCGAGGCAGTGGCAGCAGGGGGGATGGATTTGGAAAAGTGGCCATTGGCCCGTGCGCTCTGAAAAATTAATGCTGTTGCCTGGCGATTCTCCGGTTGGGTTGCGTTTACCATTGGATTCGTTGCCCGTGTTGCCAGCGGGGGTGCCATCGCTATGGGCGCCTGATGATCCCTGGTCTCCCAAGCAACCGTTACCGATGCGCGATGCTGTGATGCAGACGATAGGGAAAGGAAAGAGCAATCAAGGGAAAGATTTAAAGAGCATTGCTGATGAAGAGTTAGAGCATGATGATGAGCTTCTTGAGAAGCGGCGAGAAAAGGTTGCTGACGTTGTTCGCACCGCTTTTTGCATCGAACCACGTGACGGCAAGCTGTATATCTTCATGCCACCGGTCGAACGTCTCGATGACTATGTGGAGTTGTTGTATGTCATTGAGGAAACGGCGAGGGAACTACAGTATCCGGTGGTGATCGAAGGGTATTTGCCACCGAATGATCATCGCGTCCAAAAGGTTCTCGTGACACCAGATCCTGGTGTGATCGAAGTGAATGTTCAGCCGGCAAAAAATTGGCGAGAGATGGTTGATATCACCGAAGGATTGTATGAGGAAGCTAGATTAACTCGCCTCGGAACTGAGAAATTTGATTTGGATGGTCGACACACTGGGACTGGTGGTGGAAATCATATTGTTCTCGGTGGCGCAAGGCCGATCGATAGTCCTTTTTTGAGGCGCCCTGATTTACTAAGAAGTCTCATTGCGTTTTGGATGAATCATCCATCGCTCTCGTACTTGTTTAGCAATCGTTTTATCGGTCCCACCAGTCAGGCGCCTCGGGCGGACGAGGGACGAATGGATGCGGTGTATGAGTTGCAGACCGCTCTCGATCAGATTCCACCTCCTGGGAGCGATTGTCCGCCGTGGCTTGTCGATCGTTTGCTAAGGAATTTACTGATCGATGTTACAGGTAATACTCATCGTTCGGAAATCTGTATCGATAAACTGTTCTCGCCTGATAGTTCAAGTGGTCGTTTGGGTTTGGTGGAATTGCGGGCGTTCGAAATGCCACCTCATGCGCAAATGAGTTTGGCCATGCAATTATTGGTACGCAGCTTGGTAGCTCATTTTTGGCGAAAGCCCTATCAAGAGCCGCTGTCGCGATGGAGAACGGAGTTGCATGATCGATTCATGTTGCCGTATTTCATCTGGCGGGATTTTGAGGGAGTGATCGGTGAGTTACAGCGTGCGGGCTGGGAGTGGGACATCAATTGGTTTTTGCCACACTTCGAGTTTCGCATGCCAAGGATGGGAGAGGTCATGCATGGTGGTGTTAGGATTGAACTGAGGCAAGCGATTGAGCCGTGGTATGTTTTAGGTGAAGAAGGCAATGCTGCGGGAACGGTGCGTTACGTTGATTCGTCGGTCGAGCGATTGCAAGTGCTTGTGGAAGGGTATGAGCCACATCGTTATCAGCTAACGTGCAACGGGATCGAAATACCGTTGCATGCAACGGATCGCCCAGGACAATATGTCGGTGGCGTGAGATATCGCGCCTGGCAGCCTCCAAGTTGTTTGCATCCGAATATTCCGGTGCATACGCCTCTTGTATTGGATTTAGTTGACCGGCGATCCGCTCGATCGATAGGTGGATGTACGTATTACGTGGCGCATCCAGGTGGCAGGAACTATGCAACGTTTCCCATCAATGCGATGGAGGCTGAATCGCGCAGAGCGGCGAGATTTTCAAAATTCGGACACTCGCCGGGCGATATGATTTGTCGATTGCCGATTCCCAATCCAGACTTTCCTTATACCTTGGATTTACGGCGAGAGCGATTTTAAAAAAAGTCCATCTTCGAGGCTTCGAAGATGGACTCATTTGCGCGATAGGGAAGTGTGTCAGTTGCGGTCGCTTAGCCAGCCGCAGTCACACCTAGTACGATATCGAAGTTCGCGGTCAGTTCGTTGATTTTTGAATCGGCCATGGGGGTAAATGGAACTGTGAGTGTTTTCTTAGCTGCGTCGCTTCCCAGGCTGCGATAGATGCCATCCTTTTCGTTCATCGCCTCATGAGCAACATACATTTGAGTCGTTAGAAGCTCTTCATTTCCTTTGCGGATTTTGAAGTGGATGTGCGGTGTTCGCGAGCCGTAGGCGACAGGCTTAATCGTGCGGAAATAGTAACGCCCGGTGGAGTCGGTGAGGAACTTGCCGTAACCTTGGAAGTTGGTGTCTTGGCCACCCCGTTTGGCATCGGCAGAGTGGATATAAATTCCCTTGCTATCGCATTGCCAAATCTCGACCAAGACATTTCGCATCGGGTTGCCATTTTTATCTAGGACTCGTCCTGTCAAATGCGTTACTTGTCCGACCGCCGAAGTGATTGTGTTATTGATGATGAGCAAATCGTTATCGGTATCGAGTGGTAGTTTATCTGGATAGAAGGGGCCTTCTGTTTGCTTGACGGTTAGGGCGAGTTCTTCAGCGAAAGAACGCGGCACATAAAGTCCTGCAGCAACTGTTGCCGCAGCACCGATAAACGTACGTCTTGTCCATGGTTTGAAAGAGTAGGACATCACTTTTAATGCCTTGTAAAAAGGGATTGAAAATCAACTGATGTAGGTAGGTACGTGATGACTGCAGTAGCGATAAGATACTTAGGCAACTGCGGGTTTCAGTGTAGCATTTCGTGACAGTTAGAGGCCATCGCGATTTGTGGCTCTGTTGCTGCCATTTTCCCATAAAATTAGATGATTCAGTCGCTAGATTCCGCTATTATGGGGCGGCACCCCACCTGCCACGACTCTGTCGTCGCCCCTTTTTGAATCTGCTCAGCCGTTTCCTCCATCCTCCGCCACTATTCTGCTTATCGTTGAGTTGAACCATGGCAATAAAGAATTTGATTGCTGCTTCACGTTATTTACTCGCATTTGTAACAGGTCTCTTTGCGATAGCTGGAGTCGCGGAGGCGCAGATTTTTGATGACAGTCGTCCACTGGAAGTGTTGTCATCGCAAGGTGAAGGTGGAGAGGGCCCAGCATGGGATCCGGAGATTGGTCTATTGACCAGTGGAAAAGGTGGGATCTGTCGTCGTACTGCTGCGGGAGAATCGGCCATCTATCGAGCGGATGCAGGAACCAATGGGCTGTTATTTGATCGCCAAGGGAGGCTGATCGCGTGCGAGCCTGGACAACTGCGGGTTACTCGTATGTCGCGAGATGGCAAGTTGGAAGTTCTTACCGATCGCTTCGGTGGCAAGAAGTACAACCAGCCCAACGATCTATGTTTAGACAGTCGAGGAAGAATCTATTTTTCTGATCCACGTTACGGTGGTCGGGAAGGTATGGAACAACTCGATGAACAAGGGAGAACAATTGAAGGCGTGTATCGTATCGATTTGGATTTGAAGGTGACACGAATTCTTGGCCGAGAGGTTGAAAGGGCCAATGGAGTATTGATATCGCCAGATGATAAGTATCTCTTTGTGGCGGACAACGCCAATAATACCGATGGTGGTGCTCGTAAGTTGTGGCGATTTGAGCTCGATCAAGATGGTTTGGTCAAAAAGGGAACTGGAAAAGTTTTGTACGACTGGGGGAAAGGTCGTGGGCCGGATGGATTGAAGCAAGATCGCGCGGGGCGTCTCTACGTTGCTGCTGGAAGCAATCGAAGTGTTCCACCGTTCGAACCTGATTCCTCTTTCAAAGGTGGCGTTTACGTTTTTGACTTTGATGGAAAGTTGCTTGCCTTTCGCAACATCCCAACGGATGAAGTTACTAATTGTGCATTTGGTGGAGAGGATTTAAGGGATTTGTACGTAACCGGTGGAGGAGTGCTATATCGACTCCGCACTGTTGAGCCAGGCGTAGTTACTTGGCCAAAGAAGTAATCGGTTGCGGTATTGGATTTTTACTCGATAAAGAAGTGAATTAGAAAGATAGGAAAATCGATGCAGTTTATTCGAATGACTTGGCCTCAGCAGCAAGCATTGTCGCGGGATATTCCTGTGATTCTTCCGATAGCAGCGGTGGAGCAGCATGGAGAGCACATGCCTTGTGGGACGGACACCATTTTGACCATGGAGATTGTTGCTCGCATGGAAAAGATACTCGGTAATCGCGCGTTGATCGGACCCACGCTATGGTTGGGCAACTCCGATCATCATCTCGATTTTGGTGCGACGATTTCAGCGGCTCCGCGAACGTATCTGGACTGTCTCCATTCGCTGGTTGAAAACATGCTGTCGGCTGGCTTTCGTCGCATCCTATTGCTCAATGGTCATGGTGGTAACGATGTGCCAGGCAAGCAAGCAGTTTTCGAGCTACGGCAGAAGTATCGGGATCGTAGCGATCTGCTGTTGCTACTGTCGACCTACTGGACCTTGGGGTTTGAACCATGGCTTAAGGATCCTTCGATTCAGCAGCGAGAGATGGGGCATGCTTGTGAATGGGAGACAAGTATGATGCTGGCGATTGATCCTTCACTGGTAGGCGATTACAAGGCCACCAAGACCGTGGAGTTTGGGAATTCTTTTCATCCCGCATCAAGAGGTTGGATCACCAAAGATCGCTCTCCTGTTGGACATATAGGATCCCCGCAATTTGCTTCGGCCGCTAAAGGTGAGATATTGCTGAGCGGGTTTTCAGAAGCTGCGGTCGGTTTGGTTGAAAGAATGATTCAATGGGATGGTAAGTCTTGGGAAGGTTGAGTGTGATCGCGATATCTTTGTCGTGAGTAAAGAGTGGTTGTCGCAATCCATTGAGAAGCGAATTTGTGTAGAGTGATTTGAAGGAGATAAGCGATGTTGAATCGACGAGCATTTATGGTTTTGTCTGGCGGCGCAATTGTGGCAGCGAGAACAGGCCTAGCTTCGGAGAACAAGCGTAAAAGAATTGCATTTTTGGGAACCGAAGTACGAACGCATTCTCATGCACAGCATTTCTTAGATCGCCATACGCAAGGGTATGCTTGGGGTGGTAAATGGACGCCACCACGGTTTGATGTTGCGAGCGTTTACATCGATCAGTTTCCGGAAGGCGATTTGGCAAAGGGACGAATCGCTAAGCATAAATTGAAAGCTTATCCCACGATAGCCGAAGCGTTGACAGAGGGAACCTCTAATCTGACGGTTGATGGTGTAGTGATTATTGCGGAGCACGGGAAGTACGAAGTCAATGAAAAAGGGCAAACGCTTTATCCTCGCTATGAATTTTTCAAAGAGTCAGTGAAGGTCTTCGAAAGCAGTGGCCGCAGTGCGCCGGTTTTCAATGACAAGCATTTGTCGACAACGTGGGCTCGCAGCAAAGAGATGGTCGATGATTCAAAGCGACTCGGTTTTGCTTTTCTCGCTGGTTCTTCTTTGCCGGTAACGTGGCGGTTGCCATCGATTGACATGCCATGGGGAACGCCGCTGAAAGAGAGTGCTTGTGTGGCTTATGGTGGAGTTGATAGTTACGATTTTCATGCGTTGGAAACGGCGCAATGTATGTCGGAACGTCGGCTGGGTGGTGAAGTTGGGATTAAGTCCGTTCTGGCGCTTCGCGGAGAGAAGTTATGGGAGCTGCTGGAACGTCCTGATCGCGAAACGACTCGTCAGTTGTTTGTTGCCGGGTTGACGCGAAGCCACAATTTGCCGGTGGTGGATGGTTATCCAACGGATGTGGTGACTTATGAATGGGCCAAAAAGGCAATGCCTGAGACGTTGGGTTACTTTATTGAGCATCGTGATGGTTTCCGAACCTCTGCTTACATGACGAGCATCCGTGATTTCAACTATGCGGGAATGCGAGCGGACAATGGAGAGATCATTTCTTGCCAGATGTACCTTCCGATGCCAACACAGAGTGCCACTACAGCGGATTTCTTCAATCCACTGGTTCGGCACATTGAAACGCTGGTGCTAGAGGGTAAGTCACCTTATCCAGTCGAAAGGACTTTACTCACATCCGGTATGGTGATTGGTGGTGTCGAGTCTTTGTTCCAAAAACAAGTATTAGTCGAAACCCCTGAAATGGAAGTTGTCTATCAAAGTCCCAAGGAAAGTAATTTTTGGCAGGTGTAAGCAAACGATTACGGCTAATCGAAAGTAGAGGTTGTTTGAAGGCGGAAAGCGTAAGGCAGCCATTCTCAAATGAAAAAAAGTAAGCTATGCAGCAACGCTTAAGTAGGTAGAAGCTTATAAGTCTCGAGTGCTTTTGCTTTTTAGTCGTTGACGAATTGCTTGATGGTTGTTGTTGGGATTTCCGAAGATGACTTTTATTTACTGGGCTTAACTTTACTGGGCTTAATAAGTTTGTTTCCACTGCAAAGATTCGTTGATAGCTTGTCGGAATTCTGACTCTTTGTAGTCGAGTACTTGAGCGAGAGAGGAGAGGGAATAAAGTCTTGACTGCGAAAGTGTGCCAGTTGCACTAGCTGTCCAAAACATTGCTTGAATGATCATCTTTCTTTCGAAGGGACTCCAACGCGATTTGTTTTCTTTCAGAAATTGTTCAGGAGTTTGTCGATTGGTACTGATTGAATTGCAATAATTGCGAAGTAATTCGGGGTCCATGGGGAAGCCGAGGAGTTGTGAGTAGGCGAATTGTGCAGCCATGACCTCGGCGTCGTCAATTTGCCGATCGACCATGATGATGCAGGCCATTGCTTTGACTAAATCCGAACTGAAGTTTGAAAGTCCAATCGATGTAGAATTAATGGCAGGGGGTAGGTAGAGGAGTTCCAGTCCATAAGCTCCCCGACATTTGCCGCACTGGAGATATTCGCTTAGGGAGGAAATGGGTAGGCAGGGAATGAAGTAAAAGGTAAGGAAGGTGCGACTTACTTTGCGTTTATATAATTGAGGTTCGCAGCAGGTCGGGCAGAGGAAGGTGCCAGTACCTTTTGTGGTAGCCCAATCGAATGTGCCGATACTCATGGTTTCGTTTTCTCGCTTCTTTGGTGCTGATCACTTCTTTAGAGCTGATCAATCGAACGCTTTTAATGAGTCGTTGCGATCCGATGTATACTCCCGAGATTATACCGCAAGAAGTCTCTGAGCAATTACTCCAACCGGCGGGAGTCAAGGAGCTATTTGTTTTAGATGGTGGTTTGGGGCTAAGTGGTGCCAGGATCTGGCGTGGTTTGGGAGCTGCGGGTGAGACATGCTTGAGAAGATGGCCCGAAGGAGCGATGACCGATCATCGCTTGATGGAGATCCATCGGTGCATGCAAACGGCAGTCATGGCACAGTGTCCATTCGTACCTAGTCTTTTCTTGACGAACCAAGGGAAGAGCTATGTAAAAGTCGGTAATGACTTTTGGGAAATGTCTCGGTGGATGCCTGGCAAGGCGAACTACCGCGAGCAGCCGAGCGTAACGAAACTGGAGTCGGCTGCGAACGCACTGGCGCAATTGCATCTAGCTTGGCGTGATTTGAATCCCTTGTCGGTCGCTACTGGGTTTACGCGTGTTGTGGTGGCTCCCGCTGTCCGAGATCGAGTGGTTCGTTTGCAGAAATTGGACGATCGTGTATGTGCTTCGCTGCAGCGAGGGGTGGCACGCTATGAGCGGGCGAGTTGGTATGGCGACGCGGTCCAAATCATGGCATTAATTCCGGTGCTACGTCCTGTATTGCTCCAGGAGCTCGCGGTAGCGGCGAAGACAGCCGTCCGTTGCCAGTATATCCTGCGGGATGTCTGGTACGACCATGTGCTGTTCGAAGAGCAGAGTTGCAGTGGATTAATCGATTACGGTGCATTAAGGATTGATACGGTCAGCACTGATTTATGTCGAATGCTGGGGTCGCTCACAGGGGTTGGGCCAGGGGAGCTCTGGGCGCCAGCCACCGAGGCTTATCGTAAGACGGCCCCGTTATCGGATGAGGAAATTGGGTTGTTTAGGCCATTGTATCGCTCCTCGGCTTTGCTTTCGGGAGCGCAGTGGCTCGATTGGCTTGCCGTCGAGGATCGTGAATTCCCTGGGAAAAACGAGTTTATTGCCCAGCGGCTTCGTGAATTAGCGGTCGCTGTCAGGGGAATGGTGGAAAACCCGCATGGAGGTAGCCTTCAATTTTTAGTACCATAGATAAGGGTGACGAAACCCTCTTCAAGTCGTCTCAAGAAGAGATTACTTATGGAAGCACCAGGGTTCTTGTTTTGGTGGGATGTCGATCAAAGAGTTTGAGGGAGTCAAGCGATCTATGTTGATTCGGAACTGTAGGATCCAAGCGATCGGCATATTATTGTTTTTGTTGTCGGGAGGATTTCTAACCGCAACGAATGTGGGATACGCTCAAGACTTTGGTGGCTTCGGGAATTTCTCGTTCGGTGGTGCCGAAGGTGGTGAGCCAGTTGAGTTTGTCGCTGACTTCGAAATCACGGAAGGGGGACGAGAAGGAAAGCTGCGAGTTAAAGCGACGTTGAGTCCTCCTTGGTATATCTACTCTGTCACACAGCCGCCCGGTGGTCCGCTCAAAACAGAAATCGAGCTAAAGGGTGACCAAGCAAAGTTGGCAGGCCCGTTTCAGGCCAGCAAGCCTCCGAAGATCGTCAAATCAGAGGTCTTTAAAGGGATTCCAATTGAAGAACATTTCGGCGAAGTTACCTGGACCGCTCCGATCGAGATCGCTGAAGGTGTTAAGGCTGAAGATTTAAAATTGACTGTCTCGATCAATGGCCAGACTTGCATCGAGAATGGATCGTGTAAGCCGATCAGTGATAAAGAAGTCGAAGCGAATTTTACTGGTTTTATTAAGGCTCCTGAAGCTCCCAAGGATGGCCCTTTCCGAGATTCCGATAGCCACGTCTCGTGGACCGTCGAACTAAAGCCATCTGCACTTCCTCCAGGAGGCAAGGGAGAGTTAATCATCACGGGGACGCCGGATGAAGGTTATCATCTTTATCCTTTTGTGATGACCGATGACGAAACCGATTTTCGTACGTTGCTCATTGTCGATCAAATGGGAGGAATTTCCTTTGGTGAACCCAAAGCGGACAACGAGCCTAAGTTAGAAGTGTTAGTGCCCGGGCAAGATCCGATCGCCTATCACGAGGGTGTCACGCGTTGGAGTATCCCGTTTGAGGTTCCCAAGGATGCGGCGGATGGGAAGAGATTGATCGATGGTTGGATCGGTTACCAAGCTTGTAATGACAAGAGCTGCGACCAGCCTCTTGGAATTAAATTCTCGGGTGAAATCAATGTCAGTGGGAGCAGCGGGGGAGGGCCAGTTGCTAAGTTGGCTTTAGCAAAGGCGGATTTCGTTCAGATTGCTGACCATCCCGCAAGACTGACTTGGGTCGCCTCGGGAAAGAAGGCTACCACAACAGAAGCTGAGGCAACTGGTAACGCAGAGTCGGCGGAGGCAATCAGCACTCCAACCATGAGTATCGCGCAGTTCTTTACGTATATTGGCTCGGCACTTCTGGGCGGCTTAATCCTCAACTTCATGCCCTGCGTTCTCCCCGTGATCGGCTTGAAGCTTATGGGGTTTGCTCAAAAGGGTAAACAAGATACACATCGCATCGAAGTGTTGGATCTGTGGTTCATTTTGGGAATCTTATCGGTGCTGTGGGCTTTAGCCGCGATGTCGATAGGAGCGAACTACTTTTTCCAAAGCCAGTTTAATTGGGGTGAGCAGTTCACGATCACAGAGTTCAAGGTCACGTTAACTGCCATCGTGTTCGCTATGGCCCTCAGTTTCTTGGGAGTATGGGAGATACCGATTCCTGGTTTTGCCGCGACGAAGAAGTCGGGAGAACTGATGGAGCAGGAAGGTCCTATTGGAGCTTTCTTCAAGGGATTCTTTACGACACTTCTAGCGACACCTTGTAGCGGTCCATTGTTGGGTGTGGTTTTTGGTGCGTGCCTTGGTCAGCCTGGTTGGGTTGTCTTTAGCTTGTTCACTGCTATCGGTATCGGTCTTGCTTCTCCGTACATTCTGATTGCGATTCGTCCAAGTCTTTTGTTTTGGTTGCCTAAGCCAGGACCTTGGATGAACACGCTCAAAGAGATTATGGCATTTCCGTTGTTGTTCACCGTCGTATTTTTGATTTCCACGATTAATCGTGATTATCGAATCGCTACCTTAGCTTTGATGATGGTCATTTGGCTCGCTTGTTGGTTGATCGGTAAAGTGCCTGGGTACGAATCCCTTTGGGTTCGAGGGCGAGCATGGTTGGTTTCGTCTGCATTGATCGCCGCTTGTGCGTTTCTGTTCTTCACTTATCTAGGGCCATTGGACAAGCGTCTTGATTGGGTTCCCTATAGCGAAAGCAAACTAGCGCAGCTTCGCTCGGAAGGTAAGACGGTGATGATCGATTTCACAGCGGATTGGTGTTTGACTTGCAAATTGAACTTGGCGACGGCGATTGAAACCGAGGATGTGGCTGCCTTGGTAAAATCAAATCGCGTGGTACCGTTATTGGCGGATTGGACCGATCCTTCGGATGAGATTAAGAACAAGTTGAGCGAACTGCGAAGTGCTTCGATTCCACTTTTGGCAATCTATCCTCCCGACGGACCTCCGATCGTCTTGCGGGATTCCGTACTAAAGGAAACGGTTATCGATGCTCTCAAAAAAGCTGGGCCAAGTCGTGCCAACGGAGCGAGCAAGGCTAATACTTCGTCTGCTGCAACAGAAAGCGGGCTGAAGGTAACACCGGCTTCGAATAATCAGAAGTAGCATTAGGATGCTTTAGTTGTTCTAGAACGCGTTTTCGTCCATGGAGGAATCGCATGTGGAGCGAAGACGCGTTTCAATTCCCCTCGATTGCTGCGGAACCATCCAGATACTAGGGCAACCGTTTCAGGACGAGAGGTCGCCTTCTGTCCGATTGCCTTTTGGTCAGTGAGCAATTCCTCAATCAGTTTGGCATTCTTTTTCCAGTTGGCTGCACTTGTGGGGGCGGCAACGGCGTGGCAGAGTTCACCTTGTCGGATGATGTACCAGCAATCGCGGCCATCTACGCCGGCGACTGGATAGACAAATGAGAATTTCTGGCGTGCCTCAGCGAAGTGATCCAAGCGACGTGAAAGCCAGCGGACATGTTTTAAGTCATCACGCAAGCGAGCAGCCTGTTCGAAGTGCATGCGCTGCGATGCTTGATCCATCTGCTGCTGAAGCATGTGTACCGGATAGTCGTTTTCACCGGTAAGGTACTTTTGGGCTTCCTGCACTTGGCGTTGGTATCCTGCGCGATTGCAAGCACCTGCGCAAGGTCCAAGGCAAGTTTGCAATTCGAGTCGAAGGCATCCGGGACGAGGCTGGATGTCGAAAAGCTGTAATTGATCGGTGAACGAAAAAGGTGTTTGGTTACTGCAATCGCGCAAAGAAAACATTCGGTTCAATACTTCCACAGCTCGGCGTACTCTGCCGGAACCGAGGAGTGGTCCTTGGCAAGCGATTGCTCGAGCGTCTGGTAGGTGAGAAACGTAAAGGGTCTCAGCCGGCGGTTTTCCAAGGCAGAGAAAAACGGGTCGTTGCCGCTTGGGCATCCCTTGAACATTAAAGCGGGGTTGATAGTGGCGAATGAGATATTGTTCGCGGAGCAGGGCAGCGAATTCGCTCGGTTGTACTTCCCAAACGATCGACTGAGTGCTCTGTACGATTCGGCCTGACTTCTCTTCTTCGTTATGAGGCAGAAAGTAGCTCAGTAGGCGATTTTTTAGGCATTTACTTTTGCCAACGTAGATCAGGCGACCGCGGAGATCGAGCATCCCGTAAACGCCTGGTAAGCGAGGGATGTGACGACGGACTGCGGTTCGTAGTTCGTCAGCAATACGATCTTGGACACTCGCCTCCCAGGGTCGGTCCGAGGTGGGATTGGCAACGTTTGAAGCGTCGTCCGCAGAATCGTGTTTCGAGCGGCGGCGTTTATCAATCGACTCAGTTGCGTCGATCCGCGAGACCTTGGCACGTGGGTAGGGGAGAAATAAGTCGTCCCCAAAGTCCTCGAAAATATCGTCGTCGAACATCCGTTTTCGCGCACCGTTATGAGTTTTCCGAGCTTATCTTTGTCGATTACTGCTCTGGGTTAGGCATCCCTGAGTCCACTTCTTTTGAAGATCAAACATTATGGGTCGGGATGGAGCCAAGATGCAAGAGAATTGGCGCTGATTCGGAACGCGATTTACGCTACGCTAGGCAGGGTGGCAGTATTCTTAGGGAAGATTCTCTATCTTGCCTTAACGCCGCATTTACGAACTAGCGTTGTTGATGGAGCGTCGCGATGAGCGGTCTTTTTCAGGTTGAACTAGATGCCTATTGCGGGCCGCTCGACCTGCTGCTCTACCTCGTCCGCCGCGAAGAATTAGACATTTCGGTCGTGTCTCTGGCAAATGTAACGACTCAATTCTTCGATTATCTTGAGGCTCTCGGTGAATTGCACTTGGATGACATAGCTGACTTTGTGGAGGTCGCTAGCATTCTGCTTGAAGTGAAAGCGAAGCAGGTGATGCCTAGTGAACAGTCAACACAGAAGGAGGTGGTTGAAGCGAAAGTCGATGATCCAGCCGATCAGTTGGTTCAGAGACTGATCTCTTACAAGAAGATTCGGGAAGCAACGAGTATTCTTGAGGAGCAGAGCCAGAAGTGGCAGCTTCGTTACTCGAGGTTGTCTAACGACCTGCCGGTCCGTAGGCAGGATATGGGAGACCAGCCTATAGCGGAGGTTGAGGTTTGGGATTTGGTGAGCGCTTTCGCTCGGATTCTTCGTGAGAAGCAGCCGTTGCCTCAGGCCAATGTCGTTTATGACGAAACTCCGATCCATGTTTACATGAAAAGAATTCACAACGAGGTAAAAAGTGGTGGCAGAAAGGAGCTAACGGACTTCTTCAAGCCGGGGATGCACAAGAGTGCTTTGGTGGGGATGTTCTTAGCGACTTTGGAATTGACCCGACATCATGGTTTAGAAACGAAGCAAGAAAGTGCTTTAGGACCGTTAATTCTTGGTCCGGGGCCGCAATTCAAAGAGGAAATCGAGGTCGCTGAAATCGATTCCATTAATAGTGAGCAGGTAAAGCGGTCAAACATGCCGTACTGCCCTCGATGAAAGAGGGAGTTGAGCCTACACTTACGCTTGATCGAGCGTGGGTTCGAGGCAAGCTTCTCGTGTCGATGCTCAGCCTGTTTTGTTTTGGTGACCTTAGCCCTCTTTGCATAGCATCATGGATAACGCACCGTTTCGTCAGTTGAAGCATGGCGGTTGGACTATTGAAGGTTATTCACGTGCTGCAGTGCAATCGTACTGGCGTGTTAATGAACTGAAGATCGGCTTTGATCTCGGGGCGCAGCCTTGGGACTTCATGAATACGCCAACATTTTTTGTATCTCATACGCATTTAGATCATATTGCCGCTTTAGCTGTCTATGTCGCTCGGCGACGGATGATGAAGATGGATCCTCCGGTCATTTATCTTCCATCGGCATCGTTGGACGCATGTCAGCAGATGCTTAAAGTCTTCAGCAAGCTGGATCGGGGACGATTGCCCTGTGAAATGATAGGTGTGGAGCCTGGTCAGGAAATTGAATTGACTCGCGAATTGGTGGTAACGCCGGTAGAAACGAAGCACACCATTGCATCGCTTGGTTTCATCGTGTGGGAACGTCGCAAGAAGTTAAAGCCTGAGTATTTATCATTGCAGGGGCACGAGATCCGCGATTTGCGCAATCAGGGTGTCGAGATATCTCGTGAGGTGCGTTTACCACTCATCGGATACACGGGTGATACTGCTCCGGCTGGCTTGGACATGAATCCTCATTTTTATGATGTACAGGTTTTGATTACCGAGATGACTTTTGTCGCGCCGAGTCATCGGAAGGAAAAAATTCACAAGCACGGACATATGCACTTGGATGATTTTGTGGCGAGGCAGCAACTGTTCAAGAACGAAGTGATCATCGCTTCGCACTTCAGTACGCGGTATTCCGACAAGCAAGTGCAGCGTTGGATCGATAAGGCACTGCCCGATAAGTTACAGGGGCGATTGCAGGTCTGGCTGTGAAGCTGATTGCTGATCGCCATCAGTAATACCTGATTGGATAAAGATGTGATGAATCATGGTAATCTAGTCCATCGCGAAGAGCCGACTGGAGCATACATCCATATTCCATTTTGTCATCACCACTGTGGCTACTGCAATTTCACGTTGATCGCGGGTCGCAATGATCTGATTGATGATTTTCTATCTGCTTTGGAAGTGGATTTGGCGAGTTTACAATTCCCTCGCCAAGTGACAACACTCTTTATCGGAGGAGGAACACCTTCGATGCTTAGTCTTTCACAAACGGAGCGACTATTCGGCCTGCTTCGTAAATGGTTTTCTAGTGAATCCATCATCGAGTTTTCACTGGAGGCGAATCCAGGCGATGTGAGTCTGGAGAAAATGAAGGTGTGGCGCGATCACGGTGTGAATCGAGTCAGTGTAGGCGGTCAGAGTTTCGATCGAAACAAATTACAGGTTCTGGAACGTAGTCATACACCTGAATCGTTAGTGATAACCCTTGAAATGCTGCGTGATTTCTTTCCCAAAGTATCGCTTGATCTCATTTTCGGAGTACCGGGAGAAACTCTAGAGCGATGGCAAGAGGATATCGAGACCGCTTTAAAGCTAGGGGTTAGGCATATTTCCACCTATGGTCTTACTTATGAAAAAGGGAGTGCTTTCTGGGGGCGATTGCAACGTGGAGACTTGCGGTCGATCGATGAAGAGATTGAGTTAGAAATGTACAAGTACAGTTGCGATCGTTTGGTCGAGGCGGGGTTAGAGCATTATGAGGTTTCAAATTTCGCTTTTCCAAGTGAGCATTGTTTACATAATGAAACCTACTGGAGTGGTAAGCGATATTGGGCGTTTGGGCCGGGGGCTGCGTTTTTTATTGGTGATACGCGAGGCGTGAAGCATCGTAGCACGACGACCTATATCAGGCGTTTGATGAAGGGGGAGTCTCCGGTGGCCGAGCAGGAAGAGATCACGCAAGAGCAGTTGATCAGAGAGCGTTTGGTATTTGGGTTGAGAAGAATGGAAGGAGTCGACTGGGAGTCGCTGGGGTTGGAGGAGTATCCTGAGTTGGCTGAACAGTTAAAAGGTGTTCTGGAAAAGCAATTGGAAAAAGGGTGGCTTGAGCGAAGTGGGACGCGAGTTAAGTTGACCCCGAGTGGGCTTTGGATCAGCGATTCTTTGTGGCCAGATTTTCTGTGAGCCTCGGTGTGGAGTCATTAGCCATTATCACTTTCCGCGAGAATCGCTACTTGCTTGCGGCCGATCTCGGCCAGCAAAAGAACGGCATGGTGGCTTCCGTTTTCTGATGACAGGCTGTTTTGAAGTCGATTCGGATCGAGTTGTCGACAGCCACGTTTCTTGACGGTGAGTCGACCGATATCTTTACCCCGCAGCAGTCGTTTGACTTTCTTTTCGTCCCAGCCTGTCGATTCAATGACTCGGTATGAATCGACCAAAGGATGATCGATTGCGGTCGAACCGGTCAGATAGCCAGTGATATCGCCGAGTGATTTCACGTTTAAATGATTGGCTAGAGCGCCGGTCAAATTGGCTGCGCGGATACTTGGTTGGAAATCAAAAAGATAAGCTTCAGGTTCCGTTGTGGCAAACGAAAGAGCCTGTGGATCACCAGCGAATATAGACTGTGGATGATCTTGGGATACATCTGCAGCGCAGTGAGTCCCGACAGAAAAAGTATCAATTCCCCAAACCAATAACTGCTGTCGGCATTGTCGACGATCGCCAATCCACAGTCTGCATGTTTTCTCATTCCAGGGGGAAGTGACCTGGCTCGCTGGGGCCAGTTTAATCATGCCACCGCGACTGCGTGTGAGTAGCGATTCTAATTCGCTCAGTGGTGGTTCCATTAGATCCACTTGAGTTGTTCGAATCAAATCAGGTCGACGATCGGGATCGACATGAACGTAGTTCGTACAATTCGGAATGTATGAGCGAGCATCGTTACAAAGGATCTGATGGTTTCCCACAGTGAAGTCCATGTCCGATTGGTTCTTAGGGATACCTAAGTGCCAAGAGAGATTTGCGGCGGCGAGGAAACAGGCGAGAGGATCGAGGTCGATCGCAGTCACGCGATGTTGATGGAGAGCGAAGGCGGTCGTGTCGACGCCGACACCACTGCACAGGTCGACTATCTCGCACGCGGTGGGAAATTGCTTCGCTTTAAAAATGGCCGACTGCCAGTCGCTGGCTTGTTGCAAAAGCGTATCTGTCCAAAACCATGATTGCTCTTTTGGGAATCTAGGCCAGCTTCTTTTGCGAAGATCGGCTTGGTACTGAAGCCATGGTCGCATAGAAGGATTGCGGGCGATTTCATTGCGGCTAAGAACAGCTTGAGCGATGGATGGTTGCCCGGCGATCTGGCGAATAGCTTCGTCGCCTTCGATCGATGTGAGAGCTTGCCAAGTCGTGTAATCGTATTGGGTCATGTGGTAGGTCGAGTAAGGAAAAAAACGGTCGTAGAGCTTGTGGTGGTTTTCGTGGAAGTTGGCTGCGGATTGCAACGTAAATTTGGATTTCAACACGTCGCTCATGATAGTCAAAGTTTTGTTCTTTAGGACGCCGAAGATGGAGAGAATGGTGTAATTAAGTTTGTGGGAGCTGGTATGTTTTCTGAAAACAAACTACCGGTTAAGTGGCTCGCACTTTTAGCGAGCGCAGCCGGTACACCATGGATGGTGCATGAGACAACGCAAATCAGGGATCGAGCGGTAGAGGTATCTTCTTCAGCGAACGATAGTGCGCAGGCACTGTTGGATTCGGCTAAGGGTACGTTGAAAGATTGGGAATCGATGTTTGCTTCGAGCGGAGAAAACGCTCGAGCGATATCGCAAAACGCGGATTCTTGGAGTTTGCCAAGCGATCCTAACTCCCTGAGCCAACCTGGATATGTGGGCCAGGCACCCTTTTCTCAGGCTGGTTACAACCCACAATCTGCGGTTGCAGGACAGCTAGCAGGAATGTCGGGAAGTCCATCGGGATCGTTGCCCACAATGGCTCCGCAGCCCGTAGATTTCCGAGAGTTCTTTCGTTTTGATGCCACGCCTGATTGGGTTGTGCAAAAATACGGTCGAGTGTCGACGGTAACTAGTGAGAGAGAACTGGATGGTTACCGTGTCGTCTTAGTTACCGGTGCGGGGCTCAGAGATCTAGCTGGGACTTTGACCTACTATTTCGACAAGTATCGACAGGTGCAGCGTTTGGAATTCCAGGGTGTCACAGGCGATCCGACTGCTCTGATCGATCTGATGACAAGGTACTACTATTTTGTACCGAGGCCGGTCTTGGGAAGTCAGTTATTTTTGGTTACTTGGAATACAACTCCCACGGGTGTTATGGAAGTGACACGAGCCGGCATGGTGTACTCCGCAAACCAGAATGGCCAATTCAAAGTCTATCTCGAGATCAATCAGCCAAATGTGCCCGGCGGTATCAGCGACATCGGTGAAAAAATCATTCAGCGTCACCTGGGTGAAGCGAATTTACGCTGAAGTCGGTCAAGTTGTTTTTGCATTTCCAATAGGCGTTGTTGTGTGTCAAGAATTTCAGCTCTCAGTAGATCGATCTGCTGTTGAGGTGGAAGGTCGCTGATATCTTCCGGAAGATTGGCAGCTGCTGGAGCATCGCCGGAGGTTTTCAGCGAAGGGGCAGCGATCGAGCCCACCACGATTTCGCTTACCTTGGCTGTAAGACCACGAAAATACGAAACTTTGACCGAGGTTCCCGGACGCACTTCGCTGAGCCACTGGGTGAGATCCATCGCACTTTCAATAGCTCGTCCGCCGATTTCAATAATCACGTCACCGGGCTTGATTCCCGCAACATCGGCGGGAGAATTCTCGATCACATCGGAGATTGCTGCTCCGCGATAGACGGGAATGCTGAATTGTCTGCGCCACGTTTCTGATAGATCGGCGACGGAGCAACCGAGCCACGAACGGTTTATGCCAGTCGGCGATTCAAGTTCGTTGGTTTCGGTTATGCCAATTCTCTGAGCTGTTTGCAGATTTTGTAAGACCACGGGTACTGTCAAGTTGCGACCGTTGCGGTCCACAATCAGTCGTACGGTCTGACCGGGGCTAGAACGCTTTAGCTTCGTGCCGAAGTCATCGATATCCGCGATGGCATCTCCGTTGTATCCTAAGAGTCTATCGCCAATTTGAATTCCCGATTTCCAAGCGGGGGAGTCTTCGATCACGGCGGTAACGAGAACACCAATCTCATCTGGTCCCAATGCAGCGGCCTCAACACCTAGGAAGATCACTCCTGCTGGAGTGCGTTCTTCCGGCATGCTCTCTTTCTTCTCTTCCGCGTCGTTATCTGCTACCGGAGGTGTTGGGAGTTCTTCGGAGGACTGCTGCGGAGGCGCAGGTTTAGGTGGAGCCGGGATTGGTTCCTTAAGCTTTAACTCCTTCTCCAGGCGATCGAGGGCGGCCTGGCCCATCGCCAGACGGTTGGAAAATAGCGTCGAACAACCTGAAAGTAGAAGTAGGATAATTACGCGATTGATGAGCGTGTTTGAGTTTTTTAACTTGGTCACATCGTGCCCCGAGCGAACTTGGAGATATCAAAAAAGCCCATGTAACGACAAATTGCCGATGAAACGAAGCGGATACTTTTGGTATTCTACGAAATCAGAAGGTCCAAGAGGAGATTGAAATTGAAGTCTCTTTTACCGGCCTATTCCAAGGGATTAAAGATTCCCTTGGTCAGGAACGGCAAGTTGGGTAATTGATATCCCTTTTCTGTAGTTTGTATGGTTTTAAGTAGGCTGCAGAGTGCGAAAAATTTAGGTCATAAAATCGCTATCTAAAATGACACTTATCCGATGACGTCTAAGAAAGGTTACCAGCGTGAACTTGCGCCACCCGAAAAGTGGCCTGAAATCCTGCGATGGATACATCGGGATCTCTGCGAAACTGCGGAGTTCAGAGTTCAGCATTCCCTACAAGCCCTAAAAGATGCCAAGTCCCATGGCGTCGTTGGCACCGTACAAAGTGAGGGAGAGTTATATGCAGCGATTTATGCCGCTTTACTACCTGGGCAAGTAGCATCGATAGGTGGTTTGCGGATCGATCCTATCGTTGGTAAGGATGAGGCCACACGGTTGATCGAGGATGTTGTCGAATATTTTTCACTGGATCGAGTTGAGCTGTTTCAAGCTTTGGCAGATGGATTTGATACCAGTGAACGCGAGGCACTCGCTGCGGCTGGATTTGAATTTCTTGCTTTTTTAGACCACATGGTTCTATCTTTGAATAAGTCAACTGCGGGTAGTTGTGAAGAGGTAATTCAGAGTCTTCAATTACCCGATGGATTGCAGGTCACTCGTTATCAGGAGAGTGAGCAGCAACTCCTTGAATCACTGATTGTCGATTCCTATATCGATACGTTGGATTGCCCGCGTTTAGGCAACGGGCGCAGTGGAAAAGCTGCTATGGATGGTTATCTCGCTTCTCGCGATCAGCCTCATTCATGGTGGATTGCTCGGAGAGATGGCGATGCCGTTGGATGTTTGTTGCTCTGGGAAAAAATTCCTGAAGTGTGGGAGCTGACTTATATGGGAATTATTCCTTCTGCGCGTGGAAACAAACTTGGCGAGCTTTTACTTGAAGTAGCCATTGGAGTGTCAGCTTATTTGGGTGCGAGGCAGTTGATTTTAAGTGTCGATCGGGGCAATTCGCCTGCCAATCGGATTTACGAGAATCGGCTCTTCGATTGTTATAACTCGACCGAGGTATGGTTTAGGCAGGGCCTTGGATCGAATCGTTGAATAGCAGTTTTTCCCTGAGCTTTTTTGAGCTTTTTTCGGATGCGAACCAAGAGATTTTCAAGTGGTTTGCCTAAGTGTTGAGTTGTAAACGGTTTGCGACGAATCGATGCTGACTAAGATCAATGCCTGCTGATTTGTTTACACGTTTTCAACGTTCGGAAATCGGCTGTGCAAAGATTTTCAACGCCCTTTTTACCCATCAAATTCTTCATACCTTCATAGAAAATAAGCGTTTATGGCAATGCTGAGCGGGCAATTATCTGGGCTCCCTCAAGGTGTGGTTTGACAGTGTTGCTAGCAACCATAGAATCTCGCTTCGCTTTGGCGGACAGTTGCTGAAGCTCCTCGCGGCAATGAAACGTGGCCGTCTCAAACTCGCGGGGAAATGGGTTGGTTTGAAACCACCACTCTTTGAATGAAATCAAACCAATTTGGGTTAAGCGATAGGAGTGCGCGCACAACATGGCACACGACGTGACGGTTGGCGATAAGGAATTGATTCGTAAGTGTAAGGAGGCGCTAGCTGAGCGGATTGGGCTGGATAGGTTCGATGTATGGTTTGGGAATCGGATCGAGTGGAAAATCACCGGCGCGGCTCTTAAAATCTATTTCCAGGATATCTTTACCAGGGATTGGTGTTTTCGACGGTTTCATAGTGACGTCAACGCGACTATCGTAGTATTAGGTGATGAGAGATTAACTTCGGTTGATTTTGATGTCGCGGCGAATTCTTCTAGCAGTACAACAGAGAAGTCCGATACAAACGTGGCTTCGGTTGAAGTTGTCCGGCTTCACGAGGTAGCTGGCAAGAGACTTAGTCATCATCGAGCGGCTGAGCCATTGCGAGATGGAGAAGATAGTGCCCCTAGAATGGTTGGGGATTCTTCGGTACAGGTAGTCGATCGTTTAAGTGAGATAGTTGATCCATTAGCGAGGCAGGACAGCGACGTGGTTTCATTCCCGAACAAGGAAGAGCGACGGCAGGTTGGGGGGCGAATGCCTCCACCGAAGCAGCGCGCTTTGATTTGGGAAAATTTTGTTGTCGGTAGCTGCAATCGAAAGACGCTATCTACGGTACAGGCAATCGTCCAAAATCCAGGCTCGATTACGCCGTTGTTGCTCTGTGGTCCGTGCGGAAGTGGTAAGACTCATTTGGCTCATGCTATTGCCACAAGGCTTCGACAAGCGCACGGGCTCAGGCGTGTGGTGTATTTATCGAGTGAGCAGTTTACCAACGATTTTATGGAAGCGATTCGCGGAAGTGGTTTGCCAAACTTTCGCAAGAAGTATCGAGATGTCGAGTGTTTGATTTTGGATGATATTCAGTTCTTGGCAGGCAAGCGAGCTACGCTTCAAGAATTGAAGCATACGTTGGATACATTGTTGAGGCAGGGAAGGCAAATTATTCTGGTAGCCGATCGTTCGCTACAGGAATTGTCAATTCTTGGCACGGACATCTATGCTCGTTTGACCGGGGGCATGGCTTGTGTGTTGGAAGGGCTTGATGAAGCAACGCGTTACGAAGTTCTTTCGCGCTTGCTCTCCGATTTCCAGGTGAAGGTTTCTAGTAAGATCGTGCGCGAGTTGTCTGCGAAGAGTTCTGGTGATGCTCGAGTGCTATTCGGTTTGGTAAACCGGCTCAGAGCTTTAAGCTTGATGTTGGGTGGTAGTTTCTCGGATCATCAAGCGATTGAGGCAACTCAGGATTTATTGAGTTCCTGCCAGCCTTCGGTGCGGTTGTCGGATATTGAGAAAGCGGTTTGTGATGTCTTTGGATTGGAACCAAAGAGTCTTCAGGCAAAAGGTAAAACGAAGACAGTCAGTCAACCGAGAATGTTGGCGATGTTTTTGGCCCGTAAGTACACGCGTGCTGCTTATGCTGAGATTGGCGACTATTTTGGTCGACGTCGCCACAGCACGGTGATCTCAGCTGAAAAGAAAGTCTCCGAGTGGCTTAGTTCGGAGTCTGGTGGTCGTAGTTCGCAGGAGCATGGGAAACTGCGTGAAGCGCTTAAGAATGTAGAAGCTAGTTTGCGGGTTGGTTAGCTTGATTGGAATCGCGGCGGTAGCTTGAGAGGTTATGTCATGCTAGATCGCGTCGCGGAAGGCAACTCGCAGAATGCCCAGCGATTCTGGCAACGTCTATGGCTCAAAACTGTTGTTGCAGTTGCGATGATTCCCGCGGTGATGGCCATTGGCACATGGATCGCATCGGGTAAGACGGCGGCTGAAAAGGTTGTCACGGCTCTTATTCTTCCAACCGGACTGATGTGGTTGGTTCTGCTCGGGCTAGTGTTCTTCGGTCTCTTTGCCAAAAGCTTCCGGTTGGTGATTGCTGCATCTCTGCTGTGGCTTTTCTTTACGGTTTGTTCTTCGCCGTTAGTGCCGGGATATCTAGTGCGAAGTTTGCAAAGCAACGTGATTGAAGTGGATCCCAATCAGCTTGAGCCGTTTGATGCTTTGGTGGTTTTAGGGGGTGGAACGTCTCAGACTCCTGGTGGGAGGAGCATGGTAAGTTCAGCCGGAGAGCGAGTGGTCTTAGCAGCCAAGATGTTTCATCGAGGGAAGTCGCCGAAATTAATCACGACAGGAGAATCGATCGTAGAGATTTCGAGTTCGAGTAAGAATGGGGCGCAGCAGACAACGGAGATATGGACAGAATTGCAGGTTCCTGCTGCCGCTATAGTTAGGCTGGGGGGACGTACCACTGCTGAGGAAATGGTGGCAGTTCGGAAATGGATAGCCGATCATCCCGGGGTAAAGCGGGTTGGATTGATCACCAGTGCGTGGCATATGCCTCGGGCAATGAGGCTAGCTGCCCGCCAAGGTCTCGATTTGGTACCTGTACCGGCAGATTTTAGGTCAGGTGAGGTTCCGGATCATCTGGTTGAATTGCTCCCCAACGGAGGTTCTTTAGGGGAAATGGATTTGGTTATCAAGGAGTATTTAGCGCGACTGGTGGGGCGGTAGTCCTTGTTTCAAGGCAATTTTCTAAGCAACATCGCTTTCCGAACTCGGATATCTGGGGTAATCTACTGAAGCAAAGCTTGGCGGGGAAACTGCCAAGCCCCGCGAATGCCATCGCACTCTGGAGGGTAAGCGAATGGTTAGCGGCTTCATTGGAAATGAAGTGCCCCGTAAGGGGTTGCGGGTTCGAATCCCGTGCCCTCCGCTAAGAGGTTTGCCTCGCAAGCTTCACAAGAGCCGCAAGTTCCTTCTCAAAAGGGACTTGTGGCTTTTTTCTTTGTAGGCGATTCGCTTTTTAAAATCTGGATTGCTTTAGGTTTTTGCGTAGGCATTCTCATTGGTAATGAACCCGATTTCATTTCGCCTAGGGATTTTCCGTATGCCATGGCGACTGCCAATAAAGAAGTCTGCAAGTCTCTGCGTGGCGACTGCATGTCGCTGCATCATTTGAGGTTTCTGATATCAGGACCTTTCGGATACTAGTTCATTAAATCAATGGAAAGAGAAGCGATTTTGCACTTCTTGGAAGCTTGGCTTCGCTTGGCACGCAGTTTGCGAACATCTTTATTGTCACGAGAACCAATGGCCATGTTTTAGGAAATACATCACGCCGGAAGCGTGCTCCGCCCTGTTACTCCGACGTCTTTGGTTCACAAGTTGTTCCAACCACCTTATGTGGTTGCGGTGAGGGAGAAGATGTCTGGTTCCAATCCCGGTCGCGGCAGGTTGCTATCGCCACGGAAGTTTCGGATGCCGCCGAAGGGCTGTGAAGCTGTGCTTAAGTCGCTTGTATCAAAGTGAACGGTTTAAATCCATGGTTAGAGCTAGAAGCGATAACAAGTAAATAGGATGTGAAAGCACCGGACATGAGTCACTCCAGCAATCTACAAAGTCCCAAAGGTGCCGACGTTCCAACAGGGAACTTGGCTGGTTTTATCAAATATTTCAAGCAAGATTTGCTTAGCGGATTTTTAGTATTCTTGATTGCGCTGCCGCTGTGTCTGGGGATCTCGATTGCCAGTGGTTTTCCGCCGATCGCGGGTATTTTTACAGCGATCATCGGTGCAGTTGTAGCTACGTTTCTGAGTAATTGTGAGTTGACGATTAAAGGGCCGGCGGCTGGCCTGATTGTGATTGTACTGGGATGTATCGAATCATTCGGCGGCGACGGGATGATTGGAGAGTGGAGTGCTGCGGACACGGCAGCTTATAAAGCAGCGTTGGCGGTAACGGTAGTTGCTGCTGTGTTGCAAATCCTGTTCGGTGTTTTTCGCGCTGGCATACTCGGTGAATTTTTTCCTGTTTCCGCTGTGCATGGCATGTTAGCGGCCATTGGGGTAATCATTATTGCCAAGCAGATTCCGACTGCTTTGGGGGTTACTGCTTCTGGCGAACCAATTGAGTTATTGAAGAGGATTCCTGAATTTGTCCAGCAGGCTAATCCGGCAATCGCATCGATCGGCTTAGTTAGCATCTTGATTGTTTTTTTATGGCCGATCGTCAAGAAAAACATTCCGTTCGGAAATGCAATTCCTTCACCACTTGTTGTGCTACTCATTGCGATTCCGATGGAAATGTATTTCGACTTACTTAATCCTCATCAGTATTCGATGTTTGGTAAGGTCTATTCGCTTGGTCCAAACTTTTTAGTAAGGATGCCTGATCGAGTATTTGGCATGTTTAGTGAAATCACTGCGCCAGATTTTTCGGCTTTGAAAGAGCTGAGGGCGTGGTTGTGGGTTTTTATGTTTTTCATCATTGGTAGTTTGGAGTCGGTCTTAAGTGCCAAAGCTGTAGATCTGCTTGATCCGTGGAAACGCAAAAGCAATATGAATCGCGACTTGGTCGCAGTTGGTGTTGGTAATCTTGCCGCAGGGATGCTGGGTGGTTTGCCGATGATTTCGGAAATCGTTCGCAGTCGAGCCAATATTGATAATGGTGCGAAGACGCGATTTGCAAATTTTTGGCATGGCATGTTTTTGCTTTCGTGTGTCGCCCTGATTCCAATGTTCCTGCATCGAATTCCCACCGCAGCGCTGGCAGCCATGTTGATCTACACGGGTACACGGTTAGCGCATCCGCGAGAATTTATGAATATGTTTCGAGTGGGTAGTGAGCAGCTTGCCATATTCGCTATCACCATGGTAGCCGTATTGGCTACTGACCTGCTAATAGGTATCTGCATCGGAATTGTTGTCAAAGCAATTATTCATATCAGCAACGGTGTTTCGCTCATTTCTCTTATCAAGCCAGATTTAACAGTAGTTGAGGATGACGGCCAAACGGTGAAATTTGAAGCGTATAAGTCAGCGGTCTTTAGCAACTGGATACCGATTCGAAGAAAGATTGAGCGACTTGGATTGGTCGAGCGTAAGAATGTTATTATCGACTTCTCAAATACCAAGCTTGTCGATCACAATGTTATGGTCAAGCTTGATGAACTATCTAGCGATTTTGAGGAGAAAGGCCTGGGATTCACAGTCATCGGTTTAGAAGCTCATCAGCCCTTGGCAAATCACGCTCACGCCGCGCGTAAAAAAGGACTAGCAACTCTAAAACGGCTAACGATCGTAGCAGATCCAAATATCGAGCGTTTATTGGAAGCTGATCTCATTCAGCTTGGTGCTACAGGCTATACATCAATTCCATGTTATGGTATCGGAAAGCGACAGATCGATTCAGGTATCTTCGAACCTGTTAAGCAAGTGCGAATCGAGATCATAGCACCATCATCAGCTTGCGATAAGATGATGGAGTATCTGCGCACCGAGATACAGCCATCACATCACATTACGGTTGCCGCTGAGGATGTACAAGTAGCAAGAGTAGACGCATTTGTGTCGGGTAAGCCTGAGAAACAGGTTGCATCGCTTGTCCACTAAAGGTTAGGGGCTAACGTGCATGCGAGTCAGTTGGCAGCAGGTTCAGTGATTAGTTGCAGGATCTCCTAAAGCTTGAGAAGCACAAGCAATAGGTTCAGAGAAGCTTTGGTCACGTTAAGTAGCATTGCGACTTATCTCTGGGAAAAGTCAGGTGGTGGATGGATTAAGGCCGTGTCGAATGCATTTCCCAACCGCGCGATGGTAACATAATTAAAGATGGGAGTGGTTTAGATAGGTCAGTGGTTAGTTCAGCATAGTCCCCTGACGACAACTTCTTTTCCTCCTTTTGCGACCATCAGAAAATTTGAGCGGAATGCGTTGATGTTTGAACAAAAATTTGGACGTAGCGGATTGGTCTACGCAGCGAGCTTAGCTGTTTTGAGTCTTGTGGCGTTGTTCGTTACCATGGTAATTCTGAGAGACGTTTCGCGGGAACAGGAGATTGTCTCGAAGCTGATTCAGCATCTTCCCGAGAGTGATTTGGCAGCAGCTGAGGAGTTGTCTGGAGATCTCAGTCTGCAAAGTAGTTTGTCGCTGCTACTCGTTGTAAATATTCTATTGACGGTTGTTGCTTCGGGCTTTGTTATTCGTGGCTATCTGAGCAGCGAAAAATCGCTACGAGACGTGAAAGTGTTGTCGACCGACATTCTTGCGAGTATGGATGCTGGTGTCATAACAACGGATACAAGTGGAAGAGTAACAAGTGTCAATCCTCGAGGATTAGAGCTGGTAGGATCTCAGAATGTTTCAGTGAATCGATCACTGTCCGAAATAGAAAAAGAGCATTCTCTTCTTTATGAAATATGCAATGAAGTCAGTGTTCGCGATAACTGCATTCGAGATCGAGATTACATTGTGCTTCATCAGGGACATCAGCGTACGCTAAGAGCAGGATGTACTCTGCTGAAAAATCAACGTAGCGAAAAAATAGGAACCGTGATTCATGTTCGCGATGTGTCGCAAAAGGCGTTAATTGAAGAACGCTTGCGACGCATGGAGCGATATATGGGATTAGGTAGCTTAGCCGCTGGATTACAGCACGAAATTAAAAATCCATTGAGTGCTCTCTCGCTACACGTTCAATTGCTTCATGAACGACTGGGTGAGCAACCAGAGGGAAGCGAGGTAAGAGAGAATTTAGATGTGCTTCGGAGTGAAATTCGTCGAATTTCTCGCGTCTTGGATGGGTTTCGTAGCTATGCATCGATGGGGGAACTCGGACGCTCGCAAGTGGATGTGGTCGAATTGATTCAAAAATTGCTCCGCTTGCTACGACCTCAAGCGGAATCACAGAGAGTAGTAGTCAACGTACAAATCCTGAGCGATTTTAGCGGAAAGGTTCAGGGGGATTCCGGTCAGTTGGAACAGGTGTTGTTGAACCTCGCTTTGAATGCTCTTGCGGCTATGCCAAGCGGTGGACAGCTGGTATTTAAAGTAGATTCACATGAAGGATTTGTGAGAATTGTTGTGAGTGATACAGGGCACGGGATACCGGATGAAATACAGTCCCAAATCTTTGATCCATATTTCACAACACGAAATGATGGTACCGGGATGGGGTTAGCTCTTTGTGAAAAAATTATCCGTCAACATGAAGGTACTATTGAATTCCGCTCAAGTGACTGTGGTACCCAATTCACAGTTCGGCTTCCTCTGGAGGAGATGAAGTGAAAACAACTACTTTTTCCGTTCTCATCGTCGATGATGAACCCAACATAAGATCTGGTCTCGCGCAGGGACTACGAGATGAAGCGGACTTTATTTCCTCAGCAGATGGTTCCCGAGAGGCAATAGAAAAGCTTTCAGCGAAAGCTTATCAGCTCGTCATCGCGGATATTCGGCTCAACAGTGAGCTCAGTGGTATCGAATTGCTAAAGTACATTGTTAAGCACCATCCACAATGTTTGGTTGTATTAATTACAGCCCATGGATCCGTCGAAACTGCAGTTGAGGCAATGCGGGCAGGCGCATTTGACTTTATTCTAAAGCCGCTCGATTTGAACTTGGTTCGAGAACAGGTTCGCAAAGCGCGTGAGTATCATCGGCTTCGAATTGAAAATCAGGAATTGAAGACTCGTCTTGCTGATGCCGGCCAAATCAACGATATTATCGGCAATAGTGCGGCGATGCAGGATATCTTCCGACAAATTCGGCAAGTTGCCGATACCGAAGCGACCGTTCTAATCCAAGGCGAAAGTGGAACGGGTAAGGAGTTGGTTGCTCGAGCTCTCCATGAATTGAGCGGACGAAGTCGAGGGCCATTTGTAGCTATGCATTTGGGAGCGTTGCCGGATACACTTCTGGAGTCCGAGTTATTTGGGCACGAGAAAGGATCGTTCAGCGGAGCATTGCGGCAAAAGCCGGGTTGTTTCGAGCAAGCTGCATCAGGAACGCTTTTTCTCGACGAAGTGACAGAGATGTCGCCTAAAAGTCAGGTTGACTTATTGCGAGTACTGGAGTCGCGGCAGTATCGTCGTGTCGGCGGTGAGGAAGTTCTTTCAACGGACATAAGATTAGTTGCGGCAACCAACAGAAATGTCCAAGATCTAATTCAAGAAGGAATCTTTCGCGAAGATCTTTACTATCGACTTAACGTCATTCCGTTGGAAGTCCCACCATTGCGATCTCGCAGGGAAGATATACCTTTGCTGATCGAACACTTTATGACTTATTTCTGTCAGCGTCATTCAAGACCCGTCAAGCATGTCTCTGCAACTGCGATGGACTTGCTTACGAATGCTCCTTGGCCAGGAAATATCCGACAATTACGTAATCTAGTCGAAAGGCTTGTGGTTACGCACAACGGTGAAATGATTCAGGAAAGCGATATTCCACGAGATCTGGCGCCATCGCAGCAGGCGATCAATACATTACCCGGTTCTCTGAATGAAGCAGTCGAGGCCTTTGAGAAGGAAACGATCGCAGCATTTTTGAATGCCAATGGAATGCATCGGGAAAAAACAGCGAAAGCGCTGGGAGTGAGTGTCAGGACGCTTCATTACAAGATGAGCCGTTATGGCCTGCACTAGAATAAGTTGGTGGTTCCAAAAAGGGATTTTATTCCTTAGGTTTCGTCGCCAGTTTGCGGAAGTACTCTTGAATCGCTTCTCGATAATGCGATGGAAGGTCTTTGGTTATTCGCTGTAGAGCTTCCTGACGTTCTGCAGGTGGAAGATTTCCCCAGCCGTTTTTATCCGCAAGTTTCTTTTGATCAACATCCCCTGGGCCTGTCTCTCCTGCAACACGGCTATCCTCTTGAGGTTGGCCTGCCTGCTTATCGGATGAATTCTGCTGCTGCTCGCTGGATGACTGTTGCTGCTGCTGTTGCTGTTGCATCTGCTGCTCTATATCTTCGATGAGTTTATCGAGCTTTTCGATCACCTGCTGCTCTCCATCCAGTGTTCGTTTGCCCGCGCGTCCGAGGTCTAACCGGCGACTGACGTCGTTCATCAAGCGGGAAACTTCATCCAAAGAATCGGTCTTGAGCGGTTGCATGTCGGCGAGCATTAATTTGCTGGTAACGGCATAACGGGTTGGAATTTCGGTTTCTCTTTCCATCAGCGTCTCAAGTTGCTGCAGACAGTCTTCTTTGCGTAATAAGTGATGAAAGCAAGCTCCGCGATAAAAGAGTAGAGATGCTGGATCGACGGAATTATCCAGAGACAAGGATTCCAAGAGGACAAGGGCTTCGTCATACCAACGACGTTGAGCTAAGCCACGACCAATCGCCAGCCGTACGGTGTCTTGTGCCCATGCAGGAAGATCGGAATCCATCCAAGATAGGTCTGGGATCCTAGCCAGCTCAGCCGAAGGTTCTAGTGTTTTTAAAGCTTCAGTGACCCGTGGATCAATGGCAGACATGAGGGAGAGTAAGCGATCGAGAGTCGCTGGCCCAGAAGCAGGAATCGTTGGATCAACCCATATACGCAAGATTTCTAGCTGCTTATCCTCGGGGATCGACCGCGAGGTCATCCATTGATCGATTTTATCCTCCAGAGTTGGAGCATCAGGCCATTGCCAAGTCGCTTTACGTTGAAGTTTTCCGTTTTGATCTGCAGCCAATGATTTCAGTGGAGTTGCAATAAAGCAGCTTATAAGTAGCCATGAGTTAAGAGCCAGGATCGCGAAGCGATAAGGTAAGGTATTAATTTTCATGGCTCAGTCTCTACTAAATTCACGTTTCCCAAACGAGTTTCGCCGATCGACTCAACTGCTCAATTCAACAAATCCTTCCCGTACGGAAGCTCATACTACCAAATGAAGTCGTCAGTCCTTCGCCACTGAATAATTGGTTGTTTGCTGCTTTGGGCAATAGGCTACGCGCGTCTTCACTGACCCGAGTTGCGTTTTACCACAATTTCACGAGTGATCTGCTGTAACTTCTGCTGGCGTCCACCAAGTTCGCGTACTTGGTCTCGCATTTCACCTTGTTCTGATTGTCCAATCGTATCTTCCTTGGTACCCATGATCTCCGACAACTTGGAAGTTCGAGTGTTGATACGCATCTGTAATGTTCTCAGCAGTCGTAGCTCGGCTAGGGCATCCACCAGTGGTTGTTGTTGAGATCCGCCGGGTGGTGGTGGCGGAGGTGGGTTGCCGCTTGGATCCTTCTTCTTTTCCATCTCCTTCTTCGCGGCCGATAAGGCTTCGATGATCTCAGACAGGCCCGCTACAATCTCGCTCTCAATGGTTTGAGTCAGTGCACCAACATCCGAAGCCTCCAGTCTCGAGGCAACGGTTTTCATGTCGGAAACGATTTGCTCGCCAGCTTCGGGAAACGCAAGCGATGTTCCTTCTTCACGCAGCAACAATAAGGCACGTTCACCCTCTGCAATGATCTTGCTCTCAGCTTGCGAAATATCACCGACTCGCTGTTGCCAAGCTCTTTCTCGTTGATCTGCTGCGATGCGATTCAGTTTCTCTGTTTCGTCGTTGACAGCCAGTTGCATTTCCAGCATCCGACGGAAGCGAGCTTCTAGTTGTACTAGCGCTCTTTCGATTTCCTCTTCTCGCAATTGACGAAGAATCTGCTCAAGTTCCTCGACGGCTTGCCTCAATTCTTCTTCTGCTGCTTTTTGTTCGTTAATCGCTTCCTCTTTTTTAGCCTCTTCTAGTTTTTTCTTCGCTTCCTCCATGCGCCGTTTCGCCTGCTCTACTCGCTGCTGAGGAGTAGGAGGGGCTTGTTGCTTTTCAGGTTGTTGAGAAGAGCTAGATTGCTGTGAATTCTCCTGAGGTTTCTGCTCACCAGAGGGTGGAGTCTGTTGATTCGGTTGCTGTTGATTCGGTTGCTGTTGGTTTTGAGGCGAATCTGATGGCTTGGAAGAGTCAGGGGATTTAGAGGATTCAGAGGGCTTTGAGGACTCGGAGGGCATTTTCTCGGAGTCGTCGCTCTTGGTATCAGTTTCAGTAGCTTTGGCCTTATCATCTTGTTCTGCAGATTTATCTTCCGGTTTCTCATTTGAGCTTTCCGAAGGCTTCTTGTTAGTGTCGTCTTGCTCTGGCTTCATTTCGCCAGGCTGTTCCTTAGCATTGTTTTCTTTAGTTTCAGATTGGGAAGGTTCGGCATTCTTGGGTTCCGAACCAGGCTTCTTGTCATCCTTGCTCGATTCCTTATTTGGATCCTGACTGTTCTTGTCGTCTTTTTTAGATTCGGAATCCGGAGATTGGTTTTCTGCGGAATCTCCCTCCAGTTCTTTAGAAAGCTCATCAGCTTTCTGTTCCAAATCGGCTTGGTCTTGAGCGAGTTCTTTCGGTTGATCAGCGGACTCGGTGCGTCCGCGGAGTGATCGCTGCTGACGGTTGAGTCGTTGAATCTCTTTGATCATCTCCTCAATTTTTTTCTTCTCTTCTTTGACTCGATCATCTCGGTCCTCGCTCAGAAGTAGATCGAGCAATTGCTTGAGACTTTCTTTCGTCGCCTGCTGCTCTTCGATTGCGCGGCTGAACTGTTTGTTTTGCAGTAGCTTTGCCGCTTCTTTCAGTCTCGATTCGACCGATGATTCTTTACCCAGTTTTGAGGCTCGTTGCAAAAGCGATGCGCGAATCGGATTGCTATCCGATTCAATGGCAGAAAGTTTGATCAGCAAATTCTCTAATTCGGAGAACTGATTGGCTAAACTATCTTGTTCTTCCGCTAGCGGGACAGATGACTTTGGAGTCTCTGTGGATTGCTGAGATTCCGTAGTTTCCGGGGCTTTCGTAGTGGGCCCAGTGTTGTCGGGAGGAGTCTGTGCCGAAAGGCTGACAGCAGAGGCTGAGAAAAGCAAAAAGGCGAGCGCAACACCAGACCGCGAGAACCAACATATCGGTGCAGAGATAGGCAAGCTATTTTTAAGCTGAGCAATTGTCGTCATGACCGAGACCTTCATGTTACGGCTCAAACAAATCCAGCACCCGACGTTTCTGTTCCGACTTGGTTCGTTCCAGTAGTTCTTCCTGACGTTGTAGCATCGCTCGAACCATATCTACTATCTCATTATAGGATTCAATGTCCAGCATATTCTTCAGGACGTTGGAAAGTTCGTTGATGACGCTTGCCGTCATCTGTGACGATTCGCGGCATTTTGCGGGACCTTCGCCAGAGTCCGGAGTGAGGCGAGACAGTGAGTTGACGCTCTGTCTCAACTGCGGGAAAGACTTTTCGATCACAGCTTTGAGCGGCTCTTGTAAGCGAATCTCCAGTCTTTCACGGCGGTCTGCGCTATCTACTCGATTATGCACCAGTTCATCGCGAATCTGGGTTATTTCTGCGAGAATCCCTCCCACTTCGTCAAAGGACTTATCCGTCTGTACGGAAGCCTGCTGAATGAACAAAGTTTGACGGCGACGGGCAGCTTGTACGGCATCGTTTTTGGCCGTTTCGTTGGAATCGTCCGGGCTGGAGTCAACCGAATCTTCCTCAGGAGCCAAGGCTGGGTCTGTCGAGGATAGCTCCGTTTTCTCCCATGGCGACGTCTCGATTTTGCCGAATAAAATTTGCAGTTCCAGTAGTTCCTGAATGACTTGCTCGAGGCGTCCGCGGAGGCCGATTTCCCGTTTTTCTAGGGAGATAAGCAATTGTTCGGACGTTACGACGGTCAATTGAATCGGTTCTCCGAGGCCAATGTGCGGTTCGGGCTTCAGGTCGTAGCGGTCTTGTGCGGTGATTGCCAGTCCCACGGTGGAATTGAGGGGAAGAGTCAGCTTCCCTTCATCGACCAGTTGCTGAAGGTCCAAAGTTGTTTCGACTTCGCCATCTGGTGACACGGGAACATTCTGTTCCACTTTACCGGTCTCTACAGATCCGAATTCAAGCCAACTGCGATTTAGGGCGTGGTCATCAGTGATTTTTCCACGAATAGGCAAGTAGGCATTGGGGGTTATTTCCGTACCGATTCCCGACAGCCTTGTACTGAGCGATGGAATCGCATCAAACAAGGTTCCAATTTGGTAACGTTGTACCTGTGCACCAGGAAGGCCTCGATCATCATACGGGAGGCACTCGATTACAATGTTCCCATTGCAGGTCGGTAACGGAATACGAAAAGTGTTCCCTTCCACTTTGACTCTTTGGATTGCCAACTCGGTTTCGGTTGGCTTATCGCTTTCACGAATCACATATTCCACAGAAGAAAGCTTCGATGAACTCGATCCAACTAGGATCCCCTGAGTTCCTTCTGGAAGTTGGAGACCCGAACGATATGCAAGTGTCTCGTTTCCCCAGCGTCCTGTTTGCTCGTCATAGAGATAACGAGGATAGTTGCACTGAACTTTCATGTCATCGATGACGGCGGGGTCGATCACTTCGATGCGATAGTCTCGAAGTCGGAAGTCATTTCCGAAAACATCAATCGTCATCGATTCGGACATGCCTTCAATAGGTGGCCCTTCGAGCAAGAATAGCTGCCAACCTTCTACTCCGCCATTAACACGACGAAGTGCTGTTTGACCTCGCTGGCCATCGGTCATTCGAAATGCAACAGTGCAAATCTCAGGAACGACTGGGAATGATGTATCCGCTGCAATTTTCAATACGCCCGAACTTCCCCTAGGAACGGAAAGAGTATTATTCGCAAACTGGATTAATTGTTTTCGAGCGGCTGTTTCACCACTGAAAACTGGTAACACCAGTTGCAAACCTTCGCTCCGCAGATTGGTTTGTCTGGGCCAAGGAGTTTCCGAAAGTGCAAATAATCGTTGGCAGGCTAAAGAGAACCAAGAAGGGAACGCGTAGAGACTGTAGGAGGTGGCTCCGAGAAGCAATAGGGCCAACAGTAGTTTGGCAAGCAGAGGGGCCCAACGAAATAGAGGGGCGATTCGTAGGTTTGCCGTTTCCTTTTCCGCATCCGCGATAACGCCTGCTAACATGCCACGGTAGAGGTCCGCTGGAGCATCTTCAGGAATAGGTTTGCCTGCTAGCTCGACTGCCGTAATCAATTTTCCTGCAAGTTGCGGATACTTGCGTTCCAAGAGAACTGCTGCAGAAGAGTCGGCCACGGGATGTCGAAATCTCAGCCAACCGACGCGAATCAGAATCGCGATGAGGCCAGCAACGACGATTGCCAAGGCAACGCCGCGAACTGCGCGGGGCATTTCAGTACTGCCCAAGCGAATGGGTAAATAATCGGCGGAAATGATTAACCAGAAGAGCAACAAGAACCAAATCAGAGCAAGTGCGAGCGTCTCTACGCCAACGTAGTACCGAATCCCGCGGCGAACTTGGTTCAGCCGTTCGGATATAACGGAGCTTGGTTGTGGCGATGGATTTGAATTCATGGAAAATAATTCAGATATCTAAGCGAGCTTGTTGAGTCGACGTATCAACCATTCCAGGGATAATGCTCCACCGATCAAGGCCATTAAGGCGGTCATCAATCGGCGTTGGAAATCCTGGTCAGGCGAACCGACAATCTTGTTAACTTGATCCTGTGGCTTTACGGCTGCTGCAAGCTGCGTCGTATTATCAAATTGCGAAACAGCTTCAGAAAGTTCCTTGAAATAAACACCCCCAGTCTTGCCTGTCAGTTCAGTCAGCAGTGGATCATTGCGTTGAGGTTGCTGAACTTCGCGAGCTGGAACGCGTGCAAGTACTTGTTGACTGAGTATTTCTTGTTTAGCAAGACTGCCGAGAGGGAGTTGAATATCGAATAACCCCTCTTCAGTGCAAATGAATTGTCCGATGTAAACACCAGGTTGTCCGACATCCTGAAGTAATCTCAGGGTAACCGTCTTCGATTTACCTGAAGGATCAGTCAGGCGAGCTGTCATATCGGGATCTGTCAACGGTTCAAATTTGTCATTCTTAAGAACGGCTCGAACAGAGACTTGCTCTCCAACGAATGCTTGCTCTTTGTCGAGCAGCAGTATGCCTCGATCGGAATCTCGCAGGAGTCTTCCTTGTGATATCCAGCGTACCAGTTTGGTGTAATACGATTCGAAGTAGGCATCCGATAGTTCTCGTACCCGCCACATTTCCCCAGAGCCTTGGAAGACAACACGGCCCGCCCCGTAGAACTGGCTAGCTAAGTAAATAGGTTGTTGTCCACCACGACTGGTTGTAGGGTCTGAAAAAGTGGCGATGATCTTCGCGCCTGGTTTAGGTTCGTAGCAAGCAAAGTAGCTGAAGACACCGCTGAAACGTTGCCATGCTGCTTCGCTCGTTACCAAATCGTTTTCTAACCAAAGGAAGTCATTCTGCAATGCGCCATCTGCGAACTCTAGATTCCATGATTTATCGGATTCAAACCGGCCACTAGTCAGTCGGGTTCCGCGCGGATCCAACACGACCGGTGATAGCCCTCGCATCAAAGTCACTTTGGGATCCGTTCCAGAGAAATTGCTCCATTTGGGAGTTGCCACGGGGCCTGCAATGAGCAACAAACCTCCCGCCTGATTGCTCACCCATTCTTCCAGCAATTGGATTTGAGTTTCGCTCATCTCAAGCCAGTCGGTATCAAAAGAAAGCACGGCATCGTATTTAAGCATCTCTTCCCAGGTGCTTGGGAATGAGTCCAGTATTTCGGTAGCTTCTTGCGACATTCCAGGCTTTCCCGACTGAAGATAAAGATGGGATTCGATATCTCGGTCGCGGAAAAGAAGGTTACGAACAAATTGAAATTCACGAGTTGGTCCTGAGGAGACAAGCAGGACGCGATTGCGACGCTCGATCACCTGAACCTCACGAGCTTGGCTGTTATCCTTCTCATTGAAGTCCGGCTTGGGTGGAAGGATACTGACCTCGTAGATCCATTTGCCAATTTCTTTCGGTTGTATTTCAAAGGCAACGCTTACGAATTGATCATCAGCCGGGAGTGTAATGGGCTTTTCATCCTCACTAGCCCAAGGGGCGCTGGTCGAGGCCGCGGATCTTTTGCGCAAACGAGCCACACCTTTTTCATTTGCCATTCCGTTGGCCTGGACAACGGCAGATAGTGTAAAGGCATCACCCGGGTAAACGCGTTTTGGCGCTTCAACTTCAACGAGCCTAAGGTTTGGGGGCATGCGATCGGAACCCATGCCAATCGCGTGAAGCTTGATCTCAAGTCCTTGTGCCGTCACGGCTGCAGCGAGCGGTTCAAGTCCCGCGTTATTTCGCCCATCGGTTACTAGAATGACTGCCGACAGGGCAGAGCCACGTTCTTGATCGAGCAGGGATTTGATCGCATCACCCAAGCGAGTTTCAATTCCATCGGCAACCAATCGTTGCTTAAGATCCTCGGGACGATCTTCGGGTAGTTTTTGATCTTGATTGGGATCGGCGGGCAGCTGGACCTGCCATGGTCCACTTTTCCATAGTTCGGCGACAGGTAACTCGGGAATTCGTACCAGAGCCACGGAGAAAAAGACAATCCCGGAGATCGCAGTTACGATCGAGGTGAGGTACCAATAGCCCACAGTATCCTGGTTCCACCGAAGCAATTTTCCTCCATATCCGAAGAAGAATGCGAGGAGTGCGATCACACCGAGGATAGTCGCTATCCAAGCGAGCAATCGTACTGTTCCTAAAGCGGAAGAATCGATCACCGTTCCGGAGTCGGTCTTAGTGTTCTCGTCGTCGCGAGGAAGTTGAGCGACTTGGATAGGGCGTGATACGGAGTCGAAGCGGTAGATGACAACTTGATGCTGCTTTCGAAGGCTTGAAAGAAGCTGTCCGTTTTGGAGTTCCTCAAGCAAGCTATCGATACGCGACAGTGGTATTTCCGTCGGCGTATCTGGTAGTTTCGCTGGCAAAGTCATGCTCAAACTAGTATCGACCAGCATGGCAACTCGCGATGGATTGACTTCGCGAATATCGGTTCTCTTCTGCAGTTGGAAGAAAAAGATGATGATTCCAACTAAGGCTGTCAGTCGTAACAGTAAGAGTCCCCAGCCTAGGGCCTTTGGTAATTCGCGTGTGTCGCGGCGGTACCAAAGGGTAAAATAAGCCAAAAGTGCGATGATCACCAAAGCGATCAACGCCCACTGCCACCATTGCTCGATACTTTGCAGACGCGCGAATTGATACAGCACCTCGCTTTGGCCGAGCGATGGTACATAAAAGGATTTCCACGCTTCCATTTCAATAATCGGGATCATCATTTCGCGGCTCCCGATTTCATTGGAGGATGGAAACTTGCTGCGTAAGCGAGAGCTTGCTCAGCGACTAGAAGGGCAATCAAGAGGCCCATCAAAAGCGTATCGCGATTGACGAGGCCGGAGGCCACAATGCTGCTGGATATTGTATCTGCGAAACGATGTCGTACTTTCACAGGACGAAGTGCGGATATTAATGCCGACGTTGTTGGCTTAGATAAGTTTCCTTCCGAGGCTGGTGCATAGAACGCTCGATTATCTACTTCTGGATTACCAGTTATGTCGGTTTTCCAAGCCTCGATTAAGCCAGGGGACAAAAGACGATGAACAAGCTCCTCGGAAAGGTCGCTTTCATACGGTGACAATGTGGCCGTTCCAATATTGAGTGGTTCGCCACCGTTTTCTTTGGAAGCGTTTGATTTCAATGGAATCTTCAGCGGAATTTTGTTTTCCGAGGCACCTGTAGGAATTAAGAATTCAATTTCTGGCAGGTAGCTTTGTAGTGAAACCTCTTCTTTCCATGAAGTACCGACAGGTTCGCCTACAACGGGACGACGAAAGCTTCCGAGATAACCGACGCTGCGGAGGGCGAACACGACAAATGTTGGATGTTGGGCCCAAGTCGACCAATTCGGTACAAGACTTGTGAAGACTGTAATGACGCGGCCCTGCCCGAAGGGCTTGTCGACAATCAGTGGTTCCCCCGTGCGAACCTTAGCTGCGATCTGAACAGAATTGCGAGAAGTGGTTGCGCTGCGTGCGCCGTCGACGACCTTTTCATTTTCTTGATTCAAAGAATTAGCTAAAGTCTTTCGGAAACGCTGGATTCGAACGAGCTGGAAGGGGGAACCTGCCGAGGTCGATGGTCCCCAGAGGGGATGATCGTTGGCAACAATATCGGCGAGGTCTTCGTCGGCGGGGGCAGCAGGCAGAAGCTGGGCATCTTCGATCTCATAGGGGACAAGTCCTTCACCATTGCGGTAAAGAGTCTTGTTGAAAAAGTTTTTGTCACTGTTGTCCCCTACGAACAAACATAGACCTCCACCTGCTCTGCAGAATCGTTCAAGGCTAGCGATTGCCTGATCATCTAAGCGAGGGATATCTAAAAGAAAAATAGAAGAGTAATTCAAGAGCGTTTCTGGGGCTTCATCGCGAAGGAACGATTCGTTTCGAATATCGATAGTTAGCCCGGTTCGTGCGTTGGTTCCAGGATTAAGAGCAGCTTCGAGAAAAAAAGCGTTGGTTCGTTTTGCATCTCCGTCGATCACTAAAACCTTTTGTCCTTCGGTTAGTGGTAGAGTGCAGGTTCGAACGTTGTCGGTTGGGACAGAATCGTCGGGAAGACGAATTTCGATAACGTGTTGCCCCGCTGAATTCAGAAGGACTTGAAAACGCCGCATTACGGTTTCACCCGGATCGATTTCATCGATAACTTCAGGTGGCAATTCCGTGATCGTTCCGGAATAGGCTTTATCAGACGCAGGCCTCACTTGTCCGGCGGCGTATTCGATCGTTCGTGGTTTTAGAAGTACGTTACGAGCGGATTGCGAGCCGTAGTTGCGAACTTGGACTTCGATAAATAATGGAACTCCAGCGGCCCAGACTTCTTGCTCCGGCTGAAGGCTTGTTATAGCGAGATTTTCGTGTTCATTGCGGACGCAATCGATCAGCTGGATATCTGCGCCGGCAGCCGATAGAGGTTGCATAGCCGCTCGAATTTCCTCAGGACGCTCCCACTGATTTTTGCGAAAATCGCTTACCAGATAAATATTCGCTTGTTCTCCTCGCGAGCTTTCTAAAAGAGGACGGACCATCTGCAGCGAGGCAAGCGGGGAGAGTTCCAGGCCGGTAGGTTGAGTCGTCTTGAGACGATCAAGAAACTTATCTGCTGTTGTAGGAATCGATGTTGCCATAAAGTCGGCAGCCGCGTTCGTCGTTCCGACGCCATCGGTATTGCTGCGACCACTGCGACTCCACCGGACCAAAGTCAGTCGATGTTCACCGTTGTCACGAGCGGATTGCTTGACCAAGGCATCGATAGCTTGCAAGGCAGAGTCGTAGGCAGTCTCCCCTTGAATACCATCGTTCATTGAATAGCTATCGTCGAGCAGAACATAATGATGAGTTACTTGTTTTCCCAAAATCGAGAGAAGGCGACTGCTGCTGATCCAACCTGCGAGCATTGCCACTAAAGCCGCCATGGCAGCCATACGGCACAGTAGTAGTAACCATTGTTTCAGGAGAACCCAGCGGCGATGTTTCTTGTAGCTTTCCAACAAAAAGTCCATAGCCGCCCAGGCTTGTCGTCGATGACGCACCAGGTTGATCAGGTGTACCAGCAATGGCACCAAGACCAACAGGAAGCCGAGGGTTAGGGTTGGAAATACGAACTGCATAAGAAACAAAAACTTCTAATTAACAGGTGGTTAACGGGATTGGTGGGCCATGCGAGCATGGAGGAATTTTGCCAGGGCGGCGTCTGGTGCATCGCTGGAACGAACCAGCATATAGTCGATCTTGTATCCAGCCGTCGCTTTTCGAACTCTTTCTAAAAACCGATTTAGAGCTTCGAGATACCCTTCGCGCAATGCTCGCGGATTGCAGGTTAATTGCGAGTCGCTTTCAAGACCCTCAAAGCGTGTTGGATCGCTAAAAGGAAATTCCAATTCTTCGTCGTGGAGCACATGGAATACTAAGACGTCATGTCCAGCTTTTCGCAACATTCCTAAACCGCGGAGCGTTTCTTCTTCGGCGCCCAAAAGATCGCTGATGAGCACCATCAGTCCTCGTTTAGGATACGCGGTGACTATTTCACGAAAGATGTGATCGAGGTCCGTTTTGTCACGGGGCGATTGGCGTTCGAGGGAGTCGACGATGGTTGTTAGGTGTTGATGCTGAGATCGCCACGGGATTCGTGCTCGGATTTTGTCATCGAAAACAACGCATCCTACAGAATCTTGTTGCCGGAGAAGGATGTAGGAAATGCACGCGGCGAGCAAGCGTGCATAATCGTATTTGGTTTCCTTTTCTTTTCCATAAGACATACTGGCTGAGCCGTCGACCAAGAGCGTGCAACGCAGATTGGTTTCTTCTTCGTACTGCTTGATAACCAAACGATCTTGGCGCGCCCACACCTTCCAGTCGATGTGCCGCAGATCATCTCCCGGCACGTACTGTCGATGCTGCACGAATTCTATGGATTGGCCAAAATAGGGACTGCGATGCATCCCTGATAAAAAGCCTTCCACGACGTGCCGCGCTTTAAGTTCTAAGCGACCTAGACGCTTTGTGGCATCAGGAGGCAAATATCTTCTTGAATCGGGCATCGCGAGTTAGCTCGTCCTCGTTAGTTGGTGTTGCCGCTAAAAGTTGATCGATTACTTTGTCTGTTGTGACTCCATCACTTTCAGCAGCGAAGTTGACGACCATTCGATGTCGCAAGACAGGTTTAGCGAGCGCTTGAATGTCAGCCGGCTCGACTCGATTGCGTCCCTGCAAAAGTGCTCGGGCTTTGCTTCCCAGGATCAAGTTTTGAACCGCTCTAGGACCCGCCCCCCAGCCGACTTGATCCTGTACAAAGTCAGGAATACCCGACTGTCCGATACGAGTTTGTCGAACCAAAGCGAGCGTGTATCGGATCAAGTGATCCGACACAGGAACGGAGCGAACTACTTTCTGAAGATCAAGAATCTCTTGTCCGGTGAGAACGGGCTGGATTGCGGGAATCGCCGTACCTGTCGTTCGCTTGGCGACTTCGAATTCTTCATTGAAGGTTGGGTAGCCAACCAAGACCTTAAACATGAATCGGTCTTGCTGCGCTTCCGGAAGGGGATAGGTCCCTTCTTGTTCGATTGGGTTTTGTGTAGCAAGAACGAAGAATGGATCAGCAAGTTGATGCCGCTGTCGTCCCACAGTGACTTGGCGTTCCTGCATCGCTTCGAGCAATGCAGCTTGCGTCTTTGGCGGAGTGCGGTTGATTTCGTCGGCGAGAATAACCTGCGAGAACAGAGGTCCTTCCATAAAGCGACGTTCCAAACTTCCGGTCGCGCGGCTTTCCTCGATGATCTCGGTTCCGGTGATGTCGGCAGGCATTAAGTCAGGAGTGAACTGGATTCTCGAGAAAGAGAGGCTAAGAGTTTTTGCCAGACTACTAATCATCAAGGTCTTGGCTAGTCCTGGTACACCTTCTAACAGGCAGTGACCTCGTGAGAACAAACAGATCAACAACTCTTCGATAACCTGTTGTTGACCCACGATGGTTTGCGATAACTGATCGAGTATCTGCTGGCGTGCTTTTTGTAATCGCTCAATCGCCTCTTGGGAAATCGCCTCCGGACTACCCGAACTTATCATGCCGTGAATCCTATTTGCTGAAACGTGATTAAGCGTGCTTGATGTAAAGGACTACTTCGCTTGGCCAACTGTCACTTGGTCAACTCGCAGTGGGCCAACCATCGGTGGTTGTAAGCTTTGTTTTCGTTTGCTTCCATCTTAAAGCGATTCCATTCTGGCGAACACGGCACCGTGACACCGCTGTCGCGTAACACCGCCATCTGCTTTAATTGTGATTCCACGTATCTTAACCGTTTTCTGCGGTCATGAGATATGGTGCATCACTGAATATTAGTCCCTAGCATACCGAACCGGCGAACGAGAAACCAGAATCGATATGAGTACCGTACCACCTCCCTTAGTTTTAGCGACAACCAACCGCAAAAAACTCGGAGAAATACAGCGTTTACTGGATCCGTTGGGCTTTCAACTTAGGACGTTATCCGATTTTGCTGCGCCTGCCGATATTGAGGAAACTGGAACAACTTTTATTGAAAATGCTAGGCTGAAAGCCACCTTACAGGCTCGTCAGTTGCAGCATTGGTGTGTTGGGGAGGATAGTGGACTGGTGGTTCCTGCCTTGAACGGCGATCCCGGAGTGTACTCGGCGCGCTATTCCGGACCTGGAGCGACCGACCAAACCAATAATTCGTTATTGCTGAAGAACATGGATAGTTTGCCTGATTCCCAGCGTTTTGCTTACTACGTCAGTACCGCCGTTTTGGCCGATCCAACGGGCCAGGTACATATCGAGGTGGAAGGTCGTTGCTGGGGGCGAATTCTTCGCCAAGGACGAGGATCCCAAGGCTTTGGATATGATCCGTTGTTTGAGATCCCTGAATACCACCAAACCTTTGCTGAATTGGGTGGAACAGTTAAAGCGGTTCTTTCACATCGCGCCCGAGCGATGGAGCAATTTAAACGCCAGCTTCAGGTTTTATTTGGAGTTTAACGCACTCACAAAGTCTTTCGGCGATTTTGCCGGTTACTTCGTGCACCGTCACGGCCGCTGCTGCACCAGCAGGCCCCCCCGATACCATTCCGATCGCGGCGGCCGTACTGCGTCCCGTCCAGCGGCTCATGCTTCGCGAGGTTTCCTGAGAATAGCCCATCTTTTGAGCCGCAATGTAGGCACTGTACTCGGCTACATCTGCTAACAAAAAGACTGGCTTGATCGCCTTGGCTGCGCTAGCCAAAGGGGTTGAGGCCGCTTTCAACGCGAGTGTGCTGACTTCGCGTCTGGCCGCTAGCGCTAAAACGCCCTTCGCAGCAGCTGAAGCGGCCGTGAAGGCTGCTGTTTCAATTCCTTCGACTTGCCAACTTCGCGCCGTTCCTGTTTTGCACCAATGCGCGAAGTGTTCGCAATTGTTGTGCGATAGAAGATAGGCTTTGTCGCCCACGCAGCTCTCTGCTCGGGTCATGACTTCGTCAACTGGAAGTGATCTGTCGTGCAAGACGACTTCGTGGCCTCGGCCACCAGTGAATTGCTCTAGCGATGTGCGACGAACTTCCATTGACTCCAGACGACGTCGGTCATCTTCAGGCGACCACGCAAGATCGATTGAAAGTCCACTTGAGTAGTGAATGACGGTTCCATCACCCATGTCGATGCCATGGTGCCAGTAGGGAATCACACCCCGCCAGTACATTCGCACTCGAAGATGATCGGCTATCGCCATTTAGTAAGCTCCCAACACAATGAAAAAAGTCTCGCGGTAGATCGACTAAATTTCGCAAAAGCTAATTCTTGTCTGAAAAGTTTTTCAGCAAAAAACATGCTTTTGGTGATACTGCAAGATTGGTCGATTTGCAACGTTTTGTCAGTGATTTATGGATCTGCCAAGTATCCCTGCATACTACGAATCGCCTACCTGCAAGGTTCATCCGTCTTGTCGATAGGCAGAAAAACACCCTGATGTTGGCGCGCGGTCAGCAGGAAACCCCTAGGAAATCCTAGATTTTTGCTGCCAGACAATGAAACTTCAGTGAACTATCTCCTCCTGTAGATTGCAGGTCAGAGTCTATCTTCTCTTTGTCTCAACCACAAAAGTTTTTTACATGACCTCCAGCAGAGGCTATTCCATTGTCGTCTTTGGAAGGCTTTTCAGCAAAGTACGGAACATGACTCAGTGATTTTCCTTTCCGGCGGCTCGGTGCTGGAAATGTGTTGTGGTTGCTGACTGCAACTGGCTTGCCCAGCGTCCATTAAAATCGGAACCACTAGACTCTGCGGAATAATCAGCTCGACTTTCACTTTCCTTACCCCGAAGACTTGTCGTCAGCAGCACTTGCCCGAATGATTGCCACAGAAGTCATCTTCGGAACGGATTACTTGTTTTAGTGGTCCGCTTAACAATACTCATGGTTGCGAAGGGTAGGTGCGCGAAGCTCAATGGTATTAGGCCTTTCAACGTGTACGTACTCGTTTCCTTAGGTTGCTCATGCGGACCATTTACCTAGACTACAACAGTAGCACTCCGGTTGCCGGTAGCGTCCGCGAAGCGATGCAACCTTTCTTGGGTGACTTTTTCGGAGACCCAGCGAGCTCGCATTGGCTCGGTCGAGCCGCTCAGGAAGCGATTGAAGATTCGCGAGCCGTCGTCGCTAAATTGGTCGGCTGCCATCCAACGGAAATGGTTTTCACCTCTGGGGGAACCGAGAGTATCAATCTCGCTCTGTTAGGAAGCGCCTCACAAATCGATTCACAATTGCCGAGCAATGCACCTCGACACCTGATTATTTCGTCCATGGAATATCCAGTCGTTACCCAATGCGCTCAGCATCTTCAAAAACTGGGCTGGGGACTTTCTGTCATCGGTTGCGATTCGCACGGAATGATTTCCCTAAACGAATTGGAAGCTGCCATACGTCCAGCGACACGACTAGTAAGCATTCAGCACTCCAATCATCAGGTCGGAACTATTCAGCCGATCGCAGAAATCGCCGATCTATGCCACGCCCGTGACATCATCGTTCACACAGATGCAGCGCAATCACTTGGAAAGATTCGCACACTTGTCGATGAACTTAACGTCGACCTGCTTTCCTTCAGTGGACACAAAATGTATGCCCCTAAAGGCATCGGCGGATTGTACGTTCGCAGCGGTATTCCTCTGCAGCCGATCATGTTCGGTGAAGGTAATGAGGGTGGTTTGCGTCCAGGTGCCCGTAATGTGCCGCATATTGTCGGGCTGGGCCAGGCAGCACGATTGGTCGACGCTGCCCTGCAAGATGGCGCCGATCGAATGGTCGAATTGCGAGATCGCTTCTTAGCACGACTCGAATTCGAACTGAATCAACCAATCATCGTCCATGCGAAACAGTCACTGCGACTACCAAACACTCTCAGCCTTGAATTGCCACATCTGAGAGCCGAGCAACTGTTGCGGCAGTTGCCTGAAATTTGTCTCGGCCCAGTCATCGATCGCGATCTTCCAGAAAATGGTCCGAGCCAAAATCCAACCCTGCGTTCGATCGGGCTTACCGCGAAGCAAGGTCAGCATACGATCCGCGTTAGCCTCGGCTGGCAAACCACAGAAGAAGAAGTCGATCGCGCCGCTGAAATGATCGCCGGTGCCGTCGATGCTTTGCACGCTTAGAGGTTCATCGAATCTCAAGCGTCTCTTATCGACAGTCGTCTCTGATCTGTGGATCAATAGCTGTGTGGTCTTTTTTGCCGAAGCAGCTTTTTATGGCTTGTGATATCTCAACGGATGCGAAGTTGCGGCGGGTCGCAATGTCGTGAAGGAATGATTGCTTGATCATTCATCGCCAGATCCTTGCAGTGTCAGCCATCAAGACGGCATATTTCGCATAAATCCTACAGATTAACATGACTGCTTCCGATAGATTTCTAAGGAGCAGGGCCTGCTACTTGGTGGATTGATTAAGCCAAAAACGTGATGTGGCAAACAACAGTCATTGAATTTCAGCTAGATTTATCAGATTTTTCACAAAAACAGTGAAAAGCGAAGCTGCGTCAGGCCCAGCTTTGAGATGGAATTTGTTTTTCAAGCCCATTGTTCGATAGGCTTTGTCAAAGAGTTGAATAAAGGGATTGCTATGCGATTCAACTTAAGCGATTTCTTGTTTTTTGGTGTATTGCTAGCGTTCTCTGGTTTCCTCTCTCCCCTTGTTGCCCAGGAAGCGAATCGTTTGCGGCCTGCAAAGCCTACGGCGAATTTTCCTGGCAACAACGAAACGAAAATGAGTGACTTGGGTGGGCCAGGAGTTGATGCTTCTTCGCCGGTAACCCATCCTAAATCTGGCAATAGCAGAGTGTTTACAGATGGAGCTTGGGATCTGCGGCCCCAGAGCTATCTGCTTTTGGCTCGGCCTGCCAAATCGGAGCATGACAAAGATCGGATGCCAAAGGTTCCTCCCAATCTGCATGAATTGCCAGTGCAGCCCTATGCTTATGGATGGTTTGGGGCAACCATGGATCGCCATCCGCGAAGAAGCTTCGGAGTTCGTAAATCCTATACGCAGTGGTCTTTCGAATAGTGACTGCTGGCTTACACTTTGTCGATAAAGATGGCTATTTCAGCGGCAAGCCTCACCCATTTCTAGACAGTTGTGAGCTTATTGCACTCGAGCCATTCGGGGTTACAGTGGTTCTAAGTTGCTTCGGTTTTTCTCTCAGCACTCCGTACATTTGGAATTTTGCCAAGCATGAGCTCTCCATCGCACCGTCCTTCTGATTTACCTGATCCATCGATTGAGCCTGTGCAGGGATGGCATTGCAGTCATTACTTCTATCGATTCAATCGAGCTGCCCTTGCCACGTTGTCGCATTCCGAAAAGTTATCAGGCAAGGCGGCGTGGAGAGAGATTTTCACTAGTCATTCTGAAAGTCCGCAGCGGTTACAGACAACGATTATCAGTGGCCATAAAGCTGACTTTTCGCTGATGATGTTGGATCCGAATCCGCTGAGAATAGATCGCATTCACCAGCTATTGCTAGCAAGTCCTTTGGGGGTTGCTTTGGAGCCCACCTATTCGTTTGTTTCGATGTCAGAGATTTCCGAATATGTTCCATCGCCGGAGCAGTATGCTGAGCGATTGAAGAATGGGGGCGAGGACCCGTCGACGCCCGCCTTTGCTGCCAAGGTCGCTGCATATGAGCGTCGTTTGCCGATGATGAATGAACAGCGTTTGCGGCCTGAGATTCCGCCCTGGCCAGCGATGTGTTTTTATCCTATGAATAAGTCTCGAGTTGTTGGTGCAAATTGGTTTGAGCTTCCGTTTTCGCAGCGCAATGAGATGATGGCCGAGCATGCTCAAAGCGGAATGACATTTGCCGGACGCGTGACGCAACTCGTAACCGTCTCGGTTGGAATCGATGATTGGGAATGGGGTGTTACGTTGTGGGGACGCAACCCACAATATTTGAAGGATATTGTGTATCGAATGCGATTTGATAAGGCGAGTGCAAGGTATGGGGAGTTCGGGCCTTTCTATGTAGGTTATGTCGCCGACTCGGACGAAATCCTAAAGCATTGCTGTATCGCGTAGCAAGGACCGCTGTCGAAGTTAAAGCTGTGCAATAAAAAACGATTACTGTCTTCATGGATCGAAGCTATGAGAGCATATGGATGTGCCAAAGTGAGCCAGGAAGCTCTTGCGTTCTTGACTGGGTCAGCCAAGTATCTTGCAAGGTACTCTTTTGTTCTTTCGTTTGTCATTGTCCTAGGACTTTCTTCGGGCTGTCAGGTCTTAAAGCCCAAAGCGATTGTCGCAGAGCGATACTTTGTGACCGATCAGCAGATCGCTGCGACGCAACCGGTGATCGAGCGGGGCAAGGAACGCCCAGTGCTGGATACGGTTGGTTGGGTAATCGGTATCCCCTCCAAAATCATCTTGTGGGATTCGCGAGCCGATCGTCACTACATCTCGCCGGAAACGGAGCAAGTGCTGGCTCAGTACATAGAAGCTAATGGGCTGCATCATGTGAAGTTTCGTTTGAATCAGTATGCACCGCTGCGAGATTTCAAGAGACTGCATACTAACAAGTCAGTTGGCTGGGGATGGCGATACACGTTTGGGGTCGTAAGTGTGCTTGGTGAAACGTTGTTGCCGGGCCGCATATTCGGAGGTGATCACTACAATCCCTATACGGCGACCGCCCATATCTACAGTGACATTCCAGCGATCGCCTTGCATGAGGCGGCTCATGCTAAAGATTTTTCACGTAGACAATATCCTGGTTGCTACGCAGCCGTTTATCTTTTGCCGATCGTGCCGCTGATGCACGAATCGATTGCTAGCCGCGATGTGATCGCCTATCTCGATTACTTAGGTGATCCGAAACTGAAAAAAGAGGGCTTTCACGTTCTTTATCCCGCCTATGGAACTTACGTAGGAAGTGCCGCTGGGTCGCTCGTTCCGAACTATGCTAACCCGCTCTACATTGGTGGAGTGGTGGTCGGTCACGGGGTAGGACGTTGGCATGGTTATCATGTCGCTGACTCAGCGGTTGTCGGTGCCGAGTCTTCATACTCCTTGCCTGTCATCCTGCAAGACTCTGGTAGTGTTCTGCCGCACGATACCAATAACGAGATCAACGGAGCTTTGACAAAGTAGCGGCGTTTTCAATATTCGATTTAATTTGAGACTGCCAGGAGGATGTAGGCGGGTGGTCTTGAAGTTATCATACTGGGCTGGAGTTGGTTCCATCCCTTCTTTGCGAAAACAGTACCATGCTTGGTATTCATCTTGCCACTAAAATTTGTCTTGTGCTCCAACGTTGCAGCGCGAACTTTGTTCTCAAGCCGGCTCGATACTTTAGCTCTGTAATCGTGTTGTGTGGTTTAGTCTTTGTATCGCCTCAGTCTCTCTCGGCTCAAGACGATACAACGATTGCCATCGAATCGTGGGCGGATCCCAAGATGCCGCGCACAGCTGGCTTGCAATGGTGGCTAGACGCAGAGCGTTTGGAATCAGCTTGGTCGGAGCGCAATCGCAATGCGATCACGGATGGCCAAGGCGTTGATGTTGCCTACGATGCCTCCGGTCATAAGCGAGACGCCGAGCAAGATCGCTTGGATTCCTTTCCGAAGCTGAAGGCAATTCTCGGACAGAAGGTTTTGGCATTTGATGGTAAGGATGATTTCCTGCAAGCCGATTTGGGGCTTCGCAATACCAAGGCCTTAACGATTTTCGCGCTAGCGGCTGTCGAATCCAATGAGGGACTTTTTCGTTGTTTACTCTCCGGTGCTGCGCGGTCGACTAATGACTACATTACGGGCATCAATGTCGATCTTGGTGCTCAACCTTCAGCCCGCTGGGATTATTTTAATATCGAGGGCTCTGGCTTCTCGGGGGCGAAAGACTTTTCCGAGCTCGATTTAGAGTTTGGCAAATTTCATCTTTTGGAAATCGTGATCGATCCAGAGCAACGGTCGGTGCAAGTATGGATTGATGGTACGCCGCAAAAGCGTATCGATCGCCGTTCCGATCCAATCCAGATCGATAGCCTTTGGCTTGGAAGTCGCTACTATTCGAACGATGCCAATGCTCCCAACGTCAGCGGTTTTTTGCATGGCATGATTGCGGAAATTGCCATTTATGATCGTGTGCTTTCAGGCGATCAGCAAAAAGCGGTGCGAGAATATTTTCAAACGAAGCATTTAGGGCTTTTGTCCGCTACGCCGAAAGTTGCAAAAGTTCATCCTTTGCAAACTTTAGATTCAACGCCTGCCGTACAAATGCTGGTGCCAGGCTTTCGTGTCAGGCAATTACCGTTGCAGATTAGCAACATCAACAATGTTCGCTATCGCCACGATGGAAAGCTCATCGCTTTGGGATACAACGGCAATATCTATCTGCTGGAGGACACTGATGGCGATGGTCTCGAAGATCGCGCCAAGTTGTACTGGGAAAACAAGGGAAGCTTGCGTGGACCGCTCGGAATGGCTGTTGCTCCAAAAGGTTATTCGCGCGGTACCGGAGTCATCGTTGCATCTAAAGGAAAGTTATCATTCATCCTCGACAGCAACGGTGATGATGTTGCTGATCGCGAAGAAATCATTGCTCAAGGTTGGGTCGAGATCACGCAAAATGTAGATGCGCTGGGTGTCGCTTTAGCCGATGAGGAGACGATTTACTTCGGTTTAGGTACGACCAATTACGCAAATGGTTATTTGTTGGATGAGAATGGTAAAGCGAACTACGATATCACGAGCCAACGCGGTACGATCGTCAAAGTTTCTGCAGACTGGAAATCGAAAGAGTCGATTTGCACGGGTGTTCGGTTTCCTGTCGGCTTAGATTTCAACGAAACGGGTGAGTTGTTTGCAACGGATCAAGAGGGAGCAACATGGCTGAGTAATGGTAATCCCTTTGACGAATTGCTGCACATTCAACTGGGAAAGCATTACGGTTTCCCACCATCTCATCCGCGACATCTTCCCATGGTTGTGGATGAGCCGAGCATCTTCGACTACGGGCCACAACATCAATCGACCTGTGGCTTGTTCTTCAATCGTTCCGTCAACGGAGGTGCAAGTTTTGGTCCAGACTACTGGAACGGCCATGCGCTGGTGTGCGGCGAGTCACGCGGTAAATTGTTCCGCACAGAATTAGCTAACACTCGAAACGGCTATATCGCTCGCAATGCGGTGATTGCCTGCCTTAATCAGCTAACCATCGATAGTTGCGTTTCTCCCGATGGTAGTTTGATTGTAGCTTGCCACAGCGGCCCGCCAGATTGGGGCACGGGACCTGAAGGTATCGGCTCTCTTTACAAAATTGAATACATCGCACGGCAGGTTCCCCAGCCGATAGCGATCTGGTCGCAAGGTGAACGCGAAATCGCGATCGCTTTCGATCGCGAACTCGAGAGCGATTATCTTTCGCGACTGCGTAACGCAATCAAGCTTGAAAGCGGCATTTATAATTCAGCCGGGGATCGTTTTGAAAAATTGGTTCCTCCTTACGCTGTCGTGCAGCGGCAGAGGATGAGTCCTAGGGTTGATTTGCCTGTCTATTCGGTTCGCGTCACGGCGGATCGGCGCACACTATTGCTGGTCACCGAACCTTTGGTTCGCGGTCGAAACGTTTCGATTACGTTACCGGCGATGCCTCAAGACCGTGAATCGATGATGTATGAGGTTATTCAGGAACCTCAGATTGATTTGCTATGTGAGCCGTTTGGTGTCGAAGCGATTTGGACTTCTAAAGATCAAACAGAGGAAGTTCGCACGGTACTGCCTCACTTGAGCTTAGAACTATCGCGAGAATTTACCAAAGGTAGCAGCGAACATGATTTGTTTTTCTCGAAGATCAAGTCCCCTGGTACCTTGGTACTGTCCTCATCTTTGAATTTGACACACATGCTGCAACCGGCAGTGCAGGTGGGAGCGAGTCTCGATTACGCTCCGAGGCCAGAAAAGGTGGAATTAAACTTCGACTTATATCGACGTGCGACCGCGATTCTTAGGTTTCAAGGCGCGGAGATGAGCTTAGTATACGGTAGCAATCGTTTCCAAGTTGAGAAGGCAACCGATCGTGTACCCTTTCAATTGACAGTGGTTACGAATTCGAAAGGCTTCGATTGCGATATCAACTTCACAACCGATCTTAGTAGTGATCCCAGACCGATGGCGTTGAGACGATTTGTGCTTCCTTGGCTCAAGGACGAAGTGACCGACAGCGACGTCGCGAAGCTTGCCAGTAATCCTGTTGAAAATCAAGGCGAAGGTGAGTCACGAAGTGGGGCGTGGTTGAATGGTCAGCATCTTTTTTATGGTGTCGCGCAATGTTCCAAGTGTCATCGTTTACGTGGTATGCCGGGGGGAATTAGTGGGCCGGACTTAAGCAATCTTATGCACCGAGATAATGCAAGTATCATGCGTGATATACGACAGCCGCATGCAGCGTTGAATCCGGATCATCTGATGGTGGTTATTCGTACTCAGGGTGGCGAAGTGGTGCAGGGGGTTCCGCTGGCAAGCGACGATTCTCAGAAGCTGCTTCTAGGTTTAGCAGATGGTTCGCGCCGAGATATCGATCGCTCTGAAATCGAGGAGCTAAAAGCATCTAGCCAGTCCCTGATGCCAACAGGATTGCTTGACTCTCTCAATGAAGAGCAAGTGAATGATCTGATGCTGTTTTTGAAAACGAATCCTCTACAGCCTGCCTCATTTGTTCGCAAGGATATTCCAGCCATGAGAAAGTGGATGGATTTAACAGCGATTGCACCGCAGGAAAAGTTTTTTGGATCGCCGAAACTGGAAGCAAGTATGAGGGTGGTTCTATGTGATGGGCCAAAAGATCACGGGCCTGATGAGCATGACTATCCATTGTGGAGTGAGCGATGGAAAAAGCTGCTCTCGTGCGTCGAAGGTTTGGAAGTTGAGACAGCGAGTGAGTGGCCTTCCGAGGAGCAGTTGTCGAATGCAAATTTGATTGTGTTTTATTCTGCTAATCCGAAGTGGAATGAATCTCGCGGCGCTGAACTAGATCGTTACCTTCAGCGCGGTGGTGGTTTGGTGTTTATGCACTTTGCTGTTAATGGACAAGCGGCTCCCGAGGCACTGGCGACAAGAATTGGCTTGGCATGCGATACGAGCAAATTGAAGTTTCGGCACGGGGAATTGAAATTGAAACTAAGCCAGTCTCACCCACTTTGCGTCGGTTTACCGGATATGGAATTGGTCGATGAATCGTATTGGCAGATGATTGGGGATACTGCGCAAATTGATGTCGCGGCGGCTGGAGAAGAGGAAGGGGCATTGCAGCCTTTGATTTGGACCGTCGAGAGGGGAAAAGGAAGGGTTTTCGCCTCGATCATGGGGCATTATTCATGGACTTTGGATGATCCGGTTTACCGCATCTTGTTGTTGCGAGGCATGATGTGGTCTGCAGGAAGGGATCCCGATTCCTTGTTACCATTGAGCACGGTAGGGGCACGAATCGCGAATTTTGAAGAAAAATCGTCGGCTGCTACCAAGAACGCTGAAGAGTAAACGAATTAGATCTCGGTACTTCAGGTTTGTTTTAGAAAAATGACTGAGGAAAGTGTCGGGAGGGAAAGCAATGTCTGAGGTGTATCAGCAGCAGATGAGTGGACAATTTGGTCGGGGGAGCACTGGAAATGTGATCGCTGCAATTTGCAGTTTCTTTTTCCCTGGTCTGGGACAATTAGTACAAGCTCGTCCGTTGAAGGCATTGTTTCATTTTGTACTGAGCTTATTGCTGTGGTTCGTTTTCCTTGGCTGGATTATGCATATCTGGTCGGCATTTGAAGCTGCATGCTACGACGGCTGAGTATGAGATGGTGGCGTGGAAGGCGAGAAACGATTGCGTCTGCGGTGTTGCTGGAGCGGGTTGAGCTTGATGAAACTTTAGTAAGCAAGCGTTGTGAATGTTGAGCGACTCATTTTGCTTTAGGTGTTTGATGCAGTTGCTCGGGCGTTTCGGGAATGAGTCGGTTGTCACTTTCGCCAGGCGGTTTCTCAAGTGTGAGGAGTGCGAATAGATCGGCGAGTTCTTCCGCGGTCATTTGCTTTTCTAGGCCTTCGGGCATAAGTGACAATTCGCTTTGCTTCGCTTCTTCGATTTCATCACGAGGGATCGTCTCTATTTTTCCCCCTTGTATTTTCAGTACAATTTTATCGTCCGAGTTCTCGGTCAGTAGGCCCGTCAGGACTCGACCATCTACCGTAAGTACCGTGTGTGCTTGATAAGCGGTACCGATGACGAGACTTGGATCGAGGACGTTGGATAAAAGTTGCGAGAAGCTGCTACGGCCATTCTGGGTGAGATTGGGTCCGACTTCGTATCCTTTGTCATGCAGAAGGTGACACTGTCCGCAAACTCTGGAAAATACGAGCCAGCCTTTTTCTGGATTGCCACGTGAATTCTTTAGTGTCTTGTTGGCCGACTTGATCGCCTCTGCGCGATCGTCGCGGTTGCCTACTCGAATTTGCCCCCAGGTTTTGCGAAGGAGTGCAACAATTTCGGGGTCTTCCGATTTCTCTAGCCGCTGCAATTGGTTCGAATTGAGAAGATCTTTGGCGATGAGTCCTTCTGAGACAGCTTGCAGCATCATTAGGCTGGATTGCTTACGTTGCGTCGCACGCTCAGCAACTGTGGCGGCGAATTCGGCTGGTAGTTTGGGGATTGAACTGACAATGAGCAAGTTGATTTCGTTGTCGTCGCTGGAGAAGCCGAGTTCTGCTAGGGCGATTGTCCAGGATGATAAGGTTTTGGAGTTATCTTGGAAGTGAGATCGAAGGTAGTCTGAGAAGCCTTTGGGGTCTTTCTTAATCAGGATGATGCCTGTCATCCGGCGTACGTCTTCGGAAGCTTTTTCATCTTGAAGGATTTTAGCACAGGCTTCTACGGCAGGTTTATTACCGCATAAAGCGGAGAGGCAGGCCACCGCTTGGTGTCGTGGATCATCGCTGCTTTGTAAGGCTTCGTCGAATCGCTCTTGAAGCGGTTCGGAGAGTGCTTTTACTTTGTTTGCGTCACAGCTGCCGTCTTCGATCAGTTCGGCGATCTGCAAAAGGCTCTTGGCTGCAGCGGATGGGTTGGCCTTCCATGTCAGCTTTACTAGCCGCAGCACCGATGCGACTTTCGCATCAGCGTTGGACGACTGATTACTCGCAACGTTTTCCTTTGGGGCATCGGCTGCGGCGTTGTCTTGTGCGCTGGTCGATGTGACCGAAAGAAACACGAAAAGCAGAACGGCGGCTACGAGTTGCGATGAGGGTCGCTTCCCGTAGCTTGGTATTGCGTGAAAGATCCGTTGTTGCGGTCTAGACGATTTGTTTTTCATAAGTCAGCGAAGAGATCGACTTTCGGTTGTACTTTATTTTTCAGGCTTATCGGTGGCGATGATCTTTTCGGAGATTCTCGGAACCAAGGCGGAGAGGGCAGGGGATTTCGTAAGATCCTGTTTCTCCAGAAGCTCCAACAGTCTTTCGTTATTTTTGGGAATTTTGGGATGAAGGTTTTGCCAGACGATGTGAGGAATAAGGATATCGTCTTTGCATACCGCTGCGATTTGAATCAGCATATCGAGGTTATCGACTTCGTCGAGTTTGTTGGCAGCGATGGCAATTTGCAATAGTACATCGGCAGGCGTTTCTGGCTTGATGAGAGCTGCGATGGCTTGGCGAATTTCTAGTGATACCGATTTTTGGTTTCCTGCCGCGCGCACTCCCCAGGCTACGACCGTGGGATCGGTATGCTGTAAGAGTTTCAAGTGGAATTCAGGTTGAAGGGGACCTTGTCCCATTAATGACCAGATAGCGTGATAACGCTGTTTGTTGGGAGTTGCGGGATCGAGGGCGAGTGCTTGTAAGGGTGCGATGCTCTCGGGGTCTTGTCGTTCGGCGAGGAGACGTTGTGCGGTATCGCGGAAAAAGACGTTGGTGTTGCTAAGCATTTCGATCAGCTTGGCAGTAGACTCTTTTTTCAGATCGATAACTGGTACGCGGCCGGGTGGTCCGTAGCAGACGCGATAGAGACGTCCTTTGCCCCGATCGATGCCTTTGGGATCGCGGTTGGCGTCTTGATAGCAGTGGTAACGATCGTACCAATCGAGAACATACAGATAGCCATCGGGTCCTACTTTTTGTGCAACGGGCATAAACCATGCGTCATCGGCGGTGAGGAAATCATCTTCAGGTGTTGCGAAGTAGGTAGAGCCTTTGCGTTGCAAGCGATCGACATTGATGCAGTTGCCGTGAATATTACCCATCATCAAGATATCGCGGTACGCGGTAGGATAGGCTGTGGAATCAAAATAGACGATTCCGCAATACGCGGCTTTTTGGTGTTTGTGTTTGACAATGGATTCAATCTTCCAAGTGAAAGGAGGGTAGGGGCCACCCTGTCGGTGATAGTAGCCTGATTCGGTGAGATGCCAGAGGTGATCGATGACGCATGCGCTGACGAATGCGCTTCCTTGTGAGTCGAAGGCAACTCCCCAAGGGTTGCTTGTTCCTTCGCAAAAGAGTTCGAACTTACGAGTGCGAGGATCGATTCGAAAAAGAGCGCAAGTGAATTCGAAAACCTTACCATCCTGTTCCACGCGGCTCGGATTGAAGACGCCATTAAGACCGTAAAGATAACCATCGGGTCCCCAGGTAAGACTGTTGGGTAGTTCGTGAGTATCGATGCGGCCGAAGCCTGTAACAACGACTTCGGATTTGTCGGCTTTGCCATCACCATCGGTGTCTTGCATGAAGAGGAGATCGGGTGCGTTAGCGACCCAAACTCCACCATGTCCGACAGCGATGCCGGATGGAATGTTGAGTCCCTCGGCGAAGATAGTGACCTTGTCCATGGCACCGTCGCGATTGGTATCTTCCAGGATCTTGATGCGATCGGTTCCCTTGCCTGCTTCTCGTCGCGGGTATTCAAAGCTTTCGGTGACCCAGACGCGTCCTTGTTCATCAAAGCACATAGCGACAGGGTTAACGAGATTGGGTTCGGAGGCGACCAGTTGAACTTGAAAGCCCTTGGGGACTTTCATTTTTTTGACAGCTTCTGCTGGCGAAAGGGGAGGTCCCGGGGGCTTTGATTGGGCGTGAGGTATCACTTCGGAAGATTTATCTTTTGCTTTTTCGGTCGGCTTATCCTGGGCCTGAAGGGGAGTGGCAACGAGGCTTAAGAGCAAGAGGAATCGAGGTAGAAAAGTGTATCTCACAAACTAATTCCTTAGGGGGCGAGAAGATCCGAGGGGATTGCGCGTAGGCGAGAATTCGTATTTTCCCGTGTTCTGAAGCTGCTTGCTAGATGGCAGCCTTAAATCCTACGGAATTGGATCACAAAGGAAGGGTTTGTGGCGGTTTTTCAAGAAAGGCTTCCGAGTACTAGTCGACAAATCTCGACATGAGGCTCTGCAAGTGCCATAATGATGGGCAGTATTCCCAAGATCCTAGCAGGACAAAAGTGCGAAATTCGACGGGGGACAAAGCGTGTCTCTCGACAATTCCGCGAATCAATTTGCCGACGGAATGGGTGCTCTTCGTTCGACTTCTTCACTATCGAGATTCGTCCATGTCACGAAAATTTTTCGCTTTCGGATGGGTGCTTTCTGCAGGTTTGGGATTAGCTGTGATGACCGGGTGTGGTTCCGGCGACACGACGGTAGCCCAAGCGACACCAACTCCAGCCCCAGGGGCTGCGGCAAGTGCTCCAGCTAATTTGCCTGCACCAACGGCTCCTCCGGAATCCGGTGCGCCGGGCTCTTCGGCGGGAGATTCGTCGGGTAGTTCGGCAGGTGACTCATCCGGCTCGTCGGCTGGAATGTCGGGCTCTTCTGCGGGAGACTCCTCTGGTTCGTCCGCTGGCATGTCTGGTGGCACACCAATGGATTCGTCCGGCGCTGGAGAGGGTATGGTGAATTCGGGTGGCGCTCCTGGCATGAGTGGCGGACCTGCTCCATCGGGTATGAACAGCGGCGGCGGGCCAGCACCCTCGGGTATGAACAGTGGCGGCGGGCCAGCACCCTCGGGTATGAACAGCGGTGGTGGGCCATCTCCCTCAGGTATGAGCAGCGGTGGTGGGCCACCAGGTATGAGCGGAGGACCTGGTATCAGTGGCGCACCAGGTATGAGTGGCGCCGGTACGAATACTGGGCTGCCAAGCACCGGTACGTCGATGACCAATTTAACGAACAACGCAGCCGCCATGGCAAATATGTCGGGTAGCAGCAGTGGTGGTGCAGGATCGGCAGACGTCGGTCTAGGTGAAGGGCCCGGAATGTCGGGTGGTGGAGTGCCGGGGGTTTCTGGGTTACCAGGTGCTGGGTTACCGGGTGGACTTCCTGGTGGAATCCCGGGAGCATCAGCGGCAATTCCATCTGGTCCGGAGAAGCCAGCGGAGGATGCACCTTATTTGGATAAAGCAAAGTACGCCTTCGCGGTTGGACGCGAGCCTGATGCTTATAAGTTCTTGATCGCTCATATGCTTACTAGCGACGAAGATGCAGCCGTCTATCTTGACGAAGTAAAGTGGGTCAAAGATTTGGCAAACCCTGCATCCGGTGTTCTTTTCGCAGTAGGTTTAGACCTCAAAGCCCCATCGGGTATTAGTGATTACAAGCCCGTTGGCTCCGAGCAAGCAGGCCAGGGTGGTGGATTCGGAGGCGGATCTGATATGCCGATGGCCGGCGGGCCAGGTATGGGTTCTGCCGGTGGCGGCGGTGGCGGAGCACTCAAAAAAGATGATCCTGCTCTGTTTGAAAAAGCGACTGGTGAACTTGGTCGATCGCTAGTGCGAATGTTCGAAGAACGTTTCCGCGAAGGCAAGTTTGGTGCAACGTTTGTTGATGTCGAGAATGCTGCTGGTTCGATTGACAATCTTTTGGTTGATCCAGGACAAGCGATGGCAGCAGGTGGTGGAATGGGTGGTGGCGGTTCTTCTGGAGCAGGTTTCACTCCAGGTATGCTCGGTGGTGGAGGCATGGTACCCGGCATGTTGGGTGGTGCTGGCGGCGCAGGCGGAACTCGGGCTACCAAAAAAGTTCCATCGATTGGTACTCGTATGACTCCGGGTCTTAGCTACATCGGTACCGGTTCGGCTGGTGAATTGAAGAGTCGTGCAACAAAAGATGGTTTCGAATGCTTGTTCGTTTTTGATGTCCAAGTGGAACAGAATAAGCGAACTGGCAAGACGATCAATGATGCTCGCGTTCAACTAATCAATCTGAAGACCGGCAAGTCGGTTGCGACGAGCAAACGCTTGAACAACATCGAAGTACAGAAGAAGAAAGAAGCTGGAGAAAGCGATGGAATCGAGGCTGCTCTGCAGGGAACGTTCAGCAAGATTGATGAACTTATGATTCTTTCTGATTTGCCAACGCTCAAGCCAGAAAACGCTCAAAAGCGAATCAGCGATTTGGCTAACAGCAAAACCATTCCAACGCTTCGAGCACTTGGTGAAGTCCGTTTGTTCCACCACCTCAAGCTTATCAATGATGATGAGAAAACGGCTGCCTACGAGCTGCTTTTGGAAGGAGCCGATGGAACAACTCTTTCATCGGGTGAGTTGAGCGATCGTCGAAAGATAATGGATAAGATGTTGCCCAAGCAATAATCTAGACTGAACTGACCGATAATTAATACCGCTGCAAAGTGAAACGCTTTGCAGCGGTTTCTTTTTTAAGGATTTGCGGATGCCAGCGAGCATTAATTCTTTATTGGCAACCGGAACTCGTTTGTACTTGGATTCGATCGATCCACAACTGGTTCGCGAGAACATTTCTTGGGGTGCCACAGGTGCTACGTCAAACCCAATCATTATCAGCAATCTGATTAAAACTGGACGATTTGATGATCAGTTGGTGTCGGGGATCAGGGAAGGTTTGTCGGATGATGATATTGCTTGGAAATTAACGGACCAACTCGTTACCGATGCGCAAGACCAGTTCTCTGGAATTTGGCTCGGCAGCGGTGGTGATCAGGGATGGGTGAGTTTCGAGTTGGATCCTTTGATCGAAGATCCAGAGAACGGTTTACCTATAGCGGCTCGCGTTAGTCGCTACATCACGCTGGGTCGGAAATGGTCCGCCGGTCATACCAATCGAATGATTAAAGTGCCGGCGACGGAGGCAGGACTACTTGCTTTGGAGGAGTTAGCGGCAGCCGGTGTTACGTTAAATGTGACATTGATCTTTTCAGAACGACAGTATCTCGCTGCGCGTGACGCGATTTGGCGTGGAGCGCAGCGACGGGAATCGCTCAATGCGTTCAAAAGCGTTTATTCAATTTTTGTTTCGCGTATTGATCAGTATTGCGCGAAAGTTCTCCCAGATTTACCGGCAAAGCTGCAGGGGATGGTTGGGATCATTAACGCAAAACGACTATGGAAACTGAATCAAGAGTTTTGGAAGGGGCAGCCCACTCGGTTAAAGCAAGAGTTGATTTTTGCTAGTACTGGCACGAAGGATCCGAAGGATATTCCTTGGAAGTATGTTGCAGCGTTGGCTGGAAGTGACATCCAAACCAATCCACCGGAAACCAATAAAGCCATTGCGGATGCTGATGTTAATTTCACAGCGGAAGTAAGAATATCTGTAGAGTCAGGCATCGCTGCTGAAATGGACCAAAACATCAACATGGCAGCATTAGAGGCGACGTTGATGGCTGAAGGTGTCTCTAAATTTGTCGAGCCTCAGAAGAAGCTTCTGTCTTTGATTGCTGAAAAGCGAGCAGCGCTTCGAGCGTGATAGATCAAGTGAATTTGTTTGATTGGATCCGCAACAGGTCTACTGTTTTTCAGCGATAGCGACTTGTGCAGGGCGGTAGAGACGGACGTCCCATTGAAGGGAAGCGGGCAAAAGCTCTAACGGTGTCTGTTCTTCGAGTTCAACGGCAAATACACTTCCTACTGGTGCTTTGTCGCAAGCATCTTGTAGAAGTTCCGAGAGTTCCGCTTTTTGATCCTCCCACATCGAATAGGGTGGACAAACAAAAACGAGCCAAGGAGCGGTTGCTCCCGAATCGTCGGAAGATATTTGACGGTTGTCAAAGATGGCTTTGGCCTGATTGAAAACGTCACCGCAACGAACCTCGACTTCATTTTGCCAGCCGAATTCGTTGGCAGCGGAACGGATATCTGCAGCGGCGGCGGGAATAATATCTACAACAACGGCACGTCCTGCCCCACGGCTAAGGGCCTCCAAGGCGAGTATTCCGGTGCCGGCGAACAGATCAAAGACCATTTCCCCATCAAAGCGTCCTCCAAGTCGGCTGAAAAGGGCTTCTCGGGTTCGATCCTTCATGGGTCGGGTTGCGAAGTTGCCTCGATATTGGAGGGTTCGACCACGGTGAGAACCGGCGATTATCCGCAATTTACCGGCCCGGCGAGGATCTACCTCCCCCTTTGGACTCTTTGGATTAAAGCGGTTGGATGAGGATTTGCCTCTAGATTTTGCCATGAGTTTACCAATAGAACGAATTAGTTCAGCCGCTGAGGAAACTTAATAGGGGATGGCCATGGAACCCTCGTCAATTCCATGGCGTACGTAGTAGAATAGAGGGCATGGATAAAAGAGTATCGGCGGAGATGGCCAATAAAACTTCCGGCCATGGATTAGCTTGTTAGTCTTCCGGATGTCCTCGCATCGAATCTCTCGCCCACATTGTACTCTCTCCGTTCTTGCCTGTTATGGTTCGATCCAGTCATTTTCGATTATTAGAAGCAGTTGTTTTCGGAGGTCGCATGCGTTCTTTCAAGGTCGCGTTGATTTATTTGTTCGCGTTGCTATCAACGACCATCGGCTTGAACTTGCCTGCACAAGATGTGAATCCCGTTGCGACAGGAGCAGCAGCGGCCGCCAACGCGGATAATGCGAAATCCACAACACCGATGCAGGCCTTTGAGGAAGCACAAGCTGCTGTGAAGAAACAGTTGATGAAAATGCGCGAGGTGATGGTGAAATACCATCTCAGTGATGATGATGCGCTGGATAGCGAGTTGCGAAAGGAATGGATTAAGGAAGTCGAGAATGGTCGACCGCTAGTTATTAATTTTCAGCGAGCGGCGATTGCAGCATACCGAGAAAATCCGTCAGCAAATCCAAAGCTTGCGGAGCTGTTGGCTCAGATACTAAGTCAAAATTTTGAGTCAGATCGGTACGACCACTCTTGGGAAGTTGCACAAGCATTGATCGATGGCAAGTTCGAGGATCCTGAAGGGCAGATCTACTCCTTGCTCGGTTTAACCGCTATGGCAGTAAACCAGTTTGCTGACGCAAAGAAATATCTCGAAATTGCATATCGCGATGGTGCACTGGATCAGCTTGGGCAGCGCAATTTGAAGATATTGGAAGATGTCGAGCCAAAGTGGGAGCAAGAGAAGGCGGCACGGGAAAGGGATGCGGCGGCAGACGACCTACCTCGAGTTAGTTTTGAAACGACTCGCGGTACCATCGTTCTTGAACTCTTTGAGAATGAAGCACCGCAAACAGTTGGCAATTTTATCAACCTTGTTGAAAAGGGTTTTTATGATGGGTTGAGCTTCCATCGAGTCGTTTCGCATTTGGTAGCACAGACGGGATGTCCCAACGGAGATGGTTCTGGAGACGCAGGCTACACGATTAAGAGTGAAGCGAAGAATCCCAATGCCCGGCACCATTTTCGGGGTTCCTTGGGAATGGCTTTGGCAGGTGACAAGCCAGACTCGGGAGGGTCGCAATTCTATATTTGTCTAGTCCCATTAACCTTCCTGGATGGAACCTTTACCATCTTCGGTCGGGTGATTGAAGGAATGGATGTGGTCTCAGACCTGACCCGTATCGAGGACGAGAAAGACGATAAGGAGCCGGCGATTGGGCCGCCAGACGAAGTGATCTCTGCGAAAGTCATACGTAAACGAAATCATGAGTACAAACCGGAATATGCAATCCCTCCTAAATAGGTGGGCCCGTTGATGTGGGCTTAAGAGGGGCCGGAAAAGGTAGGTATTCTTCGGCCGATAGTACCTGGCATGTCCGCGTTGGTGATAGAATACATTTTGAGATGGAAGAGATTTGAATCTCGCTCGATAAAGATCGCTAGCGTCGAGAACACTAGCTTTGGTTATTTCGGGGTGATTCATGGAGAGGCAGAATGTCGTTATTAATACTTCGCTTTTTATTCATCGCGGTGTCGGCAGGCGTCGCCACGATTTTTATCGGCGCGAGTAAACAAGGGCCAGAGTGGCTGCCTTACTTGATTTTCAGTAGTGTGATCCTGTTGTCGCTGGGTGTTATCACCATCGACATCTTTACTCCGCGCAAACGAATCGAAGTGATTTCAGCAATCTACTTTGGACTTGTTGTTGGATTCCTGCTTACCTATCTGGTGTCTATCGCATTGACGCCATTGCTTGAATCGACATCGCTGGCCGGGCCCGTTCAAATGCTTTTGGGTGTGACGCTTTGTTATGGCTGCACCAGCCTTTTACTGCAAACAAAAGACGATTTTCGTTTTGTTATTCCCTACGTGGAATTCGCCAGAGAGTTAAAGGGTTTCCGTCCATTGGTCGTCGATACGAGCAGCATCATCGATGGTCGGATCGCTGATCTGGTGGAAACCAACATTCTTGATGGGCAATTGATTGTTCCACGATTTGTGATTGCCGAATTGCAGGCCATTGCAGACTCGAGCGATCGTTTGCGTCGCGCAAGAGGAAGACGCGGGCTAGATATCATGAATCGACTGCGAGCCAACGATAAAGTGGATGTTCAGATTTTCGATCGGGAGTTGCCTGAATTTGCGGGACAGCCTGTCGATATGAAACTTGTGCTCTTAGCCAAGCATCTGGAGGGTAAGGTCGTCACGGGCGATTTTAATCTCAACAAAGTCGCCAAGTTGCATAACGTTCCCGTCGTCAATCTCAACGAAATTGCCCACACATTGCGACCGCAATATCTGCCTGGGGAAACGTTCCAGCTGAAGGTAGTGAAAGCGGGTGAGTTGGCAGAACAAGGGGTTGGCTATCTGGATGATGGGACGATGGTGGTGGTCGAGAGTGGACGCGATCGAGTCGGCAGCACAGTGAACGTTGTGGTGACTCAGACGCATCAGACACAAGCGGGTAGGATGATTTTTACCCGTCTAGATGAACTGGTTAGGTCATAGCGGTTAGTCAAGAAAGCTATAAATTCTCCAGGCTAGATCGCTCGACGAATGTTCGCTTTCTTCGCTTTTACCAGGGTAAACCGGTGCCGTAAATTGGTTTTTTGCCTGGTTTCCAGGGGTGTCTACTGGGTATACCGCCCGCTTTTTGATAGCCTTCTAGGAAAGTTTTGGCGAACGGTTTGGAAGGGATTCACACACCATAGCCCTGTTTTCCCAGTCTATCCCATGGAGGGGAGTAAATGGGTCTACCTGCGGAGTTGAAATGGCTTCCCCGAGAGTATTAATTTTGCGGGCTCCTGGCACCAACTGTGATATGGAAACAGAGGTTGCTTTTGCACGTGCCGGTGCCCAACCAACACGACTGCACGTGAATCGTTTGCTGGAAAACGAAAAGCTGGCTAAGGATTATCAGATCCTTTGTTTTCCGGGTGGCTTCAGTTACGGCGATGACATTGCGGCAGGTCGTATCTTGGCCGTTCAAATAAAAGCTCATTTAAGCGGCATGCTTGAAGATTTTCGCAACAGCGACAAGTTAGTGCTGGGGATCTGCAATGGCTTTCAAATCATGATGCGACTAGGCATCTTCTTTGATTCTCAGCAAAGCGAGCCTCCTGCGACACTAACGCTTAATCATCAAGGTCGCTTCGAAGATCGTTGGATTCATCTCAAAACGGCTGGCGATAAGTGTGTTTTTCTCAAAGGTATTGATCAAGTTCATTTGCCGATGGCCCATGCCGAAGGGCGATTTGCTGTTCGCTACAATCAAGCCCTAGAACAACTCGAGCAGCAGGGCCAACTCGTTCTTCGTTACTGTCGACCTGATGGGACAGGGTGGAACGAGTCTTTGGAATTTCCCCATAACCCTAACGGAGCAACAGCGAACGTGGCGGGTATTTGTGACACGACGGGTCGCATTTTTGGGCTGATGCCTCATCCGGAACGTTTTTTGGATGCGACCAACCATCCTGCTTGGACGCGAAAGGAAGTGCTTCCAGAGCACGGAGAAGGGCTAAAAGTCTTTCTGAACGCAGTTTCCTATTTCGCTTAACGATTCAGGAGCCTTTTAGAATCACTTAAGCGGTATAAGACTCTCCAAAAGAGGTGGTTTCTTGCGAGTCTTAACAATTTCTTAACACAAATTACCTATCAAAGATTGCATATCGGCTGAGACAATCTGGTCTGAATTGGTCGTTAGATTGTTTCACTAGGAAAGTACTCAGAGAAGGAAGTCCTATGTCATTTGGTCTCTTTCGAAAACGAGCCAGCAAATCACTGCTTTTGTTGTTGTCTTTGGTGACTTTGGTAGGCTGTGAACCTAAGGGCGACACTAGCACAACTCGTCCTGAAGCGCCGACTCAGCCCGCGGGAGAGACAGCAGCGGCGCCTATTCGCGTCGACGGTTCTAGTACTGTGTATCCGGTTACTGAAGCCGTTGCTGAAGAATTCAAGCGAAGCACAGGTATCGATGTGACGGTCGGTATGTCTGGCACTGGTGGCGGATTCAAAAAATTTCTCCGCGGTGAGACGGACGTCTCGAATGCTTCTCGCCCGATCTCCGCTGATGAAATGAAACAAGCTCGTGAAGCGGGCATTGAATATCTGGAATTGCCCATCTGTTTCGACGCCCTTACCGTGGTCGTTCATCCATCTAATGATTGGGTGAGTTCGATTACAACAGCTGAATTGAAAACGTTGTGGGAACCTGGTGCACAAGAGAAAATCACAAATTGGAATCAGATCCGCGCTGAGTGGCCCAACGAGAAAATAACACTCTTCGGGGCTGGATCCGATTCCGGCACTTTTGATTATTTCACTGAAGCTGTGTGTGGTAAGGCAAAAGCTTCGCGTGGTGACTACAATGCGAGCGAAGATGACAACACGTTGGTGCAAGGCGTTCAGGGAAGTAAATTCGCTTTGGGTTATCTTCCCTTTTCTTACTACGCCGAGAACAAAGATAAGTTAAAGGCGTTATCGATCGATTGGGATAAGGACCAAGTCGAAGCGGTTGGGCCAAGTGAAGAGACCGTCATGAATGGCACCTACAATCCACTTTCACGGCCACTGTTTATCTACGTCAATCGCAAATCGGTCGAGTCGCGTCCGGAGGTCAAGCAATTTGTAAGCTTCTATCTTGAGAACGTAGCGAGTTTGTCCAAGGAAGTGAATTGCGTACCTCTGCCAACTTCAGCCTATGAAGCTGCCAAGGGACGTTTAACTGAAATGAAAGTAGGGACTGTTTTCGGTGGAGTACCCGAGGTTGGTTTGACTATAGATGAATTGCTAAAGCGCGAGGCGAAGCAATAGTCGATTGGCAAGCCATTGTCACGGGTGGGGCGTTCTATGGCGATTAACTTACAAGAGATTCGAGCCAAGATCAGCGAGCATCGCACGAGGGGAAACCGTCGTGTGTGGCTCGCTGCTCAAGAGCGTTTGATCGAAGTTGGATTGCTATTGGCCGCTCTATCATCCGTCGCGATTACCATTGGCATTGTCGCAATCCTCTGTTGGGAATCTGCTACGTTTTTCGCGACCGTATCGCCCGTTTCATTTTTTACCGATACGCAGTGGACGCCGCTATTTGATCCACCTCATTACGGTATTTTGCCACTGCTTTCCGGAACATTGGTTACCACGATTGTCGCGCTTTGCGTGGCACTTCCTTTGGGAACAATTTCTGCGATCTATTTGAGCGAATTCGCTCCTTCATGGGTACGCGAAGTGGTCAAGCCGATGCTCGAGTTGCTCAGCGCCGTACCGACGGTTGTGTATGGCTATTTTGCCTTGTTGCTCGTTGCGCCAGTGATGCAAAAGCTCATTCCTGATTTACCGGCATCTTGCATGTTAACGGCAGGTTTGGTGATGGGTGTCATGATTATCCCGTATGTTAGTTCGCTCAGCGAAGATGCAATGCGAGCGGTTCCCATGTTGCTCCGCGAAGGGGCCTACGCACTGGGAGCTAATCGCATTCGCACGGCGCTAACAGTGGTATTCCCATCTGCGTTTTCTGGCATCGGTGCGGCTTACATCCTAGGTTTGTCGCGGGCGATCGGAGAGACGATGATCGTAGCGATTGCTGGTGGGATGCAACCTAAGTTATCTCTCGATCCACGCGACCCGGCTATGACTGTGACGGCATACATCGTCCAGGTCAGTCAGGGCGACTTGCCTCACGGAAGCATTGGTTACAAAACGATCTTTGCTGCCGGATTAACGCTATTTGTTATGACGTTGGTTTTCAATCTGATCGGTCATTATCTCAAGAAGCGTTATCGAGAGGCGTACTAGGTCCGTTATGATGAAAGACGTACGCCGCTTAATACGTTGGCAGAAATTTCAGGATCGCTTCTTTGCGATCGGTGGTTTGCTTTGCACGCTAGCGGGTTTGGTAATCTTAGGTATTTTGATTTTTGATTTGTTTCGCGATGGCTGGAGTAGTCTTGACTATCAATTCTTTTCCTCGTTTCCATCGCGTCGCCCAGCCCAGGCAGGAATCTTAATCGCCTGGATTGGCTCAGTGCTGGTCGTTCTAGTCACTGCATTCACGGCAGTGCCACTCGGTATAGCTGCTGCGATATACCTGGAAGAATACGCGAAGAAGAACTGGCTCACATCCTTTGTAGAAATCAATATTACCAATCTCGCTGGTGTCCCATCGATTATCTATGGACTAATGTCATTGGGATTGTTTGTCTATTTCTTTGGTTTAGGTCGTAACGTATTTGTTGGTGGTTTAACTCTGGGCTTCTTGATTTTGCCAATTATCATCGTCGCGACTCGAGAAGCTCTACGAGCAGTGCCTAGCGGAATTCGTGAAGCGGCTTATGCATTAGGAGCCACCAAATGGCAGGTGATTTGGCATCACCTCTTGCCTTGTTCTACCAATGGAATCGCAACCGGTACGATTATCGCTTTGTCGCGAGCCTTAGGTGAGTCGGCCCCTCTGATCGTTGTCGGCGCTGTGGTCTTTAACACCGTGCTGCCCGATAGTCCCATTCAATCCTCAATTCCATTCATCAACTTTAAATGGCTGTCGAGCAGTTTTTCAGTGATGCCGATTCAGATATTCAACTGGGTATCTCGTCCACAAGAAGCCTTTCATCGCAATGCTGCAGCCGCGAGTTTGGTGCTGATTTTTATTACGTTGACACTTAACGGTGTGGCGATGTTTATTCGCTATCGCTTCAGGAAAAAGGTGCAATGGTAGTTGAAGATCGGCCGTTAAAAGCTGAAGTACGAAAGCTCTCCGTTTTCTACGGTGCTAACCAAGCGGTAAAATCGGTGAGTATGCCGATTATGATCAACGCCATCACCGCGCTGATCGGTCCATCGGGTTGTGGCAAGACGACGCTGCTTCGATGTTTTAACCGGATGCATGATTTTCAGAAAAACGTGCGATACGAAGGGGAGATCATCCTGCAGCCCAATGGGAGAAATCTGCTGTCGTCAGATGTCGATCCTATGGAAGTCCGTCTCCTTTCGGGAATGGTATTCCAGAAGCCCAATCCTTTTCCGAAATCGATATTTGAAAATGTTGCTTATGGTCTGCGGTTACGAGGGATTTCGAATCGCTCAGAACTCGCAGATCGCGTTGAAAGTGCTCTTGGTGACTCGGCTCTCTGGGAAGAAGTGAAGGAACGATTGCAACGACCAGCTACTGAGTTGTCCGGTGGCCAGCAGCAGCGACTCTGTATCGCTCGAGCGCTTGCGACTCAACCGGAAGTCCTTCTGTTGGATGAGCCGACCTCAGCGATGGATCCGATTTCAACGTCAAGAATCGAAGATGTCATTTTTGAGTTGAAAAATCGTATGACGATTGTGATAGTGACTCACAACATGCAACAAGCGGCTCGAATCTCCGACGTGACAGCCTTCATGTATCGTGGCGAGCTGATTGAGTGCCAACGTACGGAAGAGATCTTTCAACGCCCCGCAAAAGAACTTACTAAAAACTATCTTTCAGGAAGTTTCGGTTAAGCGAAACCGGGCTTGGATCAGACGAGTGGATCTTTCATTCGATGGTATCTAGTAGTACCTACTATCTCTGAATCATCTCAGGTCTTTGAGTTGGATCTTGTGCGAGTTTCGATTTCGCATAGAGCGGCAGGTAGCGATAGTATACTTCCAGACATAAGCAGCTCATCGCGGTGCTGTAGACTCGGCCTCCATAGCCTCCCCAAATTGCGTCCGGTGGGAAACTTCCAGACAGATAAGAGCTCTTAGGTTCCTGGAGGACCATCAAGCGACTTTTTAAAGCTTCATTCCATTGCTTCCAAGCATCATCCTGGAATTGGAACATGGCAAGAGTGCCGTAGTACCAGTAATAGACATTATCCTCGCCGGTACCTGGCAGATGACGCAGTAGTTCCTGTCTCGCTTCATTTTCCGCCTGCGCCGATAGCGGTTGGTTAAGTAGAAGATGGCAGGCGAGTTTCTCCGCAGTCATGGTCGTCGTGGGAGATTCTTGAGCGCGATATTTTCCTAGACCTCCATGCTTTCCTCCCGAGACACTATTCAAGAACTTCGACATGCTCTTCCAGGTCGACTCAGGTATTTCAAGACCGCCATGTTGTACGCTGCTGAGCGCGAGTGCCTGCCAACCGAACTGACTCAAATCCCCTTGGTCCTGTGCAATATATCTCCAGCCACCGCTGGTCGGATCTTGACATTTCAGTGTGTAACTTGCCGCCAGTGATGCGGGGCGTTGCAACGACGGATCGCCCGTCATAGCGTAACATTCACCGATGGCAAAGGCGGCGATACCATGACAATACATGCGGGAGAAAACATCAGCGGGTAAATTGCTCTGCTGTCTTTTACCTGAAAGATCTCCGCTCACAAGCTGTTGTGAGACGAGATACTCCATACCCTTGCGCACGGTGGAGGCATACTCGCCTTGGACATGCGTATGACCGCCGCTGAGGAAGGCTAGTAGGGCAAGTCCTGTTATCCCCGTGTCAGCGTTTCTCCCAATACCCTGATAGCTTTGCGTGACGATTTGACGTGTCTCTTGTCCAGCACCTGTGGCGGCAGCATTCCAGGAGCCATCAGGTAGCTGTGTGCGAGCAAGCCAATGGAGTCCCCGTGCGACGGAGTCCTCTGTCTCTGCACTGGCACCGAATTGCTGCGCGATTTGAAATCGATTCGGGTTGTTGCGCAGAAGATATTCTTGGGCCAGTGGTTGATCGTCGAAGACTCGTTTTGCGGATTCGATCGCCAGAGCACCCGACATCGCTGAAGAAGAAAGAATCGCTTGAACACTTTCCATTTCGCCACTTGGAGATAGCAGAGGAGCTGGTGATGGCGCCGGTAAAGGTTCCATGGTACCGGCGGCCATCAGCGACGATTCCGGAGCATTAATACCAGCTAAATCAGCGAGTGGTCCCTCGTCGAATGGCATCGCCGGCAAAGGTGCACTTGGAGGTAAGTCATGCGACGGCAGCGGATCGATTTTTTCCAGAGACTCTGCGAGCTTTTCTGCAAAAGCTGCTTTCGCATCGTTTGAGCCAGCTTCATCGACAGGATCGGGAGAAGGGGGAGGAGATTCGATGATAGAAACAATTCGACTAGGAGCATCCAAACTGCCAGTGGGACTCCCCGGACCATTCAATTTGGTTCCATACGCATACATAAGTAACCAGGCATGAGCGATGACTGAATAAACCAAACATTTGGTCAATGGTTTATTCTTACCCCACTTGGTTCTTGAGAGAGCGAACAAGCCAATGGTCGTGGCAGCGGCACAGAAAGCGAGAACGAGGGCCCAGATTCGGTCAGCGTTATAGCCCGACCAGAGGAACTGAAAATTCTGAAAGGCTGTTAGTTGCCAGCCAATCATGGACGTTACCTCACTACACTACCGGGACGAAAACCGAGATTGATTTTTACCTTGGAATCGCTACACACTCCAAGCACTTCCGCAACGCGATCGTACGAGGACTTCGCATCAGCTCGCACTACGACTGAAATGTCTTCGTACTGAGCTTTCGCTACCTGAAGTTGCATCTTGAGTTCAGCCAGCGACAAGCCCTTACCATCCAAAAATACGTCGCCATCTTTACCCACTTGAATCGTGCGGCTCTCTGGCGGTGCGATCAAGGAACTGACGCCACTGACCTTGGGCACCTCCAATTCAATATTCCCTTCGGACTTATTGAAGTTGGTTCCAACCATGAAAAAAATCAGCAACAGGAAGACAACGTCGATCATCGAAGTGAGATTAAAACTTGGCAACTCATCTTTTGTCGTTTTTAACGGCATTGCCAAGCTCCTTACGAAATCGCGATGATGAAAAAGCACGTCGAGTCTTTACGCTGCTTTAGAACGAGACCGTCGCGACTTGCTCGCTTCCTGCAGCCCTTCCGCCGATACATAATCAATTACTTGCTGCGATAGTTCATCCATTTCGATGATTAAACGATCGACTCGACCTAGGAAAAACATGTAAGCAAGATAAGCAGGTATGGCCACAACCAAGCCGGCAGCAGTCGTAATAAGTGCCGTACTGATGCCGCTGGCTAGAAGCTCGGGACGCCCCATCGCGTCGGACGAGGCAATAGCGTTAAAGGCTTCAATCATACCAAGCACTGTCCCCAACAAGCCGAGCAAGGGGCTGACATTGCTGACGGCATTCATCACTCGCAGGTTTCGTCGAAACGAATTTCCTAGTCGCTCACCTGTATCCAAAACTGCCTGCTCGACCTCAACACTTGGGCGTCCCCATTTCTTGATAGCCGAATTAAAGAGATTGGCAATCGGGCTACCATTCTCTTCACAGAGAGCAAGCGCTTCGTCGCGATCAATTTGTTGTTGCTCCAAGACTTCCATCACGCGGCGAACGAAAGGTTTTGGAATGACTCGACCGCGACGTAAGTAGAAGACTCTTTCAAGTGAGAACGCAAATAAAACAAAAGAGCAGATCGCAATCGGATACATCAAGATCCCACCATCGTGGAAAATCTGAAGTAGACTGCGCATCGGAATCGCTTCTTTGGTGTCGCTGGCAGGAGTGGTTGCAGCATCTCCCTCAGGTAAGTTGGAGCCGGCGTTTGAGGAATTCGGTAAATCGGTAGATGGACGGGCGGCTATGCGTATCGGGTCCTCTTCCGGTCGAACAACGGGGGGAGCGGCTGGTAGTTCGCTGTTACCAAAATTGTTGTTACCGAAACTGTTGAACTGTGGTAGCTGTCCCCTCTGTTGTGCCGACACGGGCGAAGAGGGCAGGACCAAGGAGATGGAGGCGGCCAATAGTAAAATGAATTTGCTTTTTGCTAGCAAGCTAACTACCTGGTCCATGGCGCTACCCTGAAAGGTTGGCAAATTATCCCCTGTATCCATTCTCGGCTGATCATTCCGTTAGCATTACTTTATTGTTTCTAAGTCGCTGTCCAGCTTTGGGGGCGACGCAACGCGAGAAGTGGGGATAGTTTCTTTTGGCTCCTGTGTCAATGACGAAGTTCCGCTTGGATCCAAGATAGTAAGCCTTGATTTGATAGCGTTGTGGGCGGCGGTAGCAGGGGTGGATTGAAGGCCTCGGCGGTATAGGTCGATAGCTTCGTTTTTCTGGCCAGCGATTTCGTAGCATTTACCAGCTTGAAGATAAGCATATGCATACCAACGATTGGGTTTGTTGTCGCGAACCACATTTGCATACGCCTCGACGGCCAATAGATAGTTTTTTTGCAGTAGGTGTGTTTCGCCAATCAGTAGTTGTGCATGTGATTGGGTGATCTCGTTGGCATTATTATTCAGGATGGCATCTTCGAGAGTCTTGCGAGCTTTGTCTAGCTGTGCGGACGCAATCAGGCACTGAGCCTGGAGTACCTTTGCCTCAGCGATTAGGGTTTTGTCGTCGAATTCTTTCAGCCATTCATCTAAGCCCGCTTCGGCTCCATTCCAGTCTCTTTTCAGGGTGAGTATTTCGACCCGTTTAAGAGCCTCTTGTGGTGATGGTGTTCTTCCTGGTTCGGTCTTCCAGGAATCGAGATCTTGAATAGCTTCATCGAGTTGTTTGGCATGTAGACGCAAGTCGATCAGTTCTTTCCGAAGTAGCTCCTTGGTTTCGGGAGCCGCTTCTTGGATCGCATTTTGTAGTTCTTCGGCTGCAGATTTGTAGTCGCCTTGTGATTGGTAAGAGAGTGATTTGTGGTGATACCACTTCGCGGCTTGCTCAGGCTTATCAAAGCCGATTTCCTCTAGGCGAGCTAGCCAATGATTTGCCTGTTCTTGATGGCCCAGGGCAAGTTGCCAGCGAATTAGTTGGTAGGCGTTTTCAGTCCAGTTCTTAGATTCGGGAAAGGTCTCAAGGTATTCTATGAGGGCTTCGCTTCCTTTCTCCTTGTCACCTGATGCAAACTGGGCGATTGCATAGCTGTAAAGGGCGGATGATTTGATCGCTGTGTCGGAAGAGTGTTCGAGAGCCAATTTGAAATAGGAAGCCGCCTTTGAGAAATTTTCTTGGCGGTTGTGGATCTGCGCTAATTGAAGCTCAATCGCTCCCTTGATTTCCTGGCTTTCATGTTCGCCCAGCATTTTTTCGAGTTCTGTGAGGTGCTGTTCCCCATTTCCCTGTTGGCTATCGATCGCGATGATCCCTAGTTTGGCTTGGATCTGAGATGCCGGGGAGAGGTTTGAGGTGAGTGATTGCTCGTAAACGCTTCTCGCTTCGTCGAGATTTCCTGCGGACCAAAAATGTTTGGCCAACAATATGCAAGCTCGCAATCGATAAGCTTCTTCGACGCCTGTTTCAACGAGGTCTCGAAGGTGTTGTTTGGCAAGATCCGAATCGTTGCGAAGTAGGAGCAGTTCGGCAGCACGAAGCTTGGCGCGGTCCAGTAAAGGATGTCTTTTTGCTGCAGGCGGAGTCGTAGATTGATTAGAAGAGGCTGGGTTTTGCGAGATCGGTTGGGTCGATGCAGAGTTGTCATGGACCTGCAGCCAGTTCATGAGCAGGACGCTTGCTTTATCGGTTTGACCATCCTCGAGTAAGCACTCTGTCTCGTAGAACGCCGCATGGCTGGCGATAGCAGTCCCAGATGCTTTCTGTACGAGGTTTCTAAATGCTTCGGCTGCGGAGTGCCATTGTTTTTGTTGGTAAAGTTCACCCGCTTCGCGGTAAAGCTGCATCAGCTCAGCGTTGCTATTTGATTCGCTGGGCTTAGAGGGTATCGCTGCAGCGGAGTAGCGAGCCTTATCGGGTTGCTGCGCTAGGATCGGCTGTGTGAGTGCGGAGAATGCGCAGACTGCAAAGAGAAGCGAGGTTGCGGGGAGTGGGGCCTTGGCAGCATCGATCATTGAAGTGAAGAATGCCGTTTGTTCCGAGAAACTTTTCTTAGACGGTAACAGGTACATTGGATTCGCCTCGCGGATTCGATCGTCGTTCCGATCGGAATTTCTCGGTTAAAGAACTCTAGCAATCGTGAAGAAATCGAATCAAGGGAGATACGAAGGTAAAATCCGTCTGCATTTGGTATCGACCAAAGTCGATAAGATAGTGTATGCACCGTTTGCGTTTTCAGGATGTTCATAGACCTCCTCTTATTGCTAGCAAAGGAGATTGCGATGGGACTGGTACAACGCAATGTGACGCATCGATTGGGATTGATCGAAGCGAGAAATCGTCTTCGTGAGCTAGCTCTCGGGTTATCTAATGAGTATCCCGACCAGGTGCATCAAGTGGAAATTCATTGGGACGACAATCAGTTGTCAATTTACTTCGCCGCTTATGGTTTTCAGTATCACTGGGATGCCAAGGTATTTTCCGACCGAATCGAACTTTCAGGAAGGTATCCTGAGAGTGCAAACGTGTATCGCAATAAAATCGAGAAGACGGTCGTAGGAAAAGTGGAAGATGTTTTGGCTGAAGCGGTGGCGATGAAAAAGGCTGCGTAAGAGAGAGTTTCCCGCAGTATTCTTTGTCTCGTGACTGTCTTGTTCTCAATCACAGCATGATTCTTTGTGATTCGACTGGTGATCGCAAAGAGGTTATTAGCGTTTGGTCTGTTTTGCAGAACTTTATCCAACGCTAATTCAGCGATGGTGGTCTAAAGATGCAGTTGACGGATCACGGCGAAGGATTAATGTTCAGGATCGATTCGTCGACGACTTGCAATGTGGTGCCCGTCGCTTCGGAAAGTTGTTTCAAGAGACTCTCCAAATCAGCTTGATTGATCTTCAGGCTAATTCTTTTGTCCTTCAAGGTTTGTCGCTCGATCTTCCAGCTGGTTGACAGTTTCAATTGAGTCGCAATCCCTTCGATCACTTCGGGCGCGGGGATGTTATTGACTTCAAAAGTGAAGCGGATCGTGGCGAACCGAGACTTCGGCTTCGGAATTGCTGACCATATTCGGCTGATCATCAAGTCATAATGAACGCCGGGATCTGCTTGCAGGAGGACGAGGTCGCTATCATTTTTAAGGTCAAAGTTCGTATGACTCTTTAAGAATGATTCGATTTGAGCGATCTTCCAATCAGGAGAAGGATAGCTGAGGATCGCCTTGGAGGCGGGCTTTGGCTTCACTATTCTCCACCTTAAAGGGCTGTCGGTCGGTTCGGCTGTGAAACCAAATCCAGCCAACACGAGCGTGAGTTGACCGGGCAGAGTGAGTGGTGGGTAATCGCCTTGGTCCCAAACATCGTGCGGGATCACGTTTTTATTGTCCAGCGTGATTCCCCATTTCTCTTCGATCTCTCCGAGTACTTCTAGAGGTGTCGAGAAGCGTTGCCAGGTTAGTGGTTGACAATCAAGTCTTTCAACATAGTTTTCATTCGCTTTCTTCGTCTCAGCATTTTTCATTTTGCGATACGAATACCATGCTCGCCAGTAAGCCATCTGGAGTTGCGATACTTCGGTCGCTGGACCGATGTAAGCGACACTCTCGATGAAGCCGAGTTGCGCATTTGCTGATTTCGCCACGTCGCCCAGCAGTTGATCAATTCGGTCTTTGCTGAGATTAAGAGTGACCTCTTGCGAAGCATCGATACGACGATCGAGCCAAATCGATACGTTGTAGACGCGATTGATATTTGCCAAGCCTTCCCGTAGCGGTTGCTGCTTCCAGAGAATACTGGCAGGCCTAGTAAAACCTTTCAAAGCGACTTGAACTTGGGGTTGGTAAATCGGCGTATCGCGTATCGATAATGCTTTGGAGGGTGTTTGTGAAAAGACAGCGCCAGAACTGAAAGCAAAAATTGATAGAATCGCTACATGTGATACAACGCGAATCAGAGTAGGTCGCTGTATAAAAGTGAGCATGTAGAAATTCTCGATTACGATCACTGAGTTCCAGTTTTTCGAGTCGGCGTACGCCATCGCAGGAAAGAGTTTTCAGGAACCTCTTTGTCCCTTTAATCGCCAAGCAATGCAATTGCAATCTTCGGCTGAGAAAATTCTGCTGTCAACTTTTAAGTATACGCTGAAGTTACCGTTTAAGCATAAATCTTATCTTGTCTTCGTCCTTTTTACAGAGAGACCATGGCAAAAGAATGGTCTCGAAATTTGCTCTGATCCATGCAATGCCTTGGCTTGATCGTTGCGATTTCAATGATACTTGCATGTTTCGGAAGGGAAGTGACTCGACTACGAACCCATATCGCTGATCTTCAATTCGGAAACTCGGTTTGGTAGGGAGGATTGCGCCGATCGAGCGGCGCAGGTGCCCCAAATTGCGGGCAGTTTAGGTTACTGGCGCAGTTTCTGTAAATTGCGTAGAAGTTGCTGTTTTTGTTTTACGAATCGTCTTACCAAGCGATTGTGAAATTGTTTTTGCGTAACTAGACTGGATTTCACCGCTGGTCGGGAGAGGCGAAAGTGTTGTTCTTTCTTTAGTCGTACGTTAACGTGATGCCCGAGGCAACTGAGTGGAAAATCGCACTACCAAGATATCTCGATTGCTGAAGGCCTATCATGCCTATTTGGAGTCGTCGGATACGGCGCAATTCATTGCAGCGATCGCGCGTAACTATACGACAGCAACTCTTGTCGCTCTTTTAGAGCGTACAGATATTTTGCACAGTCGCGCCGCGGCTCTAGCGTTGGGATTTGTAGGCGATATTTCTTGCCAGGAAAGTCTTGGCAAGATGCTCTCCAGTTCGGATAGACGCTTACGATTGGTGTCGGATGATTCGTTGCGAGCGATTATGTCGCGTGATGGTAGTGATGAGCAACGGTTGATGTTGGAAAAAATCATTCGGCTCAATGAATGTTGTTTGTATGAAGAAGCGTTGATATCGAGCGACCTGCTGCTTGAGAAAGCGCCACGATTTACAGAAGCGTACAATCAACGTGCTTTAGCTTGGTTCCATTTGCACAATTATGAAAAGTCGATTCAGGATTGCCGACAGGTTCTACAATTGTCGCATTATCATTACGGAGCCTGGATCGGGCTGGGGCATTGCTTGATAGAAATGGGTGATGTCTGGGGTGCCTTAGATTCTTTCCGCAAGGCCGTCGCAATTTACCCTGACCTGGAACCTGTCCGAGTTCAAATCAGAAACCTCGAGCGAAGCCTGCAGTAGTCGCCCGTAGCGTTTCTCGTGCTCGTGCTCGAATGCGGCCCACTCGCCCGCAATCGTATTGCTATCCAAGACGATGTCCGTCTATTTGATAGCACCTCTTGGTTTTCAATATTGACTTCCCAAAGTCTCTTTCTGTATACCTATCTTCGCTGGTTTATCTTATCAGCCCTCGAAAAATGATCTGTTAGAGTGGTCTCAGGATACCTCGATTGCAGGTATCGAGAAGGGAAAGGAATCCGGTGGCGGAGCAAATGGTTGAGGCCTTTCGCGATAGCAATAGTCAGGACAAAAGCGAACCGATGGATCGAAGCATTTTCTTTTCAGTCGGTGAGCCGAGCGGTGATTTGCACGCGTCGAAACTGATTACCGAACTTCGAAATCATTTACCAGATTACCAAGTCTGTGGATTTGGTGGCCCACTGATGAGGCAAGCTGGTTGTCGGCTGGATTACGAATTGACCAATCTTGCAGTCGTTGGCATTGTGGAAGTTTTACCGAAACTCCGAGAGTTTTTTCGGGTCGCTGATCTGGCAGAAGAGGAATTTCGGAAGGGGAAGACTAAAGCGGTCGTCTTGGTGGATTTCCCAGGTTTTAATTTTCACATTGCCAAGCGAGCAAAAAAGTATGGGATTCCGGTCTACTACTACTTGCCTCCGCAGCTTTGGGCTTGGGCCGGTTGGCGGATTCGCAAAATACGACGATGGGTCGATCACGTTTTGTGCAATCTCCCGTTTGAACCCGCGTGGTATCAGCAGCGTGGGGTTAAGGTACAAGATGTAGGGCATCCATTTTTTGACGAAGTGGCACAGCGAGAATTGGATAGGACATTTCTGACCACTTATCGACAGCAGCAGGGATTGAAGGTTGCAATCCTGCCGGGTTCACGAGGTCACGAGGTAAGTCGTAATTGGCCGGTGCAGTTAGAGGTGATTCGAAGATTGCATCGACAGTATCCCGAAATCCGTTTCCTGGTTGCTGCGTATCGTGAAAAACAGCGAGAATGGTGTCAGCGAGAGATGAAGGAAAGTGATCGAGCTTTGCCGATCGATTTCTATGTGGGTAAGACGAGTGAGATAATTGAAGTATCTGACTTCGCGCTGATGGTTTCCGGATCAGTGAGCTTGGAGTTGATGGCGCGAGGCACACCAGCTTTGGTCATTTATAGGCCGAGTCGACTGACTTATGTGATCGGTAAGTCCCTCGCTAGTTGTCGTTATATTTCACTTCCTAATTTGATTGCCGACAAAGAGATCATGCATGAGATGATTTCCGTGGGGAGTCCCGAGAAAGCGATAAGTGCGTTGGTCGAACAGTCGAGGAAGTTGATTGAGGATTCAAGTTATCGATCGGCTAAGAAGCAAGAATTGCTCGACTTGAACGCCCGTTTCGCGCAGCCAGGCGCTACGATTAAAGCAGCCACATTTATCGCACAAACCATCAAGCAACATGAATCGATGCAAGCGGTTGAGAAAGCTGCCTGATGAATTTGTTTCTTTAGTCTCTCGGTTCGGGCGAGCGGTTGTTATCGAGATGTACCTAAGCGTTGAGAATTTGGTATGACGGGTGCCATAGTTGGCAGATTAGCTCCATCGCCTACTGGAGCACAGCATCTGGGAAATGCTCGTACGTTCTTAATCGCGTGGTTAGCGGCTCGCAGTTGCGGCGGCAAATTGATATTGCGGATCGAGGATATTGATTCGCCAAGAGTAAAGCGTTGGGCTATCGATCAGGCGATCGAGGATCTGAAATGGTTGGGATTGGATTGGGATGAGGGGCCAGACTGTCCGGGAGCCAACCAGCCTTATCTACAGACCGAACGTGTGAGGCGATATCACGACGCCTTAAACCAGTTAATTGCGAAAGAACATGTCTACCCATGTACTTGTTCTCGCAGTGATATTGAGGAAGCGGCAAGCGCTCCGCACGCTGCGGGGGAGGGACAGAACCAAGTCGATGGTGCAGTCTACGCGGGAACCTGCTCTTATCGAAGAGCGGCAGATGCGGTTGGACTTCCACAGGGTTCCTATGCATGGCGTTTTCGGATGCGCGATAGTCAAGTGACGTGGTACGATGGCCTGCAAGGCGTGCAGTCGCTTCAAGCGGCAAAGGAGCTTGGCGATTTCGTGGTCGCTAAGAAAGATGGCGGCCCTGCTTATCAGTTAGCGGTTGTTGTTGATGACTATGACATGGGAGTGAACATGGTAGTCCGCGGGGATGATCTAATTCCTAGCACTTATCGACAGCTTTCGCTTTATGAGAGCTTTAACTGGCAGCCGCCTCGGTTTTGGCATGTACCCTTAGTTGTTGGGTTGGATGGTCGAAGATTAGCGAAACGACATGGCGACACTCGACTGTCAAGTTATCGGGATGCGGGTGTGTCGGCCAAGGATATTGTCGGCTGGATCGCGTGGAGCTGTGGCTGGTGCGATCACTTTTCGCCGAAAAGCCCGCAAGACTTAATTCCACTATTCGATTGGAAGAAGATTCCCGATCGCAGACTAATTTTCCCCGGTGGAGTCTTTGACTTCCGTCTCGAGCGTCCCATGTTTCAAGGTGATCTTTAATCGCTCCCCCAGCTTAACTTGATCAGAGCTGGTGATCAGTTTGCCGGTCGTTGCCTTTTGGGTGATGCTATATCCTCGCGTCAAAACCGACAGAGGGCTGAGAGCTTCTAGCGAGGCAGCTTGACGTTTGAGTTTTGCATCTAATAGTGCAAGCCGATGTCGTATCGCTCTGAGGGCTCGCGTTTCAAGTTGATCGAGCGTTTGGCTTCGCATGCGGATCACTTCCTGCGGGCGGGCTAAGACGGGGCGCAAGCTGAGGTCTTTAATTCTTCGGCGATACCACTGAGTTTGGCGACGAAGTGACGTTATCATGCGCGAATGCGATGTATGAAGTAGTTGAATCATTTCAACTTGACTAGGAACGATCCTTTCTGCTGCTTCGGTCGGCGTTAGCGCTCGAATATCGGCAGCCAGATCGCTGAGGGTCACATCGATTTCGTGACCTACTGCCGATACGGTAGGAATGCGAGAGGCAGCTAACGCGCGCACAACACGTTCATCATTGAACGACCACAAGTCCTCCATGCTTCCACCACCGCGGCCGACGACAAGAACATCCAGTGGTGGTTCTAGCTTATGCGCGATCTGTATTCCGCGAACGATATCTTCCACGGAGCCAACCCCTTGCACTCTTGCGGGGATAACTACCACAGATATATGACTCCAGCGACGACGAATGACTTCAAGAAAGTCTTTTAGGGCAGCTCCCGATGGACTGGTAACAAAGCCAACGCGTTTCGGAAATGCGGGTAACCGTTTTTTTCGTTCAGCGGCAAAAAGTCCTTCCTTCGAAAGCTTCGCATGCAATTGCTGAAACGCGAGTTGTAGAGAGCCGACTCCTTGAGGTTCGATCTTCTGGCAAATGAGTTGATAAGATCCGCGCGGAACATAGACTTCGGTATTCCCATAGGCATGAATGGCCATGCCATCTTCGAGTTTGAACTTCAGTCGCTGAGCAGCAGATCGCCACATGACGGCGCGAATTTGGCTATGTTCGTCTTTCAAGCTGAAATAAATATGACCACTCGAGGGTCGCGAAAGATCGCTGATCTCTCCAGCAACCCAGAGCCTAGGTATTTGCTCTTCAAGAGTCGATTTAATGAGTTGATTTAATTGAGAAATAGTCAGTGGGGCTGAACGTTGTGAATCATCGGAATCAGCGCTACCCATTGTGTTATCCGAGCCAGACCAAAAATCATTAGACATCTCTTTTCCCTCAGGTCGCAGGCTTGGAATCAGAAGCGTCGGCAACTGGCTTATATGGTTTAATCGTACCGGCACAGGGAAGAGGAAGAGTAAGCGGAATACGTGGTGGCTGCGCTGTGCTCACGAAAAGCGACTGCTGTTTCTCGCGTGGCAAGTTATCCGTTGCCCACTGCTCCGCTTCAGTAGTAACTTGGTTGAGTACCGTTTCAATATGTTGTCGCCACTGTTCTAGTTCGTCACGTTCAAGGTCTTTAGGTACGAACAGTTTTGGACCAATCACGGCGCGCGCACGGCTACCAGGTCGCGGAATAGCGAAGTGATCCCATGCTCGCGTATTTCGCCACGGACGATCATATCCGAAGCCGAGAGGGATTAAGGGAAACCCCAGTTTGGATGCGAGAAAAATAGCCCCTAGCGCGAGTTGACGCCGTGGCCCCTTGGGACCATCTGGTGTGATACAGAGACTAGTCCGACTTTCATCGTCCAGCAATTTCTTGATCGCGGTGACACCACCTCGTGTCGAAGATCCGCGTACTGTGTTGAGTCCTCGAAAGCGGGCGGCTTGCGATAATAGTTCGGCATCTCCATGTTGACTGATCAACAATGCCATATGGCATCTTGGACGCAAATAGAACGGAAAGGGAATGTATTCATGCCAAAGCAGAAAAATGGCTGGGCCTTTGAAATCGCTATCCGATGGATCGTTTCCTTTCTCATAGGATGCCATTCGAAAGCAAAGCGTACTCATCCAATTCTCTAAGAATTGGCTAAGCAGCCAGCCACCGAATCTCGCGACTCTTGGGTTTGTGAGCTTCATCCGTGGATACTCGTTTCAAACTTGCTGTTTTCGGACACGATGGAAAAGGCGATAGTCGCGTTAAGGCTTAGCCATGCCACTGGCCACTAAAAACTTCGACAGCAGGACCTGTCATGAAAACATGATTATTCTTTTCCTGCCAATTCAAAATCAGGTCACCACCGGTGAGATGATTGAGAATTTTTCGCTCGGTACGTCCAGTAAGAACACCGGCCACGCAAACAGCACTCGCGCCCGTGCCGCAAGCGAGAGTTTCTCCCGAGCCGCGTTCCCAGGTGCGTTGCCTTACTTCGGTCGGTGAAATGATTTCTACAAATTCAACGTTGGTTCGTTTCGGGAACCGAGGATCTTTTTCAATTTTAGGTCCAATTCCAAGGACAAGTTCATCCGTCGCTTTAGGAACAAAGCAAACGCAATGTGGATTTCCCATCGAAACGCATGTCACCTGTAGCGTCGTTCCGTCGATTTCCAAGGTACGATTGACCACAGGTGAACCGTCAAGTAACGTCGGAATGCGTGCCGATTCAAGGATAGGTTCTCCCATATCGACAGTAACTTGTTCAACGCGATCGTTGTGACACAAAAGATCGAGACTTAATACTCCGGCACCAGTTTCAATTTTTAGATTAGTGCGTTTGCAAATTCCGTGGTCGTAAACGTATTTGGCCACGCACCGAATACCATTGCCACACATCTCCGATTCACTCCCATCAGAGTTGAACATGCGCATCTTGGCATCGGCTTTGGTACTGGGAAGGATCAAGATCATCCCATCGCCACCAACTCCAAAGTGACGGTCGGAAATAGAAATCGCCAATCGATTTAAATCATCGGGGAGCGACTCTTGGAAACCATTGATATAAACATAATCGTTTCCTGCTCCCTGCATCTTCGTAAATCGCATCGCCAGCCGATCCCTTCACCAAACGTATTCCCAAAAAGTGATTCCCTGAGTTGCAGATAAACGATCGCGTCACAGCATAGTGTATAGGGCGTATCGCCAACTACGCAGCGGTGCAGCACGCTCCCCAAATCAGCGTTCTGAAGTTCCTCATGGTGACATGCGAAAGCGGGTCTGTAAACAGGGCGTTTAGCCCCAGAGATCCAGCAGAGAGGGGGAGCCGTCGGGATTTAACGGGGGGGAACTCGAAGACTGCCGAGACTCCTTCTCCTCGGTTCGATTTTCGCCTGATTGCTTTTTGGCGGGAAGACCATCCGCTTGGCCTTGGGCATCTCGGTCGGGATTGCCGTTGGTCAATTCTGCGACATCGGCGATGGTTGGCGTTACTGCTTCTGCCGGAGGGCTTGAGGCTGAGTTTTTCTGAGAGTTGCTGGTCGCTCCGACGACACCACTGGCAATATTGGTCATGGAGGCAATTGGAAATTGCATAGCAGCACTCCTAACTTACAAGGAAGGTAAAACCCCTAAAAACGTAGCACTTTATTTTTCTCGCTGGCGTATCTTTCTGGAAAATAAGTCTTTAAAGCATCTTCGATTACCGGCAGGGGCTTGCGGACGATGTCTGGAGCATCCATCGTGCCGTCGACCTGAACTTGCATCAACGGAGCGTAACGAGTTTCGGACAGCAATGGTCCTACTAGTTTCGCAAGTTGGTTTCGGTTGCCTACGTAAGCATACAGGTCAAGGTGCAATTCACGACGCAAATTTGCCCAGCCCGAACCGGCCAGCGAAAGCATGTCGCCATCGATGGAAAAATGATCGATCGGAACACGATCTCCGTCGATTCGAAAAGCGATATCGGCCTTCTCGAATGCAGCGTCATCAGGAGGCTTGATCGAAAGGAATTTTAAAAGCCGCATCATCGCTGGCAATTGGAATAGCTTGGCATCGGTGACACGCACTTCACCTTGACCGGAAAGTGTTTGCGGATTCAGTGGACTTCCTTGGATTTGCAGTGTCGCATTGCAGATGCCGCTTCCGGTCGATGAAGCTTGTCCTGTTTCAAGCAATACATTTTGGAGTTGACCGCCAGTTAGATTTGCTTGGACCGACATTCTCATAGGATCGAACTGACCAGTACCGGAAAAAAGCGTTTGGCCACCGAAGACGTCGGCTGAAATATCATTCGGTGTGACACTGGCGGAGGTTTTGAGACTGGTGGTTTCACCAACCCTTCGTCCTAACAGTACTTCTCCCTCGCGAATCGCAAAAGGTCCGCGAATATTGGTCACAGGGACACTTTTGATCGTCATGGCATCGAGAAGTACGAAACCATCTGCCATGGGACCGGACTGTGTCGAATAGCCTGCTACGCGCACCGTCCCGCGAATGCCTTGAATCCAACTACCATCGCGCAGTTTGGTGTCTTCAAGATCAAGTTCCAGATCCCACGTCGCTGGTATTTGGTCTACAGTTAGGGAACTGGTAATCGGTCCAACCTGCGTCCATCCCAAGACACCTACGGGGCCCTGAAAATCTGCTTGCTGCAAAGTTTCTCTAAGTCGCCGCGGTAGAGAACTGATCAAGTCGCTGTCAACTTTCAATCGAGTTGTAGGAAGCCATTTGAGTTGAGCGATCCAGCCCCCATCAACTTGGCGAATAGAGCCTTCCGTCTGTAGATGGCTGTTACCATGCTTCGCCGAAGCGCTGCGCAATTCTAGTTGACCTGCTTTGTAGATCAGCTCGCAAGTAACATCTTCAAGCAAATAGGGGAATGAAATGGGCTGGAGGGTCAAGCTTGATTCCCCCTCGTTGCCCGAAAACGATCGTTGAATCATTGACACCGTAAGGTCGGCAGCTGTCTGTAAATCCTTTCGACCGTACTGAACTTGAATGTTGCCGATGCGGCCTTTCGGTTGCAGTTGCTTCCATAGGTCAGCTACTTCGCTGGGCAAGGCTTGGTGAAGTTCATCCTCAAGCGTCACATCGGTCGCATTAAAAGAGAGGATGAGGTTCTCGAGTTGACTATCACCTGTTTCCCAGCTACCTGTGCAATCAATTACCGCAGAATTATTTCTTCCTCGGCAATTCAGAAGTTGCCATTGGTTGTTGTTTACCGTAATTGTGCCGGTAATTTCATGAATTGGATAAGGAAAACTTCGAAAACGAACTCCTCCATTTTCAAAGTTCAGCACCAGTTCGCGATTCATCTCAGGCGAATCAAAACGCTCCTTCGCAAATCGAACTTTCTGAATATGAATATTGCCCGAGGGAGAAAGGTTAGCGACCGTATCGTGATAGGACGTTGTCGATTCGCCTCGAGGCGTTAACGCGTTGAGCAACGATTCGTCGATAGGAAGCCAGCCTTCGGAGGAGAGATCGATCTCGCCACGCCACTTTCCCTCCGCAATATGCATATCGAGTTTACCGATGATGGTTTGACCGTTGGCTCGCGCTGTTAGCGGGGCACGGTTGACCAAATGGCCTTGGCTATAATCGAATCGCCCCATTAGGTGGCTGATGGTATAAGGAAACTGCGAGTAATTTAATGAAACACCACGACAATCGACCGCTACGATCGGTTCCCACCGTTGACCATCAAAGTGCAAGTCAACTTCTGCATCTACGCGACCTCGTAACAGCAATCGATCCCACTGACGTCGCAAGAACTGCGGCAGTGCTTGATAGAGGCGGTCATCCAAGTCAAGGTTTTTCGCTAAGGCTCGGAACCTCAGTGGACTATCTTTCTCAAAGCCCTGAATATCAGCTGCCAGTTCAAAAGTAGCCTGTCCACTGCTGGCTCGCATGTCGCGAAGCTGAAGCATCTGATTATCGATATAAAACTGCCCAGCTAAATCCTCGAGCAGGTAAGGAAGGCTGGCGTCTTCCAATCGACCATCTCCAATTGCACCATGAATCGCAAACTGCGGTGCTGAATCATTCCCGGCACGGCTCGCCGAGAAACTTGCATTGGCCACACATTCCAAGCCTGTGAGTCTCGCGAGATAAGGCGTTGCTTGTTCCGGTAACCTGCGCCGAAAGGCAGGTGTGAACTCCACACGAGTTAGCTTACCATTGAGTTCCCAGGAACCATCGCTCGCATCCCATTTGCCAACAAAGTCCATCGAGCGAAAAAAGCTGCTCATCACGCTTCCCGACTTTATGCGAAAAACCGTTCTACTTTTTGCAACCGTAGGAAGCAAAGTCGAGTCGGTGGTCAAAGCTCGGATATTTTGCCGAGGTGAGTCAATTAAATCTGGAATCCGCGTTTCCTGATCTGTGTCGGGCTGAGTATTCTGGGGTTCAAATACTTGCTCCGGAGATATGGTCAAGCGAAGGTCGTGCAAAACGAGATCCTCTTTCGATTGACCCTGTCCGACCAATCGAAAATTCCCATCCTTGATATCGATCTCGCAAGCCGAATTGCTGAGATGCGGCAACGGCAACAGGTCTTCCGCAGACCACTTTTCCCCCTGACGCCAAAGCGTCAGATTCAGGCCTTCAATCTCCCACTTTTCAATTGGCAGCTTTTTGCTGATCAGATCGGGAAGGTCCACGACACCACGACCAACCATGCGGCGAATCCCAAAGACTTCTCTCCAACCTTCAGGAGATTTTGTCGAGACCGTTATGTCTTCGACAATTAAAGCTCGGCCAGGATCCAAGTGAGCCCTGCCAACGTGAATCAACTTTCCACGGTAATGGTTTTGCAGCGTCTGTTGAACTTTATCGCGTATTTCGCTGTCAACGCGATTGAGAACGAACTCATAACCCAGAAACGATGTCAGGAAGCCGAGGAACGCAAATGCCAAGAGATTGGCGAATGAAGAGCCGTGGCCCTTCGACGCGCGAGATCGCGAAGGGGTCGCCGCTGTTGCGGGTTCCGATGAATCTGAATTTTCGGCGAATGCTTCCATGCTCCCGCCACGCGATCTTAAGTTTGTCGCAACTTGCCCAAATAACCGATTTTGATGAGTGCGGCTGCACCAAGCCCCGCCAACACACACAATGCCACTATCGCGGGTTGACGATAACGTATTGATCCAACGAAGACCATATGCAATAGCGTAAAGTAGATCGTTGGGAGAAGAAAAATATACATTTCTTTCCAGCGATCCCGATAGGCAATCATACCAATCGCACTTAGCACCAGTACCCCGAAGCATCCGATCGATTCCGTCAAGCGCACCCAAAATGACGACAGCTCCGCTGCTGGGGGCCAAGGGTTCCATGTTCGGGCGAATTTGCTAGCAGCTAGTTTCGCTACTTCCATTGGGTTCTGTTGGGACCATTCCATAGCAGCGGATTGTAGTCTCTGATTCAATCGATACTCGAAAGTGCTTTCCTGTTCTCGCTCTGTGTCGCTTTCTTCTTGGGTGAGTTTGATAGCAAAGCCTTCTGAGAACTTCATTCCTTCGTCGCTTCCTCCGCTGGCGCCTTGATGAAGTCCGTCGTATAGACTCGCTCCCACCTGTAGCGTTGTAGGAACAAAGCGGTCGGTGATGCGATAGTTTCGATACCACCAAGGAAGCATACAAACCGCGATACCAAGTCCGGTAAAGGTGAGGTTTACGATGAGTGACTTCTTGGGGTTTCCAAGAAGGCTTAAGACGGCGAAGAAGGGAATAAAAAGTAAAAAGCTTGGTCGTGTAAGGATTGCGATACCTGCGATGGCTCCGGACAGGCAGGCTAATGTAGCAGTTGAACTAATCGTGGAGTGATTTTTGGGAAGATCGGTTTTATGATCTTGGGGCACAGAGGCATTGCTGTTGAGCCAGTGGTTCACTAATTGAAGGTGCAGCATCATCAGAGGAACAAAGAGTTGTTCGCTGAGGATGGTGACGCTCATGCCGATCGCGCCAGGATACAACGCGGCGCATAGCCCAGAGATTAGTGTAGCATTCGAGTTTTTGAATCTGGCGGTAGCCGTCATGGTTAACGCTACGACGGCAGTTCCAAGAAGGCAGCCTAGCACTCTGGCAAACCAAACCGCTTTTTTCTCTGGTTCAATCCAGGCCATGGTGGAAAGCAGTAGGGGATAGCCTGGTGCTCGGAAAATGCTCGCATTTTCGCTGCCATATTGGTAGGGGAGGCCTTGGGCAATATCTTTTGCTAGGTGCCAATACGAATCGCTATCGCCAAATCGAAAGAGTCGACCCTCGCTGGTAGCAAGTTGATCCCACCAAAGAGCGGCATAGATTCTTACTGCGAATGCAAGCAAAAGAATAAGGGCTACGGCAATCTTATATCGCATGTGATGGGCGCCATGACGAGAATTCAAAAGCTGCCATTGCATGAACGGGTTTCTTAAAAAGCCTGATCGCTGATAGCGAATCGTTCGAGGACTCGGTCAACGATGGCGTAAGCGATCATCTTCCAACTCTGCTCGCTTGATTTGCTATTGTCGCAGCATCGCCTGTTTTGCTAGTTAACGCAAGCTCAGTTGTTAAGCCGTCAGGATTGCGCTGAAAAGTGCGACGTGGCGAGTGCGAATGCGGGACCACAAATTTCGATTCGTTCGAAACTTTGATCGGGGCGATACATAACTATCGATAATGGCGACCAAGAGGAGAGGACCATGGGGCAGGCAGTCTTGATATGCTGGTTACTTGGTTCCGTTTCTGCGAGTTCGGGAAGTTCGCTGGTGCGTGAAGAAGTTGATTTGATTGAGGTCAATCACTTCCACGACGAGCTAGGGCGACATGTGTACGATCAAGTTGTATTTTACGGATGGTCCGCAGCGGCTGGTGACTATCACGTTCGCGGCTGGTGTTTGCTGGATGATCCGGCTCGGTGGCCTCGGCGTAATAATGTCTCGGGGCTTTATCAGGTCATTTGGCATGATCGCGATCAACGAGTGCAGCGGCAAATAGTGTCACGTCATTACAGTGAAACATGGACGCAAGTCGATCCGGAGCGGGTGAATAAGCGATTGCTTGACGAGAAGCATCGTACTTCACTGGTTCGAGCCCCGGCCCGCTTGCCGAAGCAGGAAGTGGCTTCGGTCGCCAGCGGTCCGAATCAGGTGCTGCAGAAGACCCGCTGAAATTCCTCTCTGTAGAATCGTTCTTGCTTCGGAAATACAGAGGCAAAGCGATCGCTTTCGATGGCGCCGTTTTGAAATCTTCTCTTCTCAAAGATGGGCATCGAGATTCCCGTTACGGCTTTAACGCCTCTTTGGACAATTTCTCCTTTGAGTTGATACAGCTTTTCGTGGCTCCACTGTGTCAGTTCGATGAAGGGTATAGATTCGGCCACGTCAATAACATTCGAAAGGGCGTAAGGGCTAAACCCTCGGAATCCGCAATAGCGGGCTGGCGCACAGGTCCTTACATGTCCGCGGCTTTGTCCACCGCTGAAAGTCAGCGAATGTTTGATCGCATGAATGCCCCAGCCCTCATGGTAAAGCATCAAGTTGTTTAGGACGCTACGTATCGTGAGTTCAGGATTGTCTTCAATGGGGTAATCCTTCAGGTTTTCATCGCCGCCATCGCCGTCGACTAACCATTTCCAGTCGGGGTAACGCTTTCGAATTCCTTCACAAAGAGCCAGTGCCATGGTTGCTGCTTCGACGTCGAGTGGTTTGTAATCTTCGATTACCTTGACTGTCTTTCGCCAGTCTAAGTCACTTTGTTGGCAATGGATAACCTCGAGTAGCATTGAAGCTCCGATAGCCCGAACAAAATTCATCGCTTGTTCGCTATCTTCACCCGCATGATCGATCGAGAGGGTAAAAGCTTTGAGACGCGCTGGGCTTTCTCCTCGCGACAGCAAGGCCGCGTAAAGCAACGTGAGAATCGCTCCGCTGTCGACGCCGCCGGAAAAGAGCACACCGATAGGTTCATTCTTGTTTAAGCGATCAAGCCACTGATGAATTTCGTTGTTAAGTGCGCCGATGTAACGCCGGCCAATCTCATCTAGATCCGCAGGTAGTGAGTTCCTTTCGGGCGCCAAGAATCGGTCGTAGACAGGATTAGGGTCGGGGCATCCGATGAGTTGCAGCTTGACGACATGGTGAGCTGGTACCATACGTGTGTAGGAGGGTTCAAACTGATCGCTCAGGCCCTCTCGATCCAAAGCACTCGCCAAATCGGATATTTTTTCGGCGACGAAAAGGCAAGGGCCATCCGCTTTTTTGGCGAGAAAATATCGCATCGGTCGTCCGATCGACCTCGCCATTCGAATCTCTTTACCTTCGTACGCGAGAATCGCGAATTGACCATCGATACCGCGAACTGCTTCGGAATCACCCGACTTTACGCGTCGATAGGCTTCTTCATAATCCATATTGAGCAACACATTGCCTGATGGATCCAAGAGATCAACAACACGACTGATATAGGCATTATGTTGCATCCGCAAAACTCCTGACGGAAAACTCTTCAGCTATACATCGACTGCTTTCACGGTCCGATAGCAGACAGTGTCAGGTGTATTGCATCCGTTTGCAAGGAGAGGTCTTTCAGCGAACCGATTTTCCTCGCACGATACTCAGAGCGTTGCGAGAGGTGCGATTGCCGGTAATGCGGTAAAGCGATTGCAACCCAAGGCTGATCGTTGCAGCGATTGCTAAGCCTATGGAAAGACTTGGAATACGTGTAATGGCCAATAAAAGAATCGCTACGGCATAGAGTACGGTCGCAGGTTGGCTGGAAAGCCATACGGCTACATTTCGCATAGTCGTTTTTCCCCGCGATAAACCGAAGAGGAACAATAAGAATCCCCCGCAGGCCACGATCCAGGAAAAGGGGACTTGGAATGGTTCTTGGGTGCCGCTTAAAGTGACCTCATTCAAAGGGCCTTCTTTGAGAAAAAATCCTTTGGGTTCTAGTGAGGTAAAAGTTGCTTGTGATTTTGTATCTTCCATGTCTTTTGATACTTCATCCGAATCCGCGGCAAGTTCTTTGCCGGCGAGTTTGAGTAACTGAGCCAGTTCTTCATTTTGTGGCGCCATACCACTTTGCTTAGTGAGGCGAGTCGCAAAATCGATCCAAGGTGCGCTCCAGGATTCAAAGCTGGCAGCGGGGAGTGAATTGATCTGATCCCGATTAGCAATAAGTAGTCCCGACAAAGCTTGCCATCTTGCGCTGCTAAGATCTGCCGATGACACTACGCCGACCGTCACGCCATCGAGTTCAAAGAGGGTGTCGTCCAGACGCAAGCCAGCCGATGCAAGACCATGGATCGCAAGGCTTGAAGTGGCGACAGCCATATTGAGTGGTTTAGGGACAAGGATTCTATTGCGTGGACTTTCGTTTGCGGCATCATATTGTAAATAGAGTTCCACGATCACTGGAAGATCTGAGGGTTGAAGTGGGACTTCCACTGCGGAGTCTGACTTCTGAGATGTTGCTTGCGGAACACCTCCGACAACAATACCCAGTAAATTCGCACCCTCGGGTATTTCGAAATTGGCGGTCATGAATCCTTCGGGGTGTAACAAGTAAGAGAAACGCCCCATCATCGATTTGTTTTCACGTAAGGTTAGGTGGTGTTCAGCCAGTGCAACCTTGATTGCTTGAGCACTCGATTTGCCACTCTCGAGGTCTGCTTGAAAACGTCGATTGATAGGTTCAAAAAACTGCCATGCCTCGTTGCTTGTGGCACTTACCTCTTCAGAATGTCTTTGCAATAAAGCAAGGACTTCAGCGGAAGGTGGGCTCGGCTTCAAACCAGCCGTTCTCCAAGTCGAATCTCCTGTGTTACCGACCTGAGGAAGTGCGATCCACGATTCAACGCGGTCGGTACCCAGTAATGCAGCTTGCGGTAAGGCGACTTGGTTGGCACTCTTAGTGAGTTCGAATTGAATTTCGAGTTGAGTCGTGCTTGTGATAGGGGTATCAGGGTAGACGCTTAAAAGTTGATGCGATCCATCAGGTGAAGGATCAAGGCGAAAAGGAGTGGGAGGAAAGGTCTTGATATCTGCGGGTATCGAGGCAGGAAGCTCGAACACAAGGGAATCAATTGGTTCGCCACTTGATGAGAGGCTGGCAATCAAAGAGTATCGCCACTTGTTGTCGAATTGAATTAGTCTACCGAGAGTGATGCCACTAAGGCCACTGCTCGGCGAAGCATAGCTGAACTGCAGCGGAAGAGTTGGCGAATTGCGATAACGGTTCGTTAAATCCAGGCTTAAAATGCCGATGCGCTGCTCTCGCAGCATCTGTTGAGGAATTCGCTCGAGAGGCAATCGCGTTTCCGGCAACTCTTCAACATTCTCTAGAGTCACAGCGAGATTGGCTTCCCGGTATAGCGAAAAATAGGACTGATTCAAATCGGTCTGAATCGCTGTGATTCGAGGCACAGATTGTGGAAAGGTTCCCGCCAGAATGGTAGTCGCTTGGATCTGTAGATTGTTGACGGGTCTCGGATTGGTGTCTTGTAAGTTTAGAATCAAGCGAGAGTCCTTTCCGATATCGACAACATCGTATTCGCTGAGTTTGCTTCCGTTAAAAACAACGCTTTCTATCGTTGACTGTGCAGGAAGTGCGAACTGCAATATGTCGCCAGTTGGTCCACTCGCGTTCCAGGATGCTTCATAGCTCATGGAGATTAGTCTGCGATGGATACTGCTTGAACAAGATTCTGCGATCGCTGCTCGCTCCGGTTTTGTTTGACGCACGAAAGTAGGTAAAGGAGTCTTCGAAGCATTTGTGTAGGAGCGATTGGGTAATGAAAGGCCGTTTCCTTCCCATCGTACTATAGCGCGATCGGCAGCTTCCGGAGTCCAAGCATCGGAAACTTCGGTAGTCCATAACGCATCGCTGCTTCCCGATGTCGTGAAGGTGTAGAGCGTGGTATTGAGCGAAGGGGAGTCAGGGAACAGTGGTGGAGCGACATCTTCGCTAATCCATTGACCTCGTGGTACCCAAACGATTGAAAGTTTCGATTCGGCCATCGAGAAAGATTCCAGTTTCACTTTATATTCGCTGATGCCCCTTGTTTCGGTACTTTGTGGTAAACCGATCCAACGGCCATCTCCCCATTGTCGCCCGCACGGTTGCCAACGATCATCCATTTGAATCGTTAGCTCCTGAGGAGCAGCGAGATCGCCGATCCGAATTCGCATTTGCGTCAGTAGCAGTGCTTCTTTCCCCTGGAAATGTAACCAAGAATCCAATTCGGAATCAAAGCGATTAGCATCCTCTTCGGCCTCTTTGATCTGCATCGAAAAACGGAGGCGATCCATCGAGCCAAGGTGCAAGAGGGTTGAATTGGTCAGCGGGTTATCAACAATAGCGTCTTGGAGGTTAAATTTTCGACCGGATGAACCTGTAACCGAAAGTGTCGCTGAAGGTATTACCGGAATCGCAAGAGTGAATTGTTCGAGTTGGTTAGCGGCAGTGATTTTCGGAGCTAATTGCAATCTAACTCTAGTCAATCCATTGCGCTCGGGTAACCAGCGGATCGAGTTCTCGTCTTGTCGAACCGTAAATCCTGGAATGATTTCGAATTGATTGACAATGAGCCGTTCCAGTTTCGCATCATTGCTTGATATCGGCCAAGTAATGGGAACTGAGGCATCTGTGATTTCGAGTTCGTAATCCGCGATCAATTGGTATTCAGTGCCAGACATGGAATTCATGTCGTCAGTGATGCGCAGTTGATAAGAAGCATTGCGAAAAAGATAAGTTGAGTTGGGGCTAATGCTCCTTCCACCGAAAGAATTCAAGACATTGTAGGCTTCCATTGGGACATAGACGTAATTCCCTTTCAGCTCTCCACTATCCGCGTAAGGAATAAGTATTCCATAGGTTTGAGGTTCTTGACCAAACGCAATTCTAGAGCCTAGCAAGGATGAGCTGAGAAAGGTCAGCGGTAGCAGAAGTAGCAGGATTAGTGGCAAAGCATTTCGGAACGCTGTGAAAGATGCGCGAACCGAAGGAGATTGGCTAGGGCTGCTATTAGCCTTCAGGCTGTAAGCAGCTAGTGCGACCAGCAAGGCAATCGCTAACGGAATAATAGGAACTGCACCCATCACGGCAAATGGTGAAGGTAATACAGTGCTTAGCAAAATCAAAGCGAACGTCACGCAGGCGATCATGCGTGGATAGCGTCGCCAGAGCCAAAGCGATAGAAGAAAGAGAACGCAACAACTGCCTAAAATCCAGACCGTTAATACTCTTACGTCCCAAATGCTTGTCCATGGAGAACGAGATCTGTCACTCGACGATCTTGAAAGTCGAAAACTATTCCAGGTGGAGTCGTCTGGCAGAGGTAACTCGCTTTGGAGCAATTGAGAAACCGATCCGCCATCGCCTAGCCCTGGTCGCACTTCTTCGTTACCGGTTAGATTCACTATCAAGTGCCACAGTAGTAAACCAGCGTCTCTTACGGCTAAAGATCCAGTGGGGCCGAGGAAAGCTTCAGCATTTAAAGGTGAATAGAGTTGAGGGAGAAAAAGGAACTCGTTCTCTTCCAGGCAGGGTAGTGCAAGGGTTGCTGCTTGATAATCAGCCATGAGTCTCCACGATAGGGGTGCTGCATTGTTTCGGTAGAGTACTTGTAAGCGTCCTCGATTATTTGAACTAGGCAAGTCGATTAAGAACGATTGCGAATCTTTCTCAGTCTTGAAGCTTTGAATGATATTTTTGTCGAACTGTACTTCCAAGATTTCATGTTCTTTCGGAAGTATCAACTCAACTTGCGAGTTGCTTGTATTTTCTAAGTACCAAGTCGATTGGTGAACGACAACACCGGATGAATAATGCCAATGTTGATGTTGAGCACGAAGAGCCCATGCCGCAGCGGACGAACGTCGATCCTGGGGCTTGCAAAGAATGTTTTCCGCCAAATTGCTTTCTGCGCGAAAAGATTTGAAAAGTACGTCATTCATCGATTGGCTCACCATCGCACGCCAACCGCTCTTGGGAATTTGCGAAGCGAGCGAATCGGCCAGTAATACGTGATTTTCTTCGTTGGTAGCCTGGTCTGATGTTGCCCAGGCAACGGGATACCAGTCAGCAGCCTCGATCAAACTGTTAGACCGGAGTTCAAATGGCTCGGTCATTGGTTGAGGAAGAAAGATGACATACGATTCACCGTCGGCGGGGTTATCTGTGGCATCTCTAGTCGCTTGAAGGGCGTATTGTTGATCGCCATCCTGCCATCGCCAAAGCAACGGATTTTTATGAGCATGCTTGAGGCGAACACTGACGCGATCCATCGAGCCAAAGAGGGGGCGAAACATCAACCGATATTCTTCTTGAAGTCCACCTGGATGCGGCGAAACGCGGACTTCCGAAGTTGAAGTGTAGGTTGAGGGCTCACTGGTGAAGATAAGTTCGGGATGACGACCATTTTCGGCTTTTAGCAGCCAGAGATTACTAAAGCGCGGAAGTCGATCTTTTTGCCACGTTGTGAGTTCTGCTTCCTCAATACGTACATTCAAAAGATCGGGGGTAGGTTTGAGCAAATAACGCCCTGTTGTTTCGATTGCCAGTACCCCTCGGTGATAACCTTCTGCTAATGAAATGAAGGGAGCTTCGGCTAGTCGAGTCTCAGCACCAATGGTTTCAATGGCTCGGTGCAGTTGTATCTCTACGGAAAGCAGCTCGTCCGAAGTATATTCCTCCCATCGCAATAATATTTGCGTTCGGTCTTTATCACCGACTTCGTCTACCTTCAAGCTGCTGGACTGAAGGGGCGCAACAGCATCAACGATCCAGCCCTCGCCAAGTTCAAGTGTTGCTTTGCCGGCAGATTTAAGCGTTGGGGAAATGCGAATCAAAGAGGTTGCTGCGATTGAGCCGTTGACAAGATTCAGGCGTGTTAGTGAGTTGGCTTGAACCGCCGCCTGCACCTTTGTTGTTTCCAGCTGAATCGAGGCAGGGCTACCGCTCCATCTCCACTGCCAGCGATTAAGTCCTTGATTGGTCGACTGCTCATCGATCACTTTGATCGGTTCACCCCCGGCAACGGTCATGCTGATTGGCAAGATGGGCTTAACCGATTCCAGAATTGTCTCACCACGGAGGATTTTACCACTCGGAAAATCGATTCCAGGGAGGGGCATCGATCGGCCATGTTCCCACGGTGCATAAGCATTGATTTGAATTTGTCCGATTCTGCTTGTCGTGGGAATGGAAAAGGGACTTATTTCAATCGTATTAGGGCTTCCGACTACCTTGGACCATTTTAAGGGATTGCCCTCCAGTCGAATGTCTCGAATTTTAAGGGGAGGAGTTACATCAAATCGAAGTTGTATCGATGTCGATGTGTTAAAAATACCGAGACGTGTCGTCAGGTCGATTCCGCTATTGTGAATACGATACTGATGAAGTGAAGATGCGAACACATTAAGTAAAGATTCGCTGCTGGAAGCTTCGGAGGAATGCAACTGTAATTGAAGACGCTTCGTCCCACTGAAATCGATTTTCCACAAGCTTTTCCCATCACTCGTGTTTCTTGTGATCCATTGTGTGATAACCTTTTCTAGGTCATCCTCGCTGTCGCTTGGAGATTCTGTTGGGGAAGTGATTCGAGTGACGACACCTTGTTCGCATCGCAGCACCCAGCGTGAATCAAGTTTCAAGAAAAGTCGGTTGATGTTGGCGGGCGGAGTTTGAAAGTCGATGTTGCGAGCACCATTAAGCTCTTCACTTACAGGTAATCGCCAACCGAAAATAAAACGGCCGCTACCATTTACAGGCAACCAAAGTCGTTGCTGATTGTCGACTCGCCAGTTTGCCTTCTCGAAATCTGGTAGCAACTCACTTAGATCCACATCGTTCGCGTCTTGAATCGCTAGATTCAGTGGATTGGAAAATAAGTACCCCGATAGATCATTAAGGTAGCGAATATTCCAGATGGAATAATCTGAGATAAGACTGTCATCTTTCATTTCCGCGAAGTAAGTGGCTTGATCGAGAGTGGGTATCGCTTCCCAGGACGCTGCTCCTCCTAGATCGGCCGCAGTGAGCAGCATTTCCAGATCGTTAACTGTGATCGGCATATAGTCTCGAGGGACAAGTTTACCGACCTGCTCCTCGGGTACGAAGAGACGCTGGAAGAGTGGTTTGACGAATTCGCCAATCGATGATTCATCAGTGGCATTGGAATTAGTTGGCGATTCGGTGGGTGAGGGAGTTTCCTGCGAGTACCCATAATTGGTAAAAAGAACGATCGCCAACGTTATTGCAGTACTAGACACTCGCCACGATCCAAATCGAAAACTTCGATGGATGGAAGCTGCTAATGCAAAGAACGCATTGGCGAATCTGGTATTCATTACGGCTCCACCATCGAGCCTGGAGAAGTTACAGTAGCTGTGCCGCCGTGCGGAGCGGCAGAGTTGATCGAGGCTGCTGGCACGCTACGCTCTTGTAATGGAGGGGCTGTCGGAGAAGTACCTGTACCACGATATGCGTTCGAGGAATTTGACGGATAGCTTGTAAAGACGCTGCGCCGGCGAACACGGCGACCAATCGCCCAGCGCGTGAGAGCAAAAACAATCGATAAGCTGATCGCTAGTAGCGACAATTGCATCGCCATCATCGCGGCATCCGGAAGATAGATCGCCAGTGCTCCCACCAGCACGAGTAAAATACTAAGGCAAATCGGATGACGCGACCAACGAATGCTGCTCCACACAAGTGTCAGCAATATTACCAGGCACCCAACGGGTAGCCAAATCCACGGCTTGGGAAGAGTCGTAAACTGAATCTGCTGCTGAAAGCCGAAGGTACTCATTACGTAGCGATTGAGATGATTGGGGAGAGTGGTCTGATCGCTCGCTCCAATCCATTTTTCAAGGTCGGTTTGTGTCCAGCGACTTTGTCGATACCAACCCAAAGTTTTCCACATCCACTGCCATTCCGGTGTCAATTCCCTAGGCGGAACAACGAGGTGTTCGGATTCGGGAAGAATCAGTTCCCAATAGAACTGCTGTGGACCGGTCGCCCCATCAACTTTGGGTAAAGAGAGATTTACTGGAACTCCCGCCACGCTACGGCCCGCTTCTGACCAGATCTCGACACAATGCGAACCGGCGGAAAGATTAGACGGAAGGTCAACGAACAATGTTTGCTGCTCTTGGTCAATACTGAATTCAATTCGCTGACCATCAACAAGTACATCATAAACGTTAGATAGGTCCGCTTCGTTGAACTTTAGGCTCAATCGTCGATTGGTTGTCTCGACAGCAAATGCGAAACGGTCGCGGCGCTGCGCAGCATTCAATGCTGTTTGTAGCCAACTTTTTGTGATGCGAACTGCTGGTACGCTCGACATCGTCAGCCGTTTGATCGAGATACGCAAATTTTCAAGAGCTGGATCGACTTGCAAAGATACATCTTGTGCAACACTCGACCAACCGATTTCACGTTGCTCCTTTTCACCGCGCACTCTTGCTCGTATCGAAGGAACGCTAAGATCAGAAGTATGTACCGCTCTCAAGCTCGACTGCAGATAACCTGTGTTTGGAGGGAGCATGATTTGCACCAATGGCAAATCGAGTTCTGTTGCTTTCTCTGCCGGTAATTGTAGTGGGATCTTGGTGTCTACCGTTAAGATGGTTTCACCGATCAGATCGACTGGCTGTGACAATTCGACCATTGCCAGTTCGGGATTCAAGACTGCCTCAGAGGGTGGGGCATTCACATCAGTAGGGACTTCGACCAATGGAACGGCAGAGCCATTGATAGTGGCAATCATCGCTTGCTTAGAGAAAAGCGTCCGATTAACGACGAATCGTAAGGGATTGAGCGGCTCATTTTCAATTTGCAATTTCCATGTTTGTACGACGGTCGATAGAACAGGACTGATCTCTACATTGACATCGCTATCAGCGGTAATTTGTTGAGGCAACATTTCGCGACTCCCTGACCACTTCGGAGCCGTGGAGGATGCCTGAAATCTATAAGCAACCGCTCTGCGACGCTGTTCCGTAGGGATCGTGTCGAGAACCTCTTGAGGAATCTCCGAATCGGCAATCAATCCGGCAGATAGCGATTCATCTTGTCTCAGCAAAACATTATCTGCAGGAATGAGAATTAAAATGCCTGCACCGTAATCGACAAAGGAGTTGGCTGGAGCTGCAAGTTCCTTGGCGAGTGAAGGTAAGTTAACTTCCAAATTCAAAGATCTTTCGCCAGTCAATTCTCGAGTGCCTGCGATATTCCAAACGACATTTCGTGCAGTGTCACGAACACTGTCGGGAGATGCCGAGGCATTCGATGGTTCGATTCTCACTCGAGAATTCGGCTCCGGTTGAAGCACTAATGCGGATCCGGTTGGCGCCTGCTTTGCATCCAAAATCGACCACGAAGCAGTGTTGAGATTCACGCTGGTAGATTGACCGCGAGCAAAGGCGATATCGAGACTTCCCTTGAGTTCCAAGCGATCCTTGTAAACGCCAACAACATAAGTGGGGCGTAATCTTATTTCAGAAAACTCAGGACGTATCGATAGTTGAAGCGAACCAGGTTGCTGTTCGAATCGAAAACGAGCCACCGCTTGATCAGTACCCGGCGTGCGGTTTTCAGATGCGATCGGAAAGGTGCTAGAGTTGGCGAGTGCGAAAACGCGAAAAGTTGATGGATAACTCAGTTCGATCACCCCTTCATGTCGATCGACAGAATCGATGCGAGGGGATTCTACGGAAACGTTTCCACCATCGGTCGCAAGGGGCGATGGAGTTGACCAATCAATAGGGATTTCTAACGTGGAGGCAGTCGTAGTTGTGGTGCAGCGCAGTACCTGTCTCTCTGCTGTCGCTATTTCCGCTTTATTAGCAGATTCAGAAGCTTTGGGATCTGTCGTGGCCACCGGCTCAATTCGAAAATTATCCGTTCCCGTTGATGTCGCTCCGAGCCACTGAGCACCTTTGGGTAAGGTAATCGAGAATTCTTTAGGAAGCGTCGGGCCTGTCGATTGCACTTTGAAGACCGATTTGCATCTCCAGGCAGTCGCAGAACCTGCGATCTCGATACGAGTGTTACTCTGGCATTCCACCGAGAACAAACGTGTTCGATCACCGAGGGGTTGCCATAAAATGCTTTGGCTCCCACCGTTGGTACGCAAAAGAATTTCGCTCTTGCCGTTATCGAGATTACGACTCGTTAACGTTTCTCCTCCCTGGCCTTCCACTTTTGGATCAACATCTTGTCCGTTGACCACAAGTCGAATAGTCGATGGCATCGCAGGAAGCGATGTGCGAACCGATATGCGATCTCCAACGGAGGCGAGATTCGATACCATGCTCAATTGAATTCGATGTAGCGATTCGCCTGTACCGCGAACCCACCACTGGTAACCGGCTGTTGAAGAAATCAACTCCAGTAGGTGCTCGCCATCTCCTTCAAATCGTGGCATAGCTGTTAAGTGCCAACCTGTTAAGCCGAGAGGAATGGCGATAGCGCCATTGGCAGCGGAACTCAAGCGGACCTGGATATCGACCTGCCAGCGAACTAGTTCCCCTTCTACCTCGCCAGCAATTTGCCAATCGACGACCTGATAGGCTGGCAACTGAGGATCAAGCAATGGCTTCTGCGAGCGCAACAACCGCTCGAATTCCTCGTACCTTAAATTGGGAACAAAAATATAGTTGCCGGATGTGTCCCGAAGATAAAAAGCGTCCGGCTTTACGACCCCCTTCTCCAAGGCAGAAGGTACTCGGTCGGGTAGATTTTCAGAGTTCCCTGGAGGTGGCTGGGCAGATACGTACGTAAGCTGCCAGATTGCAAGCAGCGCGATACACGCAACCTGCCATCCTTTCATCCATTTGGGTCTACCGAATTCCAACTGATCACCAATCAATTTCCATTACCATCCGGAATCGCAGGATACGTGCAGGTTGCAAGGAGGCACCCATCTAGGGAGTTAACATGAAAAGACGAAGAAAAGAACCCTGACCCAGTTTTCCCGTCAGGAGTCTCCCTTTCTCTATCCTACGCAAACCGACCCCACCAAGAAACCTTTGCTTGGGTTGCTTCTGGCCGAACCAGAATATCCAAGAAGCACAGAAGGAATATTTGATTCGATCGGAATGGCCGATTCCACCGGAATCGATGTTACCACCGAAAACAAAGCTCTAAAAATAGTGAAGCAGCTAATTTGGGTGGGCTGGGGAGTTGGGTGGTCTCGATCCAGGCAACATAACCACTTACCACTTATAGCGGAGTCTTGACGATGCCCAGCGGTAGCTTTACACTTCCCCAAGTAAATTATGGCTCGTAAACGACTTACGTCGCTTTCTTGGACGGCCCGAGGAGCACTTCAGCGTGACAAAAAAAGAGATCGTGAAAACAATTTCCGATGAGACTGGCCTGACCCAGCTTCAAATCAAAGAAATTGTGCAACGCACTTTTGAGGCAATTATCGAGAACCTCGTTGAAGAAGGACGGGTCGAGTTGCGCAATTTCGGTGTGTTTCAAGTCAAACCGCGAGCTGCTCGCAAAGCCCGCAACCCTCGCACTGGACACCAAGTCGAGGTGCCTGAGAAATTCGTTGTCACCTTCAAGCCCGGTAAGGAAATGGAGAACCGCGTCAAGAAGATGGCGACCTCCGATCGAGCTGACGCATGGAAAGAAATGTTACGAAGTCAGGCTGCAAATGACCCTGCTCCCGAAGAAGATAGCAACTTAGATGGCTAGCTGGGAGGAATGGGCTGGCAGGGCAATGGCTGTTTCAATCGCTAAACGCCTCCTTAACGATTGATTCGGCATAATCGGACTTTTTTGAAAAGTTTCTCCCTCTGTAATGGCGATGAAAGGTCTGTGGTCATCGGACTTCGTATGACCAGACACCCGTCCAAGTAATCCCTGGAGGAAGTGCCATGCGTCGCTGCCTATTTGCTGTTCTTGTTTGCTTGTGCTTCACGCCATCAATCGGTTGTATTTTGCCGATCTATTCAGCGATGCCTGAGCGTCGTGCCGAACAGTTGCTATACACATCAGAGAATTTGCGAGCTCTTGTGCAAGAGTGGGAACGGTTCTGGTTCTTGGATCAGCCAGACCATATGGTTCCTTACCGCGTTCATGGCGGTGTTATTTAGTGATTGGCTTTGGTGAGGATATTACCTGGTAGCACCCTTTGCGGTGTGGTGTGATCAGGTGTGCTAAGTTAAGGGCCTTCGCCTCGAGTTAAAGCGGGGCGATGTCTTTTTCTATGCCTGCTTCGGATTCGGGAGAGTTGTCTTCGCTCTGTGGGGCACTTTCTGTCCTCTTCTCTTCGCTGGCATTTTCTGGAGCCAGCTTCTGGGTGTCGTCGTCGGGTATCGGCGGGATTTGGATAGGTCTCGCGTAGGTGCCATAGGTTTTTGGCACGTTAGGCATAAGGCGAACAGCTTTGATGGGGCTGTTTACGAATATGAAATAGAATCCGATGCCTAGAATCAGCGAAGTAAAGGATAAGAGTTGCCAGCCATAATTGCGGCTCCAGTTAGAGTCGCCGATCGATGAAGAAAAAATTCTCTCCCTGAGCGACGAAACCCTACTGTCTTTCTCGTCTAAGCGATCATCTGCCGAATCCATTTTGCTTAACGATCCCACAGCTAGAAAAGAGGTATGGAGGTGCAACGCCTGATTCTCTACTATGATAGCGGTTATCAGGCTTGGTTGTTAACGAGTAATTCTTCGTTTTTAGGGAACAGATCTTGTTTCCGCAATGAAGGTGCCTAGCAATTCATCTTAGTTAAAATGGACGGTGGACTGTGATAGCCCAGGAGGAATTAGCGCTTCAGTGTTTGAACGTACGTAAGACGTTTGGTTCCATGGAAGTGCTGAAAGGGCTCAATTTACGGGTCAGGCGTGGAGAACGAATCGCTTTGCTTGGGCCAAATGGAGCTGGTAAAACCACTCTGGTGCGGGCAATTTGCGGTCGCGTAGCGTTGAGCCAGGGGAAGGTTGAAATATTTAGTCAGCCGGCAGGATCTCCTCTTGCCTCAAAGAATCTCGGCGTTGTACCCCAAGAGATCGCTCTCTACGGTGATCTGACCGCTAAAGAAAATCTTGATATTTTCGCGAAGCTCCATGGCCTCGGACGGCGTGAAGGAAGGCGGCGAGTGGAAGAGGTTCTCGAGTGGATTGGTCTGCGCGACAGGGCGGATCAGTTGCTAAGGAGTTTTTCTGGAGGTATGAAGCGGAGAGTGAATTTGGCATGTGGGATTCTCCACAAGCCACCATTGATCTTGCTTGATGAGCCGACTGTCGGGGTGGATCCGCAGAGCAGGCAAAGAATCTTTGAGATGCTCGACGAGTTAAACCAGCAGGGGGCAGCGATTGTTTTAACCACGCATCATCTTGAGGAAGCGGAGCAGCAGAGCGAGCGTATCGTGATCATGGATCATGGTAAGGTGATTGCTGAGGGGGCACTGAACGAGTTGATTGAACAGACCATCGGCCATCGACGCCAGTTGATCATGCAGGTTGAAAGGAACGACCAGGGGATGGTGAACCCGAATGAATCGGCAGTACTGGGAGACCGGTTGTCAGCAGTCGAAGCCGAAGCTCTCCAAAATTTCCAATTCGCTTCGCAAGCCAATGCATGGAGTGCTGAGGTTCGCGATGTAGCTCGTGAGCTTCCGCCTATGATCGCCAAGCTAAACGACTCCGGTTTGAAGATCGCCGATCTTGAAATTCGTTCCCCTAATCTTCATCATGTTTTCATTCACCTCACCGGTCGAGAGCTCCGCGAATGATTCTCACCGTAGTCAAAATATCGTTGCTCCGTCTGTGGCACAGCAAATCAGAGTTGCTGCTGACCTTTGTCGTCCCCGTCATATTCTTCAGCATCTTTGCGTTGATCTTCGGGTCGCGAGAAAGGTCGGGAAATGCATCGAGTGTTAAGGTCACGATTGTGGATCAGGTCGGGAATGAATCGAGCCGAGCGATAATCGATTGGTTGCGCAAGCAGGAGGCTTTGAGGTTCTTCGGCGAGTCGTCCAAAGAAGTTTCTCGGGACGAATTTGAGGCTGTCCCTGCTAACGTGGCAAGCCGTATGGTACAGCACGGAGATGTAAGCACTGCAATTGTGCTTAAGAAGACACCGGAAGAAAACAAAGAACCAAAAGAAAGAATGACAGCGACGGAATCGAAGTTCTCAGCAACGGTTCTTACCGATTCAAGCGACCAAATCGCTTCCAAGATTGTGATCGCATTAGTGCAGCAAGCGATGATTCATTGCCAGATCGAAGATGCCAAGCGAGCTCAAAGCAAACTTTCACAACAAGCTGCACTCTCAAACCACACAGTCAATTCCGCGATGGATCTTGGCAATGGTACGGGTGAGCAAGTTCGAAGTGCTGTGGAGTTGGCATCTGCAAGAAATCTCGATGGTGCAACCGCTGAAAATAAAGCTTCATTACCCACTCTTGGTGTTTCTGCGAGTATTTCAGATAAGCCGAATATTTCCGATGCACCGGTTCAATCTGCCAGTTCATCTGTTCAACCCGCGAACGCGATTGAGAACGCGGTGTTATCGCAGCCCATGCTTCCGAGCTTCTCGCTTCCTAGCATCGAGGTTACCGATGTTGTGGGTGGTAAAAAGAAGAATCCTATAGTCGCAATGTATGCCGCAGGTATTGCTGTAATGTTTTTGCTATTCAGCGTCACCGGTGGTGGTGGCTCACTGCTGGAGGAAAAAGAGAGCAGTACTTTGGAACGTCTGTTGGCCAGTCAGTTAACTATGGACCAACTGCTGATGGGAAAGTGGTTATACCTCACGCTTCTCGGCTTCGTTCAAATCACCGTTATGTTCTTGTGGGGGCAGTTGGTCTTCGGTGTTGAACTAACTCAGCATCTCGATGGTTTTATTCTTATGACGCTAGTTACTGCTGGAGCGGCCAGCAGTTTCGCACTACTGCTAGCGACTCTTTGTGGATCTCGCTCGCAACTCAACTGGATCAGCATCGTACTAGTGCTCGGGATGAGTGCGCTCGGTGGAAGTATGGTGCCTCGCTACTTGATGAGCGAACGAATTCAAGAGCTTGGGCTATTCACCTTTAATGCCTGGGCTCTGGATGGTTATAACAAAGTCTTTTGGCGGGACCTGCCGGTCGAAGAGCTATGGCCACAACTCGCTGTCCTGACGCTTTGCGGCTTGGCCTTCATCATTGCTGCGCGTCTCGGGGCAAGACGGTGGGAGAGAATCTAACGGTCGTAGCGATTTTAGTACTCGCATCGAAAATACTACATCGCAGCAGTGGCCGTAGTACCGCTTGATCCATCTATACCGCTTGTGACTTGCCGGAAACAGCAATTCACTCCCTACTTTCTGATTAGCTCCAACGATCAAGAATCCTCCTGACGATTCAACCAACTAGCGCGTACCAACAGCGGAGTCTGGCGGAGCGCAACATGGATGAATCTGTCTTGGAAGGAGTCAGAAAGTGAAAGTATTCCAATTAACAAAAGTTGCCGCGATGCTTGGCATGTTGAGCATTGGCGGCTCTGTGTGGGGGCAAACGCCCGCACATATGGGAACAGGCTTGCTACCTAACGCCTATCCCATCCCGAACGGCGCAAATGTTCCTCCCGGTTTCACGACCCACCCACCCGTGCACATGGGATGGACCGGCCCAGTTCCTCAACCCAACCAGCTCGCTGGCTGGCAGGATGCAGCGATCCCTACGGAAACTCTTCCGGGTGTGATTCCATCGCCCGAGTCTGTCCCAGCCCCTGTTGAGCAGTACGCTCCTGCGCCAGCTCCTGTTCCTCCGCCAGATCACATCCAGATGATGGGAACTGGCGCACCATCGGTTGGAGCGACTGGTGATTGCGGTACCAACGGTACCTGCTCGAGTCCAACGCTTTCCTGTGGACCTGTATTGGTTGCACCAAAGCCTTGGTTCTTCGGAGCTGGTGCCCTTTTATTCAACCGCATCGACGACTGCAATCAACGACTCAGTTTCGATTCGACGATGCCGACACCGGATGCTCTATCAACAGATGATGCTCGAATTGGATTGATGCCCGGTTTCGAGCTAACTGCTGGTCGTTATTTCGGCTGTGGACAGTATGCTGTCGCAGGTACTTACTGGGGGCTTTTTCCAGATGATGAGACCGCCTCGGTGACGAGGCAAGCACCAGGAAACTTGCGAGCTAGTATGCCAGGTTTCCAGGATCTGGATATCGGTGGGTCGACAGTTTACGACTGGTACGATGGAGCTAACACGCACCAGCTAACACGCAGTTCGTCGATCAACAACGTTGAAGTCAACCTAATAGGTTTCGGAATTGGATGTGCAAGCCGCGCGGGTACTGCTTACCCCAACGGCTGTAACAACACCTGCAACGCCTGCGTCGGTGGCCCTACCGGAATGTACGTTCCAGCTGCTTGCAGCCGCTTGAGCCTCTCTTGGTTAGCAGGTTTCCGCTGGTTCCAATTCAACGACGATCTCAGCTTTGCTGCTAGCAACGGTGATGCAGTGTTTGATGGGTCGGACCTCTACTACAACAACAATGTTACAAACGATCTGTTCGGTTTTCAGATCGGTGGTAACGGCAACTATTGCATCACCCAATGCATCTCTGTCTACAGCGGTGTAAAGTTCGGAGTGTATGGAAATCATATGCAATATGATACATCCATCGGTACCGGTTCCGATTTGGCGGTCATCGATAGCGCCAACGCTTACGATGGTATGCCATACAACTATATGACCTCTTCCAATGATGTTGCCTTCATCGGCGAATGGGATTTGGGAGCCGGCTATGCGATCACTCCGTGCTGGAGTGTGCGGGCAGGCTACCGAGTGCTAGCAGCCTCTGGAATCGCGACTGCCGTAGGTCAGATCCCCTATGACTACATCAATGTGGGGCATTTGACAGACATCGATAATTGCAGCTCGCTGATTTTGCACGGTGCTTACATCGGTGCTCAATATAATTTCTAAGCAGTCGAGCCTGATTGGTCATGGTTTGCATGGCCAAGCGAGCTAACTTCTGCGAACGATCGCGAATTAATTACCTTCCAAGAAAATTCATCCTGATCAACCCCGAACCCGTCCCCCGTTTGTAAAAATGGTGGACGGGTTTTTTCGTGACCATGAGTTCCCAAGCTAGGTGGCAAAGTAAAATCGAAGTTGGAAAGCCAGCCTAATACAAATAGAAAGAATTGGTAAATAAATTTGCAATCGGTCCCACCCCTTGGCATAATCACGCCACGAAAACTCCCTCGCAAGAAGATACGAGTTTCGCACTTGCAGCCTATTTAGTAACGCGTCGATTCTTTGAATCGATGCCCCCTAGTTCTCTTGGCTCAAATGCGACTCGATCAGTCCATGAAGATCGATGAAAATCGATTTACCAATCAACGTGGTGACCAATAGCTCAGTGGATGGGGCGAGTAGCTAGATATTTAAACTTCAAAGAAAGGATTCGCTCCATGTTCAGCGTGGCCAGGGTAGCATTGTCAAATTCAAGTGATGTTTTTCAACGTCAAAACCCAATCCATCGGCCATTGCTCCTCTCCACCTTTCTTGCCACTACCTTGTTCTTGCTTTCTTCCGCAATCGCTCAAGCACAAACGATGCAGTTGCCCTCCACTTCGCGAACATCTGTAAACACGACCGTTGAAGTTCCTGACGGCGGAACCATCCAGCTCGGTTCAATGGGAAGGGCAGGGGGCTACTCCGGAAACCGGCTCAGCACTTTGAACAATATTCAAACACGAGGAAGGCATGTCACCGGTAGCGGAAATTCGGTTACTGCAACCATCATCGATCTCGATGCACTTGATCAAGCGATTCTGGACCAACCAACTCCGCCAGGTTTTGCACCACCGTATCATAAAGATCGTCAGGCTCTAACAGGTCGACATCACCCCGCTACTAATTTTAGAAAGCTAAGTGAATTGCCCGGAGCTTGGATGCAGGCTTTAGCCGGTGATCCAAATTTAGATCCCAATATGGTTCCTAGAGCCGATGTCGCTTCCGATATTACTGTCTTGTTGGAACAGGCAACGCGAGCTCGGCAGCAAGGGCGAATCGCCGCAGCCGAAGTCTATTACCGTATGGTTCTCGAGCGTCTCCCGCCGAAAGTTCTGGATCAGGTGGAAGCGAAGGTAAAAGAATCTTTAGGAAAGAAAAAGGTTGTAAAGCCTCTTTAATTGCACCAGAAAAACATCTGGATCATCGGCGTCGAAGGAGAAGTAGTCTTCGGCATTTTCATGTGGGGCTGGGTTGGCAACTTAAAAGTGCAACGTCTTGAGTCATCAAAGGAGTCAAGTTCGAAAGAAGCCTCCCTGAATTCGCAAGGCTTATGATCCAAATTGCTTGCGAATCTCGCTTAAGTATTCTTCGATGGGGCCAAGCCCCATTTTCTTGCGACGTTCATCGACTTTCTCCGGCTCAAGCAACGGGGCCAGTTCGAGTCCTCCGTTAGCCGATGATTTGATTTGTGTCCCATAGATCTGAGGCTGACCTTCGTTTACCAAAATCCGATCCGTCAAGTAAGCAATATCTTTTCCATCGACTTCACCCGCAGGTAGCCCCTTCATCATTTCGAGACATGCCTTCTGGAACTCACGATCCGAATCGGCATGCTGAAGCATCAGCCAAGCTGCCTTAGCACCATCGGTGGATACTAAAGTACGGCTTAACCATCCATGCTTTTCGACCAATCGTTTTAGGAAGGCAAGGTTATCCTGATCAACAGCCGCCATCGTTTCCGTTATTTTCTTAAACTCGGTTAGCAGGGTCGGATCCTTAATCGGCTTGGGAAGCTGTGAGAACTTGGTTTGCTTCATCCATTCAATCAGTGTCGTTCGTACATCTTGATCCTTCTTAACACGACTGAGCAGTTCGTCGCGAACGTCAGGCAGTAGTGCTTTATCGCTGGATGCTGAAGCTGGTGCTGCAGCCGACCCGGAAGCGGAGTCAGAGAGGGTACCGGAGGCTGCAGGTGGTGTCGGGCTCTTCGTCGTTTCCTGATCACTCAACGAACCGGAAACCTGAAACATCGCCAGCACCATCACTAATGTCGAACCCCATTCCATAGCTTCCTCCATTTCCTATTAACTTGTTAACTTCTCAGCAGCCCTGGTCGAACATCCGCGTCGAGATTTGCGAATTCCCCTCGATCGATTTTCTCCCAAGCAATCGCTCCCATGACTGCGTTGTCCGTGCAAAGACTCGGCGGAGCAATATGCAACTCCACTTTGCGCTTCGAGCACATCTGAGCTAATCTTTCTCGCAACTTCCTGTTTGCGGCAACGCCTCCACCAACACAAAGTATTTTTAACCCTGTTCGCTTCAGCGCCAACTCCGCTTTGGCAACTAAGCAATCCACAACAGCCATTTCAAAACTAGCGGCCATATCGGCAACGAATGTAGGTTCCAATTGAAGCTGCGAAAAATCCTGTTTCCCATTCCCCACCAGTTTATAACGAACTGCCGTCTTAAGACCAGAGAAACTCATGTTGAGCGTACTTGGATCGTCGACCATCGGCCTGGGTAAGGGAATAGCTTGTGGATTGCCCCTCATTGCAGCTTGCGATATTTCCGGACCTCCCGGATAGGCAAATCCAAGCATAACTGCAACTTTGTCAAATGCTTCTCCCGCAGCATCATCAATCGTACCACCTAAATAGTCCCATTGGCTGGAACTGTGACAGCGATACAAGTTCGTATGTCCGCCGCTTACCACGAATCCAACGGAAGGAAAAATTGGTTTTTCGCTATTGAGCTGGCAAGCATAAATATGGGCATGCACATGATGCGTTGTTACTAGTGGTACCCCCCAAGACCATGCCAACGCTTTGGCAACACTTAGGCCTACCAGCAACGATCCTGGCAAGCCTGGCTCCGTTGCTACAGCAATCGCTCGGAGATCCGGACCCTCGATACCCGCACGTTTCAGCGTCTCATCGATCACTGGAATGATACGTTCAAGGTGGGCGCGGGCTGCGATCTCCGGAACAACCCCCGCGAATCGTTCATGCAATTTCTCTTGACTGGCAACCACCGAAGACAACACGGTGCGCTGGCGCGTTATGACCGCGGCCGCAGTTTCATCGCATGTCGTTTCAATGGAAAGAAGGTGCATGATTCAAAGAACAGTCTATGAAAAAGATATTTCGAATTTGTTAACGGGTGGCAACCCGCTAATCGCGGGCCTTTCGGGGCATCATTAAGATACCAAAGAATCAAAATGCGAAAATGCGTTATCTAAACTCTCCAACAATAGGTCGGGAGTTGCCTGTTCGAGTTCACTTCGATGATGCCAGCCTGTTAAGACGGCGATCGTGTAAGCGCCCACCGCTTTGCCTAAAGCGACATCGTCAGGTGTGTCTCCTACGACGATCATCTCGGTTCCGCAACAAGGTCGCTGAAAATGCTGGGATACAATCGGCTCAATATCTTTGGCAAGATCGATTCGCTGGTGTGCATTCTCACCATAGATGCCGAAATCAAAGGGATGATCAATTCCAAAGTGCTGCAGCTTGATTCGCGCCGATAATTTTGAGTTTCCTGTCAGGAGACCGATTTCGAAACGAGGATCCTGTGCCAATTGCCCAACAAGTTCGGGCACTCCAGGACATAACTTCCCCTGCCGCTGCACCATCTGGCCAGGGAGATGTTGTAGATAAGCCGCTCGAAAGGCTTGTAAGTTTTCGTCGTTGGCTGAGATGCCATGAAATTCTAAATAGTCACGAAAAATTCCCAGGTCAGTACGACCTTGCAATGCGACTTTGTGTTCATAGCGACAACCAAAAGTCTCTTCTAACGCAATCTCTAACGAGAGTCTTCCTGCGCCAGCAGCGTCGATCAATGTCCCATCGATGTCGAAAAGAACAAAAACTGGTGGCTCGATACGAGACGTAGGCATGAAAAACTTATGAGTAATTGGGTGGGTCGAAGCGAGGAAGCAATGATCTCAAACTGTGATCTCAAGCGACAGATCGACTATCGCTGAACGATCATCAGGTCGGATATCGGCTATTGTAGCGTGCGGACCTGCGATTCGTCGAAGGCTACGCGTGACATCGGGTAGTTTGCCGGCTTCTTTTGGGCAAATGCGTCATAGTCGATTAGCGATTGCCCTGGAATAAAACAGGTGGAACGCGCGGGCCCGTAAGAAAATGATGAGGCGACGTTGGGGTATGCTGAGGGCTCTAGGGCTTGTTGAAATTGACTCTTGCCTAAAGTGACCAAGAGCGAGATTGCTGTGAAGCCAACACGGTTTTAACTTCTTTGGTAACTGCCTCTAGCGTTCAAAAAAGAAGCGTTGGCTGGTTAGTAGGAAGGGTGTAATGGTCGATTTCCTTAGAAATCCTTGCAGACTCAGCGAACGTGGTGATGGGATTTTGAGGGATAATTTGGCTGTGGCCGTCCCCTCTTTACGGTGATTGAGATAAAAATATCGAAAAAGGCCCCCAGACATGGTTGTCACGGGAAAACGAATGCGGATCATAACCTCATGAGCACTCAAACCGACCAACCCAAAGTAGATAAAAATGGCCAACGCATCCAAAAGATGTTTGGAGAAATTGCCCCTCGGTATGATTTACTGAACCACGTCTTATCGATGAATATCGATCGACGATGGCGAAAGTTTACCGTTGACAAGCTCCGTTTGATTGCCGGAGTTCCAGTGCTCGATGCCTGTACCGGGACGGGGGATCTCGCTTTAGAAATCGCGAGTCGGCATCGCGGCCAATTCAAAGTGACGGGTTCTGACTTTTGCCTCCCTATGCTGGAGCTAGCTCGCAAGAAAGGGAAGGACGCAGGATTCTCTACCGACCAATTGGAGTTTATCGAAGCGGACACGCTTCAGTTGCCATTCGATTCCGATACGTTCCAAGCGACAACGGTAGCATTCGGATTGCGAAACGTTTCGGATACTCTCGGAGGATTGCGAGAATTAGCACGTGTAACAAAACGCGGTGGTGAGGTTGCCATACTTGAGTTCTCCAAGCCCACCGCTCCTGGGCTCAAGCAAGCCTATGAATTCTATTTTCTGAACATTCTTCCGAAGATCGGGCAATCGATTGCCTTCAATCGCGAATCAGCTTACTCGTATCTGCCCGAGAGCGTGATGGAGTTTCCAAGTGGAGAAGGTTTGGTTGAGTTGATGAAAGAAGCGGGCATTGTCGATGTTGTCGTTTATCCTTTGACCTTCGGCATCGCATCGCTGTATTTGGGGCGAGTCTCCTTGTCGTCGTTGTAAGATATCGAGACACGCTCGGCGGTCGAAATGGGCGTTAAAGAGTGCGTCGGAACGCCGTCGTAGATACCAGTTCTTTTAAGAAATCAATTATGAAACCAAGACCGATTGTTCTAGCGATGACAGGTGCCAGCGGCGCGATTTACAGTGTCCGTCTGCTGCAGATGCTGCTCGCGGCCGGTCGGGAAGTGCATTTAACGATCAGTCCTTCCGGGCAGGCGGTCATCCATCAGGAACTAGGTTCGCAGATTCATTTGAGCCAGTTTCAACCTCAAAGTTTACTGGCAAGTCATTGGCCGAAGTTACCGAACCTGAAGCTTGAAGCGGCCGATCGTTTGGTTGTACGGGAGAGTGAAGATGCGAATGCGCGAAAGCAAGGGGAATTGATTTATCATCACTACCAAGATTACATGACGCCAATTGCGAGTGGATCCTTTTTAACGGAGTGCATGATTATCGCCCCCTGCTCCGGATCGACGTTAAGCGGTGTGGTTCACGCAGCCAGCAATAATTTGATTCAGCGTGCAGCCGATGTGCATCTCAAAGAGCGTCGAAAACTAATTCTGGTTCCGAGAGAAACTCCGCTGTCGACGTTTCAGATCGAGAACATGCTCAGGGCCTCCCAAGCTGGTGCGACGGTACTACCATCGAATCCAGGTTGGTATCATGGCGTTCAGGGGCTGGAAGATTTAGTCGATTTCGTGGTTGCGAGAATTCTGGATCACATCGGTGTGGAGCATCGTCTGATGCGACGCTGGGGAACCGAAGGCGATGGCAACTAATATCGATTCGCAAGCGAATGATCCTGCATCGTTAGCGAAGGCATCGACCGAGGATCGCGTTGAAAGTCCGTCGAGCGTTGCCTTGTTGAATCAACCTGCCGGTCTTTGGGGTTTGATCGTTCGCTTCGGTGAACTGATACGATTCAGCCATACGCTCTTTGCGTTACCCTTTGCGATTTTTGCGACGGTGATGAGTCTGGCTGTGCCTGTGGAAGGTCAGTCAAGCAGCGGTCTCTTTGCCTGGAATCGTTGGCTTGGAATCTTGTTGTGCATGGTCTTCGCGCGGAGCGCCGCGATGGCCTTCAATCGCTGGGTGGATGCTGACGTGGATGCAGGCAACCCGAGAACAGCGACTCGACATCTACCTTCCGGATTGCTCAGTCGAGGTCAGGTGATCGGATTTTGGGCGCTGATGTGTCTACTGTTCATCGCCAGTTGCGTATTGTTTCTTCCGAATCGATTGCCTTTAATCTTATCGATTCCTGTGCTGGCATTCATTTGCGGTTATTCACTCGCCAAGCGATTTACGTCGCTCTGTCATCTATGGCTTGGGGCGGCGCTGAGTTTAGCTCCCATATGCGCTTGGATCGCCATGCGTGGCGAAGTGGTGCAGGCGAATGCTGTCGATTTATTGCCTCCTGTGGTATTGGGGCTAGCGGTCTTTTGTTGGGTCAGCGGTTTTGATGTGATCTATGCTTTGCAAGATGAGAAGTTTGATCGCGATGCCGGACTGTTTAGCATGCCAGCTTGGTTGGGTACCAAAAGAGCGCTCGGTTTGTCGAAGTTTCTACATGCGATGATGATTGGTTTCTTGTTGTTGCTTGGGTATGCCTTTCCGCAATTGTCCCTTGGTCCTATCTATTTTGTGTCGGTAGCAGTGATTGCGGGATTATTGATTTGGGAACACAGTTTGGCGGATCCTCGGAATTTGCTGAAGCTGAACATTGCCTTCTTTCAGATGAATGTTGCGATCAGTGTGCTTTTGATGATCGCTGGTTCTATTGATACGCTTTGGCGTTGATGTCGCTTTTACGAGCGTCGTTTGGTTGGGCAAGTCGTGGTGATTGGCCGTAGCATTGAGGAAACGAGTTGGGAATGCTGAGACGGTTAGCGAGGTCATGCTGGGCCGGGGGTAGGGGTAGTTGAGCTGGAGAACAGTTTTAATCCTTTGCAAGAAGGCCTTTTCAGTGGGCCGATCTACTGGTATCTTTTGATTTAATTCGACGCCCTTCTAGCTCAATTGGCAGAGCAGCTGACTCTTAATCAGCGGGTTGTAGGTTCGAGTCCTACGAGGGGCATTTCTGTCACTGCTATACGCCCGCACAGACCCTCATTTCTCTGAAAAAATCGCTTCTTTTCGACCTCGTGAGGTGTACAGAGGAGGCCAGTACTGATCGTTATGGGGGCACTAGTGGGGGGCACCGGCAATGAGTGAACGTCCCTAATGTTCATCGGTCACTTGCAGGTAACGTCTTTCTGCTATCTTTGTGGCGTGCCCCAACTAGGCGTCAATCGCATGGGAGGGGAATCTCTCTTGAAGTTCCGTTCGGCAGCTCGACCGGAGGTTATGGAATAGCTTCGGCCACGGCTTCAGTCCCCCCCTAGTCACGATCCGCTGGAAATGCGTTCGCAGATTCAGCCTTCCTCGGAATCGCCGCGCCACCAGCGCGTCGCGTCCCTCGGCCTCTTCCTTCGCCTCCAGCAGTACCTCGCGCACTTCCGGAAACAGAGGGCAAAAACGAAGTCCTGTCTTCGACGAATCGATCCGAATCCGCCCCTTCTCAAAGTCGATATCCGACCACCGCAGCGTCAGAACCTCTGAGGGACAGCGCATCCCGCAGTAGCGAGACAGCATAAACACACATTTCCAAGCGATATCCGGGCACGCCTCTAGAAGCTTTTCACTGCGTTGGATGTAAAGAACTGGAAGCTCGCCTGGCGGTTAAATCCGCTGGATCTGAATCGATCGCTCATCGAAGAAGCGATTCGGCGGGCGAAGAGAAAGGATACGACTGATGCGATTTTTATGTCTTTGTCCGACCTACAATCGCCCTTGGCGGTTATTGGAAGAATCGCTCGCTTATTTTCACTCGATAGTTCGCCACGATGTCTTGCTACTAATTAGTAAATTCCCACGTGAGTGTTCCTCAAGTTTTAGATCTCCTTTTGTAAGTTTGGTGAACGAGCTTATCTGATTTCAACTTATCCACATGTTGGACTCGCAGCAGTTTCCAAAAAGCTGCTCGAACGAGTTGTGGACTCTGGCTCCGAGAACCTCGTGTGCTTACACAGATTACGCGTCAATGGCTCTGCGAGTCTGTTCAGTGTGACCACTTCCGAACCATGCAGGATGTCTTCTAACAGGGAATTTGCGAGTGCGAATTATGCGATACGACATTTCTTCCGGAAGTGAAGATCGAACAAAAGCAGCATTCATGTGCTGGCCAGCATGCAGGAAGGTGCGTCACTCTATCAATTCCAGGTAGTCAACTCAGAGACGACGACATCAATTGATACCGTATTTCAGAGCGAGAAACGACTGCAGACATGGTGGTAGCGTCGTGTTAATCGTTTGCCAAGTAATGACTGAGCATCGATCGCGAAGCTGCGGGTCAATTATTGCGTTCACAACCACATCAAAAGCTTGCTGCAAATCGGGTCGCCGACTGTCACAGATCAAAGCAAACCTTGCTTCGTGGTGCCGAGCGGCGAGCACGTTTCGTATTAGTTGGTAGTGCAGGAAATTGTCGTTCTTTCGTGGTAACTGCAAAACATTGAAAGTTTCATTGAATGATGCGTACCGTTGAACGGCCGCTCGCGGCCGGCTCGTAAAATCAGGTTCTGTTAGTTTGCACTCCACCAGCACGGTTTGTTGTGCCGAATGCAATCGAATGTCTATCTCAGTGCTCCTGATTTCACAACCTCCCCCTTCGAACGGCAGTTGTGCTTTGAAGCCGAAGTCCGGTTCGGGGAGTCTCCCGAATCCTAACATCTTGGCGAGTCTCTCGTTATTAGCAATCGATGGGTGGCAAAAAATATTCATGGCAAGAGCATCGGAACTAGTGCACGAATCAAGTTCCCTTGCGTTAGCCGCATCAGCAGTGTTAAACCACCCGCGTGTTTTTCCGGAATGGGCTTTTTCCAGTCGCCGTACCCAATTCGCATTACCGACGATCGAAGCGAAACTTTCATCATGGAAGTTTCCATGCCTATGTTGTGACCCTGCACTGAAGATTCGAAAAAGCACAACAGGAACCTTGCCACGGCTACGATAGACGTGAATATCGAGATTTTCGCTACTCAGATACTTTTCAGCGCACTTCAGCAGATCGTTTCGCAACAAAGCTGCGTGATTCACGGATGACTTGTTTACATTCGGCATTCGCGCTGTCTCAATTCGGATTGGTTAATTTGTGCACGAAGGCAACTAGAAGTTTGGTGGCCGTGGTGCGGGGTGATTGCTGTTGGTGTCCCAACTCGTAGATTCTTGCGACGACGCGGAGTTGTTCGGCGAGGGAGGGAAGGGAGCATGGATATTCGGCAAAAAGTAAATGTTACGAACAGACGATAGATTCTAGGATGTCAAGTGTTAGATAGAGTATCTACTTAACCAGCTTAAAAACAATCTGATACCGATAGAAATCAACCGTGGGAGTGACAGACAGCGCACGGCGGATCTTGGGATCGTCCTTTAGAGCAATAATAACTCCGCGCACGGTTTGGTTATTTTCTGCAATTTCAGCTTGAACATAACCCATATATCTTAAGGTTTGTCCAACCACGACATCGCTCGCTTTGCCGCGTTTTAGCTCTACGACTAGCAATTGCGTATTATCTTTGCTGATCGCCAATATATCGATAGGGCCCGTATCCGTAGGATACTGCTGGCCGGCAGATTCGCCGTCTTCCTGATAGATGTCATAGCTTTTCCCTAATTCGGTCTGCTCCCAATTCTCTACCAGAAAGTCCTCTAAATGCTTTTCCATCGCAAAGGCGCTAATATCCTCGATCGTTTCTGAAGTATCACAAGACTGATTGAGTGATACAGAATTTCCGGTAACCAATCTCTCCAATTCATCTACGAATTCGCGACGGTTGATTGAGCAAATTGTTCCGGTAGATGAAATTGAATTCTGAAGCTCAGTAGACAGCGCGGTTTTATCAACGATCAAGTCTAACCACCGAACAGGCCGACGATGTGGCAGGAATGTATCTGCAACATGATAGTAGTCACCAACAACCTCCGCCAAGTAATACTGCCCACTTCCATTGGGACTCAATAAAATGTCCCCAACTGCCACGCCTTTTGAAAGAGTCCAAACAGCTCCGCACGCCAACCCAGCTGCGATCTTGGTCTTATCGGGATGATCCGCCAAATACTTAGGAATGTATTCCTTATTGAATTCCCGCCACTCGCTAGGCAAGTCGGCGGATAAATCATGCTTGATACCGTAATCAATTCCCACGAAGTTTCCTTGGAAACATTCCGAAGCATAAATGCTCTTCTTTCCCAGCATAACGCGAAAGAATCGCTTCATGGTTTGATAGACCTTTTTTTGAAAGGATTCGCAGGTGAGCGATCACGCCCCAATCGCTCACGACTTCAGGTTTTCGTACAGTCCAACTTAGTTTAGTATGATGAGGTTGATGCCTTCGCGGATGGCGGCAGAGTTGAGGTCGCGGGTGCTGAGTTCGGTTTGAGCGTCCATGCTGCATATCCGCTTCCTGCGTCAGTTCTATTGGAATGCATTGATTTCGAAGCGCGTGCTGGTCTTCGGTAGGCATGTCGAACGAGCCTCAAACACGCGCGATCGCTGTACCCGAAGAGACTCGATCCACCCCATTTCTGCTAACAAGACCCCGCCTACAAAGGCTATACGACTCGGGATATTAGTGTAACAAAACTCGCTGCCTGGAGCTACGAAGAGCGACGAAGAGCGACGCGTCAACGATGAACCCGCTTTCAGGAATGAATATCCTTAGTGGGCGTGACACCTTTGGTCCGTAATAACCGAGAAATCGGCTAAAAAGCACAATCCAATGGTGAAAGCGAACAGTGATAGGCCGATGTGCCAAAAAAGAGCCCCGGCCGGAAGCGATGCACAATGGATCTGATCGAAATCTCGTGGCTTGAGTTGTTTCGGTGGTACCTGATTCTTTATTCACTCCCCTGTGACCAAAGGTGTCCCGCATTGCTGTCATAGTTTCCGTCATCATTACGGTTGAGAGTGTTTTCCAAGTGAGGGAAGAGGTATGTCAGCAAGTAAGCCAACAGGGAGGGAGAGAAATCGCGAGGATGTGAATTTCGTCGTTGAGATTTTGGAAAAACGGAAACCGCCACGGAAGCTTTGGCAAGTGGAAAACGCAGCGCTGGCGCGGGTGCTGGCCAGAGAGCTGAGTCGACGCAGACAACGAGCTATCGAGCGCAGAGCTCGGCCAGGTGAGGCACTTGAAACCGCCAGCGCTTCGATGCCGTTGCCACAACGTCAATTCAACATGCGCAACAGTGTTAATCCTGTTCTGCTCAAAGAGGAGATCTTCCTGCGCAGTTCGATAAGCGACATGATCGAATTCATCCGCCGCTGGTTCAAAGAAGGCGAAGAAATCGTACCGGTGCCGAATCTTATCGAAGTAAAAGAGATCTTCGCAGCGTGATCGATTTGGCTGATGTTATCTACCAGTTGGGATTGATTCAGAGTTCGATCGAGGCCCAAATACCACAGCGGACGAGTAAGAGTCTTAAATGAAGAGAATACTCTCTAGCATAGCTAGACATCGTTTTCGCTGATGCAGGCCAATTCAATACGCTACACCGGCAGTCGGTTCTAAGCTGCCTTAAGGTTTAAAAAAAGTAATTGCCGTTCTTAGTCGTAAGCTGCAATGGGTATTGATTGCCAGATTTCTGAAGCTACTAATACATCGCGGTGTTTTTCTGGGAAGAGCTCTTAAACATGATGGGCCTGTTGCGAAAGAACTGATACTGCAACGAAACTAGAAGTTTCCTTGCGTTAAAACGACTCGCCAATCGTGCTACTCCTTCTTTCACTCTAAGGGCGCGGCGTAAGTCGCCTAACCTGATGCGATCGATGGAGAGGCTTGGTACGCCCTAGAGTGATTTGGGGCCAGTATCAGAGACTTGCATCTTTTCGGAAAAGCATGGTACCGTTGGACTGATTAGCATCTTCCCGACTTTCGGGCTTGAAAGTGCCTGTCATCGTCCCTTTGCGAACATCCAAGATGCAATCCCATGTGGACCACTTTAAGTTTTCGCGATAGGTCGTCGCTGAAAATTGGGTCCCCTGGAGCCTACCGACGATTTCAAAACTGACATTTCCTTCGATAGATGCAGTACCCTTTACCTTGTCACCATCGATCTTAAGGTTGATGGTCGCGGGGAAAATATGTATTCCTTGTTCGAATTTCCCAACCAGCTTTAATGACTCGCTGAGCTGCTGCATGTTAGCCGATCTTTCTGATAGTTCCTGAACGACAGAAGCTTCAGCGTTTTCCTTTTGCTGTATTGAATTCGTATTCGCGACTGCGACAACCGTTGATTCAGGGTGAGTCAAGGCAACTCGAAAGCCACCTGTAGCGGCGCGGATTTCCGGTTTGCTCACGTTCCTGAAAGCCGACCGAAACGAGAGGAAGTCGTTAAACCAACTGCCACCTCGACTCACACGTCCTTTGCGATACTTTACGCCAAGCGGTCCAGATGGCGTTAATGCTCCAGTGGGATCGATTGCTGATCCTTTCGGATATTCACCGTACCAATCCGAGCACCATTCCCAGACACTCCCGTGCATATCATATAAACCAAATTCGTTTGGTTTCTTCTCGCCAACAGGGTGGGTTTTCCAGCCGTTGGATACCAGCAATTCAAATACGCGATCGATATCAAAATCCAGCTGTTTCTCAACTTCCAATGCATCGATTTCCTCGCTACCACTATTATTCGCAAACCATGCATAGCTGCCCAAGTTTTCGGCGTTCCTACCAAAACTGTACGCAGTGGTACTGCCTGCCCGACACGCATACTCCCATTCCGCTTCGGTGGGCAAGCGATACACGCGACCGGCTTTCTTCTCCTCAGGTAATTCCGACAACCGTCTGCAAAACTCGACAGCATCTCCCCATGAAACTTGCTCGACTGGGTAATTGGAGCTATCAACATCCTTCACCACTCGCCCCGTCTGTGGATGGAGTTCTGCTACGCTGTCGCCCTGAAAGTAACTGGGGTTTTGGTTCATAACTTTCTGATACTGAGCCTGCGTCACCTCGAATGCTCCGAGGTAGTAGTCTTGACTGAGCGTCACTTCGTACTGGCGCTCGTCCTCCTCCGAATACTCTTCACTCGGCGGCGATCCCATCAGGAAAGTTCCTTTGGGGATCAGCACCAGTTTCATGCCGATACTGTTCGTGATTGATTCCCGTGTCTGAGCTTGAACCTCGACGTTGAGCGAGGCCAATAAACTTAATGCAATAAAGAAAATCGATAGCATTACTTTCATGGTAATGTAGGTCCTGGAGGATAGATAAGACAATGAGTCATTAATCGATAAGAGAGATTCCGTTCCAACCGCTACTTCGCTGCAGCCTGACCATTCGCTTCCGAAGCGTTCGCCTTTAAGCCGTCAGCGTAATCCAGAAGTTTACAGGCGTAACGGTCGTATCGACTCTTCTTGAGAAGGTCGCACGCTTCTTTGACTTTACCACTTTCGGCCAAACTCTTGGCACGTTCCATCAACTCAACAGCAGGGCGATATAGTTCATTTTCCATTGCATCCAGATTCTTCATCCACTGATGCCTATGGAATAATACGTCGTTAAAGAAAGTAGATGGTATTGCGATAGATCCATTAACTAAGTCGTAAGCCAATTTAGATGGAGTCTTCAAATCAAAATCGGCGAAGGGGTTGCGACTTCCCTCCTTCGCACGGATTGACCGTATAAGTTCTAGGGAAAATTTGTCACTGAGAAGTTCTGTCTCAAATTCGCTTATTGCCTTTCCATCAAAATTTACAAGTGAACCGTCGAGGTTACCATTAAGAGCATCTAGAACAATAGGAGCAAGTTCGTTTGCAATTTGAGCGGGCAATTGAAACTTATTAAAACCAGCAACACCTTCGTCCGGAAGATAAATCCGAGGCGGTACGGTCGAGCAACTAGCGGTTAGAGAGGGCCAACGATAGACCTCTACATCGTAAGTTTTCCCTTTGACCGTAAACTGTATCGTCGTTTCCAGTTTTGCCTTTTGTTCCAGACTGGTTCCTGCCGCTTTATCGGCTGCATCCTTAACGCTCATATCTGCGCACTCCTTCCGAATCGAATCCAGTTCATCATCAGTAGCTAAATCTGGCTCAACGGTTGGTTTGTTTTCTGTTTCTTTTTTTCGATGCTCAGTAAAAGTGAACCAGATACCTTCAAGCTGGAAAGCATTTTCAGGAAAGAAGTTTACTTTCTTTTCGACGGAGTTCGTTCGTCCTTCGGTTTCTTCTACTTTTCCATCTGGCCACATCACCCAAGTTGTTTGGTTACCTGAGTTGTCACGGTATTTGTTTGTCGAGATTCGAGTAAAACTACCATCAGCGTTTATGATTTCCGTATCTGCCATGGATAAAATTCCACCTTCATAGATGTCATGGTTGTAGATACGAGTTCCTATCAGCTTGCCGATGCCTTCGCCCCTATCGTTTAGGCTAAGGGTCCATTCAAAGTCATACTCCCAGACCGATTTGCCTGTGGCGTTTTCAATAGTTTTCAATCCGCTGTATCGAATACGCATCTCGGCATTTTCCCTTTGCGGGGTCGTTGTCTCGTTTCGTGTCCCACCGACGATCTCTGTGTCTGTTATCGAAGTTGTTTGTTGCGATTTAGATCCTCGAGAGTTCAGTTCCCACTCCCCTCGGTCATGCAGCGTAACTTTTCGCGAATCTTCATCGCTGGTATGGCTGAAACCCGGTTTATATTCTTTCATCTCGATCGTTCCGCGCGTCGCGCCTGGATAGCTTGGTATCAGTTTTGCGTCCGAAAGTCTTCCAAGCACTTCCCCCAGACTTGCTAAATTCGGAGTCTTATATGGATCTGGATAACGTGAACTCATTTTGATTGATTTGACTGAAATCAATTCCGCTGTTGGACGTACCAGACGCTTTTGAAAACTTGAAAACAAAGATCCAAAACCCTGACCGCAAGCTACGTTCGTAGTGAAAAAAAGAAATAGTGTTGCACAACTGACCGATACGAAGTTCATCGTAAGAGGATATTGCCACATTTGAAGTAGCGACTGCGCTTCACATTTCAAAGTGTTCATTTTCGTGTTCGAAAGGGCAAATCGTTCAAACATTTTCACCTCTCCTATAGGTCAGCTTAGGACCTACTCTAACTCGCTGTCGCATCACTGTCTGAAAAATCATCTAAGGAGTAAACCGTCTATCGGTGCAGGGGGGCACTTTGAAGGGAAGTACAAACATTGCTCTCAACTCTTTTAGCACGATCTGCAAACGTAAGCCCATCGATCGATGTGATGTGGTCTCCCTTTTTCGAGTCGGAGTGCACCGCTATGCGATAAAGTCAATAACAGTACGTAACTCGAAAGATTTAACAAACCTACAAAACTGTTCAGCGAGCCGTCACAGGGTGCAACAACGGAGTACCAACTCTGTAAATTGTTTTGAAAAGCCGGCTTACAGCCCGCACAGGTAGGGTGCTCCCCATTTCGGCAAAAATTCATGAAAAGCAATGCTCGATTCATTCAGGAAAATTACCGAATCCATTGGTTGTCGTTTGGTACTTCTTAAAGTTGCGTCTCTTTCTGAGAATTAATGGGTTATTGGTATCTTGGTAGCTCCATGCTTACTCTCTCAGGGGGATCGTGTCATTTCATGAATTCACTGCTTTTATTTCAGTCATACCCGCACTTCGTCACCATCGCATTTGTCATCGCCAAGGTACTTTCGCCGTTTCGAATATCGGAAAGATGTGTTTCCAGCCTAGGAAGCGACTGCAAATTTAAGCTGCAGTTCTAACGAAGGTGCTGGACAGGACTCTGAGTCGCCGAAGACAACGAGCCACCGTGCTGTGAGCTCTGCTCGGTCAGGCACGTGAAGCTGCCAGCACTTCGATGTCATTACCGCAGCATCAATTGAAGATGCGCAACAACGCTAATCCTGCTCTGCTCAAACAGGATTCATCAATCGTTGGAGTACCAAACGCCGAATCAATTTGAAAAGAATCACACCGAGGCTCTAGCCGTATAAGTCAAAAATAGGAATCCGCCAGTATTGGGCTATCGCAGATACAGAGCGAGTCAGCACGGCGTTTGCTCGAATTGAAAATGGAGAAAAGACACGTTAAACAATTACTTGCTGAAGACAAACAAGACAAGACCCTGCAATCGAACTTGAAGTTGGTAAACCTCTTTCCTCCTTACTTCATCATTACTCATGCTCAAAAACCTTAAGTATTTCTCGGGCGAGTGATTCATCCTTGTATAAAATGACTCGATAGAAAGGGCGATTCAAGTCAGTAATGAGTGCTGACCATTTTTGCGATTCCAAAAATACCTTCTTAGTCTCATCTGGAAGGTTCTTTACCTTGAAGGTTAGTAGATTTCCGGAAAAAGTAGAAAGAGAATTTGCTGTTTCAGGGGATAGAGTGTCCAACTCTTCAATCCCGAGGTTATCGCCTCTAAATTTCGCAATTAACGCCGCAGTGTCTGGGTTTAGCTCTGTTAGGTTTGTTAGTAACAGGTTGATTACTTTCAGTTCACTAATCGCTTGCTCCGTCCAAGCTGAGAATGCTGGCGACCCTATCTCGAGCGTTTCGCCGTCAAATTCACAAAGAGTTAAAGCAGTCTCGGGCGAGAGAGTAACCAAGCCATCGATAGTGAGCCAGCTGCAATCGCAATCGGCTATTATGCGTGCTGATTCCTCATCAATCTTGGCTTCCACGTCACTAGCAATCGGGTTCACTGAAATTCGCATTCCGTCAAACCATGCCTTTATGTTGTTAGCATTAGGATGTAGCTGAAGTTCCGCGTTGATTTCTAAGTCACTTGTTTTGCTCGCTAGAACGCACAATGTCTCGCAGTTGATCCGCTGTAGAGTTGGAAAAGTGATTTTGTTGAAGCCTGAATCCACTAAAACTTTGGCGGCATCTGCATCGAGTTGTGTTAGATTTGGAAAGTTTATAATGTTGGGATGGAACTCTGCTAACCTTTTTGCGGTTCTTACATCAAGCTTGAGGAGATTAACATCCATGGTAAATTCATCCCTGGTTCGTCTATGTATCCCCACCGGGATATTCACTGTGCCATTGCTTAGGGTAAAAGTTGTATCGATGTAAATATCTTTGTTTTGAATTAGAAGTTTCGCGGATGCCTCGCTAATTTGCTCAAGTTTGAGTAGTTCCAGCTTCCCTGCCTTAATCTTGATCAATTCCATCAGAGATGCACGGTCGATGGTCGTCAGTCCGTTGAGGGACAATGCTATACCTTTATATTGCGCCAGTGCTTTTGCGGTGTTAATGTCGATTTTTGTCAAACTATCAAGACGCAAATCACGCATACTGGCAAAATTGTTATTGTGTGTTACGATCTCTTTTGCAGTTTCTGCATCCAGCGATACTAGTCCACTGAGATTCAAACTGCCGTTACAGCCTGATAGAGCCTTAGCAACTTCTACATCAATCCTCTTCAGGCCGTAGAGGGAAAATCCTTCGCGGTGAGATGCCAAGGCCTTTGCGGTGCCTATGTCGAGTGATGTCAGGCCATTGAGGTGGATAAAGCCATCGGATGTAGCCAAAACTTCGGCGATTTTCTCATCGATCGTCGTTAAGCTATTAAGGGATATTTGTCCGTCATACTTTGCTAACTCAGCGGCGGCGGTCACATCAAGCGATTTTAGGCCATCGAGAAACAGCATTTCACCTTGGTACCTAGAAAGCGCTTCGGCGGTTTGAACATCTAGCATAGCGATACCATTCAGATTTAAATGTGATCCGTGATACCTCGCAAGATTCTCAGCGGTGGCCGCATCGAGGGAAGTTAGGCCGTCAAGCGTCAGGGATTTGAAAAACACGTTTTTGAGTAGTTCTTCATCCGTAAGAGATTTACCGACAAGCGCTTTTGCAATATCGGCGTCGAGCTTTGTTAGGCCGCTGAGATTTATAGAACCATCGAATTGTGACAACATCTCCGCGGTGGTATTGTCAATCGCTTTTAGACCTTCCAGCCTCAATGAATTAGCTTTTGCCTTAGCCAGCGACGCGGCGGTCGTAGACTCCAAAGTTGTTAGTCCATTTAATGATATCTCAGATCCAGAAATCATTGCTAGTGAGGCGGCGGTGGTGGTGTCAATCGATGTTAGGCCGTCAAGGTATAGGTTACCGTTGAATCCTGCCAACGATTTAGCGATGCTTTCGTCGATGCTTGTTAGATTGTTGAGGGATAGGTTACCCAAAGTGTTTTCCAGCCGTTCAGCGACGCTACTATCGATCGTTGTCAGGCCGTTGAGGAAAAGGCTAAACCTGTTTGCCAGCTTTTCAGCGGTACCAACGTCAATCGTTTTAAAGCCATTGAGATGCAGCGTACCGCCAAACTTTGCGATTGCTTCAGCGCTGCCAATATCTAACGTTGTCAGACTGTTCATGTGCAGATGATATCCCTGAAAGTTGGCCAGAGATGCGGCCGTGCGGGTGTCGAGCGTCTGCAAGCCGTTTAGGAATAGGGAGTCGCCCCGGAACTTGGCAAGCGCTTCGGTTGTGCTTGCGTCAAGTGTTTTCAAGCCGCTGAGCATAAGGGTGTCTCCCTGAAACCTTGCTAAAGTCTCCGCGGTGGCGGGATCGAGCTTGATTAGGCCATTGAGTTGCAGCAGTTCACAATGGAATTCTTTGAGCAACTGTGCAGTTTTAATATCGATTTCGGTTAGGCCATCGAGAATGATAATTCCCCCTTCAAGGTTTGCTAAAGCTCTGGCAACAGCGGTAGGGAGAGTGTTTAATCCAGCCAGATTCAGTATGAAACCGTTATCCAGTAAAGGTGACTGGCGAGTCTGATGTGGCTTGAAAGTTGAAAAGGGTGTGGCGATTTTCTCGTAAAGAGACAAAGCTTTGGACCTACGGTATGGCGATAGTTCGCGAAGGGCGGTATTTTTCAACTCAACCAGCGATATGGCCTCTTGTAACGTAAGGCTCTTCATCTCGCTGGTGTCGACGGGTAAATTGATCGCGGCCTGATTTTCCGTCTCCGTACCGGTGTCCGATTCCTTAGCAACCAGAGTAGTGCATGTAATGCAGGCAAGTGCTGAAAAAGCAAAACAGATCAAACCGTGCTTCAGCGTAGTGATGGAATGAAACCAAGCATGCTTGCTCGTCCCGGAAAAGGTGGAATGTTCGCGCGGAAGCATTTGAATTCCTTAACTGTGCTGATGACAAGAATTGCATTGAACTTTTGGAAGCTCGTAGCTAGTAGGAATCCATTCACTCACTCGAGAAGCTCGAAAGACATCGGCTCGAATGCGACTCCAACGTCGCAGAATCATAACAAGGCCAATCATGCACAAACAGAGCCTCACAAAAAAAGCTAACCGCGAATTCCCATTTTGGGACGTAAGGTAACTTCAAGGTATTCGCGAAAGCTTTTTGCAGAATTCCACAGCATGCTTCCAGGAAACCTGCTCGACTTCGGGAAAAATGCGAAAACAATGATCCATCCGACATTTCTTTGGATTTGGTAGATTTCTCCGCTAAGGAGAACCATCGTGCAAGACAAAGAACTATAGCAGCAAATTTTGGGGCTTTCATCCCCTTGGCAAGTTACAAGTGTTGAACTCGATCATGCTCATTTGGAGATTCGTGTTCGGGTGGATCATCCTCATGGTACGAAGTTCTGTTGTCCCGACTGCAACACGGAACTGCCATGCCACGATCATGCGGAGGAACGGAGATGGCGTCATCTTGATTCATGTCAATTCAAGACGATGTTGATCGCTAGACAACCTAGAGTTAATTGCCCTAAGCACGGTCTCAAAACAGTCTTTGTCCCTTGGGCCGAGAAAAACAGTCGCTTCACGTTCATGTTTGTGAGTTTCGCCATCGACGTACTTTTCCCGCCCCAAACGGTAGCGGGAGCTAGCAGTCTATTGCGAACAAGTTGGGATGAAACCTGGTACATCCTGGAGAAGTCGGTCGAGCGAGGTAAAGCTCGCAAGAAGAATACCCCAATGCCACGTATCGGAATCGATGAGAAAGCGTTTCGAAAAGGGCACAACTACATTACTCTAATCTATGACCTGGATCGTAGCACGGTAGAAGCGATTTCGGACGGTAACGATATTCGCGCTGGAAACACTGCTTTTTCTCAGCTTTCCGAAGAACAACTGGCAGGCGTTGAAGCGATTGCCATGGATATGAGTGCTGCATACGTAAAGAGTGCCGAGGAGAATATTCCTCTTGCCGAAGAAAAGATTGCTCACGATCGATTTCACATTATGAAGATGGCAACCGAAGCGGTGGATAAGGTGCAAAAAGGAGAACATCGTCGCCTTCTAGAACTTTGTGATCATCGACTCTCTGGAACAAAGTATCTATGGCTCACTGGACAGGAAAACCTAAGCGATTCCCAACGCAAGCGATTCGATGAAGCCTACACTCGTCAGTTGGATACAGGCAAAGCTTGGGCTTACAAAGAGATGCTTCGGGATCTTTGGCATCACGGTAAACCAGAAGATGTAACCCACTTCTTCAAAGACTGGTACAACCGAGTCATTCATACGAATCTAGAGCCACTGAAGAAAGTTGCTCGTACCATCAAGGAGCGTTTAGCGAATGTCGTGAGCTACTGCTCTCTTGGAATAACCAATGCGGTTGCTGAAGGGATTAACAGCAAGATCATGGCTATCAAGCGAAGAGTTGGTGGCTATCGAAACCGTCAAAATTTCAAAACAGCAATCTACTTTTATTGTGGTGGACTAAACCTCTACCCACAATAATCCCGGATGGAACTCAGTGAGCGACTGACAACGCCACTTATCAGCGATGTGTTAAAACAAGCGATAGAGCAACGACGCTACGATGGAGCCCAACTCTTGCATCACAGCGATCAGGGCTGTCAATACACGAGCGACACCTATCAGCAACTGCTTTAATATTTGAAGATAACTTGCTCGATGAGTCGCAAGGGCGGTTGCTATGATAACGCATTCGCTGAAAGATTCTTCTGGTCACTGAAGAACGAGTGGACCAAGTTCGTAACCTATCCAGACCCTGAGTCGGCTCGTTGGAGTGTATTCAAGTACATCGAAACGTTTTCTAATTCAAGCAGGATTCATCATTTGTTGGAGTACCAAACGCCGAATCAATTTGAAGAGAATCACACCGAGGCTCTAGCCGTATAAGTCAAAAACAGGAGTCCGTCAGTATTGGGCTATCGCAGTAATCATTCCGACAATAACAGGTAATTTGACGGAATGTCCTTCCGACAATAATTTTCTAGACACGGACGGGAAAAGCTGAAATAATCCAGGGTAACGGTTTGAGTAGTCGTATTTTGGAATTATTGTCGGAGCGCAAACCTGAATATTAATAAGTTCGTCGTCAAGCACCACGGGAAATCGGTCCGTATGCACGTAATCGTGAAAGGCATCGCTTGCGTTTTCGGAGATGATGATCAGATGGTCGAAGATCCGGCGATACTGAGTTCGTATGATGGACTCGTTTACAACGACGAACGATTTACTGACTACCTTGGTGGCCCAGAAAACGAGGACGCTCTCGCAGCGTTGTTAATCCCTGGGGGCTACCTTCGATTTGAATACGATGGTAAATCCCCGTTCCTTACGGCCATCACCGAGTACCAGGCCATTCGGAAGCTTGACGACTCTGAGCTTGAGTTGCTTGTCGGTTATACTTCTGGACAATGGAGTGATGGAATCGGCGAAAATCTTGCTACCGAAACGGGCTTGAAGGACGGACGATCTATACAGTGCCAGACCGATGAAAAACTCCAAGTGCGGCAGTCTGCAACACGTTGATCGAGGGCTGTTTCCAGACGACGAACAATCACGTGCACCGAAGTCGCGGACGGTGCCTTTTTTGCAATGGTACGTCAATCGCCGCGACTCGGTGACGTGTGTCGTTATGCCGAAACGAAACTGTCGACGACTTGCACTGAAGCGTTTGTTGGGTGCCCTCTATGGCTTATTTTCGCGTACTTTAAAGGAATCAACTATGGATCCTGGAACAATATGTGCAATTGCTGGCTCAGCGATTGGTGTCTTTGGTGGTATCTTTGGCACTTATTTCAGTATCAAGAACACAATCGGTCCAAAGGAACGGTCCTTCGTGATGAAAGCCTCGGCATTGACCTGGGTGACCGTAGTTATTTTTTTGTGCGCACTTCTGCTGCTGCCTTCACCATACAATAATTTGATGTGGTTACCCTACGGGCTCCTTATTGGGTTTGGGATTCGAAAGTTCAACGAAACGCAGAGGCGAATTCGCGAAGCTGAAACCACCGTTGAGTCATGATACGATACTGGCATGGGAATCTGCTTGGTGCCTGTACACAGTGTGTTGTCATGCAGGTCGCGTTCTTGCCTTGACCGCAGCAACGCATCGATAGAGCTCTTTGCGTGCCCCAATAAGCGGCATAACCAAGCGTTGGACACGGAGCCGCGGATCGGACGGCTTTGCAATGCAATCTTTACTTGCCGCGGCCCGGTGATCGCCGCCGACTATGAAGTCCTGGGTTTGCAAGTGACGGTCGCCACTGTTTGATGATTTTTGATTGGGCCTACATTTTTCTTGGTCCGTGTCCTAGGTGCCGACTGCGGAGACGATCGTTGTTCGCTCACCT
>Ga0315900_10000084_pt1 | contig 157689 bp, 137 predicted proteins | sample LakEriMetagenome_FD_203521 | JGI IMG/M metagenome (GOLD analysis project Ga0315900, IMG submission 203521) | Freshwater fungal communities from buoy surface, Lake Erie, Ohio, United States - Buoy 12 MA114 | ecosystem: Environmental > Aquatic > Freshwater > Lake > Lake biofilm | place: USA... | reverse complement strand
GGAGAGCTGATAGTAGATTTTCTTGATACCGCTCTGCCACCTTCGAAAAGTAGGAGAGCCTTCGGGCTACGGTTTTCCTCGTAACGCGGCTGATGATGGCAGATCTACGCATGGAATTATTTGATGCTAGTAGGGTAAACAAGAATTCATTGATGCGGCGCTTTCTTTGACGATACTCCAAGGTCACTGTGGCTTCTGAAAAGCTACGGTGACATTCAAGGCAAAAATATCTTTGAAGTCTTCTTCTGTCAGACGGGCGATAAAACCATCCTTTAGTCCTCACAGGCGCCGGCGTATGACCGGGCAAGGGCAGGTGGTAGGGGCAGGCTATTTTCAGGCATTGAGTTGATTTCATAGAGCCTGGACATAACGTTTCGGTGATGGTGTCCGCCAGGCACATTGTAAGGGTCAGAAATCAAAATAAAAAAAGCCCGAGGGCTAAAGAGCTCTCGGGACAATCGGCACAATTAAGTGGGCCAGTTTCAAGTTAGTTTAAAACGCGAGCCTGCTCTGAACGAAGGCTGGCTGCGATATGGAATGCTAGCTCAAGGCTTTGAGCTCGGTTCAGACGAGGGTCACACCACGTTTCATATCGTTTGGAGAGGACCGCGTCATCCGGACCAGCAACCCCTCCTGTGCACTCGGTCACATCATCGGCGGTCATCTCAAGATGAACGCCACCTAGAACGCTGCCGAGCCCATTGTGAATGTCAAATGTCTCTTTAACCTCGTAGACTATATCCTCAAACCGCCTCGTCTTACGACCATCAGTTGCACGAACTGTATTGCCATGCATTGGATCAACGATCCATGTCACATGGATGCCTGAGTGTCGAACAGCATTAATCAACTCAGGTAAAACCTTCCTTACATCGCGAGCGCCTAACCTAGTTATGAGCGACACTTTACCAATCTCGTTGTGCGGATTGATCTTACTAATCACATTCAAAAGATCGAGGGAATCCACGTCACTGCCGATCTTAACGCCCACAGGGTTGCCTATTCCTCTACAGTACTCCACGTGCGCGCCGTCCGCCCTGCGAGTTCGATCACCAATCCAGACCATGTGCGTGCTCAAATTATAGAATCGACCCATCTCAGGAACAAATCTAGTCAGACATTCCTCGTACGGTAAGAGAAGGGCCTCGTGGGATACGAAAAACTCCTTAAAGCCCGGTACGACCGATGACGATGCCCCCTGCTCTTGAGAGCAAGACGATATAAATTCAAGAGCATCCTTTAAACCTTGGGTGATTTGTTCAAAGCGTTTGCCGTACGCACCCTTTGACGAGCCAATGAGCTCCCAATGCTCCATCTGACGAAGATCACCAAAACCACTACCCATCAGCAGACGAATAAAATTTAACGTCGCACTCGATGCGTGATAGGCCTGGAGGAGGCGACCAGGGTCCGCTTTTCTCGAGCTCGGTGTTGGCGAATAACCATTAACAGACTCACCACGGAAAATCGGCACCATAGAACCTGAGCCATCGTCTTCCACGTCTACACTTCGAGGCTTCGCATACTGACCAGCCATTCTGCCGATCGGCACTATTGGCTTTCTCCCAGCAAAACCCATCACGAGTGCCATCTGAAGTAAAATCTGCAATTTGCGGCGGATCACATCCTCACGGCAATCCTGGAACCGTTCTGCGCAATCACCGCCCTGTAGGATAAACCTTCGACCAAGACCCGCATCTGCCAGATGCTGCTTCAAATTCTCAATCTCAGCGGCTCCAACGAGCCCTGGAAGCCGTTTTAGCTGCTCCCCGGCCATTAGCAGGGTCTCAGCAGACCCCCAATTCGGCTGCTGCTGCGCCTCGAAGTCTCGCCACGTATGCGGCTGCCAAAGACCTAACGATCCGTATTTATTAGTATTATAGAGACTCTCTGGACGAATGGTCTTAACCTCAATTCGAGTGATTTCATAAAAAACGGATACCCGAAGGCCTTTCTATATACTTTTTATTGCGATCTTATGCCAGTCCTTCCATACTGTGGGCCGCCAGCTGCATTAAAAGGACGTCATGAAGGCTATACCTGACATTTCCGTAGTGATTTCAATGGTGGATCTTGCCGCATTTATGCTGGCGTCCGGACTTCTAGTTTTAGGCTTTAAGAGCAAAAAATCAAACCTCTTAGGGACTAGAATTGGTTATGTGCTGTTTGCGATCGGGACCCTGTGCGCAACCGTTCACGCCCTACTTTTGGGAAACTCGGCCGTCTTGCTTGCCGCTGCATTAGCCTGGGGAACGGTTATCAGTTGGTTTGTTTGGCAAGTAGAACTTGTTGGCGCATTTACTGCGCCCGTTATTGCTGTAATTCTCGTATCAGGAATTTTCTTTAGTGCAGGGGGTCACGGGGCAGCATTTACGGAATCACAACCTGCCATTAAGCTACACGTTGCCACAGCTATTTTAGGGCAATCCTTCGCCATTCTTGCTTGCGGCCTAAGCCTTTTGTTTCTATGGCTTGATCGCAAATTAAAGACCCGGCAATTAGGCGCCCTTCCGGAGAAATTTCCTGCAATATCGACTCTGAGCCGCGCCCTTTCCGGCACGCTTTGGATTGGTTTTATATTTATTACGCTAAGCTTACTGAGTGGATCTTTGTTCGCCCTACTCGGCCTCATACCTGCTGGAACAAACATGGCGCCAAAAGTCTCATGGGCCATTCTTGTTTGGGTCTGGTACCTAGCCATTTTAGTTCTACGGGGCGTACTCGGTTATAGGCCACACAAAGTTGCACGCATGAGTCTTGTCGGGTTTTTTCTGATGGCATTTAGTTGGTTTGGACTTATATTTTGGGCGCCGTGGGGGAGCGCATGAGAGAGCTTAATCATGCACTTTCTGCCTCTAAGTCCCGCGGACCAACGTTTTTTTGCGTTGGCAGCAACCACCGCACAGCCGGCATCAGCACGCGCGAGAACTTTTACCTGACGCCCGTCGAAATAAATCTAGCCCTACAAGATGCCAGTCAACGATTTAAACTTGATGAATTAGCCATCTTGTCGACATGTAATCGCTGTGAAATCATCGGCGTAGCAGACGGTCCTGATAAATTAACGCCTGAATTCCTCTACAGCATGTATCGGCATGTCCATACGAACGCCCGTGATCAAAAAGCCTTCACATCCGACTCGCTAAGTCAGTCTCTATATATATTGACTGGTATCGACGCCGTCCGGCACACATTCCAGGTGGCGGCCAGTCTTGATTCCTTGGTCCCTGGAGAGACTCAGATTACTGGCCAGTTCAAAGACGCCATCAATCTTGCAAAAAATGCTGGCACGCTTGGTTCGATGCTCATTCGTCTATCCCAGGAAGCTCTTGGAACAGCAAAAAAAATACGCTCAAATACCGACATTGGTCGCCACAGGGTCAGTATCGCTCATGCTGCGATCGACTTAGCGCGTCGAGCTTCGGAGGATCTCACGTCTTTAAAGTTTTTAATTATTGGAGCCGGAGAAATGGCCCGAGTGGCTGCGGAATACGCCTCCAGCCACCGCCCAAAAGAACTAATACTCGCCAACCGAACATCGTCCAGAGCATTTGAACTGTGCCAGCATTTAGGTTATGGCGAATCACACGGCCTTGAAAATCTGCAAAATCTGATTGCAAGAGCCGACGTCGTCATAACAGCCACCACAGCTGCTAACTTCATCATCCGTCAACAAGACATCGTGAACGCCGCCAAAGGACGAGGAGATGGCCCACTCTTCTTGATCGACATAGCTTTGCCAAGAAATATAGAACCAGAGATATCAAATATTGATGACGTTTATCTTTTTGATATCGATGACCTCCGAGAGGTCGTTGAATCCCATATTGAAAAAAGAAGAGAGTCGCTTGCCGCTGCCGCCGACATCGTATCATCAAGCGTAACAAACTTTGAACAATGGCTTTATAGCAAAGACTTCTCTCCGATCATGTCAGCGACGTCTCAGTACTTCATGGATCTTTGTAAGCGAGAGGCTGAAAAGACTTTGGCGAAAGATATTTTTAGCGAATTGTCCCAGCGTCAGCACGAAGCAATTAATGCGATGCTAGAAGCCATCTCATCAAAAATGACGTCAGATGTCGCTCAAACTTTAAAAAAACTCCCAGAATCAGAGGCACGTCAACTCGCTGACGTGCTCGAAACAATCTACAAAAGAGACTAACGGACTGCCTTAATGACAGATAGACCATTCATTCTTGCCTCCAGGGGAAGCCGTCTCGCGCTCTGGCAAGCTAATTTTGTTGCTGAAGCTGTTCGTCATATGGGACACGCCGTCGATATAAAGACATGGAAAACCACGGGCGACATTGTCCAAGATCGTTTTCTCCACGAAATCGGAGGAAAAGGACTATTTATAAAAGAGCTAGAAGAGGCGATGAAAAGTAAGCAGGCTGACTTTGCAGTTCATAGTCTTAAGGACATGCCGGCGCGCATTCCTGCAAATTTTGAACTAACAGCCGTACTTAAACGACACTCTTATCGCGATGTCATTATTTTCAGAAAAGATGTGGCAAAGGCCATCGGGCTACTCGAGGGGTCGATGGTTAGCGGCTCGATACTGAAATCCCTTGGGCCGTTAACTGTAGCCACATCAAGCCTTCGTCGTAAATCACTTTTAATGGGATGTTGCCCAGATATAAACGCTGTCCCTGTGCGCGGAAATGTTGACACCAGACTACAGAAACTTGAACGTGAGCCTTGGCATGCTATTATTCTCGCCGAAGCCTCACTCGAACGTCTCAACATTACAGATGTTGCTGCCCATCCAATCGACCCCACGTGGTTTATCCCTTGTGCCGGCCAAGGAGCTTTGGCAGTTGAGTCATTGCGTCAAAGTCCTGCATCAAAATTTTTAACCTCACTCGAGTGCCCAGAGACTAGGCTTGCTGTAGACGTTGAACGAAACGTCCTCGCTGCTCTTGGGGGGGATTGCACCATGCCATTTGGATGCCTAGTAACAAATGACACCAAAGACCCGACAAAACTTTCTGCTTCAGCAGTTCTATTATCAAATAATGGACATGCTGCGACCGCAAACGTACAACTAGCCAAGAACTCACAAGACCTGAGCCAAAGCTTAGAGCGCCATCTACTTTCCGAGCTTCGAAATAATGGTGCAAACGATATTTTAAAGAGTTTGGGTCTGGATTTCAGGTTATGATGAAAAACTGGGCTGGTAAGAGTTTGATGTTTATTTAATTTACAGTGATAATAGGGCTCTATGGCACTTTTAATTTGGACTCGATCGGTTGACGACTGGAAGCACGACAAGCCTATCCTCGAAATGCTTGACGTCGATGTGCTTCATTTGCCCTGCATTATGATGGCTGGCTTATCTGTAAAGTTTCCGAGGCGAAAGCCAAATATTTTCATTGCGACAAGCGGCAACGCTATCCGCTATTCGGCTCGCCACGCGGCGCTATTAAATCTGATGCGCTCTGCTGAGGCTGTTTTTGCCATCGGCCCAGGAACAAAAGAGGCTCTGAAGGAGTTCAAAGTAAACGCGGAAATCCCGCCTGGGGTTAACAACGCTGAAAGTCTAGCCACGTGGCTTTCATCTAATATTCGCCCAGGAAGCGACGTGGCGTGGCCATGCTCACGCGAGCCAAGTTACGATATTGCAGAGCATCTACGGCCGTTTGATATAATCATTGAGCCGCTTGCCGTTTATGCCACCGAGCGATCTTTACATCTACCAAATGGTAAAGAACCAGAGTCTGTAGACATTGATCGGTATATTCAATCCCTCGAAGGAGTGGTCTGCTTTGCAAGTCCTTCGGCAGTAGAGGGGTTTTCGAAATCACTCCATCCGGCGGATAATCGCCTTAAGCATGAATTAACGGCCGTATGTATAGGCGAAACCACTGCAAGTGCGTGCAAAGGGCATTTTGATAAAATCGTTGTATGCAAGTCGGCTACCATAGAAGACTTGGCCCAGACGGCCGCAAAACACATTTAGTTAGATATACGATAACGTTTTCGCTTGCTCGAAGAGTGCCGCCTGAAATTTTGGGTGAGCAATTTTGATCAGGCTTTGGATCCGCTCGGGAACTGTTTTCCCCTTGAGCTCAGCGATTCCGTATTCAGTTACAACAGTATCAATATCGTTTCGCGACACACTCACTTTTGCGCCAGGCTGTAGACAAGCAACTATCTTACTGTTGACTCCGTCTTTCGTGGTCGACGGCATTGCAATAATACCGCGCCCTCCTTCACTTCTTTGGGCGCCTATATGGGTCTCGGCTGCGCCTCCAACACCACTTAATTCTATGTGCCCCAAAGATTCACTACAAACCTGCCCGGTCATATCAATCTCAACGGCCGAATTGATCGAAATCATCTTATAGTTTCTGCCCATGCGGTAAGGGTCATTAACGACCGATGCTGGATGAATCTCGACCATAGGGTTATCGCGGATAAATTCGTAGAGCTGCTCTGAACCATAAACAAAAGCACCGATGATCTTACGGGGCCATATTGACTTGTATCGCCCTGTGACAACTCCTTGCTTGTAGAGCTCGAGCACAGCATCGTTGATCATTTCCGTGTGAATCCCAAGATCTTTTTTTTGGGCAAGCTTATTGCCAATTGCGTTTGGAATGCCACCTATTCCAAGCTGAAGAGTCGCTCGATCAGGAATCAACCGTACGACATGGTCGGCAATAGCCTCTTCAACTGGTCCGTACGTAGCTGGTATAACCTCTGGAAGTTTCTTGTCACTCACGAGAAAGGCGTCAACCTCGTCTAAAGAGACTTCTGTCGCACCGTGAGTTGCTGGCATATGTGGATTAATCTCTAAAACAACCTTCTTCGCAATTCGGAGTACCTCTGATTCATAACAATTAGACGTCCCAAGTGTGACAAACCCTCGGCTATCGGGGATTGAGCATGTACCCCAGAAAACATCCACCCCACCCGCCCTTGACGCGATATGTTTAGACCACTGTGATAAGTGCTGCGGCATATAGTGCACAAAACCGCGTCCCTGAAGCCTTCGAGCCGCCGCCGAGAGGAACATAACAATAATATCCAAATACCCACTCATCTTATCATCGGTCAAAACCGGCCAAGCACAACTGGGATTTGCGCAAAAAACACGAATCAATTTTTCAGGGTCAGTCGAGCCTTTGGTGCCGAACTCTAAAACATGATCTCGAAGGCCAGACCAGAAAATCTGAGGCTCCGCAGCTGCCATAGACGTGACAACCGTGGCGCCTGGGTAAACAAGCGAAAACGCCTCCCTCGCTGATACAGCCTGAATAGAAAAAGAATCACCGGACAAGATTTTAAAAGCCCCTAGACGTTATAAATATATTTCTTATTTAATTTTACGTCGGGACTTAGACTTAGAAGAACTGGGCAACTATTGCCGACATCCTCAAGCACGCTGCGCTGATCTGCAGTCAATGCCTTTGGCATAAACACGTTTATATCAAGCGCCGAAACACGGCGGGGTGGCGAAACCGCCATGTGTTTTTCAACGTCACAACACATACCCCCGAGATCAATCCCATTTTTTTTTGCGTAGATCGCCATGATTGTCATGACGCATGAACCCGCCGCTGTAGCCAGCAGATCCGTTGGGCTAAAGCTCTTTCCGTCTCCACCGTTATCCAAAGGTGGATCTGTCATGATCTTGACCTGAGACAGTTCATGGGTCATGCTTGTATTAAGGCCCCCAAGAAAAGTTCCGGTGATTTTTACGCCCATGCTTTGCGTCTCCTCGTCTGCCGTTGCTATTTACCCTGCATCAACCGCGCCAGCCCAAACTCATACTCCACCTGCCCTGATACGCGACTTCTTTTTTAGAACTCAACGTTATTCCATGCAAACCTATTTTTAAAAAGCGCAGGAGCCGAAAAGTCCATAATATAAGACCCTGTAATTACACAAAAAAAAGCTACTCAAATCCGCTGAATCCCGGCGAGCCTGAAGTTTGTCCAGATTTTGTCCCGCCACCAAACCTCGCAACCCCTGATAAAGGCTAAAGTCTTGCGGAAAACATCCGAACAAAAGCAAATCACAAATGGCTCGGAGGCTTGACAGTTAATGGCGGTTCGCCAAATCAATGTAAAGACAGTAAATAGACCTTCGTCTGATTACTCCCATTTTTCTAGCATCGATGGCTCTCATCCTTGGCAGACAGAGGTACCAGGATCACATGTGCTTTATCGCGCAAGGCAACGCAAAGGCGGAAAAGTAGCGTGGTTTAATTTTGATCTAGCCATTGAGATGGGCCTATTACCTCCCAACCACCCCCACGCCATGAACCCACAGCTCGAAGCACAACTCCTTGATACATTCGCTATACAGATTATCAATGAATACGACCTTATGAATGGCGTAAAAATTCCAGCCTCCGAAATAAAGCCAAAGCACTACATGGCTACAAGGTATCTGCAACTCCAGCACCCAGGTAAAACGGGGATCACCAGTGGTGATGGCAGAAGCCTATGGAATGGCGTCTGGCGCGGCAAAGGAAAGACCTGGGACATCACAAGTTGCGGAACCGGCGCTACCTGTCTAAGTCCTGCAACCCATATCTTCAAGAAATTCTTCCAAACAGGTGATCCATCCATCAGTTATGGATGTGGCTACAGCGACCTTGACGATGGTGTCACTGGCGCCATCTTTTCGGAAATTATGCATCGCAATGGTATTCCAACCGAAAGAATTCTTTGCGTCATAGAATTCCCTGGGAATTTAAGTATCAATGTTCGTGCCGGGAAAAATCTTCTGAGACCAAGTCATTTCTTTAACCACCTTAAACAATCAAACTTGCCGCGCTTAAAGGCTGCCATCGATTTTTTTATAAATCGCGAGCTTGCTAATGGGGAGTGGGCGCCCCTCGGAAAAAGCGAGAACAGATACAAAAGGCTATTAAGCGAAGTCAGTAATACATTTGCAGAGATGGCCGCTCGTTTTGAATCCGAGTATATATTCTGTTGGCTTGCTTGGGATGGCGACAATATTTTAGCCAATGGTGGAATTATCGACTATGGTTCAATCCGCCAGTTTGGTTTATTTCACCATGAGTATAAATTCGACGATGTAGACCGATGGTCAACGACGTTAACCGAGCAACGAGCACAAGCTCGGTATCTGGTGCAGACGTTTGCCCAAATAGAACATTACATTAATACCGGCAAAAAACTCGAAATAGCCCGATTTCGCAACCACCCCGAAGTAAGACGATTTGATCAAACGTTTATTGATGCAAAACGTCGTATGCTTCTAGAAAAAGTTGGCCTTCCTCGTCACGAGGCAGACTTAGTGCTTTCGAAAGCGCCAAAGGTTGTCAAACATTTCGAGCAAAATTTCAGCTGGTGGGAGAGAAAAACCAAGCAAAAGAAGCATTACCGCGTTGCTGACGGCATAACAAAAGACGCCCTTTATTCCATGCGAGACATACTTAGAATTCTACCGCAGTGTCTCAATGAGAAATGGGCACACATTCCAGTAAAAGACTTCATGCGAGCTATTGCCTCAAGTTTTTGTGCCGGCAATGACATGCGGCCGACGATGCTTCGACGAGTTTGGGCCGAACGCTTCCAGACATCGTACATGCAAGTCATTGAAGCCACCGCGAGACTGACTGATTCTAGACTCGAAAACGTCATCGGCAAGGTTTCGGCGCGTTCAGCCGTTATCAACCGTAGTGACCGTATTACGGGGGACGCAATTTGTAATGTTGGCGACAAGATCCTGAAAACGCGCAAACAAATGGAGCGACGGGAAATTTTCTCGGTCATTGAATCATTTATTGACGAACAAGTCTTGGTGCCCGACATAAAACTAAAACAAGTTCGCCGACCTACGATCGGCACTAAATCACAAAATCAGGACGCCAAAGCGGGCGAACAAGCAAAAAATAATTCTAAAAAGATTTCTGGCCGCAGCGAGTCTATACTCAAAGCCCTCGGTAAAGTTGTTCGTGACTTCCGTTACGGACTGTAAGGCTTACGGCAATGAAGCTTGTTCTCTACAGTGGTTACGCCGAGGCTAACGAACCAATCGACCGGGCTGCGCTTCGTTTGACCGGCAAGAAAAATCCACGATTTGTTTTCATCCCATCTGCCAATCACGTTCCAGAATTTGAATATGAGTACGTCAAAGAAACCTACGGGGCGCTTGGGGTAACGAATATTGCCCAGCTTAACCTCGATCGCCCATACTCTCTGATGGACGCTGAAAAAATAATAACGTCAGCGGACATTATATACCTTAGTGGTGGAAACACGTTTTACTTTTTGAAGTCCATCCGTCGAAATCATTTCGATAGGCTGCTACTGAAGTTTGTTCACAATGGTGGAGTCTTGGCAGGACTGTCTGCAGGAGCAATCATTATGACGCCGTCCGTTGCTACTGCAAGCTACCCAAAATTTGATCGAGATGAAAACACGGTGGGACTACGAAATTTTGACGCGCTAGGTCTCGTAAATTTCGAATTCTTCCCCCACTACAATCATGAGCCAGAATATGCCCGGGAACTGCGAAAACAAAGCACCCTCATCAAACACCCCATTTACGGCGTTAGTGACGGCGGTGGGATCATCGTTGAAAATGACCGTCTTAGTTTTTTTGGGAATGTTTGGGGACATGTAGACGGTAAGCAATTTGAAGTTCACGTCCCCTCCACTAAAAAACGGTCCAAAAAACGCTGATATTATAGTGATTTAACCCGACAATACGCGAAATCAGACTTCAACTTGCACGTTCCTTGAACAATAGGTATATCCACGACCTAATCCGGCAAGAAATTCGGCACTTTAAACACCTTATTTGTGACCGGATGGTTGAAAACGATTATGGAGATCACTGTATGCGAGCTGATATTGAGCTACTTGCGCCAGCGGGCAATCTCGAGAAGTTAAAGACCGTCCTTAGGTACGGAGCCGATGCCGCTTACCTTGGTGGTAAAGCGTTCAACCTACGAGCCGGCTCGTCAAATTTCTCCATGGATTCATTGCGCGAGGGTGTTGCCTATGCCCATGAGCTCGGCAAGCGTGTTTACGTTACACTCAATATTATTGCCCATAATCGCGATGTTAAAGGACTTCCTAATTTCATAAAGTTTCTGGAAGAAGTGAAGGTTGACGCTGTAATCGTCGCCGACATCGGGATCATGTCCCTTGTCCGGGAACACTCCTCCCTGCCGATTCACGTATCGACTCAGGCTTCTACCGCTAATTGGATGACAGCCAAGGCATTCAAAGACATGGGTGCAAAGCGTGTCGTTTTGGCTAGGGAACTCGGTCTCGACGAGATTAAATCCATAAAAGACAAGGTTCCAGAACTTGAATTGGAAGTCTTTGTACATGGCGCCATGTGCATGACCTATTCTGGCCGTTGCACTATGTCTAGCTACATGACGCAGCGGGATTCTAACCACGGCATGTGTGCTAACAGTTGCAGATGGAAATACGCATTAGTCGAGGAAAAACGCCCGGGCGTCTACTACCCCGTTTACGAGGATGACACAGGCAACTACCTTTATAATTCAAAAGATCTCTGCACGATTGACTTCTTGGATAAGATCATTGAAGCCGGAGTTTCAGGCCTCAAAATTGAAGGACGTAATCGTGGTATCTTATACGGCGCAACCACAGTTAATGCCTACCGAGCAGCTCTCGATAGTTATCTAGATGGCGATTTCAAAGTTACGGACGACTGTATCAATGAACTTGAAACCTACCGCCACAGGGGCTACACGACTGGATTTTTCTTTGGCAAACTAGACCGCCACGCACAAAGACTCGATGGAAAAAGTGATGAAAACTACGTCTTAGCTGGCGTGGTCAAGGATGTTATTGGGCCAGGTCACTACTTGATAACCGCTCGAAACAAGTTCTTAGCAGAACAAGAACTAGAAGCTGTGCGGCCGGGTGTTCTCTCAAAAACAAGAATAAAAGCCATCAATCTGAGCAACCCTCAAAATAATAGCCTCTCTCCAGATACAAAGCCAGGCTACGACTATCTGGTCACACTAGATGCGCCACTTCAGGCTGGCGACCTACTGCGGGTCCGAAGTATTGAGCACGATCTGGAAGAGAATTGATTCAATACGCTTTATAGTATGTTTGTTGCCTTAAGCAGGGCAACGATAATACCCATAATTGACTCACCCGCAATAATGCCGCTCGCGACAGGTACGATATAGCTAGTCGCTTGCTTGGCTTTTGCCTTATCGAGTGCCAGCGCAATCAAAGCACCAATAAACATCCCAAGACTATTGAAGAATGGAATGACCATCGCGAGACCAAGTCCGGTAGCAGACGGTACTAATTTTCTCTGGTTTTCCGGCATCACTCGCTCGAAAATAGGTAAAAAGATTCCGAGGAGCCCACCAACGATTATTCCCCACCGAGCCGTCTCGTGCAGCGCACCAACACCATTTGCCAGAAGATCCGCCACCGCTTTCCACGTCAAGGCAGCTGGTGCAGGCCACTGGTCAGTACCCAATGACGCAGCATCGGGCACCAAAAGATAAAATGCTGGAACAACCACGAGCGTGCCGGCAAAAATCCCAAGAAACTGTGCGATAAACTGCTTGCGAGGATTAGCACCAAGCAAGTATCCACTTTTCAAATCGACCAACAGATCTGCCGCTGATCCCGCTGCACCTGCTGTTACAGCTGCTGTCATCAAGTTAGCCGAAACATTATTAGGCGCTAATGCGCCAAACGATAGCTGAGTAACCTTACCCATTGCGCCAATGGGCGTAATATCGGACTCCCCGGTCGCGCGACAAGCGACAATACCCAAAAAGAATGTCAAAACTACGGCCAATAGCCCCATCCAAATTGAGGTATCAAAATAAAGATATAATACACTGATGCAGCCAGCACCAGAGACGAGACACCCTAACACAAACCATGACGCGGGAACCTCAATCTGCTCCATCGGATCAGCCTCGTCTCGATGACTTTTTGACAAGACCTTCGTAACGCCCGACAGAGCCCTTACAACCGTGCGCCATTGCATCGCAAAAGCCGTAAGACCACTTGTTACCATTAACGAGGCCCCGGCCCAAGTGCTCCACCGAGCGATCGCACCGTAGCCGAGGTTCTCGACGCTGATGGCGCCTAACTGCACCATCCAAGGCGCAAGAATTAAATAGTTAATACATGCTCCAAGCATCAAAGACCACGCCACCCGCCAACCGATAATCGATCCGGCCGCAATCATGATCGTGCTCATTTCGAAATTTATGGTCCATTTCGACAACGCATAACCATGAAAAATTCCTGGGAAATTAAGATGCCCTGGGATTGCAAATGGTCGCCCCACATCGCGAAGCCAAGCAACTAAGGCTCCGCCCAGGCCCGCAAGCCCAAGAGCCCTCGCCTTACTGCTAGCTTCCTTACCCTCGGCATGTAAGCTCTTTAATGTTTCGGCGGCTGCAATACCGCTCGGGAACTTTAATTGCTCGATATTAATCATTTGGCGCTTTAAGGGAACGGCCATAAACACACCAAGTGCAGCCAAAAAAATGGTCCAAAGTGTTAACACGGGCCAGGCCATGTGATGACCTGTAACCATAAGGTAAGCCGCAATGGCTGAGACCATCGTACCACCCGTGGAATAACCAGCAGACGAAGCCGTCGACTGCATGCAGTTATTTTCAAGAATACTCATCTCTGTTTTGAATAAAAATGGCAGAAGGGTATGGAGAGTCTTCCAAATCGCAAAAGACAGAATACAGGCAGTAATAGCAACTCCTAAGCCCCACCCGGTCTTTAATCCAACATACAAGTTTGAGAGTGACATAAAGCCACCTAGTAGTGATCCCATCAACACAGCGCGCAACGTCAACTGCGGCACTTTGTCTCCCTGATACGTGTTTTTAAACCAGTCAAGCTCGGGGTTATTTTGAGACGACAGATCCTTTGAGTGGAGTACGTTCTTTTGCATAAGCCCCTTACGCTGGCTACAATGTTGAATTTTAGAAATGATTTAGCGGCAGTTACCAGTCGAGGATATACGCAAACATTAGCGGAGCAACGATTGACGCGTCAGACTCGACAATAAAGCGAGGGGTCGTGACAGCCAATTTACCCCACGTTATTTTTTCATTCGGAACTGCACCAGAATAGCTTCCATAGGATGTAGTCGAGTCACTGATCTGACAGAAATAACTCCACTTGGGTACGTCCATTTCCATGTCTTGTTCGATCATAGGTACGACACAAATGGGGAAATCACCAGCGATGCCGCCGCCAATCTGAAAGAAACCGATCCCCGTCTTGCCGCAGTTTTTTACATAATAATCACAGAGATAGATCATGTAGTCGATCCCGCTCTTGAGAGCTGACCGTTTAACTTTGCCTTCCATAACTCGACCCGCAAAAATATTACCGGTCGTGGAATCTTCCCATCCGGGAACAATAATCGGCAGATTTTTCTCGCACGCCGCCACCAACCACGAATTCTTTGGGTCGATTTGATAGTACTGCTTAAGGAGACCTCGCTTGATAATTTGGTACATATACTCGTGGGGAAAGTAGCTTTCACCCTTATCGGACGCCTCTTGCCAAACCTGCATGATCGCGCCCTCCAGGCGGCGGATTGCTTCGCCCTCCGGAATACAAGTATCCGTCACCCGGTTTAAATGCCTATCCAGCAAAGCCTGCTCTGCTTCGTCGCTGAGATTGCGGTAGTTGGGTACGCGCTCATAAAACTCATGTGCAATGAGATTATATATATCTTCTTCTAGATTGGCGCCTGTACAGGAAATCGCATGGACTTTACCCTGCCGAATCATCTCTGCCAGACTGAGGCCCAACTCTGCGGTACTCATAGCACCGGCCAGGGTAACCATCATTTTCTGACCAGATGCGATGTGGGCTTTGTAAGCTCGAGCTGCATCTTTCATCGCAGCCGCATTGAAGTGCCGGTAATGATGCTCAATAAAAGAGGAAATCGGACCCATGATGTGGATGTCTTCCTTTGCTTGATAGGATAAAAGTCTAAATGACCAACATGATATATACGCTTGGTCGCTCAGATGCCACATTTTCTTGAAAATTACGGGGCTATTTTGCCCCTAAGCTTTAGCTGCCGCGGCTTGGTTGGGGGCTATCTTCTGCAAAGAATTCCGACATGCGATCATTTAGCCATCTATGAATTCTTGAAAAGTCTCCGAATCTTGTGTGCTTCCCCTCGGCCCCAAGAAACACCATTGCGACCGTCGAATTATCGACTAAACGGTTCAAAACTGAGAAACAATAGCGGGCGATGTCCGTGTACCCGGTCTTACCGGCAATCACGTCGACGCCCTTTCGCCCAATCAATAGATCCGTGTTACCCAAGCTTATTTTTTGGGCTCGACCGTTGCGCCAGCCCGTAATTACATCGCGCTTGGTCTGCATAATATCGTTTAAAATTGGGAATCTTGACGCTTCAAGTACCACTTTTGTGTACTCTCGAGCAGTCGACACATTGTACTGGGACAGGCCGTTAGGCTCGGTAAAACTCGTATCTTTAAGCCCTAGATCTAGGGCTTTGCGGTTCATGTGCATCGCAAATTCCTGGAGTCTCATACCACAACTATCCATCAGGGCGGGCATTGCACGATTGTCGCTACGCATCAGGGCCGCCTTGAGCAGATCCAAGTTCGAGTAGCTCCAATTGGTTGTCAGCTTACTTTTATCTCCGCCTTTGGCCATAAACCTATTTTCGGCGTTCATCTGATGTAGGGCGTCCAGCTTCACGTGCTGACAATGCTCCATGTAAACAATCGCGCTCATCAGTTTTGAGAGGCTAGCAACAGGACGAATCTCGTCTGCTCGTTTTTCAAAAAGAATCTGACCAACCGGGACGGATACAACAATAGCACTAGCCGACGCAATCTTAGGAGGCCGTATATCCCCACCCTTAGCCAAGGCCGCACTTTGCCCCCCCAAAGCTAGACCAACTAGCAAGGTGGGCATGAATACAGCGTCAAAATAAGACCTAACGTTCATCAAAAGTCCCTCGAATGGTCACTACCCGGGCGCTTTCTAGCGTGTTATCGGAACGCGGTCGTCCTGCTTTAACCCGACTAAAACGACCCCACATTTTCAGTTTTTCATCAATGCTTTCTCTAGGTTACTAATACGTTCCTCGAGGTGTTTTAAGCGCCGAACTGCGGCAACCTCACGCCGCCACTGATTTGCGGGGACAGCAGGAAAACCCATATATTCCCCTGACTCCCGAAGAGACTTCGTGACTCCTGCAAGCGCACCAATTTTTATGTTATCTGCAATTGACACATTATTACTCACACTGGTGGATCCTGCAAGCACAACCCGTTCTCCGAGCTTCGCACTTCCACCCACACCAGCCCCCGCACAAAGAATCCCATGGGCACCGATCTTAGCGCCATGTCCAACATGGACACTGCTATCCAGCTTCGTGCCTCGCCCGATCACCGTCTCCCCAAAGGCCGCGCGATCAACTGTGCAGCCGGCACCGATCTCGACATCATCCTCTATCCGAACAATGCCAACCTGTGGAATTTTGGCATTACCCGTCTCACCGCGAGCAAAACCAAAACCGTCAGCTCCAATTGCTGTATTCCCATGAATCAAAACTCGGTCACCGATAATACATCCATCCTCAACAACAACGTTGGCTCGAATAATCGTCTGCTTTCCGACGATTACACCACGGCCTAGATGCACGCACGGAAACACAACACTATTGTCACCAATGACGACCCCCTCAGAGATATGGGCGAACGGGTATATTGTGACCCCTGAACCAATCTTTGCAGATGAACTTACAAAGGCTCTCTCGTCAATTTTACCGGACTCTTTACGTGGCGGAACAAACATCTGAAACGAGGTCGCAAAAGCCCAATATGGATTTTTGTGGACCAACTGAGGTCTTGGGCAGCTTTCCATGACGGCCCCTACGATCACAACCGCAGCCTTGGTCTCGGCCGCAAACTTTGCATAGTCTGGATTTGCTATAAACGTGAGATCACCGGCGGACGCACGATCAATAGGCGCAACGCCCTCAACGATGGCGTCCGCACTGAATCCGTTGGGCAGATGTAGTTGTGCTCCGATTTTACTGGCAAGTTCTTGAAGGGAGATCCTCATTTTTTTGCGAACTCCGTGGCTAGGCGTGGTGCCAATCCAATATAATTAGATGGTGTCCATGCTTTCATGATTGTACGGACGTCGCCGGGAATTTCGGCGCAGCTATCGATTGCAACGTGAATCATATCTCTTGTAATAACGCCTGAGCCCCTGGTTGCAGTCTTTAATTTTTCGTAGGCATCCACAACCCCGTATCGTCTCATCATCGTTTGAACCGGCTCAGCAAGAACCTCCCAAGCATCCGAGAGATCTTTTCTAATGACAGACGGGTTGACGGCTACCCGTTTCAATCCGCTCGCAAGAGATGCATAAGCCAAAACAGAATGTCCGATCCCAGTGCCGGTTGTGCGTAGAACTGTTGAATCTGACAAATCACGTTGCCAACGACTAATCGGAAGCTTTTCAGCAAAGTGGCGCAAGATGCTATTGGCCAAACCCAAGTTGCCTTCCGCGTTCTCAAAGTAAATCGGATTAACTTTATGCGGCATCGTGCTTGATCCCACTTCGCCCTCAAGCGCTTTCTGCGCAAAATATCCAAGGGATATGTAACCCCACATGTCCCGACTAAAACCGATGAGAATTGAATTTATAAGATGAATCGTCTGCATGTACTCAACAAACGAATCATGGCTTTCAATTTGTGTGGTTAACGGATTCCAGGCAAGCTGCAAGCGGCCTTCTATAAAACTTTTGGAAACGGCGACCCAGTCCAAGTTAGGGTAAGCCGCATGGTGCGCATTGTAATTCCCAACGGCACCATTAAACTTACCAAGTATTGGTTGATTTATTAATGATTTAACCTGGCGGCCGAGCCGATAGGTAAACACAGCAATCTCTTTGCCTAAAGTCGTCGGTGTCGCCGTCTGGCCATGGGTCCGAGACAGCATGGCCGTGCTGGCTTCGCACTCTGCTAGTAATGAAAGTTGTGCCTGCAGATCAGACAACACAGGGATTAAGATTTTGCTTCTCAAGTCTTTCAACATTAAACCGTAAGCGGCGTTATTAATGTCTTCGCTCGTACAGGCAAAATGAATATGCGACAGCGTTTTGTTGTCAGCCCCAACATCAGTAAGCCGGCGACGTAACCAGTACTCAACCGCTTTGACATCATGGTTGGTGTCTTTTTCGATATGCTTAACTTCTGAAGCCGCCTGGACAGGAATTGTCCCAACTGCTATCGCCTGCAGAAATGTTTGGACACCTGACAAAAATGAAAGACCGATATCTTTAAAGCTCGCTAAGTGCAGCAACCAAATGGCTTCAACCCGGAGGCGATAACCTATTAACGCCCCTTCACTAACGATCGATGATAAGTCGTCAAGTTGACCAGCGTAACGCCCATCCAGAGGACTTATCGCATTGATTTTTTGACTGTCCAAGCCGACGCCCCCCAGAAAATTACTCACAACCGGATTTGGCTGAAATCTTAAAAAAACGAGCGTGGAGCGAACCACGTGCCAGCCAAATGAATTGATGGGGTCAACATAGTCAAATTTTCTGTCATGAACGAGCGAAAATCGAACTATTGTGATTAATTTTTAAACACTTTGTTAAATTCTAAAATATGGAGCATCTAGAGCTTGAATAAAGGCGATCGCAACTCTAGAAATTGAGTACGGTGACTTTTTGCTAAAGTACCGAAATGGCTTCAACTGTGTCCATTAATCTCCGTGAGGGGTACTAAATCCATGAGTCAAGTGAACGTTGTCGTGGGCGCACAATGGGGCGACGAAGGCAAGGGCAAATGGGTTGACGTCCTTGCCGAGAAAACTGACGTCGTTGTTAGATATCAGGGCGGTAACAATGCAGGCCATACGATATGGATTGGCGGGGTCAAGTATGTACTTCACCAAATCCCAAGTGGGGTTTTTCAAAAAAACTTGATCTCCGCAATGGCTGCAGGTGTCGTCATACACCCTGTCGGGTTGGTCAACGAGATCACAAAAATGACAACCGCTTCTACTGATGCCCGGGTCATTCCAGTGAAGATCACGCCCGAAAACCTTTGGATTTCTGCCCGTGCACACGTCATCACTCCCTGGCATATTCACCTCGATGGAGCGCGCGAATCAAAGTCTTCGACGCCAATCGGCACTACAAAACGCGGGATCGGTCCCACCTACTCCGAAAAAGCAAGTCGAACGGGCTTACGGATGGGACACTATGTAAATGACAAAGCAAGGACGGCATGGATTGAGGACATGGCGGCATCAGATCCTGCATTTAAAAAACATTATGAATCAGAAAAAGCAACTTGGGACGAATTTCACTTGTCGGCACAGAAAATTGCGCCCTTTGTTTGCGACGCGGAGACAAAACTTAGAAAAGCACTGCACGCAGGAAAGCGCCTTTTACTTGAAGGGGCTCAGGGCACGCTTCTTGACCTAGATCATGGGACATATCCTTTCGTAACATCGAGCAGCACGGCAGCTGCAGGAGCATGCAGCAGTATTGGTTTATCACCCAAAGCGATCACTAACGTATACGGCATCGCTAAGGCTTACGTCACACGAGTCGGAAGTGGTCCGTTTCCAACTGAATTACATGATGATGTCGGCGCAGATATCGCAAAAAAAGGTAACGAATTTGGAGCTACTACCGGCAGGCCTAGACGGTGCGGGTGGTTTGATGCCGTTGCATTTCGCTATAGCGCTGCGGTTAATGGATTTGATGGCGTCATTATCAACAAAATGGATATATTGACAGGCTTGCGCGAACTAAAGATATGCGTCAAGTATAAGCACCCTGAGCTTGGTGAAATCGAAGACTTCCCCTGGGACGCGAATGTTTTGGCAAAATGCGAACCCGTCTACGTCACGCTGCCTGGATGGTCGGAGGACATTCCAAAATCAGGATCCATCGATCAAATCCCTGAGAATGCGAAAAACTATATTCTGGCCTTGGAGCGCCATACAAATACTCGCATCATGTGGGTTGGCACGGGACCTGGCCGAGAAGAAATGCTTACGCGCTAACATTTTCTACCTGAAATTTAATTAATTGAGCTGCATCAAAGGGGCTGCCCCAGCTTTGCCGGAGCTGAACTTCGCCCGATAATCCCCGTCAGCAGAAGCAGAGTCAGTACATAAGGCAGGACCTGTACCAACTGATTTGGCAGAGCGCCAAATATAGGTAGCGAAGCACCCTGTAGACGCATCTGAAGAACATCTGACGCGCCAAACAGAAGACATGCAAAAAAAGCTTCGATGGGACGCCATTTGCCGAGTATAAGCGCCGCCAACGCCATAAAACCTCGGCCGGCGGTCATATTACGGGTGTAACTTGACGAAAGACATACTGACAAAGCGGCTCCCGCAAAAGCAGCCAAAACACCGCTGGCACAGACTGCAAACCAGCGAATACGAAATACGTTGACGCCGACCGATTGAAGAGCGGCCGGGTTCTCACCGGCGAACGTTAACCAAAGACCGAGTGCTGTGCGCCGAAATAAAAATAAAGTTACAGCAAACGCGAGAAGGGCCAAAACAATCGGAAACCAGCTCGGTAAACGCACACTGATGTCCAGAGCAGGTGTTGATGCGCTCGAACCAAATACAACCTTTGAGATAATTGGTATGCCACCCCAGGCCAACATATTAACAACTGTGCCTGCTATAATCTGATCAACCTTCAATCCAATGACAAGAAGCCCGTAGAACAATGCACAGAGTAAACCCACTAGACTCGCAAAAATCATGCCGTAGCCACCAGACCCAACCAAGCTAGCAAAAGACGCCGCCGAAAAGGCACCAGCTAGCATGAAACCCTCCAAGGATATCTGGATGACCCCACTACGTTCACTGTATAAGCCAGCTAAAGCGGCCAACAGCAGTGGCGCACTGCATCTCAACACGGAGAGCATCAAGTCTAAAAAAGTAGAAAAGTCGATCATGATTGAAGCCCAATCGATAATTTTAATTTGGACCACTGCACAAAAGGCGGCACAGAAACAACCGAAAGGACTATAAGTGCCTCAATAACTTGAGCCACGTCTCGCCCAACTTTTGTTGACTCAATATCAAGTAACATTGCACCATGATGAAGCACGGCGAATAAGACGGCGGCTAAAACTATGCCAAGCGGCCGGCCACGCCCAAGCAACGCCACCGGGATACCAAGAAAACCAAAACCATCACTAATTTCCAGCCGAAATCGCCATGACTCGCCAAGCACCATAACAGCACCAGCAATTCCGCAAATTGCACTACCAACTGTAAAAACCCAAAACATAGATTTATTTGCATTATAACCAGCCCATGCAGCTGCTGCTGGAGACTGCCGAATGGCTTTAACTTGAAAACCCCACCGCGTTTTGTCCAAAAAAATCCAAAACACAATCGTCACGCATAGCGCAACTAATACGACCATGGTCGCAGGTGCCCCGTCGAATATTGAAAATCTTAAAAGATGGTAGTTTGAATTGATTGTTTTTGTCTCTGGAATTTGGCTGTCATTGGCTTGAAAAAAAGCTACGACGAGCCAGCTAGTAAGTCCTGCAGCAATAAAATTTAACATAATACTACTAATGACCTCATGACCGCCTTTAAAAGATCTGATCGCAGCCGAAATCGAACCCCACAATCCTGAAGCCAGGACGCCAGCAGAGATCGCCATAAAAACTGAAAAACCATTGGACCAGTTAGACGGACCGTAAGCGCCAACTAAACCTGCAGCGAATGCGCCCATAAGGGTTTGCCCCTCTGCGCCTATATTAAAATTTCCAATCTGCAGCGGCACAGCCACAGCAAGACCCGTGCAAATCAAAATAGTCGTAAAATAAACAACCATGCCAACATCGTACGCCGTGCCAAACGCGCCGTCCAAAATAACCTTAATGACATGCATGGGGCTCTCACCGACGCTCCATGCCACAAGCCCCCCACACCCAAGCCCGACAATTAATGCCGTGCAGATCCACAGTACTTCAACAATAAAAATGGAGAACAGGCTACTTTTCACACGTGACTGACTCAAGATGGATTGCCTCCACCCATAGCGCGTCCGATGGTGTTCTCTGAAAAATCAGCACATTTGAATTCAGCAACTATAGACTTCTGAAACATCACGTAAATTCGATCAGATAAAGACATTAGCTCCTCTAGCTGAGATGATATGAGCAGAATTGCAGCGCCTTCATCCCTAAACTTGAGAATCTCGCGATGTATTCGCTCAATTGAACCCACATCAACCCCGCGAGTGGGCTCTCCGCAAATAATAAGCTTTGGCCTTCTTGTAAGTTCTCTAGCCATAACAAATTTCTGCTGATTACCACCTGAAAAACTTTTTATAGCTCTATCGGGATCGCTCGGACGAACATCAAACTCCTCTATCCTTGATGCTAACTTAGACCTAAACTCACCACGACGAAGAAACAAATTCGCGGGAAACGACGATGCCGCGAATTCTTGATCATGCCCAAGAATGTCATTCTCAACGAGATTCTCTTGCAGCAAAACCGCCTCCGAAAGGCGATCAGAGGGTATGATTGCAACTGGGCTGCGCCGAAATTCCGCCCTAGACATACAGCCTGCGTCCTTTTGAAATAGCTTGAGCCATCCACTATCAATGTGGTTTTTTCTTCGATACTCAAGGGGTCCACAAATAAAATTAACCAACTCAAGCTGTCCACTACCTTCAACGCCAGCCAAACCAACGATCTCATGGCTATTCACTCTCAAATTAATATTATCCAGGAGTTTCAGGTTTGTTCTCGAACGCACTGATAGGCTCTCTATTTGTATGACCATCTCACTGGACTCAACAAACACTCGGGGTAAATATTCTGACGCGACGTGTCGCCCCACCATGCAGTCTGCCATGTCTTGAATTGTCATCTCAGAAACGTCGCGCGTCTCAATCGATCGGCCTCGTCTCATAATTGTGACTCGATCAGCTACATGTTTTACTTCTTTTAACTTGTGAGTTATGACGATGATTGTTTTGCCACGCCCAGCTAGTTTTTTTAAAAGGTCCAGAAATTTTTCTGTTTCAAGCGGCGACAAAACAGCCGTTGGCTCATCAAATATCATGACATCGGTGCCGGCCCAAACTAGCTTTATAATTTCCAGCTGCTGCTGGACGCCTACCGTTAGATCACTCACCAGGCAATTCCAAGGAATGTTAAAACCTAGTTCTTCGCACAAAGCTTCAAGACTCAGCCTTGCAGCAGATCGATCTATAACTTCTAAACCTGGGAAAAACCATCTCTCGCGACGACGTGCATTATCTGAATTAATACGAAATTCATTTCCTAATAAGACGTTGTCCAGGGCGGAATGGGACTGCGATAACATGAAATGCTGATGCACCATTCCGACGCGGTGGGTTAGTGCGCCCTTAGGGCTATACCAGGGTTTTGGTGACCCGTTGAATAAAATCTGGCCGCTTGTCGGCTTTTCAAGGCCAAAAAGGAGTTTCATGGCCGTAGTTTTACCAGCGCCATTTTCGCCGACAATCGCATGGATTTCACCCCTAGCGATCTGAAAACACAAATTATCGTTAGCTAACACGTCTCCGTATATCTTCGTCACATTTTCAAACTCGATAATAGAGTGCTCACCTATATTTTGAGAACCAGTCATCTAACTTTACTTCTCTCGTAAATAGTAATCTGGAACCTTAATTGTACCCTTGATAATCCCAGATTTAATCAAGTCTGCCTGCCGCAGCATTGTTTCGTTCAGTAAACCCTTGTTATTTTGATCGACAGCCATCTCTATCCCGCCTGTGCCAAATCCGTGATACACGGTCTCTCCACCAGGTAAGTTTTTTTCAACGGCCGATTTTATTGCGTTAAATACAGCCACGTCTACAGCCTTGACTAAACTAGTCAAAACTCTGCCAGGTTTCACACCGTTCTGATTACTATCAACACCGATCGCTAGGAATTTTTTTTCTTCAGCTGCATCAAATAAGCCAGCACCCGAAGACCCTGCCGCATGAAATATCACGTCCGCGCCACCAGCGTGCTGGAGTAATGCAAGCTCTTTGGCTTTTGGTGGATTGTTAAATGCATCTCCGGTGATTCCGATATAGGAGGACTGAACTTTAATAGTGGGAACGGAATATTTGGCACCTGCCTCGTAACCTAGTGCAAACCGCCGAATCAATGGAATATCCATGCCTCCAATAAAACCGATATCTTTTGTCTTAGAGGCTAGCGCTGCCATTGCACCGACAAGAAATGACCCTTCATGTTCCGCAAACATGACGGACGTTACATTTGGCTGTTTAATCTCGCTATCAATAATCACGAACGAGCGATTAGGAAATGCCGGTGCCACCCGCTTTACCGCACCAGCATGACTAAAACCTACTGCAATAACGAGATTAAAACGCCTGCCGGCCAGTGCCCTCATCATGCTTTCGGACGATGCGGCGTCCTTTACCTCGACGGTTTTCACAGTTACATTCAGCTGACTTTCAGCCCGCTGAGCTCCACGAAACGCAGATGCATTAAAACTTTGATCATCTTTTCCGGCTTTATCAAGCACAAGTCCAATCTTAAAGCCTTCCGAATGGGCCAAGCTCGAAACCGCAATGACAGCAAAAAGCAAAAAGAATATTCTAAAAAACAACGTCAAAAACACCACCACGGTTCTAGTCTGCAGAGGCTCTAATACGAAGCTCCACCGTACCATGTGTGGTCTGCTAAAATCAACGCGCGAGCGTCACGGCCTTATCGCTTTCGATCTGCATGCGAATACCGCCCGCCAAATTTGCCTGCCCCTTTGCCAAAGACGGCTGTATGGCGATCGTCGATAAACCTTTAAAACTGTACAAAAATGGTTCGTTCGGATTGACGGTCACATATTTGACCCGTTCCTGATTTTTATCGAATATCGCCAACTTAATAGGCGCAGCAAATGTGGACCCGTTTCCTACCGGGGTTATTCGGATCGTCTGCGGTGAGTCTGTGCTACTAACCTTAATTCTAGCACCCAAGGGGGCCGTCGTCCTTGCGGTCGGAGGGATTGTAACCTCAGAGCCAATCGGCATCTGCTCGACTGGAAACTGAGCAGCACAAAGCACGTTTGAATCCATGAAGCAGGCAGCAACACCGGCTACTATAAGCAGCCTTCGATATAGACTTTTCACAGGCACCTCGCAGGCGAAAGTTGCTATATTATTGTCCAACACCTGCCAAAGTAAGTTCAAGCTCTTGGCGGCTAGTTGCATAATTTAGGGCATCTGCCCTGGAGACCATCCCACTTGTTACAAGGTTAGCCAGCGAATCATCAAAGGTTTGCATGCCATAAGTGTCACGCCCATCCTTAATTAGCTGTCTAATTCCAGAAAAACCCGCGCCCTCTAGGATCAACTCCTTAATTGCGCCGCTGACAACCATTATTTCAACCGAAGCCACCATCCCCCGGCCATCCGCCCTGGGAACTAATCGCTGACTAATCACGGCTTTGAGGGTTCGAGCGATTGAGAGGCGGATATTGTCCGCAGCTGCCCCCGAGAACATACCAGTCAGGCGTCCGAGAGACTCAACTGCATCGGATGTATGAAGAGTCGATAAAACCAAATGGCCGGTTTCCGCAGCCCTAAGAGCTGTCTCTACCGTCTCACGATCGCGCATCTCGCCGATCATGATCACATCTGGATTTTGTCGCATGGCAGCCCTCAGAGCTGTTTCAAACGATTCTGTATCCAGCCCGATCTCTCTCTGCTCCACAACCGACAACTCGTCTCGAATCAGATATTCGATAGGATCCTCGATCGTCAGAATATGTGCAGCTCGAGTACGATTGATGCGATCGATCATGGCAGCAAGTGTTGTGCTCTTACCACTACCTGTCACCCCAGTTACAAGTATAAGACCTCGCGCCTCTTTTGTTAGATTGCTGATAACGGCTGGTAAATGAAGCTCGTCTAGGCTTCTAATATGCCCGAGGACCACACGAGCCACGACCGTAATGAGGCCGCGTTGCATAAATGCGTTCACCCGAAATCGATTTCCTTCTGACGTCTGGTAAGCAAAATCTCTTTCTTTCCTCAGATCACGTTTACTTTCAGGCAATAGCTTCTGTAACCACGTCAACATCAGCTCGGGCGTTATTACAACGCCGTTCTCCGGCGCTACAAGCTCACCACGGTAGCGAAATCGAGGCAAGCAGCCGGTCTTCAAGACGACATCCGAAGCACCGCCTCGAACAGCTGCAGATAAAATTTGATCAAGCTGCATAGATGAGGCCTCAACGCAGTTTCAACAGAAGTACCATAAGCGTCAACGTCATTGCCATTTGAACTAAACTAAACCGCACGAGCACTTGTGGGGTGCTCCAGTTCATATTTTTTCGAACGTGATCGTGTAATGGAAAACGAATATTCTTAAAAATCGATATTTTAAAAAACCGAAGAAGTGCGACTTTAACGAGTCCGGTACCCCCATTCACGAGAAGTACGCCGGCAACGACTAAAGCCAGAAATGGGTTGCCGCATTTCAAGACCAGAACACCTAGAAGAAAACCAATGGCCCGCGATCCTGCGTCCCCCATAAGGAGCGAGCTAGGATGAGCATTATGCCAAAGATATCCTCCCAATGTACCGGCCACTGAGAGGGCTAAAATTCCATATGTTGCGCCGTCTTTGTAGTGGGGAACCAATAGGTAACTGGACATCTCCACATGCCCTAAAACGAAGTACAGCAGTCCACCCAAACTTAAAAACGCAATACCACTTAATGTCCCGCTCAAACCGTCAACGCCATCACTGCAATTAGTCGCGTTGATAGCAGTCCAAATCCACACGACAGCTAACGGTATGGATATTGCCGGGGATAACAAAAGCTTCACCTTTGTGAAGGGCAGCCATATTTCCGTAGGCTCAAGCCCACCCAATAGTAGAGCAGCCGCTAGTCCAATAATCAAATCGATAGCGCCTTTTAAATACTCCCCCCAAGCGTCAGAGGCTTTATCGTCAAGAAAGCCGAAAACACTAGCCACAAACGTCAAAATCAAGATCCCGAAAACCTCTAGCGATAGTGGCAGGACAAAAAGCTGCACGGCTAGAAAAAGGGGCATAAAAACAATACCGGCACCAGTTGGTTTACCCTGTGATAGCAACGCCTCGACAGCATGCGCTCGGCCCCGGTCACGTGGGCAATACCTTTCCGCTAGCCGCGGTAATAACCTCCATGTCAGCAAACCACAGGCAACGAACCCGAGACCCCCAAGAAAAAAATGGGACGCGAGAAGCCGAAATGGCCCCCAAAAGTTTTCGAGAACCGTACCTAACCAGTAAAGCATGCCTATGATCCCTCGCAGGCGACAGAAGATAACCTGCCGAAATTATACCTTACTTCCGTTCAAAGACGCAAAAACTGCAAATCTGCTGTTTATTTTGGCAAAATGGTAGGACGTAGCACTAGAAGCTGTAGTTTGCCGATATGCTCATGGAATACGTACTGATCTGACTCCAGTTTTCTTTTAGCATCTTTAATTTAAAATCTGGATTCCCAACCTTTAAAGCACGGTCTGAGTAATCGTAAGAGGCGCTTGCGCTGACAAAACTTACTGGCGAGTACTTCACCTTTACGGCGTATTTCATTGCGGACCCTGACGCTATAACTTCATCGGGGCCTTCCGCTGTTGTACTACTTTTCGCCACTGGTACACTATCAATCTGAATGGCGCTGGCTGCCAGCGATGCGGACAGTCCAATATCGAGAGTATATGTAAGCTCGCCCCTTAAGGACGCCTCCGAGAGGCTCGTTGAAGCTGCGGTTAGTGGTAGCCGCTCCTTGTCAAACTTGGCAAGTCCAAGTTCCAAATCAAAATCACCCAAATCCCGAGTAAATGATAGATCCAAATCCGTCTGTGACTTAATACCACCGCTGACCGGGTCATTTGTGGTTAAAGATCCCGTGAACGACGTAGTCCCAATATCGCCTGCGTGTGAAAGAGAGATTTTACTAGTGGACGAACCAGATTTGGAGCTTGAACCTTTTGTTTTACTGGAAGAAACGCTATGGTCTAGCGCGAAGTCCATAGAATCAAAGTCACCAGAAATTTTACCACCTATGGTCTCATCCGTACTTTCACTCTTAGACGTACTTTTGCTTGTGGTGTTTGCCAAATCGTAGCTGGCGCTTACGTCAACCGCATCACTCACTGGAACCAAGCCAGCAAGCGAGATAGCCATTTTGGTCTTTTCTTTTCTTGAATCAGAACGCGTAACTTGATTTTGAACGTTCGATGGATCGTCCTCAGGGGCAACCAGTTTAGACGTTGACGAGCGACTATCTGATGACGAGTGGGATGGATTAAATCCTAATTCAATTTCCGGCTGACCACCAAATGACCTAGGTTCACCAAGATATTTCAAGCCAAGATCAAAACTCACTTTGAAATTCACGCTATCACTTTGATCGCGATTGTAGCCGTTGTAATCTTTAGCTTCTGAGCTAATAGCGTATTCACCGTTGGGTATAAAAACAAATAAAGTCCCAGATTTCGGAGGCTCTTCCTTGGGAGCAGGCTTTTTTCCTGGTACACCGCCCGGGAGCAAAGGTGTTGATTGAATAGCCTCAATTGGAGGCGGAATAACTGGCGCAGTACGAATGACGTAGTAACTTGGACCGCCAGTGACTGGGCCTTGACGTTTTTGCTGCCTCAAGTTTCTGATTGTCGACAATAGCTGTCTTCGCGTTGCCTTCAACGATGCAGGGATTTTCTTTGCTGATCGCAAAGCTGTGCTAGCTTTTTCATAAAATTGTAACTGCATGTATGCAACACCAACATAATATAGCGCAACATCTCTGTATGGGTGATCAGGTGGAATAAGTCGATAAACCCTCACCGCATCTGCGTAGCGTTTGACGTCAATCATTGTAAATAAATAATCGACAGCAGCATCCCTAGGAAGTTCATTGACAGGCACTGATCGAAAAAGCTTTGCCGCTCGAGCGGACTTACCAAGCCTATAGTAGCTCTGGGCGACCAGGACTGTCGGTAGTCTGCTTGCCGATGTCCGTCTCTGCGCAGCGGCAGCATATTGAATCGCCTCAGCAAATTTACCCGCCGCAAAATATTCTTTGGCCTTTTGATAAAGACCGGAAGCTGTGAGCTTTTTACCTAACTGCGTCTTAGCTGTATTCTTACTAGAACCACGTAGCGGGGTCTTACTTACTTGTGATGGCTTATCATTGCGCCCGGCACTTTTTACTTGCCTATCTTTATTGTTAGCGAAGACTATTTCTGGGCAGCAAAAACAAAGACTTATTAAAAATGCAACTTGGCGTGCTAATCCGGGCTCAAAAGCCGTCCGACAAATTTTTCTGCACGTCTGCACCATCCTGGATCGCCTTCAAAGTCATCCTGACTTCGCAAAACCATTATTCACAATTATTTTAATTTCAAATCAGGATACTCTTGCTCAATCTTCGACAAGACTTGCGGCGGGCTATCACCTGCCGAAAGATAGCTCACCATTTTCATTTCAGGACCTAGATCAAATCGCCCCATAACATCCTCTGTCTGAAATTTTGCGGCTAATGATTGCAATCTTTGGCTCAATTGCTGTTTATCAACCTGAGTATCCGCCGACTGAAACGCTATCCTTAAAACCGCAAAACCGATGCGTTCATCAACGAGAGGCTTTAACTGCGGATCTAATCCATTGATACATAAATTTAGGTCCTCAATGCGGACTTGCGCCTCAAGACATGAGAGCTTGGACAAAAACCCCGTACCAGTCACCTGGGTTGCCCTACCATTATTAATGGCTTCAAGCTGGGATTTCAGTCTACTAAGGACCATGTCAGAAACACCTTCCGGCATATCTACCGAAACCTCTGCATCCGACTTCGCGCCTGACGCCAATGATCGCATCGCCGTAAAAGCGGTCATGATGCAGCCCTCAAGATAGCTCCTCGGACGAATCCAGCCTTTTTGTGGCCGCTTGCGCATCCATTCTGGATCCATGGCTAACAGTTTTGTCCAAGGATTTTTTTGCAGGGACTTTCCTTGCACGAACGTGATGTTTTGATCCGACGTTTCTTTCCACTTGCGCTTCCAAAACTCCACCGAACATTCTTGTGGCGCGGCCATGGGTGCATCCCCGCGCAGGAGTTTTTGGGACACACCATCAATTGCGCCTGTTGTAAAATATGCGTACATACGCAGATAAGGTAACCATATGGGTTGTTGCTTTTGTGATTTGACGAGCTTGCCTGCTTGGGGGATAACTTTTAAACCCATGATGTTTAAAAATTCAGATGGATCTTGTTTTTGAGCCGCCAGAGCAACATCATCAACACTTGGATACTCGTCACGCTGCATCAGAATGAAAATGCTAACACCGATTGAAACTACAAAGGTAAAAAACGCCACGATTTTTCTCGTCTTGGATTGGCGATTTCGTTGTTCCATGTAGGTGTGAAAATCGTTACGAGATCGCCGCTGCTCATATAGATTCTTTTTTTGATCTTTCCTCGAGTCTTTTCTCGAGATCACTTTGGCGTGGCCAGTGTTTTCACGCCAGGATAACGGAAGTTCTTCGCCAAATATTTTTGCAAGTTCTGGGTAGTGTTTTAGTAACTCGTCTTTTCTGTCTAGTACAACCCACGGTCCACAATGACCAGAAACTTCGTCTTGCATTCCAAATTCCAGGCGATCAAACCTTTGCTTAAATTCTGACGCAGCCATTGGCCCTAGAAACTCTCGACACTCACGTCTAACAAGATAATAACGACTACGAGACACGGTCATTTCCTCACTTCGCAAAGTAAAACAGTGATATTGTCCCGCCCACCTGCGGCGTTCGCCGCAGCAATCAATTGCCCAGGCAAGTCATCGATTTTGGGTTGGCTCTTCTTGACAATACTCGCTATCTCCTGATCTGAAATCATCCCACTGAGACCATCTGAGCAGGTCACAAAAATCTGACCAGGCTGAATGTCAAACTCATAGATGTCAACTTCGCAGTTCGGACCGAGCCCTAAACCTTTTACCAGCGCTTCATCACGTGCACCTGGAATTATTTGGTGCGGCCTCAACCAGCCCCTCTCAGCAAAAGTACCTACATTGTGGTCAATCGTTAATTGAAATATATTTCCGTCCTGATAAAGATAGGTCCGGCTATCGCCGATGTGAGCGAGATGAAGCCGGTCCCCAACAAACGCTAAGCAATTTAGGGTTGTGCCCATTCCAGCAATCTCAGGCTCTGATTGGCCCCGTGCTAAAATATCGTCATTTAGTTGATCGATGGCGCTTATTAAGAAACTGTTTACCTCGCCATGTCGAATGGACTCTGCCGATTGAAACGCTTTTTTCATGGACGCCACAGCTATTGATGATGCCACTTCACCACCCTTTCGGCCTCCGATGCCATCTGCTACTACTCCGAGCCCGTGTGCTTCATCAAAATAAATACTGTCCTGATTTGCTTTGCGCTTACGACCGATGTCGGTTGCACCAGCCATGCGAATACGCATAAGCCCCCCCATGAATGTCACGTCAAAACTTGCCGCATGTATCGGACATTTCAGGGAAAGCTTAATATTCACAGCCCCCGCTTCAGGGTGACTATCTGAAGCGTGGCCAAAGATGCCTCGCCTGATGTATAAGGAGAGTCTTATTTGATTTTTTGTAAACTCGCAAAGCAGGGCGTTAATGCTAAACATTCCAGCCAAATGGTCGCGATTTGGGACCTCGATTTTCAGCTTAATGACACAGGCAGCCAACAAACATGGAGCGGTGAATCTCGCCCAAGGCTTCCCTAATTTTGATGGCCCACATGAGATCAAACAAGCCGCCATTGATGCGATCCAAGGAAACTTTAACCAATATGCGCCCTCTATAGGAATTCCTCGGCTACGGGAGTTGATCGCCTCAAGGATTAAAAAAACGGCCGGACTCAACTACGATCCTGACCATGAAGTTACGATTTTTTCAGGAGCAACTGAGGCGTTGTTTTGTGCTTTTCAGGCGTTTTTCGGACCTGGTGACGAGATACTGGCGTTTGCGCCTTTTTTTGATTGTTATCCTGCTGGGGCATTCTCCGCTGGCGCAAAGCTCGTTGAGGTACCACTTCGGGCGCCAGATTGGACTTTCTCGCTCCAAAATTTGGAATCAAAATTAACCAAAAACACCAAAGCTATTCTTATCAACACGCCGCACAACCCAACGGGACGCGTATTTTCACGTGAAGAAATGCGGATATTGGCTGATTTTGTTGAAAAAAATGACTTACTGGTAATTACGGATGAGGTTTACGAAGAGCTTGTATACGATGGCTTAGGATTTACACGATTCGCTTCGTTACCCGGTATGCGCGAGAGAACGGTGGTTATCTCAAGCACCGCCAAAACGTTCAGTCTCACAGGCTGGAAGATTGGCTTTGCCTATGCGCCGAAGGACCTAACATCCGAATTGCGCGCAGTTCATCAATTTACAGTTTTTTGCAGCTCAACCCCTCTCCAAGCCGGGATGTGCCGTGCCTTAGAAATGCCCGATAGTTATTATGACCACATTCGATCGGACTATACTGAGCGCCGAGACCTTCTTTGCCATGGCTTACAACAGCTTGGTTTTAAATTCAGAAAACCGGAAGGTACCTACTTCGTCGTAGCCGACTACAGTCACATGTCTAACCTTCCAGATCAGGAATTTGCGCTATGGTTGACCGAAGTTAAAAAAGTTGCAGTGATCCCAATTAGCGTTTTTTACGAGAATCCAACGCTGGCCCGTTCGAAGCAAAAATTTGTTCGATTCGCATTTTGTAAAGATTTGGGGACTATCAAGTCAGGACTAGCTCATCTCTCGAACTGACCTGCGCGACTAATATCTAAAAGTTCAACCCAACCCGGGTTACCAGCAAAATAATCACTTCGCTCCTTGGCATGACCAAATGACGCCCAAAGTGCCATAGCTGCCGTCATAAATGCGTGAAAGGACTCAACACTTATAGCAATCTGATTCATGCTATCGTCGTCAAGTTTTACGCCGAATGGCTTTGCATCAGCCCGCGATGGTGCTTGTGTCAAGCACTTCAAGATCTCCATTCTAGTACGATAGCCTTGTTCAAAGGCCCGATAACCCCGAACCCAGTCCTTCTGACCATGTAACCGCTCCAGCTGCCGCAAGAGAAAGGGAACATTAGTCTCCCGTAACTCCAATTCGGGCATTGCAGCCCTTAACCTACGCTGTAGCGTTCTAGCTCGAACCACCAAGGGAGCCAGATTTGCGCTATAGCTTGGCTCCATGTTTCCAAACTCGCTACCGCGCCCATACATGGCGTCCCATAGCCTTAAATTTTGCGGATTGAGTGGACGTAGCTTATGTCCCCCTTTACGCCCCCGCTTTTGGTCGATCGCTAGCATCATGCCAACGGCTACATCATCACACCGAACCACGCCAGGGCAACTAGGACGCTCACATTTTACGCAAGGCGGCTCCGACGTCGGGCAATCGACAAATACATGCCGGAGCATTGGCGACAGACTCAAAATATCAATTATGCGCTCATCAGAAAATAAGCTGCCAACTGACCCAATCTTCTCATATAATGAGACAAACTTAGCCTCGGAATTGTTTGACGATAGAATCACCACAGCTGATTTCTTCGCATTGGGTCCAGACAGGTGTATGCCTGCTACGACAACTCCTTCAGAGTGGGTAGAATCGCTCGTACGCCGAGCCTTTAGGTCGAGGGGATTTAACATTTTAGCCCGTCCATATAGGATGATTCTTTCTTGTCTGATGCTAACCTGCTGCCTCGCAGGTTACAACGACGCAAAAAGCGCGCCAGATCCCAGTCAAACTCGATCGCTCGTGCCGACGAACACGATTCAGGCAGCAAGAGCCGAATTCGCCAAGGGGCAGTGGGACACGGCTATAACCCTTTATCGGCGCCACCTACGCGCTGTACCCAACGACTATCAGGCTTGGAATCAACTAGCGGCCGCATATTATCATTCAGGCCAAGTCAGAAGCGCCCTCAATACGCTGCAACGCATTCAGAGAAACTCTCCCGATCGCTCCTTCAATTATTTCTACCAAGGCATGTGTCTCGCTGTTTTAAACGGAGATAAGAGCGCTCTCAAGCATTGGGAGTTTGCAGCATACTGGCAAGACGAGTTCGGCGCCCGCGCCGCTTTCGAGCTCGGAGCTGCCCACTACCGAGCGGGAGATGATGGTAAAGCAAAACAATGGCTCACCACCTATATTCAAAAATACCCCCGTGGGCCTGATGTCGCTTCGGCAAAGGAGCTACTAAAATCAATAAACGAAGGCGGTAGCCGTATTGACCCCGTCAAGGCCTTCGAACGCCCTGATCCTGAGCTGACGGTCTTCAAATACCACCCCTGGTCTCTGTTCAATTCCCCGCATTTTTGGCAGGTCCAAGTACAATCTCGTGGTTTTGAACAGCAGATCTATGAGCCAACGACTAGCGAGGGTTTAAAGGAAAATACAATCACCGACTATTCACTCGGAGTTAAAGCATCGATTGGTGTTGGGCCGATTCGGCAAAAGGGCGCAACATCCTTCGCAGGTTATACGTATATTCAAGACTGGATCATCCAAATGGAAGCGCTTGAAGGTTTCTTCTCTAGCCTTAATCTAGAATTTCTCCCCATTCGGGGAGACATGATGGAGAGGACTCACCGATTCTTTGGCGATGTCAGAAAGCAATTTTCACCAAATTTATTCGCTGGCGCGTACGCTCGAATTGAGTTCTCACGGGTCGGCAGTAGCTTTTTCCCCTCGCCTGATGATTCAAGCCTAAAAGTGGTAACACCAACTACCGACTCTCAGCTTTTGATTCCCTGGGTCGGCTGGACGTGGTCGGAGACTTCTCGTTCGCAGTTTTCTCTGTATCTTAGAAAAGATATCCACCTGCAAAGTTCAGAGCATAGCAATAAAACATTCGACATAAACTTTAACTCTGAACAGCCGGCCATTAGTTTATCACTATCTCACGCGCTGGACTTCCCATCGCGCGACCTTCAACTAAATTTTGACCTCTTCCAATATGAATTTATTTTTAATGATTACTTCTTGGACTACTCGCGCTTGGGCGGCATTGCCGAGGCCCAGTATGAGGTTTTTAAAGACTTTGGAGCAAAACTTCTCGTCGGTTTGTATCAGGATGGCTACAAACTCCCACACATAAGAACCGGAAAATGTGGCGCGCCGGCGGCCGCAACAAATGGAGAACAACAAGGCGATGCCACGCGTTCTTCCTGCAGGCGCTCTGACTCTGGTCAGATGCTTCAAGTTGCGTTATACTGGGACAAATCGCCGAATTTACGTTTTTCATTTAATGGACTAATGGTTGAAAACAAAAGCAATCAGAAAGTTTTTTCCAAAAGCAAGCTTGTGTACGTTGGTGGCGTCAGCTGGGCTTTTCCAGGGACAGTACGAGTGTCCAAAATGACAGAGCGCTTTTCGGACGCGGCCTTTACGAAGGACACTTTTGAATGACATCTAGCAGCTTACAAAGCGTTTTAATTGAGTGCAAAAGCTCCAGAATACCGGTCTTCATCGCCAGCAGCGGTCTCGATATTGCTTTTCAAACAGTCATCAAGGAGCTGCAAGATAACACAATCATTTTAGAGAACAAGGTAAGACCGGAATACATCGCCCGCTTTGCAAGTGGCGGAAAGTTTTTTCTTCAATGCAAAATGCTCCGCCTACAGTCGTCGATTGTACAGCCTAGAGGTACTTTCATGGCTTTCGAGATTGAAGACAATTCAGCTGTCGAAGAAACTCGGCAGTCGGAGCGGTTTATGTTCAGCCCTGAGGAAAAAGTCATTGCTGAAGTCATCAATCCATTTGACAGTGAAACAACCCTTCGGCGCAGCGTTATGGACATGTCGGCCACTGGCCTATCTCTCAGAATTAACCATCCAACAAAGCCTTTCAGCCCCGGCGTTTTACTCCCTAATATACGTGTTACGATCGATGGTAAACTATGGACAACAGCCTCTGCCGAGGTCGTTTATAACAGGAAATTCCTTGACCTTGAGGGCTCTTTGCGAGTTCAAGTCGGTCTTAAATTTCTGAGTCCACAGAGCGCTAATATCAAGTAATTAACAAGAAAAGGATCATCCTTGGCGAGCCCCTACAGCAAGCTAGAAAAATGGCAGCGAATGTACGTTAATCGCTCTCTGAATATGGATCGGATCAAGGCCATCGGCTTTGACATGGATCATACATTGCTCATGTATAACCGTGAGGCTTTCGAGTCTCTTGCATTCAGAGAAACACTTAATAAGTTTATCGAGGCGGGCTACCCCGAAGAGCTTACTGAGCTTCAGTTTAAACCCAACTTCTTGATCCGTGGACTTCTCGTAGACATGGATCGCGGAAACTTATTGAAGGTTGACGGGCATAAGTATGTGAAAACAGCGTTTCATGGGACGCGTTTGCTAGACAAAGGCACTCGGCATCAAACTTACAACAGTGAATCATTCAAGGCCCAGGAGTTCCTGAGTGTCGATACGTTCTTTGCCCTGAGTGAGGTGCAGCTGTTTGTTGAAATTGTCGACTTCATGGATGCTAATCCAAGTAAAATAAAGAAAACATACCGTGAGGTTTACAGTGACCTTCGGAAATTTATTGATCTTAGTCATGCGGACGGCTCAATAAAAAACTTAGTTATGGCAAACCCCGCACAATTTGCGCGCAAAGATAAGCATTTATCGACCGCTCTTATGCGGCTTCTGGACGGTGGAAAATCACTATTCTTATTGACGAATTCAGGCTGGGATTATACGAACCGCATGATGAGCTATATTCTTAGCGGAGAGCATGAAGAGTTTCCCGACTGGCAGGACTACTTCGATTACACCATTGTTTCATCTGGCAAACCTGGATTTTTTACAGGATCTCAGCCGTTCCTCGAAGTTATGACAGACTCTGGATTACTGAAACCCCATACTGGAACCCTAATCAAAAATCGGGTTTATCAAGGGGGCAACGCGGGTCTTTTTCAAAAAATCACAAAATTTAAAGGCGACGAAATTTTATATGTAGGCGACCATATTTTTGGCGATATCATGCAGTCAAAAGGAAAGCTCAACTGGCGTACACTTCTAGTCGTAGAAGAGCTCGAGCATGAGCTTGAAAACCTTGAGAAAATAAAGCCGATTTTTCAAGAAATCCAACACAAGACACACGAGCGCGAGTCCCTGGATGAAGAAATACAGAAAACCAGGTCAAAACTCATGTCTGTTCAGCGACATCTCAAGGTCTCCCTACGTGATGGCGATTCAAAGAAAGCCCATCATCTTGAAAAAGAATTGGATAAATTTGCCTTAAAAATAGATGAGAAATCACCCATTCTCGCCAAGCTCGATAACGAAATCAAACAGTTGCTTGCAAAAAAAGAGACGTTCCTGCACCCCATCTGGGGAGAGCTCATGAAGGTGGGGCTTGAGAGAAGCCGATTTGCATACCAGGTAGAGGGGTTCGCTTGCGTCTACACGAGCCGAGTTAGCAATTTGCGCTTCTACAGCCCCCAAAAGAGATTTTCCAGCTTTCATGACATTTTGCCACACGACCCTTGATGATTCTTGAACTTCTTGCGTATTCGCCTATCGAATTGTTGGGTTGAATTTTTCGTCCCAGACGGCTCTATTTTGCCCAGTTTATCTTAACTCGCCGAAGGGCCAAGTCAGCTTAATTTTTGACAAAACTACGCCGATAAACCTTCGGTGAAAATATTTTTTTATCAGAACTGACGAGGGAAGAATTTCGATGAGTGGACAACTCATAGGTCATCGCTATCGCGTACTGCGAAAAATCGGCGAAGGCGGAATGGCCGTGGTACATCTTGCGATTGATGAAAAGCTCGGACGAGACGTCGCGATAAAAATTTTGCGCGAGCGTTATGAGAATCATGATGAGATTCGAATCAGATTTCAGCACGAGGCACGCGCCATCTCATCCTTTGATCATCCTAACATCCTAAAAGTTTACGATTTTTCCGGCGAGGAATCTCGTCAACTTTGGATCGTAACGGAGCTCATACACGGAAGAAACTTAGCCCAGATTCTGGAAACTACGCCGAGTGGCTGGCTACACCCCGTTATTGCGGCTTCGATCGTCAGAGAAATCTGTAGGGCGTTATCCAGCGCCCACGAGCACGGTGTTATTCACCGCGACGTCAAACCAGAAAACGTCATGATCACACATCATGGCAGCGTAAAACTCATGGATTTTGGAATCGCTAAAATTCAACGCATTACAAGCATGACCCAGACAGGGATGTTCATGGGATCTCCGAGCTACATGTCACCCGAGCAAGTCCGGGGACGAGACGTTGACCCACGGAGCGATATTTACAGCTTAGGCGTTCTGTTCTACGAGCTAATAACGGGTAAACTGCCTTTCACGGGGTCCTCAACCGCTGATATTGCAATGCGGATATTAAACGGCGATTTCGCGCACCCTAGATTTATCATGGCAGGTATTCCCGACAGCATCGACCAATGCATTGTTCAATGCATGTCGCTACACTCTGAAAACCGACCACAGTCAATCGAAGCTGTCGGCGAGACCATCGACCATTTACTTGAGTCATTTGGAATGGATAGCAGCCTCAAAGAACTGGAACGCTGCTTCAAAGACCCAAAAGCCTACGGCGACCGACTTGCAAGAATTCTTCGAGTTTCTGAGGCAAAACAAGAAGCAACCGTCCTCATACAAAATCCACAGGCGAACCCAGTCGCGAAGTGGAATGCTGAAGCAATAAAGTCACCCATACCACGGCCCGACATATCAGGCGAACATTTGCCGTCTGGATCTCAACGCAGGGACCACTTGCTACCTCCTCGCGCTGTTCCTCATTTTACCAAAAGGCAACTAACCGCAGAGGCTATTTCAGCTCACCTTCCCGAGCGGCGCCACCAACAACGCGCCACAGAACCAACACGGTTGGCGTCGGGAAGTAAGTTTGGACAATATAACAACAAAGCAGTGATCGCTCCAGTTGCGGCACCACGACAAGAACCCATACGTCACGTTCAAAAAATCAACCCACATCCAAACCCCCAAATGCTGCGTAACCAGGTTCCGCAAATTCGACGAGACATTCGGCCAGCATCCAGGATCGTCCCGGCAACACCTAAGCGAGCGCCGCGAAACTTTGGATACCACGCTCAAGATACCTACTATCCAAGCCGTGGATCTGGCGCGTTCTCAAAACTTGTCATCGCCATACTTCTTCTTTCGTCTGCAGCAATTATATGGATGGGCAACAACCGAAATACCACAATAAAATCTCGTCAAACTATTTCCGCGACCACGAAGCAAAAGAAAATTAAAATCGAGCGCAAGGAACCAGAAACGTTACCCGTAGTTGAAAAATCACCAACCACAGTTCAGGCCCAGACCACGCCAACTGAACTTGCTGAGAAAGAAAATGTGATCACAAAATCCAATATCAATAATGATCTATTACCAAAATTCGCCCAAAAACAACGCGCGATCAAAGAGAGCCAGACAAACCAAAACAAGAAGCGTCTAGCGGCAACTAATACAAATGTTGAAACCAACAAGGACAGCAAGACAAGATCATCGACGCAGGACTCTCCAACAAAAATATTATTAGAATCGAAACAAAAATCAAACAAACAGGAACAAACTGGGCGCCCTATTGCGACAATAACAACCAACGGAAAACCAAGTCAGACAATCCCGGGGGCCAAGATCAGCACATCGATACAAGAGATTGATAATTCTCTCGAGGACTCCGTCGTGTCTGCTTCACCAAAATCAGTTAACAAGAGCACTGACACAGCGATGACTTCAGCGCAAGATCTGAAAAAGCAAGTCCAGAAAGTTCAAATAAGCGTGTCAAGCACTCCAGCAGCTGAGTTGTTTATAAATGGAAGACGTCAAGGGACCACAAACGATGGCGGCTCCTCGAGTCATTGGATCGATTTAGAAAACGGCAACCATAAAATTGAATTACGACGAGCTGGCTTTACGGCACGCAAAGAAACAATTTTCGTATCTACAGATCTAAAACAGCGCTTCGGACCATACTCATTAACCCGAGCAGAGACCGTAGGCGCTCAGCGCGGCGGGTATAAACTGACAATCTCAACAAACCTTCCTCCGGTAGACGTATCTATTATTAATATAGAGAGCAACGCAAAACAGACCATCAATCTTACGCAACCCTCAAAAACGATTAGTCTTGATCAGGGCATTTACGAGGTGACCATGAGTCGAAAAGGAGACGTCAGGAAACGGAGACTCGATTTTTCAGGCAGTACACAACAACTAACTTTCAGTGTGGAATTTAGGGAAACCGGGCAACAGGAATAGAAGGAATAGAAGGAATAGAAGGAATAGAGATTAAATGTTTGTAAGAAAAGGGAAAATGTTCATAACGCCATTGTCACGCCAAGTCGTGTCAATTGTTTGCGTTTTATTGATCATTTTCAGTATTCCACAAACATCAATGGCTCAAGTATGGAAGTCCGGACGCTCCTCTCTGATGAAAAACGACTTTAAGTCAGCTCGAGCTCAACTCTCGAAGGCTCTCAAAACTGCAAAACCTGGTGCAGAAAGGGCGGAAACTTATAAATATTTAGGTGTTGCCCAGTATATGTCGGGCGACAGAAATGGTGCCGTCGCATCATTCAAAATGGCAAAGGCAAATAACCCTCGCATAAATCTTACAGCTGCCGAGGTTATTGACGAATCCGTAATTCCTGTATTTAACAGTGCTCGAGCAACATCAGCAGGTGGCGCTCCTCAAAACAGACCGAATAAAATTGCCTCTGGACGGTCCGCAAAAGCCCCCGCCGTTACACGCCAAAAATCAAAACGAACTCTGTTAAAAGTGATTTCAAACACCCCAAGCGCAAGTATCAGTATTGACGGTATCACTTACGGAACAGCCGGCCAGGAAATTGAAGTTCAACCCGGCACGGTCATACTTGAGGTGTCATCAGCTGGTTTTAAGCCGAAAGCCATCAAAGTCCAGCTTCGCCCCTTAACATCTAGTGTGGTTACAGTAAATTTAGATAAAATCGTGAGACCAAAACCAAAGCCTCCAGCTGTCGCAAAAAACATACCATTACCAAGTGCTGGCATACCCATGCCCGGAGCGCAGCAAGCCAAAACGAAAAAACCGGGTGGCAAAGGCGATCTGTTTGGCGAGGACCCTATGGCTTATCAGCCTTATGCGCCTATACCTCAGGCCCAAGCTCCAGGGTCATACGTCACTCCTCCGCCCGCCCCAACTCAACCTGTTCAGCCGATGCAGGGCTATGGTCAGGCGCCGGGAATGTATCAACCTATGCCTCAGTATTCACCACCGCCAATGGCCGCCTCGCCGTATCCCGTGTATCCGCAGTACGCACCACCTATGCAGCCATACGGCATGCCTTATTATCCGCCGGCTCCATACGGCGGTTATATGGCGCCGCCAAATCCTTACGCCTATGCACCACCACCACCTATGCCACCATACGGCGGAGCCCCAGCTGCGGCTGATCCTTACGGCGGATATTTAGGCCCACCGATTGAATCATCCGCTGACTCAGGATCGCCGCCGCTAGCCGACGGACCGGTCTCATCCGACGACGGTATGCCTCCGGCCCCTATCGTTGCTGGCAATCCAAAATCCGCCGCAAAAGCGACTGCTCCGGTGGATAAATGCGGAGCCATTCGACTTTTACCGTTCGGAGCTGGCCAATTCTGCAACGGAAGTACGCTAAAAGGAGTCGTGTTCCTTGGCGGCGAGGTCGCTGCTCTCTATTTCTACCGTTCTAATGCCGCCGCTGCCGAAGCCTACCAGAAAAAACTTAACGCCATTCTGGCGCAGCGCGCAATCGACAAAGAGCCCCTGACAGACGAAGCAGAAATTCTAGATTTTGATAATGAGACACAGAAAAAGAAGGATCAAGGCACTGCGGCCATTGAAAAAGCTAAACAGAATTCTCAATATTCACTTGTTTCATTTGTGGGCCTTTGGGGCTTGGGCGTGCTGGATGCATATATAAACAAGCCACAACCAAAAACAAAAAAACGCGGGACTAGACCACGCATAAATTACTCAATGGATCTTGACTTAGATGTTGCACCCCTCGGAACCTGGGCTGTCACCATGCCACAAACACTTGGCAGCGAGCAGAATATAATCGAAGCAGACTACTTGTTCGGTTATACACCTATTCGCGACCGGCAAAGTGACGAGTTACGTCATAGCCTAACTTTGGGCATCAAGCTTCAACTATAAAACGCAAACGGAAAGACCGATGAGCGGAAAACCTAAAACAGGCGACGATGCGCAAGCAATTATCAAACAGTGGTGTATCGCGTTGACTGGCGCCGTCGCAACAGGCAAATCAACCGTGGGCACCATATTAAAATCGATGGGAATGACCGTTATCGATGCTGATCAACTCGCTCGCGACATTGTACAGCCAGGCCAGCCTACATTAGAAAAAATTCGGGAAGCCTTTGGCGCCGGCGTCATCAGTAAAGAAGGCATACTAGACAGAGATAAGCTACGGGATATCGTAATGACTGACCCGTCCACACGAGAGAAACTTGAAGCTATTATGCATCCAGCTATTCAAGCTCGATTCGAAACCTGCGTGACGACCAATAAACTTGGCCGGGGGCAGATATTTTTCTACGAGGCCGCCCTGATATTCGAACTCGGCAGGGAGCACTTATTTCGTGAAACGTGGGCGACCACTTGCGATGAGCCTTGCCAACTAGAACGGCTACAAGAACGATCAAAGCTCCCTCGAGACAAATGTCTCGACATTATTCGAGCCCAATGGTCGGCCGAACGAAAGGCAAAACTCGCAAACCGCTCCATCGATACACAATGTAGTACTGATGACCTGACTAAAAAAATTAAAGAACTGATTAAGGCGACGAAAGCCTAACCAGCAGAAAAAACGCTAGTTTTTAGCAAAAAATTCTTGCCTTCAGTCTACCCTGACCATATAACAAAAGTCCATTAGAGCTCAGTTTTTTGACGCTTTAATGCCGTCCTTGCCCACAGTTTGAGCACCGGCCTCGATCACGCACTTGACTCGATCTTTCACTAGGGAGAATGCCATGACGACGAACAGAGCTTCTGCACGTTTTGACGCAGTTAGAGTTGCCGGCTCAAGACCGCCACGAGTCTTCAAGAAAACTTATACGCAGCAACACGAAACTGGACTGAAAGCGAGCGAGTATTTCGGCTGTAACACATTCAGCTTTGAGATGATGGAAAAAAAACTGCCAGCCTCGGACGTATCCACCCTACGAGAATTTGCGACTAGCAATAAGCCGCTAACCCTTGAACTCGCAAACAAGGTGGCGGATGCCGCTCGGGAGTGGGCTCTTAGCCGCGGCGCTACTCATTACTGTCACTGGTTCCAGCCGCAGACAGGCGCCACTGCTGAAAAGCATGATGCCTTCTTTAGTTTTGATAAAAGAGGAAATGCCGTCGAGAGATTCACGGGAAAAGAGCTTATTCAATCTGAGCCTGACGCAAGTTCATTTCCATCCGGTGGCATGCGTGCAACCTTCGAAGCTCGGGGATACACTGCTTGGGACGCAAGCTCGCCTATGTTTTTAATGGAAAGCGAGAATGGACTGACCCTCTGTATTCCAAGCCTTTTCATCTCGTATAATGGCGAAGCGCTGGATGAAAAAACCCCACTGCTTAGATCTCTTTCCGCCCTGAACAAGTCTGCAACCGAATCACTTCGCCTCCTCGGGCATGATGTGAAGTATGTCATTGCATCGGCTGGGCCTGAGCAAGAATATTTCGTCTGTGACGAAGCGCTATTCAATTTGAGACCAGATTTACTCTTGGCTGGTCGTACCCTTTTGGGACGAAACCCGCCACGGGGCCAGCAATTAGAAGATCATTATTTTGGCTCAATTAAACCGCGCATATTGGCATTCATGATGGAGGCCGAACACGAACTCTACAAAATGGGAGTTCCGTGTAAAACTAGACACAATGAAGTCGCACCAAGCCAATGTGAAATTGCGCCCATTTATGAAAATGCCAACATCGCCGCTGACCACAATCAGCTTGTTCTTGAGGTTTTGAGAACAGTAGCCAGACGCCACCAACTTCAGGTCTTGTTTCATGAAAAACCATACGCGGGCATTAACGGCAGCGGCAAGCATGTGAACTGGTCGATGGCAGATAATCACGGCCACAATATGCTAGAGCCTGGCGACAACCCTCTAGACAACATACGTTTTCTTTGGTTTTTGGCCGGTACTGTTAAAGCTGTCAATGAATACTCAACACTTCTTCGCATGAGTATAGCTTCCGCCGGAAATGATTTCAGGCTGGGCGCCAATGAGGCGCCTCCTGCAATCATCAGCTGCTTTCTTGGCGACACTCTGACCGAGGTGGTTCAAAAACTGACGACTGCTGGATCTGGCAGTAGTCTATCCGATAGAGCAAGAAGCATTAACTTAGATTTGGCCCGGGTTCCCGAAATCGCCAGAGATAATACGGACAGAAATCGCACGTCTCCATTTGCTTTTACAGGAAACAAATTTGAATTTCGAGCCGTCGGCGCCTCGGCCTCGATATCACCAGCCCTAACCTACCTGAATGCAGCGGTGGCAAGTTCGCTGGCTGAAATGAATGAACAGCTTCGAAAAGTCTCCTCAAAGCCTAGTCAAGAAGACGTCCTTAAATTAATTAGCGAAACCCTATCCGCTAACAAACACGTCTGCTTTGAGGGCAACGGCTACAGCGCAGAATGGCATAAAGAAGCAGAGAAGCGCGGGCTCCCTAATATTCGGACAACCCCGGAGGCTCTAGCGGCAATAAAATCACCCAAGAACAAAAACATGTTGTCCACGCTGGGAATCCACCGAGGCAGCGAGATTGAAGCTCGCTATAACGTAAAACTTGAACGATATATTAAGGTCCGTATGATTGAATTGGAGACACTTCAAGAGATGATTTTTAACGAAGTGCTTCCTGCCGCTGTGGCTCACACACGAATTCTGGCCCAGTCCGCTGCTGGACTTAAAACCGCGCTGGGCTCTGTACCACCAGAGTTTGAAAATCAGCTCAAATCGGTCACGGAGCTGACATCAAAATTAGCCGCTTGCAAAGACAGACTAGTAAAATTCATGGATCAATGTTCAACGATTCACGATGAACCCAAGCTTGCTGAAAAAATAACGGCCGAAGGTATGCCGATGATGGACGACATCCGAAAAATTAGTGACCAGCTGGAGATGTTGGTTGATGACCAACTATGGTCGTTGCCGAAGTATCGTGAGATCCTTTACGTGATGTAGTATACTGCTCGTGGAGGATAGCGACGTTAGCCTCCCTTGCATGATACGAAAGGATAACATGAGCCGATTCGGGAAGGGCGCATCCAGTAAACACCGCGGCAAACGTCACGGCACTGGAAAACGCAGCACTGATAAAAACCACGGCTCTGGGCCGTCTGACAATAACGGCAGAAATGACAGCGCTCGAGACCGACCCAGGTCTTCGAGCGGTAGCCCTCCAAAGTCACAAGGCCACGGAGAGGGGCATAGGCATCACAGAAAAGGCGCCCCCGACAGGAACAGACCACACGGCAAGCCGTTCCACCGCCGAGACCACACATCAGATTCCCACGATAGAGTTCGCGTTGAATTAAGCGAAGACACGATCCTTAAAAGTCGTCAGTTAATTAAATCCTGGCTGAGCGCAGGTGCCGAGCTAAGACAAAACATAGCGGCGTCAAGCAAAGGGCCATCAGATCCTAAGCTGCTTAGCCTTGATCCTTGGCAACAGCAAGTTTTTGATCTTCTTCGTAGCGGAGAAAGCGTTGTCGTTGATGCTCCGACGACAGCCGGCAAGACCCGCGCTGTTGAAGTTTTTTTCGCCATGAATATTGACGATCCCACTTTTCGAGCCGCCTACACGACACCGGTTAAGTCTCTCTCCAACGATAAAGTTCGAGAGCTGCGGGCCATGTTTGGGGACGATAAAGTTGGAATAGCAACCGGCGACATAAAAGAGAATCTAGACGCACCGATTGTGGTCGCGACCCTCGAAAGTTATAGAAACTCACTGCTGGGAATTGAGCCCGATCTAGGCCGAAGTTTAGTGGTATTTGATGAGTATCATTACTTACAAGACGAGGGCCGAGGAAGTGCCTGGGAAGAGGCCATCATCCTGACTCCGCCGTCATGCCAGGTTTTGCTGTTATCGGCCTCCGTCGCTAATGCTGAAGAGTTTGCCGACTGGATTTCGACCCAAGGAAAAAAACGTTGTACGCTCGTACGAACAGAACACAGACCAGTGCCGTTAACAAACCTAGTTTACTACAGCGGGCATTGGCTCACGGAAGACTGCCTTCCTAAAGATGCCTTCAAAGGGATGAATCCAGCTAGGCAGCAGCTGCCTTTAAGGTATGCCGACCTCGTTACAAGACTACCATCCTTGATAGATTTAGAGTTGACCCCTTGCATTATCTATTGTGGTAAGAGGTTTGACTGTGAAAACTTGGCCATGGAGATTGAGAGAGCATTACCCCCGTTAACTGCGGAGCACGCCGAGAAAATTGGCAGTGTCCTACAGCAAGCCCATAAGGATGTTGGCGCTCTTTCGTTTATTAAACCCTCGCTTCGACGAATGATGCAAACATACGGAGTGGGCTTCCATCATTCGGGACTTGCGCCCGCAGCAAGGATCGCCGTCGAGCGCCTTGTAAAAGATGGTCTACTTAGATTTTGCGCGGCCACCATGGGACTTTCCCTTGGCATAAATTTTAGCGTGAGAAGTGCGCTGATCGCTGATTACCAAAGACCAGGTGAGGCCGGCATGACGCCCTATGCAGAGGGTGAAATTTTGCAGATGCTGGGACGCGCCGGGAGGCGAGGTAAAGACGTCATTGGATTTTCGCTTTGGTCAAGCGTCGAGTCCTACTCAAGACAGGCGGGCGCCAAAAGAGAACCCTGTAATTCGCGCCTACGCACGGATCCAACGACTCTTTTAGGACTACTAGGTCGCGGGCTTAACTTGAGTACGATTGAAGGAATTTATGCTAAAAGTTTTCTTAAATACCAACATCGCAAGACAGATCTACGACTGATCAGAAGGCCGGATGTCGAAAACAAATTATCAACTCATGACTTACCATGCGTGAGTCCCGCCGCAGAGTTTGCAAGATTTCAACCCAAACTCGACCCACAGGCTAGCCCGCTTCAGAGCGCCTGTACTGCATGCACCCTGCGTCAACCATGCCACTTATATTTAGATCATCGTAAGCAGGCTAAACTCGCTGGAATGCATCTACACTTGCACAAACTAGGCTTCATATCCAACAGTGAAAGCCTCACAAACTTGGGATCCATTGCACGTTACTTCCCACAAAGTGGCGGGCTGATGCTTTCAAGTATGATAGACAAAGGCATGATTACGCCTGACAAAATGATCGTCGCTGCAGAATTGATGGCAGCCCTCTGCTTGCCAAGATTTAAGGAGCCGGGATCGGACCCTAGCTACCGCTTTCCGTTTGATGCGGCTAAGCTCGAAGAAGATTTGGAATTGTTTTATCCCATAGAACTTTTTCCCGAGGCTTATGATTTGCCATTTGGACGACGAACATGGCATCAAATAAAAGAATTTAATCCGTCAGCGGGATGGATTGTACGACAATGGCTCACAGGCGCTGACTGGACAAGTCTGGTCAAGAATGGCACGACGGAGTACTTTGGCGTCGGAGATCTTATGGGCCTCATGTATAGGGTAGCAACTTACCTACAGTCCTTGGCCGCCTTAAGTGAATTCAAAGATTCGGCCAAGGCCCTCAGAAAAGAACTTCTTAAGTCGCCGCTTGATCTGACTCTATAAGTTCGCTAATTTGAAGATCCAAATCGCTAGTTTCGTTAATTTTGATACCCCTTGTGACTTCTTTAAAATCCAATAATAACGGATTGTTAAACCGCATTTAACTCTCGATCTCGGTTTTACATATCTTTTACTGGTGCCATATTCAATGGCAGCCGACAATTGTAGTACGAAGAAAAAATGAATGAACACCCACGAGTTGTTCGGATTGGAGTGCGAATGGATGGCGTTGAAATATCAAAAAAGACGAACCTTGAAGTATCCACTCAGACCAAGATGAACTGGGGAAGTATTTTTTGGGTATCACTGATGCACGTTGGCGCGATTTTCGCGTTGAATTACGCCTCGACACAAAATCTCGTGGCGCTGGTTATTATGTATTTTCTGACTGGATGCATAGGCATCACGATGACATACCATCGTATGATTTCCCACCGAACTTTTGTCACGCCAAAATGGTTTGAAAGGATATGCGCCACGTGTGGTGCCTTAGCAATGCAGGGTGGCCCGATCAAGTGGACGGCCATACACCGTCAGCACCACTCCGCACCCGATACGGATATGGACCCCCACAGTTCGCGCCAGGGTTTTCTACACTGTCACTTTTTGTGGACCACTAAATGGCGCGACCAATTCGACAATCCAGTCAGACTTCGCAGATTCGCAAGAGATGTCGCCACCGACCCCTACTACCGTTTACTAGATACCGTCCCCGGACAAGTCGTTCCACAGTTTATGTTAGCAGCTTTACTATACTGGATTGGCGGCATCGGCATGGTGCTTTGGGGGGTCTGTTTACGGATGGTGCTTGTTTATCATGCCACTTGGTGTGTCAACAGCGCCACACACTTCTTTGGTTACCGAAACTACGCTATCAATGATCTCTCGCGTAACACTTGGTGGGTTGCATTAATTACTTTCGGCGAGGGATGGCATAATAACCATCACGCCGTGCAAGGCGTTGCGGAAGCGGGTCACAAATGGTGGGAAATCGACCCAACGATGATGGTCATTAGGTGCCTGAAATCGCTAGGCCTCGTAACGCGCTTGAAATCGATTAAAGATCTCGAATCTTATAGCCCCGACAATAAAGTAAAACTAAGCGCTTAAGAGCGGTCTTTCTTACTCGACATCTTGAAGACGGCATCTGAGATTTTGCAAGTATGGTGGCGTGCATCCAAGGTAGTCTGTTGCTTGTCGTTCACTTGTTCCAAATGCCGAAACAAAACGGTTATAGGGTGGCATATCCGGCCCTCCAGGGGTGAAACAAGTAGCCTCGCAATACCAAACCTCTTCAAACCTTTGCACGGTATTCATAGACTTACCGTATGGGTTGTATCGCGAAAAAACACGACGAGTCGGACCGTTGCAAGACTCTTCACGCCACCGTGTCAAAATACCCACATCAACCACGTTTGATCCCGAATCACGCTCCAACACTTGCAAAAAATCTTGATTACAGTTCAGATCAAAATACAAACGCTTTGCGCCAAATGATCCGTCTTGGATCAACTCAACGTCTGCAAACTTCAAAAAAGACGGCGTTGTAGCAAACACTGTAGTTGCAAATAGAAAGCTCAAAAAAACAAGACATCTCATCGCGCGCATCTCCTCAACAACCATCAGCTTACACTCTTCCATGCCTCAGGACTCTTAGGCATGTTATTATGGTACACGACTTTCGCCGCTATGCAGCTGAAATATTTGGGTCTTGATTAGTTTGTAGATCGTAGGGATTTTTAATGCCCATAATGCCAAGCATTTCACTGAGCGCTAATGCCTCTCTTGGATCTAGTATATTTATATTTATTTTCGAGAACTCAATAAACTGCCATGGATGACCTGAATCCATGACTGGCGTGTTTCGTGAAATGGCAAGAAAGTTAAATCCAATCTGTAGTTCATGATCTGCGTCATCCCAGATCTCGATAGATAACGCGCGACCGCTCAACACAATTTCTGCAGTTTCATCTAGAGAGGAGGACCATGCCAACTCATGCGCTACATCGATAAGTTTCTTCGAGGATTCAAGATCGATCATTATTCTTGGTAACAAGAACCCTTTCTGTCCTCGTGACGTTAGAACACGCTCCATATCGTCAGATAGAAGGGTAACACTGACGCTGAATCCAATAGTTTTGTTTGTCCGGCACGAAACTGGTCGCCCAAAAACGCTTTGTCCGACTAAAACCTCCATGGCTAATCCCGCCGCCATTTTAACCCCTGGGGAGTCCCCCGCCATCAGGACCCGCTCAAGCGTCCCGATCGCTTCAATAACCCTGGAAACCAGTTGCCTAGCATCTTTTGACATTGTTTCACCCACGCTCCCCCGTTTCGTTTTTACGGGGAAAAAGCTAAGTCTATTGAGAGGTTAGGCTAAGGCGTGAATAATACATGCCTTTTTAACATGAATAAAAAACGATAACTGGCCGAGTGGCCTATGAATAAATGTTGACCAGTTGCTTGCAACCCGTTACAAGCTCGTCAGTTTTAAGATGCTTTGTCGCCGCATTATCGAATGAGCCCTTCCCCTTAACTGGGACCGTTTTATCTACAAGTTCTGACAAATTCACAAAGTTTCTCCCAAAAAACAAATTCCACCTTAGGCGACAAAGCTTCAGGGGCCGGCAAGACCGGCCTCTTGCTTTTTAAATGGCTATATTTACTGAGATAAATACCTCTTTTCATAATTACTCTTAATTTTTAGCCTTTTCGGCCGAACCACCCTTCATGGCCCGAGATCTCTTGGGACCCTTTGGAGGATGTTGTGACATGTGGCTTCGTAAGGCCAGACTAAATATTTTACTTGCATCCGCATCACTGGGCATATCGGTGACGGCTGCATTCGCTGAGGACTCTCAACGTCTCTATCGAAGTGCCCACTATCTAGGACGCGGCGATACAGGTCTCGCTACTGCCGATGGTCCCGACAGTATCTATTACAATCCTGCAGGAATCGCTCAGGGACAGGGCATCTTTGGTCGGCTCATTTTTTTGAGTCCACACCTTGAATTTAGCGACGACGCACGAAATATGGCGATCGAACTTCAAGACGAAAATGCCGACATACCCTCGATCCTACGAAAGCGAATCGGCAAGAATCAACATATAGGTCTCTACAATTCCACTGCACTTATTTTTAGACGCGCTGCACTTTCAGTTTTTAACGCCCAAACGACTGACATTCTTGTTTTTAAGTCGCCAGAGTCGGGCGGCCTTGAAGCGGTCAAAGCTCGTTTATTCACTAACAACGGCGTTTCTTTTTCTCTCGCACAAGACTTCATGGATAAACAATTGTTTGTCGGCGCAAACATTAAATACCTTCACCGAGGTACGGTCAGTCTTGATGCCAATATCACGGACGCAGAAACCCTCGGCAACATGGAGACGTCTGACTTGCTAAAATCAGGCATCGGAACCAGCGCTGACTTAGGCTTGATCTATAAATTTAAGGGTCTTGTCCAACCTTCGATTGCAGCGACCATTCAAAATGTTGGAGGTACAACGTTCCGAAGACTAACAGACGAAGCACCCCCACCTTCGCCCCTGAAGCAAATCATAAACCTCGGCTTCGCCATTCAGCCACAATCTCAACTGAGTAAGTTTAAACTGTTGGGTGAAATCTGGGATATCACCAGTCGCCAAAATTCCTCGAGATTTAAAAAGATTCACCTCGGAACAGAGTTATCCGTGCGCGATATGATTGGATTTACTGCAGGGTTATCGGAAGGCTGGTCCAGCGGAGGTTTCTATCTCGACTTGCGACTCCTACGGCTAGATGCTGGGATCTATATTCAGGAGGTTTCTGACCGCGCAGGGATAAGACCCGACAAGCGTTTGATGTTCAAATTGACCATGGGACTGTGATGGGAGACTGCATTATGCCTAAGATCAAAAAACTTTATATCATTGCACTCATCGTATCTCACCTAGTTAGCTGCGGCCCTAACCCGTTTGCGTCCTATGAGACCAAAGATCCAGGCGAGGACGCCACCGTAGCTCTAGAGGACGGCAACCCAAATAAAGCGATAAACATACTGACGGATGCGTTAAAAGATGAACCAGAGAATTGGCAGTGGGTCTCAATACTCGCCCTTGCTTACGCGGAAAGAGCCGGGATCAACGCGTTGACTTTAGCACAGAAGATGGCGTCTAATTCTGGTGGACAGGCCACCACGTCATCCAATGAGGTCACAGCGTTATTTTCGATTTTGCCAGAAGCGACTGACTCAAATATCAATGACGTCGACGAAGCTGTGGCTCTGATGCTTAAGATTCCAGCCCTCAATCGGACAACGGCCGATGTCCTCAAGATAGCCATGTTTCAGACGGCTTCACTGACCTTGCGCACAAAGAAATTAGACACGAACGGAGATGGCATCATCTCAGTGTCGGAATTGCTAGGAATGAGTTCGGGTGATGCTCTGACCATCTTGACGCAACTAGCTAGCGCAGCAGCAGCCTTCGCCGGAGGTGACCCGTCCTCGTCGACCGACCAAGCAGCAGCCGCACAGATTAGCACAATACAATCAGCCATCGGGACGTGCCCAGGCGCGTCTCAAGAAGACAAGTTAAAAAATTACCTAAGTAAAACAGGCTGTTAAAATCATCAATCACACGTACCGACTCCCGGTTGCAAAGCAATCAGTTTCTACGGTATACAACTTCCATTATGGCGAACAATAACGTCGATGGACGTGGAATTTTAGTAGCAGCGAACGATCTCATTGCAGCATCGCTTCTTGTCGTTTGGGGGATTGTTTTAGGCCCTCTTGGTATTCTGCGAGGCACATTATACTTGGGCAACGCATTCTGGTATGTCTGGATCTTAAGTCCCCAAGGACTATTAAGTCGATTCATGAAGGCAGCCATTGATTGGCGGCTCGGAAACTTCGACTCGGCTGTCTTCCAACTAGAATTCTTGGTCACTAGAATTGAAAACGCCTTGGGACGACGCCCTAAGTCTCGGCATACGCGAATCGTCCTTGAAGACTTTTACACCCTTCTGGTTCGTGCCTATCTTCACGGCGGACATATCGACGACGCCATGCTTGTCGTACTTCGTGCAAAAAAAACGCTTGATTGCGATCGCCTTCCAGAACTAGCCAGATTGGATGCTAAAACTGCCCATTTAGTGCGAGCAGGACTTGCAGCAGGTCGACTACTTGATGGTGGAGGACTTGCCACGCTATACGTCAAAGCAGCCGAAACACCCCCTCTGCAACAGACTAAGACAAAAAATTCCACCAAAACGCCGACCATATCTAAACGCCAAGGGGCAACTGCGCAGGATGTGAAAAGCCCGAGTCGTGGTAACATCATCCCATTCCCAAAGCCTCAGCTTCACCAGCAGGGCGACGACTCCCAGCCTGAGTTTTGATGACTCGCATTATCGATCTAAGATCAGATACCGTAACAAAGCCGACTGCTGCCATGCTAGAGGCTATGTTTGCTGCCGATGTCGGCGATGATGTTTACTCCGAAGACCCTTCCGTCAATGCACTTGAATCGGCCGTTGCAAAACTTCTTGGATTTGAAGCCGCGATGTTCACACCATCTGGAACCATGGCTAATCAAATAGCTATTCATTGCCATACGCGCCATGGGGACAGTGCGCTGACAGAAGAGGACAGCCATGTCTACCTTTACGAAGCTGGTGCTGCGGCGGCTCAAAGCGGCGTGCAGTTTGACCTTATACCCCTATCAGATAACTGGTCGGTTACGTCTATGACTGCGGCCATTAAGCCTGAATGGCTACACTACGCGTCAACCAAACTTGTTGTGGTCGAAAATACGCACAATCGAGGATCAGGCCGCGTCCTTGATTTAAACTGTCTCGAGCGTATTCAACGCGTAGCAAAAGAGCATAAACTTTTGACCCACTGTGATGGTGCTAGAATATGGAATGCAGCCGCAGCGCTTGGATGTTCAGAAAAAGCCCTTACGCAAGGCTTTGACTCGGTATCGGTCTGTTTTAGTAAAGGCCTTGGCGCCCCAGTTGGGAGCGCTCTACTGGGCCGGAGCTCGTTTATCGATCAGGCGCGGAAGGTCCGAAAACGATGGGGCGGCGGCATGCGCCAGGCCGGCTACCTTGCCGCGGGCGCGACCTACGCTCTAATGAACCACCGCCAACGCTTAGTTGAGGATCATAGGAGAACCAAAAGCCTATTTGACGGTATTAATGACCTGAAGAAGAGTGGACTGCCCGTCGATACGACTCTTCCTGAAATTTGGACAAATATTTTGTATTTCAGGGTCTCGGCTGGTGAATTTTTAGTCAGAGCCATGCAAGAAAATGGTATTCTTTTGAATCACCTTGGCCACGGTAAAATACGGGCCGTGACACACTTACAAATAGAAGACGAAGATATCGTTAAAACCATCGACACCCTACGCAAACTGCTAAAAAAAGAGATATTTAAGCCATTTTAGTCCTTTTAATCCTTTCACTCAGGATGTTATAAGATAACGCTTCCGCGCCTGACGGCTAATGGTGTTTTGCATGGCAGGCTAAGTCTCAAACGATTTATTTAATGCAGGGGTGGAATACATCATGGCAATCAGAATCGGCATTAATGGATTCGGTCGCATCGGGCGTTCCGTATTTCGAGCCGCGCTCGATAAAAAAAACTCCGACATCGAAATCACTCATATTAATGACCTAACTGACACGAAAACATTGGCCCACCTTCTCAAGTACGACTCGGTACACGGAGTTCTCGACGCTGAGATTTCTCACGACGAGGGCAGCATTACCGTCAACGGAAAAAAAGTTACCGTTTCTAAGATCAAAGCGGTTCCTGAGCTCCCATGGAAGGACAAGAACATCGACGTTGTTTTTGAGTGTACAGGCATTTTTACAAAAAAAGCTGACGCGGAAGGTCACCTAAAAGCCGGTGCACGCAGTGTTTTGATTTCTGCTCCGGCAACCGACGAGGATCTTACCGTCGTGTACGGAGTGAACCATCAAAAACTAGACCCTAAAATTCATAAAATTGTTTCAAATGCTAGCTGCACAACAAACTGCCTAGCCCCATTTACAAAGGTTCTCCACGAAGCACTGGGCATTAAACGAGGCCTAATGACGACCGTGCATAGTTACACGAATGATCAAAATACATTGGATTTGCCTCATAAAGATCTTCGCCGGGCAAGAGCGGCGGCACTCTCCATGATCCCAACGTCCACAGGTGCAGCAAAAGCAATCGGACTTGTTATACCGGAACTAAAGGGTAAACTTGATGGTCTTGCAGTTCGAGTTCCTACACCAAATGTGTCGCTGGTTGATGTAACGTTTGAAGTTTCGAAGGCAACAACGCGAGAGGACGTCAACAAACTACTCAAAGATGCCGCCAATGGGCCACTTCGTGGTGTTTTAGGCTACACCGATGCGCCGCTCGTCTCTGTTGATTTCAACGGTGATAATCACTCGAGTTTTATTGACGGTGATTCCACAAAGGTTATTGACGGAACCTTGGTCAAGGTCTTGTCGTGGTATGACAATGAAACAGGTTTTAGCTGGAGAATGCTGGATATTGCTCGTTTGATGGCAAAGTAAATGGACCGTCAGCCCAACCTCACGAGGGGGCGACATAGGAGATAGATATGGCAAAAGACAAAGCGATTACGTTAACTCGCAAGGAAGTTATGGAGTGGCTTGCTGAAGGCACAAAAGACTTCAAAGATACGGATATCCGAAAAGCCAACCTTATGAAAATCGACTTTAGTGGCTGTGACCTCAGTGGTTGTAACCTCAGTTACAGCAACCTAAAGGATGCAAACTTCACAAACGCCGTCCTCAATGGTGCATCCCTTTGGAATGCAAACCTCGAGGGCGCGAACTTCACGAACGCTAGTTTAGAGGATGCTGACCTCGACTATGCCAAGCTTCGGGGCGCCATCCTGTTCAACGCAAACCTACGGCGCGCTCACCTGCCAACTGAGTTGATTCCTCGAGACGACATTATGGCCTCGGTGGAGACTGGCTGCAAAGTAGGCCAGCACTAGACTCGCCCTCATAAGAGCTTAACACACAGAGGGAGCGGGACAATTTAAGTTGTCAAATCTGCTTGCATTTGTTTAACTCTTGATCCCTGAGAAATGGCGCTGTGGCGGAGTGGCTACGCAAACGATTGCAAATCGTTTTCACACCGGTTCGAATCCGGTCGGCGCCTCCAGGATTTCCGTTCTTCTCGCTCCATACTGGGCCTTTCACAGATACCATCAAGCGCAAGCCACGTAAAACGAACGTCTAACCTACTGAGATCAAAAATAGTGTCGCGCCTGCGACATAATCCACTTCACTTCAGTTACAAAGAAGACAACCCGTCCACTTTTGAGAGCATGCTGGCACCGATACAAAATCTGAACCGTTCCATAACAGATGTTGGTTATTTCCGCATGACGAGTAATTCTCTCGATTTTCCGAACTAAGCGTACTTGCGAACATAACCTTGAGTCCCGCAAATTCACAAAGCTTCCTATGCGTTGGCCCGTGGAAAGCAATCCTATCACCAGGATTACCACCAGGATTAACCGGTATAGCTTCACCATTGCTGACAGCAAGAGCACGAATGAAAGGGCTAGCTTCCCAATAAGCCTGAGGCCCTGTCCTCCACGTTGTATCCCAACAGCTAAAATTAAAAGCCTCACAAAAACCCGTCACATTTGCAGGGCTCGCATCTTGGATTGACACTTTAAAACGACCGGGTTCCCAAACCTTTCTCCCCGTAAAAACGCCTCGCCAACAAGGTGGATCGGGACAGCCCTTAAATGGTGTCGTCACGTAACTCCAAGAGCCCGAAGTAGCTGGCTGTGCTGCCGAAGAAATAAGTTCCACTTTAGGAGCATCTGAAAGCGTGTCACCATTCGTAACCTTCACAACCATCTCGGGGCGATGTTCTACAACCGCTGTCCAGTACGCAAGATCTCCTTGAACCAGACGTAGTTTACATTCAAGACTAGTTGGCACCACCTCTGCGGGCTCCACTGTGGCATCACCACATGGGAAGTCAGCGACTGCATTTCTAAGAGCTCCGGTGATCGTCGTCCCGGCAACATCACACGGCACAGTCCCTATCCAGGTCGAGCCATCTCCAGACCACACTCCCGATGTTCGAATAATCCCTCCGATCAGTACAGTTGGAGTCATAGTAATGCCTTCAGCTTTTTTAATCTCAACCCTGCAGGAACTCTCGTTAGGAGAGCCCATACGCTCTGCAGATATAGAGCTACAAAGAGGTGGCATTGACTTGCAGACTAATGGCACGCCGGTCATCATTGCTTTTATGGTTGGTTCTTTTGTGGTGCGTGCACCAAATGTTATCGCACCGTCTGAGCACGTATTGGTTACAATCAAGTAGTCATCGAATGTGCGCCCATCACCCGCCGGAAGTATCACATTACCTTGCGCGTCTTTTATATCCACTGGCTGATTTGAGGCGCAAGCAGCATCAAAATTCGGATCGGCCGCTGTCGTCGGGCAGTCTGCGTGCTGGAGCAAATAATTTGCTACATTACTACGCTCAAGCCTTTCCTTATTCATTCGATACTGTTTAAATGAACCGCTAAAAACGCTATTAACACCAACCGCTAAGATGCCTAAAACCGCCAAAGAAACCAGAGCCTCTGCTAAGCTCACGCCGGCGTTATGGTCGCCAAAAAAAAAATTATTTTTTTTACTTGATAAAAAATCTAGAAACATTTTCAAACCCTTTAAAAACTAGCGATTAATCTGACATGCCAGTGGAATTTTGGGGCTAATATTAAACCACTTGGTATGCGGGTTGCCGGTAGCTAAGCCTTTAGCCTCGATCGCTTCAACCACCAATATCTTTGGAGACGATGCGCCGACTTGCATACACTTCGCACGCAGTAATAGCTCCCCTAAAGGTTGAGCGGTGGATGGGCTAGTAGGATTATAACTTTTTATTAAAGGAGCTGGGCCAGAGCTTGGGATTTCAAGATAGACTTCAGGTGTGCAACTTGCGGGAACCCAACCTAACGATGACGGAGGCGGTGGGCAATACTCGTGAAGTTTATAGTTTAAATGACGAAGAACTGCCATCCGAGCTACTTTAAGATCTAGCTCCTTGTTGGCCCTAAACTGGGTTTTAAAAACTTCTGATAACCCCATTGCTACGACGCCCAAAATAGCTACCCCTACTAACACGGCGACAAGACTCATACCAGAATCAGTTCCGGTCCGCATCGACACCTCATGCTGAGTCAAATCGTCTCGAAGTAGTTCAGGATCTAGTTGAGGGAAAGCATCACCACAAGAGCTGCGTGCAATCACGAGATTGTATCCTTAAGGCAAAAAACAAACACATTGTTTAAGCTTGATAAACTTGAGGGCCATTTTTATTGTATCTCATTTTTCTGATTATGTTCAGGGATACTGCTTTGAAGTATTTTCTAGATTAAGTGGAGCCAAAAAGTCTAGAGACGTGGTGGAGGAGGAGAGCTTTATGTCTTCACTCACTAATCATCAAACATGAAAATGATTGATTTATTAACAATATCAGTATTCTATATGCGTCTTGATTGCACGCTCACCCAAAGGAAGATACCCGTCAACGACACCAGCCTGATAAAACTGAGAATTGTGGCTCGAAAAGAGCGAAAAAAATTACATCATACTCTTGCTTAATGTGCTGCAGCAGTTGAAAACAGATTCAAGACCGCCACACCTGCCACGATAAGCCCTATACCAACACACCCAGCAAAGTCCAGCGACTGGCCAAGAAATATGTAGCCTACGAGAGACACCAGCACCACACCGAGTCCTGACCAGACCGCATAAGCGACCCCCACAGGCAGCGTCTTTAGTGTCAACGAAAGAAAGTAAAACGCCACGCCGTAACCGATAGCCACGACCACCGAGGGAATGGTTCGAGTAAAACCCTCGGATGCTTTTAAAGCAGACGTCGCGATAACTTCAGCGGTAATGGCCACAGCTAAATAAAGCCAATGCATAGATCAACCTCGAACCACGTTACAGTTAGTCAACGCACTCGGTATTCTCTGGCAATGACTCTGCGGCCTGCAGTAGTGCTTCTGGGACGCTTCGGCCGAGGCTCTGACGAACGAGTCTGGAATTATTCTCACTGCTATAATCTGAAAACTTCGAGGTCACCGAACCGTCACCCTGCCATGACATATCAAAGACCTTCACTGGCTCACGACAATCAAAATTAAAGTCTTTAAGCTCAGCTGATTTGACACCCGGAGCTGACTGCGTTGCAAAGAAGATTTTACGTGCATCAATATCGTAGACGATTCGCCACTTCGTAGAGCCACTGGCTACACGTTCGATGCCTTCAAAACCAAATCTAACTCCGTCGCGTCCATCCAAACTTACCGCACGTTTTATATGGTCGGATGCGATAACAAAACGGTCCAGTGACCCCTTGGATGATGGAACAGGGCGACTACCGCCGAATCCGTCAAAACCTGAAAGATAATCCATCGACCTTTCGTAAGAGTCGTTGGTTAGAACTTTGTTCCCTCTGGCTGAGAGATCGGTGATTCGGAGCTCTCCATCCACTGGCTCCACTGCAACGCATGCTCCCGTTGGGTCACAAGCCATGTAATGCAAAGGAATCAGAATCTTTGATAACCGTGCTTGATTCGTTAAGCTCACAACGTCGTCAACAGAGCCGGCCATATCGAGCATAAACTGAACCCACTGGCTCTCGTTCACGGAAGGTTTTTCATCGACGCCTGGAAATTTGGCGCCGCCTAAGACCATAACCTCGACAACTAAACCAGCCTCATTTAGACCTGCATTAGGAAGCTCTCGTCCGTATTGATTCATAGTGACGCTGCCGTATTTTGATGTCCACGTGAGCGGCTTATCAGTCGGAAAAACTGATATTGCGGATTTACGCACACCACGTTTGTTAACATGCACAACACCCTGCTCTTTATCCCAGTCATAGGATTTACCCACGTAAACATGCCCGCTCTCCTGGTAGCTAAACGTGGAGCAAGCCAACGCGCGAGTCGACGAATAAATCGGTGACACAATAAGAAGCGCTGCTGCAAAGCGCGTGACTAACAAGTGAGACATGAAACGCATAATACCTCCTGGCTAAAAACCATGAAAAAAACCATCGCAATCCGCCCCAACGTCAAACCATTCGAGGGGGATAAGCCGCTCAACTAGAAGCAAGAATGTTTAGAACTTCAGCATCAGAAGAACGGTGTATATCGACGATCCAGTTGGCCCGCAAGCCAAAATTGGGATAACGAACTAGAACTCACTAATTTCATGAATTATTTACCAAGATTGAGGCCTATTAAAAGACCGCCTTAGTGGGCGGTCTTTATAAGATTTAATTATGAATCCTGACTGGCCCTAATCTGTGAATGCCGTAGCCCATTTACCCCTACGGCAGGTTCCAGCCTCCACCGAGCCAAAAGCGAGACAAGGAACCCCAGAGTTTCGGCGTGGGTGACCCACCCTCTCATATAACTCGGCTGTTGCCGGAGCTGGATTAAGCTTAACGGTCTCAGAGCTAAGGAGGATCCTTATGTTTAGAACAGCTGTATCGATCGTCGATGCATCCCCTTCGTAGATGGAAACTTTAAAGTGTTTCGTAGGATCATTCCAGTAACTCACCAAAAGTCTCCGTGCAATCACAGGATCAAGCCCGAACGTGTTGCGAACGAAAATATCTCGCTCACTGGGAGGAGATGAGACCTCCCAATCTTTAAGCATGCTCTCCAGAGCAGCGAATTCAGCCTTTGTCATTCTCTGAAGCCCCTGTGGCACCTTGCCACAACCTGACTCCCCAGACGGGCTAACCTGCTTTAAAAGCGCTCTCCATCCGTTACCGTCACTTTTAACCTCACACCCCAGAGCTTTATAGACTTCCTTATCCAATGCTAAATCATCTGGGGTCGGTTCCAGAGCTGTAATCATGGAAAGAGATTTTTTCCCCGGCTTCTCGCCTTTTCTTCTCAGAAACTTTTCATGCATGACCGTGCCAACGTACACCAACACAGGATGACCTTTTTCCTGAACATTATAATTCTCGTATCCGTAATCAGCGTGATGCATGAAACCATACGGCGGTATCCACTTTCTTGATACATCCAGCTTGTCCGTCCATTCACGTTTAACAACCTTCAAAAACTCCTCGCTAATATTCTGGAGCGCAAATTTATAATCAATGCGCCCGGCCGCAACGGCGTCGGCTAAATCATCAAACATTTTTGCAAATGTCTGAATAGTGACCGTAACCTTACCGTTATACTCTTCAACACTCTGGGCCTGTGCTGGTGTTGGCGAGACTACGCCAGCGTACTGAGCTACAAGTCGAGCCTCGTTTTGTATAGTTCTAATATTATTTGGATCCGCAAGAATGCCGGCAAGCATGCCAGCTTTCACCTTAGCCATTCCGACAAACTCTTGAGCAGACGACACATCGGCCGTTCTACCAACCACTCTATCTAAAAAGCCTAAGAGTAATTCTGGCGCCGTCATCGGCATCAAAGCGAAACTTTCTTTCTTCGTTAGACGGCTTTGCATCGATTTAGGGACTGCATAGCCTTTATCAAAATCACCGTCAGCAAAAACATGGGATACTTTTGCGTCTTCAAATTTCTTCCCCGCAAGAGAGCGATAACGCGCATCGCCAAGGCCTGCAGGACTAAATGGTCGCATCCATCCCAAGTTAAGATTTGTCCAGGCAAACCATGAACAATACATATTTGGAAGAAATAGGCTACCTGATGTGTCCCTTGCTGACTTTATGTAATTATCCGCAAATTTATCGATATCTGCTGACGTGCGAAGCGCGGTCGCCATGACTCCGTAATTACCCTCGAATTTGAACTGATCAAAACCAAGAGTCCCCCAACGAGCAATTTGCCGTCCATACTCATCGACCACACTCCAATCAGGAAAGCTTCTGGGCACAAATCTGAACACGTGAAACGGGGTAGAGTCGACCCCATTGAAGGGTTTTGCATAGCCCGCCGGTGTATCAACCGTCATAACCGCACCGTCAGATTCGCGTTTTAAAATAGTTGCGGCGTGAGTTGTCCTCCACTGGGTAGTGACAGCAGGTACATCGCCACGTTTTTGAGGATGGAAGTAAACGATAATGTCCCCATCCTTTAAAAATCTTTGTAAGGCAGGTTGCTTGCTTCCATAGAACTGCGGAATTAAATGCACAAACCAATCTTTAGGATCTTTTCTGTAGGTGCCTCGACCTTTAGGCTCCCACATATAGCGCATCAGGTTGTCGGCAGCAAGACACGCTGGCTTACCATCAACCTCCATTCTATTTGCCTCAGGGCACACATCGGGTATCGGTGCTCCCGCCGGCAAACGAAGGGCCGTAAGCGGTAGTCCGAACAATTCGCGGTGGTTTTTAATGTTGATGCCCATCTGCTTGTTTATCAGCAGAGGATCTACATAGTAATCCCAAATATCCTCTTTAGGGTTTGTACCATCGTCCAATGTTTTTTTGGCTGCCTGTGCTTCAACTCGTTTTTTGAGATAGCTATGCAATTCTTGTGTCGGCATCGACTGCGCCGAACCATATTCATCAGCCGCGTTAACGCGGCTTTCCTCTCTGCGTGGCTTACAAGCACTCACTGAATCAAGTGCAACCAAACTGATTACTGAGATTAACAATCCATTACGAGGTGCCATCATTATATTCCTGTCGAATTGGAGTGAAATTTGTAGGTACGAACATTTTATCATAAAAATCCACGCAGTCGCAGTCGCGGCTAACTGGCGATTCTGTAAGTTAAATTTTGTACATTTATTGCGGTCACTAACCTCGAAAAATCTCGAGACCGCGACTAAACGCAGCGCCGCAAATCCTAGTCGTCCACAAACCCTGACGAAATCGGTGCATCGAGCTTTCGAACAACCGACCTTAGATACCAAAGCATGACGAGTCCAGGCACTGCCGAGATCGTAGAAAATATAAAAAATTGTGGCCATCCCAAAGACGATGCCAAAACACCGGACATAGGGCCCACCCATACTCGACCGACAGCCGCAAAGGCTGATAGGAGCGCATACTGAGTTGCCGTAAATTTCTGATTACAAAGCGCCATAAGCAAAGCGACAAAAGCTGCCGTGCCCATACCGCCGGTAATATTTTCAAATCCAATAGCAGATACCAACAGCAGGTCTAAACTCGTCGTATCTTTCAATGAGACAAACCCAAGGTCAAACGCTGGAAGCATGACCGAGCCCCAAGCGCCTTTACCCATGACCGCGACAAGCCAAAATCCAAGGTTTGACATCATTTGTAGGATCCCAAAAACCAAAAGCGACCAGAAAAGCCCCAATCGAACCATCAAAGCACCGCCAAACAGCGCGCCCACGATTGTCAGCCAGATTCCGATGACTTTATTAACAACACCTATTTCAGCTTGAGAAAAACCCATGCCCTTTATGAGAAACGGAGATGTCAAAGATCCAGCAAACGCATCGCCAAGCTTGTAAAGCACGATTAAAACCAAAATATGAATGGCTCCATCAAGCTGAAAATAATTTGCGAGCGACACGTTTAAGGTTTCAAATTTAGAGCGAACAGAGACCCACCAACCCAGTGGTATAGTAACTGCGAGGCCAGCCAGTAGGGATACCAAGTCAGTCCATTTTTTTACGTCCTGCGAAACCTCACCTTGTGACAACTGTAGGGCTACCCATTGAAAGAATGGGCTAAACAAACGTGATGTTACTAGAAATCCAATCACGACTGTGACCAGCAACGCGAAAAATCCGAATAAATCATTACGCGCATTCGAATTAGGCTTTGGGGCGTCCGATGCGAGCGGGGGCAGTACTAGCATTGTCACAACGGATAAACACACCATAACGCCAGCCATCACTTTATAAATCTGAGGCCACGTCCACCCATACCCACTTACCTGATCTGCCCAAACTAGGGCAATACCGCCCGATAAAATCATAGCTAAACGATAACCAAAAGTGCTCAAAGACCCACCTAGCCCTCTCTCGTCAGAGCGAAGGATATCCGTTCGATAGGCGTCAATTATAATGTCCTGAGACGCTGATAAAAAAGCGACGCCGATTGCCGCCATTGCTATCAACTGGGTATTTAGGCTTGGTGATAAAAGACTCATCGCCACCAAACAAACGGCAAGCGCAATTTGGACAATGACAAGCCAACTACGCCTGCGGCCCAAAAACGCCGGCTCAAAACGATCCATCAACGGTGCCCACAAAAATTTAAACGTATAAGGTAGGCCTACGAGGCTAAACCAACCGATCGTTGTCAGATCAACATTGTCAACCGTGAGCCACGTCTGAAGTGCCGTTCCAGAAAGAGCAAGTGGTAGCCCACTAGCGAAACCAAGAATCGTAACCACTAGGAGCCTTATAACTCTTGAATCGAAAAATCCCACAGCCAAATGCTCCGCTTTATCTAGTGATGACACGCCTGGCAATAGTCGACATAAAATTGCTGCGATACCAAATATTTTAAATGATTTGAGCTGTTGAGTCACTAGCCGCTAAACCGTCGACCGCATACATAACAATAGCCGAGTAGTGCCGCCTGCAAGCTTCGTGTAATTTAGGGGCGTTTACTGCTAACCGGTGGGAGCCTTAGCCATGGGTCGATACTATGAAACATTCAATCCCCCTTTTTTTCTGGACCTAAGTTTTTTACATGACAACATCGCAGACAACCCGAAAGGGTTTGATCGAGATCCAACGTCGATTCTAAAAGAGATGAACCTAGGACTGTCAAGATTGCGGCCGCAAGACAAGTCAGATGTTATGATAACCGTTCAAGACCAAGTTGTGTCGATTTCAGGAACAGTCCCATCCATGGCCGTATCGAAATATATCGCCAATCTAGCTGACAGGGTGCTGGGTGTTCGTCATGTCAGAAACAATCTGAGTATCCGCCGCGCTGGCGGGGAATCCAATCCTCAGAGCAGACGCCAGCCGAAAACATCATTGAAAGACCGCCCAGCTAGTGACTCTCTGAGTCAGAACACGAAATCGTCTCAGATAATCGTTTAGCTTCGATGATTAAAGAAGCCTCCTCCTTGGGGACTCCCAAAGTCGCGCGCTGGATTAAATTCTCTACCAAGCTGCCGTCATACGGCGTCCATAGGCCGCTTCCAAGCTCATAAAGTGGTAGATTTTCGCTGCAATTCAGATTCAAAAAATCAAAAGTAATACCCTCCCAAGATCCTCCTTCAACGCGGACTTTCAAGGACTGGGTAGATAAATCAAATACGGTTTGCCATGCCGTAAACCCAGCAAGGGCAACATCATCTAGTGTATCTTCGATGGTTTTAAGGTTGGGATTACTTTGACTAAAAGCAAGACGAATAAATCGAGCTAAACTCTGATAGCCCTGCGGTAAAGGCCGACTTGATGAGGACCAGTCAAGGTACGATTGCCACGCTGGCGCATAGGGTGAATTTGTCAAGATATTGTGCCTCTCATCTCTACTTTTATAGATGTGAGGACGACCATCAATAAATTCGATAGCGGCGCACTCTCCCGTTTTATCACAGAGTATCCAATGAAGGTCGGCTGAAATCTTGTGAATTCCAAAATCAGCCGCATGCAAAACCACTTCACTCACTGTCGTGAAACGATCTAGCTGATACTGAAGCCATAGGTTCTCAGTGATATCTCCTTTCGGACCCGTGGCCGGATACTGAGCCGGCGCCATCAGTACCGCTCCAGCCAAACCGGCTTCGTTGACGCCCTGCATGGGATAATCACGGCCAAACTGAGATAACGTCAAGCTCGCATAACGGGAGACCCATTTCGCCGGCCTACCTTTTCCCACAACAATCATCCTCGCCGATTTTGCTTGCTGCCTGGGCGACAAAAATGCGATTCCACCCCTTGTATTCCAATCAAAATTAGCGCCCATCTGGAGCTTGTCGCTAGCCGTCTTTCGGTAAATGGCACTACAAGGGTACGCCGAGTCCATGGTTTGAACAAACGCGATAATTACGGCCATCAACTTGAGCAACCGCCCTAAAACGTCACAACGCCAAATGGCCCTTAATGCTTTGTTTTTATGCTTCATAGGGCTCGAAGATTACTGTAGTTTCTCTCTCCGAAAAAGGGGATTTTATGGGCTGGCTGATGCTCGCATCAATTATTTGGGCCTTTTCTTTTGGAATCGTTAAAAACCTAACGATATCCACAGACCCATTTACGGTAAACCTCATCAGAACCGCTATCGCAACGATCTTTTTTATTCCATTTTACGTCACGAAGTTCCGATACGCCTATCACGAGACCTTCGATTCTAAAAACCAAACAAGACCGTACACCCGTTATTTAGACTATCGTCGCGCGTTTACTTGTGGCGCTATACAGCTCGGTCTTATGTACGGACCATATACACTTTCATTTCGCTTCATCAAAGCCCATGAAGTTGCAATTTTCACCATGACAACTCCGCTCATTATGTCGATTTTTTTTATTCCGTCTGAACTAAGTCGATCCAAAGGGAGCAAACTTACGTATGGCTTTCGCTTAGCTACAGCCATCCTACTTGCAACCGTAGGTGGTGTCGTAGCTACCTACCAAGACACGGTTTCGGATAGTCTTATGATCGGCGCAACCCTAGTCCAATTATCGAATATCTTTTTTGCACTGGGTTCGTTTTATTGGACAAAGTGGTTTACTTCATCTGCCGAGAACGGCGCAGGTTTGATGATGCCTTTCTTCGCTGGCGCTTTGGTCACCTCGGCCTTACTATTTGCCTTATTTGCGAAAACGTTTGAATTACCGAACACGCAGCAGTTTGCTCAATTGATATGGCTCGGCGCGGTATCGTCCGGCCTTGGTTTTTTCATTTGGAACAAAGGCGCAGTCAATGTTAGCGGCATTACTTTGAGCGTTGCCAACAATCTAAAACTACCGATTGCCGTATTGGTCAGTATCGTTTTCTTTGGAGAAAAAACTAGCGTATGGCCGCTCGTTTTCGGGATTTTGCTCATCGCGCTTGCGCTGCGGCTTGGTTCCGTCCGCCAAGAAACCAAAGTACGGCACTGAGAGCCACCGCAGCAACGAGCATCATCATAGCATCAGGCATCGGCATATGGTCTGCAAGAAACCCAGCAAGCGGAGGAGAAATAACGTCGCCAAGTGCGTGTATGGTGAAGATCGAAACAGCAAATGCAGTGGAAGCAACTCTAGCTGGTACGGACTGTAAAATAGCCGTGTTGGCTGGCGCAAGGGCTGCAAAGATTGCTGTTTGAACAAGGAAAAGTGCCAGTACAAATTCATTAAAATCATGACTACGAAACGCCCAGAATCCAAGCGGGGTCGCAATAACCGATGTCCAAGCGCAAAATCTACAGAAAGCACGGGCAGCTATCACCCCAGTTTTTTGCTCGGTGTCCTTTAGAAAAATATGCCCCCACTTGGCTCCGATCAACGTACCAATAAGACCAGACGCTAAAGTCGAAGCGCCAATTTTAAGAGAGCTCTCCGTCAAAGACACATTCAAAACATGCTCGCCGTACTTTGGCGCCCAAGCTGAAAATCCACCCAAAGCAAACGTTTGAGCCGTGTACCCTAGGACTGCCCAGCGGTAATCAGAGTTACCCAACAATTCTTTCAGAACGCCGGTGAATTTCATGTTACTAGTTTGCCGCACTCTGTGCTGCGGCTCAGGCATAGTCCAAACCCAGTAGGTCAGCAGAAATCCTGGTACTGCGCCGAGATAAAACGCCCAACGCCAGTGGCCGATATCGGCCATCCAACCGCCCCAGATATAGCCAAGAGCCGCACCAATCGGAATTGATGTGTAGAAAACTCCCAAAACTTTGTTGATAGCACTTTCATCGCGCAAGCTGTCCCGGATAAACGGCGGCGAGAGGGTCGCAAAACTCGCCTCCCCAACACCAACCAATGCACGGGCGACTAACAGCCAGTAGAAGTTGCTAGCTAAACCACTCCAAAGCGTGGCAAAACTCCAAAGAAGCACTCCGATAGCCATCAATATTGGCCTGGACTTACGGTCCCCATAAAATCCAAAAAGCGGACTGGTCAGTACGTAGCCGACCATAAACATGCTCATGAATGTGCCAGTCTGGGCATTACTGAGGGAGAACTCTGACTGAATGCGGGGCGCTGCAGCGGATATGATATACCGATCCAGATAGCAGACGAGATTTACGACTGTCAGCATCCATAAAGCTGGGCTCATAGGCAAAAACCCCATCGATCGAAGCCGGTTTGGGCAAGTTACAAAAGAAAGTTTCCCTAAGTATATCAGAAGATTAACATCACCGCCCCATGGAGGGTGTTTAGAGACACCTCACTTTGTCCAAAGCGGCGACAGCGGAACTATTCGAGCAGAAGTATTTTTCTTTTTAAATTCATGCGGTTAAACATCTCCTGAAGCCTGGCACAACCTTTGCTTTTCCGGTGCTAGGGATCAACTGTCCCGAAGTGAAAGCGCTATGTTCATCGTTGATCATGATGTTGATAAAGCTGAAGGAGACGTCTATGAAAACCCCATCAAACCTCGCACTCTTGTCTAGCGCTATCTTAATGATAACAACCGCCTCTTGCCAGCAAGAGGAGCATGTAACCAGCGCTCGCAAGCAAGCAGTAACCACGAAGTCCGTAATTGCACGAATTTCTGCCGATCCCCAAAAGGCAGGTATGGGCGTACTCAAGTTTACAGCATCTGATTCACTCATAAACAAAACCAGTAACCCATTCGAAGTTGCCAAAGCTTACGACAATGGTCGCCCTCTGACTCTTAAAAAAGACGGGATGGCGTTAGCTGCCTCAGATACTACAGGCAATATGTTTGCTCTCTATCAGTGCCCTCCAGGATATTACATGCCGACTTCCGCACAGGCATCCCAAGCCGCTCCTGCGCAGCCCCAACCTAATATTGGGATTGATAATATCTACAGCACCTTCAGTAATGGCGGCTCTAGCATATTCAGCAATCTCTTGGGTGGCTCCTTAGCGAGCGGAGATGGCATCACCGAATCGATATCGGGAACACTTCAATCCTTGATTGGAATTTTTACGGGATCAAATGCCGCATCAACATTGGCATTGCCCTGGGGACAAACAGCGTCCAACTACGCTGCCTACGGTTGCGTACCGATCAACTCCGCAGCGAACACAACCTATTCTTATCCAACAAACACGGTTAGTGGTCAGACAACCACGGGCGCGTCTCCAACAACACCACCAACGCAGTATCAGTACATAGGCCAGGTGCAAGCAGGACCTTACACCTACCACACGTACGCGGTCCCTGCCCAAAACGCGGAGCAACCAGCGCCGCAAACAGCTGCGACCACAAACTAGAGCGTTGATTGAGGACATAGAATAAAGCCCAGCATTTATAAGCTGGGCTTATTATTATTTTACAATCCTTACAACTATTTAAAACATTTTAAAGTATTTTATTGACTTTTATGAAGACATTAAGCTACTGTTAGCCTAGGACCAAAGGAGTAGGTCCATCTCAAACCCCCTCACCATTTGGAGGTGCTAATGAGATTCACTAGGACCGTGGCAGTGATCGGGTTGGCAGGGATTGCCGCCCTTGTTGGATGCCGTCCGCGCAGCCAGCAAAACTCGACGCTAACGGATAGCCTGCAAGCGTCCATCGTCATGCCAAGGCAAATTGGCAAGGCGATGGTGGTCGGGGATACTGACCTGACAGGCAATCGAAATATCTTCGGGGGATTCCCGAGGATCATTTCGGAAAGAGTCGCCGCGAACGAGGACGTTTTCTTGTCTCGCCAGCAATTCGTGGTCTCGTTTGACTCAAAAGCCAAAGTTCCAGCATGGACAGCTTGGCAAGTCGTCAGACAAGACTTAGGAGAAGTTGCGAGATCCGACAACTTCCGAAGCGACTCAATCCTAAACACGTACCTCGAACTACGCGAGAGAAATCTCGGCGTCGTACCAGAGGACTACAAGGGTACGTGTTTTGATCGAGGCCACCAAGCACCCTCTGCGGACAGGACAGATCAGCCAAGACACAATTTGGCTACATTTTACATGAGTAATATGGCGCCACAATCCGCGTTTCTAAACCGGAGAATTTGGGCAGATCTGGAGTCTTACAGCCGAGACTTAGTCAGGGATGAAGGTCGAAAGCTACAGGTGTATGCGGGTACGATTCTTCGCGATGGTCGTGAGGGTATTGGGCGGAACGGTGATATTCAAATCCCTGAAGCCTTCTACAAAGTCGTAGTCGTCTACAAGGATGATGACGAGAAAAAGCCGATGGGCTACATCGCCGTCATTATGCCAAACGTCACGTCCCATGGCAGGGATCCCGTCGCAAACAAAGACGAAGCCTGCCTAGAACAACAACGTGGCGGCTCGGGTTCGATCTCGACCGATTGGCGGGACTACAAGGTCTCGCTGATAGAGATCGAAAGGAAAGCAGGTATGGCTTTCCCAAACCTAGATAGCACGCAGCCGCTCTAATTGGGCAGAACGGCAAATAAAAACGAGGGATTTCCGAGCTAATAGGAAATCCCTCGTTTTTATTTGTAGATACCTCGATGACCTACTCCTAAATCGATCATGGTATAATTAAACTTCAAATAACGAGGCTTTCATTGCAATCATTACGCCCAATAAAAACTTCGCTTTCGACGCTCTTCATACTTGGACCGGCTCTAGTTATTGTTTGTAGTCAGATGGCCCGATCCGAGGTGCCAACCTCTCAACCCGATATCGTTGACGGCTCAGCCTTCGGGAAGGCGCGAGCAGAAGAAGCGGCGCAAAACTCCCAGGACGACGAGAAAAGCAGGGCCACTTCAGAATTCACGGGAATACCCGCCTTATTTTCCTCGCCAGAAACAGGAATCGGTGGTGGCGGAGCTCTCGTGTACCTTGGCCCCAAGCTAAAATCCAGGCGCGACTTTGCACTCGTTGGTGTCACGTTCACGCAGCGACAACAGTTTTTGAATGCAGGAATCATCGAGCTATATGATGATAACGAGTATATCTCGATTCGAACTCATTTTAAGTTAACGCGGTATCCTGACTACTTTTTTGGTGTAGGAAACCGAACAAATCTTGTGGATAAAGATCTATACACCATGCGAACACGGGAGATTGGTGTCGCTCTCAGAATTGCCCCAAAATTTAATCCGAAACATCAATTAGGACTTGGCGTCCACCAGGACATCACGGAATTTGAACCGTTTACCCAAGATGGCCTATTATCCCGAAAAAATTACCGTGGGCACTTTGGGGGAATCAGCCGTAATTTGACCCTACGCTGGCAATACCAAGATAATGATGACGACTTTGACCCTCACACCGGCACGAGGATTTCGTGGGATATTTACCGAGCAACGAAAGCCCTTGGGAGCGACTTTGAAAACATTCGCTTTTGGAGCAACAACGCCACGTTCATACCTCTGGACCAACAGACGACCCTAGCACTGCAACTCTTTGGCCAATTTTCTAACGGCGATGTGCCCTGGTACCACCTCGCCCAACCAGGCGGAAATAGCCTCTTGCGCGGCTACTACTTAGGGCGCTTTCGAGATGAGCAAATGCTGGTAACACAGGCGGAGATCAGACGACCTATAGCTCGCCGATTTGGACTTGCAGTTTTTGCAGCAGCTGGACAAGTCGCTCCCACAGGGCAACAACTATCTGAAACAACGCCTCTCGTTGCTTGGGGTGGTGGTGTCAGGTATCGCCTAACTAGGAACCAACGAATTAATGCACGGCTCGACATCGGATTTAATCGTTCAGAGCCAAGAACCCCAGCACTTTATCTCTATATCTTAGAAGCATTTTAACGCGAATAGTCGGGCTCTATATAGGACGGCTTCACGCTGTCTAACTCTACGCCATTTAGATTCAGATTCGAATCGTCTTCAGCCGGTGGCGGATTCTTCCACCAGTCTTTTACTCGCTGCAAGTAATTTGCAACCGCCACCCGACCCGTTTCTTGAATCAATGTGCTGATGTACGCGCGATTTTTTTCAACTGCGGGCTCTTCGATACTACCAATGTACACAACGCGAGCCCCTGGAACTTTTTCGGGACTTATTGCCGCCAACATGAAATGCTGGGGTAAAACAAGCGACGGATAATATCTTTTGACTAAATAACGAAGACTGCTGCCCATGTATCCATTAGATAGCAGCTGCTTGATACCACCAGAGATGATAGGACGGACACTTTCAGGAACCGTTGAGGCCCCAAGCACAAACGCAGACAAACTTTGCTGCATGAGCTCGTTATTCACAAACGGAGCAAACTTTTGCTCTGAGCGCATATCTGAAATCTGCTTTGCAAAATCCATCATGTTGAAATTCGTCTCAAGCATATTGTGACCCATCGCTAGGGAATAAATCGAAAAAGGAAGCTCAGAGCAATAGAGAGGCGGCAGTTTACTCGATTTACTTTCACTGAATTTTGTCATTCGGCTTTGAAACGCAGGAACACCTCTAACGTAAATATCGGTGTATAAAAACGAGTCGTAGTCATACGAGGACGTCCTTTCCTTTAAGACATCGATCACTTTATCGACTCTTTGACGCACGTCCGCTGTCGTTTCTACCCTGAAAAAATGAGTGTAGGACGAATCCCAACTACAATCGGACATCGACTCCGGAGAGTCCACGTGGCAAGTTTTGCCTTTTCGATTCACCACAAGTTTTGCGTGACTCATGCCTTTTTCGCCGAGTCTAACCAAAATCAGATGATTTAACCCGATCTCTTCCCGCTCAACTTTTTCGCCGGCTGACTTTTGCTGGATATCATTTAATTTTGATTCCATCACAAGATTGTTAGGGTCGTGTATAGGATCGTAGTCAACGGCAATATCCCCATCCGAAACGAATGTGTTCAATTCCTCTGGATTGATAACTCTGATGCCATAGTCAACACCATTATGGGTCTGAACAACTTTTGTTTCCTTCGGCAATTGCCATCCGTTGCGACGAAATATTTCCTCGTCAGCTTTAAGACGACCCAAGGGAAGACGGTTAAAAGGAACGACCTCCTTCGCATAACCCACGGTCCAGCTTTGGTAGCCACTTTGTCTAGAAACTGCCGCCGAACGTTCCTTGCAAGACAAGACTAGAAATAAAAATGCGATAGGCAGAATACATAGTCTTTGGCTTGTAATTTTCATGTAACGACTCGTGGCTAGTGTTGGTATACTGGGTGAAATTCTATCAAAGAATTGCATCAAACGCGACGAAGGGGCGCAATAAATGTTGAATTTTAAGGCTTTTTCCTTCTCACTGGTACTCGCTGTAGCGACCGCCGTCAGTCTCCAAGCTTGGGCTCTTGAGTATATCGCGAGTATCGATGACCTAGAGTCCAGAATTGATGAGCTAATGCAGGACTACGATGGCGACAACATCCCAGGTGCGGCCGTTGCCATCTACTCAGACGAGCATGTACTCATCCAAAAAAATTACGGTCTACGAAACCTTGAAGCCAGAGAGATGGTAACATCCGATACCAATTTCAGAACAGCCTCCCTGACAAAAGCATTTACAGCGACCGCCATCCTTCAGCTCGTTGAGGAAGAAAAAGTCTCGCTTCAAACAAGTTTGACTGAAATTTTCAAAGACTTTCCTGCCTACGGTAAAGGTATCACGTTGCACCATTTGCTAAGCCATACCAGCGGACTCTTCGACTACGAAAACTTATTGCCAAGTGACTCCTCCCAGCAGGTCACCGATGCGGATGTTTTGGAGATTATGAAACGGCAGCGATCGACATACTTTTCGCCTGGTACGCGTTTTCGCTACTCGAATACAGGCTATGCCATTTTGGCCGAGATTGTATCTGCCGTGAGCGGGGAGCGATTTCATCAATATTTGATCGAACACATATTTAAACCACTTGGCATGGATGCCACGCTTGCTCACGTCCAAGGAGAGAACTCAATCTCAAACCGCGCCTACGGCTACTCTTTGCTTACGAGTGGTTATAAACGCTCAGATCAAAGTCAAACCAGTGCCGTCCTGGGGGATGGAGGAATTTATTCGTCCACGATGGACCTGCGTAACTGGCACGTCATGTGGACGAAAGGTTCGAGCGTATTAACCCCGAAATCGGCCGCTATGATGACAACACCTAAAAAGCTAAATAATGGTAGCGCTACTCAATACGGCTATGGCTGGTTTGTTGACATATTTGACGGAAATCGCCGTATTTCACATACGGGCAGCACGGTTGGCCAAAAGCACTCGCTTGCAATTTTCCCTGATAAAAAACTTGGGATTGTAATCCTGACCAACAGGCAAAACTCTGCTCCGTGGCTCATCAGCGACAAAATAGCCAGTCTAATTTTACGGTAGATAAAATAGTCGGCACTGACTTGCGATTCACTTTTTGACGTCATAATTGAACGTCATCACAGGCGGATTTTCCAACCCACTACCGCACGTTCTAGCCTTTATAGACGTATTCTGTTCAATAAAAATTTCGGCTTCCCTGACGATTGAACCTGTGTGTTTGCCGCTAGCACATGAGGGCTCGGTACCATCTATCGTGTATGCAAGAGCAAAATCGCCGTCATTATAAAGGCGAACATTTATCGGCATTGGATGGGCCCCAGGCCAAACGGACACCCGAGGACCCTCGCGCCCCACCCCGTCGTCCTTAATATATTTCAAACGCCAGGACCCCTCGTGATTTTCAGCAACATAAACCGTAGCTGGTGTAAGCACGTCAGCAAACCATTGGCCAACATAGACAGCAGCGTCATACTGCCGATCCCCATCTATATCCAAAAACCCCATCGAAGCCTCACCAGAATCGCTCTGCTTTATCTCCATCGTTGGCTTAATTCTTTCCACCTGGCCCATAATGAGGGCGCTTAATGCCGTAGATCCCTGCGACGGCAATGCATCAAAATGCAATGCGCACCTAAAATCCTTGCACGGAACGTTAAATGTGCTGAGGCCCACATTAGATAATTCTTGAAGTGGCCTTACCAGTAAACCTAGAGGCTCTTTTGTAAGCCTAAGCTTGAGGGGTAGTGTTGGTTCTATCTCTAATATACTCTGACCAGGACGAACTAACGCCGATTCAAAAAGAAGACCTCGCCCCGGGGATTGATTCATCAGTTGCGAAAGGAAAATGGGAATCCTAGGATAAATAAGACCATCCTTACCGTCCAAGTCCCGTGTCAGAAATGAGTAACTCACCGCCATTTGACTTGCGTCAAAATGACTTTTGGATGGAATATCCCTCAATGCTCGAAAAAACTCAGGCAGCGACTTCTGAGACCGAAGACCAGTAGAGGTGGCGTCCACATCCAGACTCCGATCAACCGACGCGGTCTCATTTCTTCGAAGATCGCCCAGAAACCGCATTTTCCATGTATGAACGCCGCTCGGCTCCGCGCCTGATCCATTTATTAGCGCGGCAGGATCTTCGTATGTCAGTTCTGCAATTGAAACATAGCCGTTCGTGCCCGGCGTCCCCTTGATTTTAACAAACTTACGACCTGCGTCCCAACCGCCAAGCTCAACCAAACTTCCGAAGGGAATATGGTCCAAGATAGCCGCGTCTGACTTTGCGGACGCCGTCACAGTTGCATACGCAGACTTCACGTAAGCGCTCGTTCTGGCTGGATTATAGCGAAGCTCTTCAGTTACCTGGCCAGTAGGCTGCGGAGCTGACTGCCGCATCGATTGATGAGACGAGGTATTATCACTGACGGCGACTTGAGACAGTTTGCCTTGCGTATAAACAGACCGAAGAGCTAACGAAACAATCGCCACAACCCCGAATGCCAATAGCGCTTCAAGAATTAACGTCGCCAACAAACGACCATCTATTTTATTACTTGGCGCCTTCAAAATGTCATACCTCTCTCACATGTCTATCTCAAGCGCAATTTTGGTTATAACCTGATCGATCTTCAATTCTATGTACCTGCCAATTACCGCCAATATTGTGGCCAACAAACAAGAACTTGTAGGGCGAGGTACTCGTCTGGCCCCCAAAGTAAATCGCGACGTCCTGCCATGTATCACCATTAAGGTCTGCAAACGCCCAAGTAAAACTCGGATCTGCCTTGTGGGGCCTTGTTGTCAATGTCGCCGTCGTTGATTTTTTAATATCGACAATGATCAACTCCAGCTTTGGCATTATTGATTGATCCGCTTTGACCGTCATGCGAAACGGATAGCACTTTGTGGAAATGTCCAACTGCTGAATCAATGTGGACTGCCCCCCCAGGTTTGCCGGAACGCGTCTCACTGGCAATCTCGTATTGATAACCGTGGAACCGGCGGTTGACTGATCTGCCGACTTTGCACGTTCTAAAAAAATCGCAGGCTTAAACGAGGATTGTCGAATCATCTGTAAAATATTCGACGGATCGGACGGGTGTATAACCTCGGAGGACGCGAGAATCATGTAGCGAAGACTCGAATTCGAAAAATCAAACGACGCTTTTGTCGGAAGCTTGTCTAGCAGTTCAAGAAAAAAATTATAATGACGGCTCAACTCATCCGAATTCTGGCCAGGGCTTACCGAAACCACAAAGTCGTTGACCCTGGAAACGAGGGAGCTATCGGAATCAAAGACACCAAAAGCCCTATCCGCAGATACGAGATCTTTACTCACATAACCAATCTGGCCATAGGACGTCATTACCTTTAGAAAACCGGTCTGATCAGGCTCGGCCAAGATCTCCAAGACATCCCCCTTAGATAATTGTCCTAAAAGTCCCCCGCCTGGCTTTAAACGAAGATTTATAACATCAGCGGCAACAAAAGCTCGTTTTGCTTTCTCATGATAAACGTACTTTCTTAAACGCCCGCTCGCGTTTAAAAATTCAAAAGACGCAGGATAATGCATCGCTTGCCTATCCTTATGACTGTTCGGGAGCTGATGATCTGGTGATTCTAAATCTGGGCTCAAAGAGCCTACTTGCGTCTGATCACCTTTAGCCCCCGAAATGCCCGTCGCGCCACCCTCTCCCACAACAGGAGCAGTGCTATGATCTAGTGTATCGACGCTTGGTTTTATGAGGAGAACAGCAAGCCCCATAACGCATGCCATGCCGAAGATCCGAAAAAAACTCAAACGAATCGTTTTTTTCTTAAATTCTTCCGGCAACGAATGTTCTAGATCTGAGTTATCAATCATTAAGCACCAAAGTGAACAGCTAACCAATACCCCGCCCAACACATGATTGCACCAATGAGAAGGCTGCCTAGGCCATGAAGTATGGCATGGGATACAAAACCATCAAATCCAAGTGAGAGCATCTCCGCCGAAAGGGCCGAAAACGTTGTTAGGCCGCCCAAAATACCAGTAACGATAAAAAGTCTGGTTTGATCTGAAAGTCTCGCAGATGCAGCTAAACTTACACCCGCTAAGAGAGCGCCTACCATATTGACTACAAAAGTGCCTAACGGCCAACCACGCTCCGGATTAAGCCAAACCTGACAAAGCCAACGGATGACAGCCCCTAAACCACTTCCAATAAATACAGCAAATAAATTGGTCACTTATAATTCGCCTACCTCTTGAGAAAACTACTTTCGCCGCGCCGACAAAGTATCCTATCATGGCCATCCTATGGCGCTCTATTTTAAAATTGAAGGTGACAAGATCGTGTTCTTTGGGGACACCTTCAATCACAGGCCCGCTATCAAAGCGTTAGGTGCTCGTTTCAACGGCAGCGACAAGACGTGGACCCTCTTGGACTCGGTTGAAATGCGTGATCGTGCAGCCCAAATAGCCAAGCCTCACCCGATACAGCCTGGATCGCTAACCGATAAGAAAGAGGTCCATCAGACCTCAAAGTCGTCAACACAACCAGATCAACCTATCCAAATTGATCCAAGCATGGGTCTGACAATTTCTCAGCTCATGCAACAAGCCGACCGCGCGATTAATCAAAGCTTTCCAACACCGATCTGGGTTGTCGGTGAGATTCAAAGCTGTGCGCGCCGCGCCGGCGGAACAATTTATCTTGATATGGCTGAAGGAAAATCTGGGGCCCACCAGACAGCCACAATCACGGCCAAGTGTAATGTTTGGCAGAGTACGCTGACTTGGCTAGAGAAAAGGCATGGACGAGACAAAATTGATCAGATTTTCGTCGATGGTAATCGACTCAGAGCATTGGTCCAAGTGAAGCTCTACAAAGACCGTGGTCAAATTTCCTTAACGATCGAAGATATTGATCCCTTATTCACGGAAGGAGCGCTCGCATTGGCACGCGCAGAGCTCCTAAAGAAGCTTCGCGCTCAGGGACTTGATCAAAAAAACAAGCTTTTGAGTATTCCATCTTTTCCGCTGCGGATAGCTTTAATTACAGCTGAAGGTTCAAGAGCATACTCTGATTTCGTTCATCAATTAATTGATGTCGGGGGTTTTAGCGGAACACTTATCTTTATTCCGTGCACGATGCAAGGTGACCGAGTACCTCAGCGAGTTGTCGGATCGATTGCCCTGGCCGAGCAGCACTCCGCTGACATCATCGTTATTTGTCGCGGCGGCGGTAGCGCGGCGGACCTCAGATGGTTTGACGGGGAGGAAATCGCTCTAGCTATTGCTCGTTCAAAAACCCCGATTATCGCTGCCATCGGGCATCACGATGACACGTGCGTGGCTGAAGAGATTTGCCACACCCGCGAGAAGACCCCAACAGCGGCAGCCGACCGTATACTTGAAGTCTTTACGGACACTCGGGCAATGATTAATGAAAAAGCGCACTCATTGGCCGTATACCTTGACCGTGAGATCACAAAAATGGATCGCATTCAATCCAACCTTAAAGAACGACTAAGTAGTGTTTTGGACAGTTTTTTCTCATCTCAATCACAACACCTCTTATTCCAGTCTGTCAGTCTTACTAGAGCTTTCGAAACGTCTTTCAACCGCCAATCATCAAGTTTTATCTCTATGGCAGCGCAACTCAACCACAGTGCAACTAACGCTATTCAACAAATCACGGAAGCCATCTTTTCGTTTCATCAGCAATTAACGGCTCTCGATCCGACGCCGTGGCTTAAAAGCGGCTGGACCCAGTTGATGGCAAACGGGCAGCAGGTTAATTCCGTCGAATCGATTGATCTGGGAGATACATTGACTGCAAGGCTACTTGACGGGAGTTTGCAACTTCAAGTCAAACATAAAACACCCAAAGATAAAGGCTGATATATGGCAAAACATGAATCCAAAAAGAAAATTGCGTCTGACGCTGATGGTAAAACTTACCAAGCTATGCTCAGTGAGCTTGACGAGATTGTTAGAACTGTCGGGCATGGGCAGCTTGATCTTGATCAAGTTGTTGAAAAAATCGAGCATGGCTACAAACTCATATCGGTCATGCGCCATCGTCTCGACCAAACAAAAGCAAAAGTTGAGGCTCTACGGGTAGATTTTGAAAAGAGCTCGTCGGCTGAATCAACCTCGGCAACAGATAAGGGCCAAAAGATAAATGATGCCGAAGACGATGAGGATTTACCATTTTGAGGCAGGTCGATGCGATGAATTGTTATTGAGAACCATTCTCAATTAGGGTAATCTCCGGACTGTCGACGTTATCAGAGCTGCGGAAACACTAGCATTAGCACCGAAATGAACATCAGTTGCGCGCCTCTATCAACTCCCCTTCGTGTTCTCGCTGTTGAGATGCAAGGTGATGGAGATGTTATTGGTCGACGGTTAATGGAGTTAGGTTTTATTCATGGAGCGGTCGTTGAAGTTAGACATCACGCACCGTTCACAGCTGATCCAATCGCCGTTATGGTGAGGGGAATGGTGGTGGCTTTGCGACATTACGAGGCAAAGCGTATCAGCGTAGAGCCAAAGGTCGCGTTGGGAAAGACAACGCTTGAGCAGGGTCATCCATGAGTGAGAAGACCAAGCCCGTCGTAGCTCTGGCAGGAGCACCGAATGCGGGTAAGTCCGTTCTTTTTAATTCTCTGACCGGTCTTAATCAAAAAGTTGCTAACTACCCGGGCGTAACCGTCGAGAAAAAATCAGGCTTATCATCAATCTGGAATGGTCGAAGATTTGTTTTTATTGATCTTCCAGGGGTCTACAGTCTTGACCCCGTAAGTCTTGACGAACGAGTTGCTATAGATGTTTTGCTTGGTCAAGGAATCGCGGCTAAAGACACGCCACCCGACGTTGTGGTCGCAACTATTGATGCGTCTAATCTTGAACGAACGCTTGGACTAGCAATCGAGCTTAAAGACACGGGCATTCCAACCATTGTTGCCTTGAACATGATGGATCTTGCGCAACGTCGTGGCCTTAAAATAGATGCCAACATCCTCGCTCGAGAGCTTGGATGTACCGTCGTACCCATGGTTGCTACAAACGGGGACGGCATTTCAGCACTCATGACCAAGATCGATCAATTAATTCCTGCTAACGATGCTGCTGACGGTTCTGATAGAAAAAAGCTCACCGCATTCAAAGCCGTAACCACCGAAATTATCACCAAACGCTTTCACAGGGTCGATGATATTTTGAAAAAGGCCGTATCGTCGGCTTCTAAAGCGGATCAATTAACCTGGAAAATCGACAAATTTGTTCTGCACCCCCTATGGGGCTCGCTACTTTTGTGCGTCATTTTAATTGGGCTCTTTCAGTCAGTTTTTACTTGGGCAGCACCGCTAGCGGACGGAATTGACGCGGCTGTTTCAGCTTTGCAAGGGGCAAGCAGGCTCGTGCTGCCTGAGGGCGTCTTTCGAGACCTCTGGACAGAGGGGGTTTTAGGCGGCGTTGGCAGCGTTTTGGTTTTTCTCCCTCAAATTCTGATGCTTTTTCTTTTTATTAACCTGCTCGAGGGCTCTGGATATATGGCGCGTGCAGCCTTTATCCTTGACCGTCTGATGTTTAAAGTGGGTCTACAGGGGCGAAGCTTTGTTCCTCTTTTGAGCTCATTTGCATGCGCCATACCTGGCATCATGGCAACTCGCACAATTCGCGATGAGCGTGATCGTATAACGACGATTATGGTTGCTCCACTGATCACTTGCAGCGCGCGTTTACCCGTCTACACACTACTAGTTGGCGCCTTTGTTCCACAGCGTGCCGGTCCTCTTGCTATTAGCCTTCAAGCTTGGATCATGTTTGGACTTTTCCTCGCTGGTGTGGCAAGTGCATTCCTTGCCGCCAGCGTGACGAGATTAGTTGGACGCCGCAACCAACAAACTCCCTTTATGCTCGAGATGCCCTCTTATCGCTGGCCCCACTGGAGGTACATCGGTATCTCGCTTTGGTTGCGAACTCTTGCATTCATCAAAAGAGCGGGAACAGTTATCCTCAGTTTAAGTGTCATCTTGTGGTTTCTAAGCTCTTACCCAAAACCCCCAGAGGACGCAACCCAACCGCCCATTCATTACAGCGCCGCCGCGATTCTCGGTAGAACACTAGAACCTCTAGTTGCGCCGTTAGGTTTTGACTGGCGGATCGCCACAAGTCTTGTACCAGGTTTGGCAGCACGAGAGGTTATGGTAAGTTCGTTGGCGACCGTTTTTGCCGTCGAAATGAGTGATGCGGAGGCCGCGAGTACAAAGACCCTACAGGACAAGCTCAGAGAGACTTGGCCGCCTGCAACCGCCTACGCACTGATCGCTTGGTACGTGTTTGCCCCGCAATGTATTGCCACTATCGCAACCGCACGTCGAGAAACGGCAAGCTGGCGGTGGCCCCTACTCCTCATCGCGTACACGCTATCCCTTGCCTGGTTGGCGGCGTTTGTCACATTCAGACTCTTCAGCTAGAATGTAGTAGATTCATGTCGTTGACATGCAAGGCCTAATGGGATTCCGCACCCCTACCGGAGTCCCGTCATCGGGAGGTTTTTGAGAATGCAGTTAAATCGTTTGAGCCATCGATTGCTTTGCTTAATGCTGCCCATCAGTCTCTGCGCCACAACGTCTCTGGCTAAACCGAACCCGGGAGCGGAAAATTCAGGTGCTCCCATTCCAAAAGGTTATGACGAGAGTTTTCAGACGGGTGACATTCCAAAACCGACGAGCCCGGATCTTGACCCCGAGAACGTCACGGATGATGAATTAGCTCCCGACAAAGCTCCTGAGCTTAATCCCCTCAACGACCCTGATTTCGACCAAGAGCCGAGGGATGTCCGTGTTGGTTTATCTGCGGCACTCACCCTGCCTCACATGCTCAATTTTGCTATTGAGTCATTGATACGAGACAAGGCCTCTGTTGCCCTAAACTATGGTAGTGTGACGAGAAGCTTGAGTAACGTTGATGTTTCCCTAAAGCACTATGATATTCGGTTGCGCTGGTTTCCCTTTGCAACGTCATTTTTCGTGGGAGCAGCCCTTGGGCAGCATCAACTTATCGGCGAGCTGGATCGTAATATTAAGGAAGTGACAACAAACCAAACTGTATCAGCTCGGGGCAAACTAGTCGCCTCGGCAAACTATGTGGCGCCCCATGTGGGATGGTTCAAAGTTTGGGATAGCGGCATACTAGTTGGTTTTGATCTCGGCTATCTGTTTCCGACCAGTCCGAAGACAAAGTTTTCTTCAACTTTTAAAAATCCTCCTGCGGGAACGGAGACTACTTTAAAAGAAACAAGTGAGTACAAAAAGTTACGCAGTGATCTCGAAGACGCCGCTAAGACGCACGCATCAAAGCCAACACCCTTTAGCTCCCTTCTGAGGCTTGGCTGGATGTTTTAGTCTGATCTATTGTTCTCGTTCGCGAAAGGTCATCTTCAAAAGCAAAAGCCACCGGCATGGTCAATGCCGGTGGCTTTTTTAGCTATTCATCTGCTCTCTGCTAGAGTTTACTTCTTCGTCGCTGCTGCAATAGCTGGAGCTTTTGCTACTGCCAAAGGCTTCGTCGCTGGAGCATCTGCCACGGCACCCGCTTTAGTACCCGCGGCCTCTGTGGTCATATTACTTTTGTCGCCATTTCTTGAGACGCCGTAAGCTTTGAGAACTTCCGCCTCAATCTTCTTCATCATGTCAGGATGAGTCTCAATAAACTCCTTGGCGTTCTCACGGCCTTGTCCAATTCTTTCATCCTTGTAGGAGAACCATGAGCCGCTTTTGGCAACAATGTCTTTAGCTACAGCCAAGTCAAGAACGTCACCGGAGCGAGAGATGCCTTTGCCAAACATGATGTCAAATTCAGCTTGCTTAAATGGAGCTGCCATCTTGTTTTTCACGACCTTGACACGAGTTCTGTTACCGACAATTTCTTCTTCTGACTGCTTAATAGAAGCAATTTTGCGCACGTCCAGCCGTACACTGGAGTAGAACTTCAGCGCGTTTCCACCAGTTGTCGTCTCGGGATTTCCGAACATCACGCCAATCTTCATACGAATTTGGTTAATAAACACCACGGAGCAGTTAGAGCGGGATATCGTTCCGGTTAGCTTACGTAGGGCTTGGCTCATCAAGCGAGCTTGAAGCCCCATATGGGAATCCCCCATTTCGCCTTCGATCTCAGCCTTGGGTGTCAATGCAGCAACCGAGTCAACCACCACTAAATCGACCGCACCTGAGCGTACCAACATGTCAACGATTTCTAGGGCCTGCTCGCCAGTATCGGGCTGGGATACAAGAAGTTCATCAATATTTACGCCCAATTTTTTAGCATAAACGACGTCAAGAGCATGCTCTGCGTCGACAAAAGCAGCAACGCCGCCCGCTTTTTGAACTTCTGCAACTAAATGCAGGGTCAACGTGGTCTTACCACTGGATTCTGGTCCATAGACTTCGACAATACGTCCTCTGGGAACGCCCCCAATGCCCAGGGCAATGTCCAAAGATAATGCCCCAGTCGATACTGCTTCGATAGGATCAGCGTGCCCGTCTTTGCCAAGACGCATGATCGATCCCTTGCCGAATTGCTTCTCGATGGCACCAACCGCCGCTTCCAGAGCCTTCGATTTTTCACTGTTCATTGCATTTGTGTTAAGCATAAAGAACCTCCATTTTCACTGCCGATTTGGGTGGTTTTGATTGATGCGGGTGCTTCCTAGACCCTACCTTCTCTTAGTCACCGTTACAACACCATATAGACTATACCATAAATTTGTCTGGTAAAGTCAAGGCTTCACCTAAGTCCATTTCTTTACGCCTTCTCTATTCATTCCGATAGCCACTACAAGTTAACAGCAACTACGGGTGCTTACATGTTTTCGCGGTCACAAAAAATTTTTATCTGTGCTCTGATTTTATTCAGTGCGCATTCCAAAAAATTGTTGGCACAAAACCAAACACAGACAACTGCACAAAAGAGTGGCGATGCTACGCCGCAAAAATTACCAAAAGTCTTAATTTTGCCGTGGCAAACACCGCTCATAGATCCTGATTTACTTCGTCAGACTAAAGACGCTCGCGACGTCGTCTCAGAAAAAATTAGGAAGACGTTCGCACCAAACGCGCTCGCCTTAGCCAAAATCGCTCCAAAAGATAAGGTCCCATTTGCTTTAAACGATGATATTGCAGAAATATTTGCTGACGAAAGCAAAGTCACTGAAGACGCGTTCGCCATATTCCCCATATGGACTCATTTTCATGACCACGAGTTCGTCGGGCTCATCAAACTCGATGCATTTCGTAATACAATAAACTCTGTTTTTCACAAACTACTGCCAAAACGACAATTTTTGGAGGCCCTAAAAGATAAGAGCCTTGAGCGCGTTCTAACGACGGAATTTGAATCCTTACTACAGGCGGCTTCATCTACATCGACACCAAACACATCACAAGACCTCGCCGTGTCCGTAAGTGATCAAACTCCGAGTAAGCGTCTCAACGAGATCGACCGTACAACCCTTAACACACTCATCACATACCGCTCGGCTCAAGAAAACGGGCAACCTCAAGTTACAATTTTGAATCCGTTCGCATCAGACCTTATCGTCGCAATTCACCGCCTATTTGGCGTCAAATCAACCTTACGCCGAGCAAACCGCCTCCTCTCAATAAAAATTGCATACGAAAAATCTCCCTTTGCTCTTACATTACCGACCAAGCTCAATATGACAGTCAATGCAACAGAAGCCGTCTTCGGAAAAAGCCTGCCGACAACCTGGACTGAACCACTCACCGTCGGCATTACATCTGATAACACCGTTGAACTTAAATATTCGGCAAAACTAAGTGATCTCTTCCGCGTTGAAAAACTGGCCTTAAAACGTGAGGATTTGCCTACTGTCGTTAAAATAAAGGGAGCTTGGGCTTACGTGGATAAAGGCCGCGCCTGGGGTTTACAAATGAATGATCGATTAATGTCTACGGGTGCCGCACCTGCAGTTAAGGGGCATGTGGTGGGCTATTTTGGACCTGAAATGAAACTTAAATCACCACGAGGTTATGACATCCATGAAGGGGCGATTATATTTATTCGTTCGGGCCAAAAAGTCGTCAAAGAGGGCGACGTATTCTCCTACGATCAGAAAAAAGTACCAAGCCTTTGAGCTAATACGACATAAACACATGCAATGCCTGCGAATAATCTGTTACCATCATGTCTATGACCATCATTAAACTTCAGTCAGGTCCATCGTTTGCAGAAATTCTGCCTTCGCGCGGCGCACTCATTTCAAAACTGCGATTTGCTGATGGTGATGACGTACTTTGGCTTCCAAAAAACTTCGATCCAAATGCATCGAGCTGGCCTAGTGGTGGCCTACCGTTTCTATTTCCATTTGCAGGACGAGTTCGACACCAAGGTGAACTATACAAGTATGCTGTCGAGGGTCATGTTTTTTCTATGCCGCTGCACGGGTTTTCATGGGCTAGCCCCTGGGCACTGATATCCTCGACGAAGAATTCTGCCACTTTGAAGCTCGCAAGCAGCGAGCTCACAAAAGCCAACTATCCATTTGAATTTGAGCTTGAGATGAACCTAACGCTAGAAGAGTCATCTCTATCAGTCGTGGTTAAGATCACTCACCAACAATTTTCAAAAAAAACGACTATGTCGCACATGCCAGTCGCCGTAGGTTGGCACCCTTACGTTGCACTGCCGGATCACACCGGACGCCTAAATATACCCGCAAAAACGGCGTTTATGGTTACGCCCGAAGGCATGGCCGGCCCATCAATGCCGGTAGAAGGACACTTAGGCAAGATGCCTTGGGCTTTGCCGAAGTCAGAACTCCAGAGCTTGATCTTAGGTGACTTAGACCAAGTATCAGCTGAAATCCAACGCGCCAGAGACACCCTTCTTATGAAGGCGACACCACGCGATGCCATGAACTACGTGGTGACATGGACGAACGAGCCGGAATCATTTATTTGCGTAGAGCCTTGGATGTCCCAGCCCGATGCGGTGGCACAACCCACAGGTTGCCGCTGGCTAGCCCCCGGGGAGACGCTGTCCGTACACCTAGCCATATCAAAGGCTTAAACGCTGCTTGGTGTCTCTAAATCAGCCGAAATAGATGATTTTGTGACAGGTGTAAATATTTTTGACACCCTTAGGTAAAGTGGGCCAATGAAATTATTGAAGAAATCCCGCTCCATGCTTGGTCACGAGCTTGCATGCTGTATAATAGCTCTGAGGGCTTTTTTAGGCCCTCTAGGCGGTAGCTATCGGTGTTACTTGTTGTTGCTGCTGTCAATCTAGTTGAGACGTCCCGTTGTCGTTGAGGAACATTTTATGATCTGCGTCAATCTATCGAAACACGAGTCTTGTTTCATCCAACCAATCTCTTTCAGAATTGCTGGAGCTTTTTTGACGGCACTCCTAGCCATGTCAACGAGCAGCTGCACGTCACTTCATGCCTCGAAAAAAACTAATGGTGAAGCTGTTGAAGCCAGCGCAAATCCAGAAGTAAATCCACTTGCAAACGAGGACATCCCGGAGGAACTTAAAAGTTCACTAACATTTGATCCTGTTCACACCCTTGACCCTAAGGTTGTTCAGGAGAGTGACTTCTATCAAATCAAACAAGAAATCGAACGCAACCGAGCCGCTTTAGAAGCTGCTTGGAAGGAGCAAGAGGCTGCTGAAGCCCGCGTAAAAGAAGCTTTAGCGGCGGAGAAAACTCGCAAGGCCGAGCTTGCTAAACAAGAAGAAGACGAGCGTGAACGTCAACGCTTAAAGGACGCAGAGACCTACGAAAAAAAGCGAGAGATGCGTGCTAAGTATGAAGCTGATGCCGATAAACGCGTAAAGAAAATGCCCACCATCACTCGTGATGAAGAGCTTTGGAACGGCTTGGAAGACTGATTACGACACATCCTACGAGAATCAAGAACGCCCCGGTGATGTCATCGGGGCGCATTTTTTCGCCCAGAAGCATCCATGCAACCACAGCGGTTACGATGGGTTCATTTTGACAAACCAAATAAGCCTTACCCAGATCAATTCTACGAAGAGAATGCATAAAGAGAACTCTGGCAAAAATTGGCCCTAGCAAGGCTGCTAGCCCACAGACAAACCAGTCTTCGGGAGAAACGCTTGAAAACGTGGAAATGCCACTTTCCGCAATTACAATCGCCGCAAATATCAGCCCTAGAGTTAAACCTCGCCAAAGAACGAGTGCCGATGGCTCAATGCGGTTTGCTATAACTTTTGCAAAGCACTCTGATGCGGCAAAGCCTGCCCCGCTTAAAATCACGATTCCTAGCCCATAAGAATAAACGGCCGCCTCTTTGGCAGAGTATTGCAAGAGCAGGTCGGCATCTGTGTGAAAACTCATAACAATTGAACCGACGATAATTAAAAGACTACCAAGAATGCCGACCATTCCAATCCGCTCCTTAAAGAGAAGCCAACTTGCAATCAATACGAAAACAAGCTCAGTACGAACGGCAAAGGACGCCACCCCGATATTAATTTGACGTGCCCCTTCCCAAAAAGCCCAGAGCGCGAATGCTGAAAACGCTGACTGCCAAAAGAGCGGCCACCAAAGATCTCTATGCGGCAACTGGATGCGCCAGCCCATGGTCAAAGCGCGCCACGTGTACATCATAATCAGGGATAAAAATGAGATGAGAAAGACATACAAAGCCGCCGACAGATGAGACGCGGCCATTTTCCCAACGGCCACTGTGAGGCCGGTGCACGTTCCGCTTAAAAAGGCGAGACCGTAACCGAGCATTCTAAGATCTCACAAAACACTGCAATTCGCAGCGCATTCGACCGAGCCAAACAGGCATCGCTTTGGAATATTTAAGCCCAGCAGCGGTTGCCCACTCCACTGTAGCCGACGGTGCATGCGATAAGAGCACGACGCGCCCTTTGGCTGAAAGCTGACGGCTTATGTTTTTAAAAAACCGCTCAAGCACTGGCCTTGCTTCACCTCGAGACGTCCGCATTCCAAATGGAGGGTTTGTGATGACCACGTCAAAAGGGCCTTTGTCAAATTTGCAGGCATCGTCACCATAAAACTCAATCGACTGCTCTGCTTTGGCTGCTGCCGTCTTCGCGCGACCCAATGCCTCAACGGACGTATCTGTACCAATTAGTCTTATGCGAGATGCGACGTCCCCTGCAAGAATGAGTTCACTACCAGCTCCGCAGAATGGATCATAAACGGTCTCACCAGGCTTAATATCTGCCAACAAAACGATCGCTGACGCAATCGTCGGATCACTTGCTCCCTCGATGGATGCATCACGCCAGATAAAACGTTCATCCACGTGGGCTTTCGGCACAAGAACTACTGTCTTTTCGACAAGTTCAATCTGCCAATGTGAACTTCGGCCGTCACAGATAATGCCACACTGCTTGGCCATAAGCTTTTTGCCAAAATCCCAAACGAGCGCTCGGCCAACATCCGATCCACGCCCAAAACGTACACGCACAGGCCCCGTCGAATTCATATGAGTGGCTCTTCTAATCAATCCAGCATGGGTTGCAATCAACTGAGACAGGGCCTCGGCTGAGAGTTGATCTAATTCTCCAAGCTTGACGCCAGCGCGTCGCCACAAGTGATTTGATACCAACTCACTCCACTGAGTCCCTTTGACCAGCGCAACGCCTGGATTGATTGTTTTAAATTCTTTAAATAGACCAAGCTGTCTAGCCACCTGATCTACCCCTTCAGTGAACCAAAGAACAATCGGATAGCTTTCAGAAAAGCACTCCGGATGACAACGATCGGAGCTATCAACTGGAACGCTCAAGTCACGGGCAAGTTTTAGGAGTGCTTTATCCCTTTCAGACGCATGCAAGTTTGCCGTCTCTTGAGAGAGAATACCCTGTGCAGATTCGTCTGCACTGTTGCCCAGAGCACCCACGAGTGCGCGTTTGGCGCTGGGATCAACTGCTTTTTCAAATGATACCTTCACGTGTTCTAGCAATTGTCGACGCAATTCATCACTCATATAAGACCACGACGATGCAATCGCCTGGGCTGCGGACTTTACCACCCTCGGATCATCAGAACTCAGAAAATCACTGCAATCACCTAATATGTCAGCCTCAGGCGCAGACGGATTTGAGCTCTTAAGAGATCTAAAAACTGACTTTAAAACAGGTCTGGTCAATTCTTGACGCCTGGTAGCATCAGCATTTGGTAATACTTTCATGGCCAAATTTGAAGCTGGTCCATCCATTTTACTTAATTTTTTGATAAGGCTCTCACGAAGCTCGCTGGGAAATGACGACCAAGCATCAATGAGTTGCGTAACGTCGCGCCGACCAGGAAGCCATCCTTTTGATTCAGCCAGTACTTTAAAATCTAAGACTTTTGCTTGCTGCTTCATTTAAGACGACCTTTAAAGTTAGCCGTATGCGTGTTTGCGATAGCGTCATCGCTTAGAACATTCATAAGTAGGCTCGTAAATTGCTCTTTGGTATATGGGCGAGTCAAAGCATCAACTCTAAATCGCCTGACTCCCAGATCTTCAAAGAATTGGCGTTGGCCGGAGATCGAATAGGCCTTGTCGCCGTATACAATCGACTTACATCCCTCATGGGCTACGTGAAAGCGTTCGCCTTTTGAGTTCTCAATTTCAAGGGTTCGGTAACCACAAACCTTGCTCGACGGGCATCCGTTATGGAGAGCTGTTAAGGAGCATGCCTCTGCCACAAAAAGAGGTGTATCTTTGTACAAGATCACTTCCGGGGTAACGTCTTGCGGCCAAGCACCTAGTAGCCCTGCCAGGCCACTGGAATCATCTTCAATACTGAGCGCAGCCCGCGACACCCCGAGTTCAGCTAACTGCTTTGCTGACTCTTGATTCATCGCATAAAGCGTAAAATCGCTAACGATATCATGACATGGTAGGCTTAATCTGCGAAGTAACTCAAACGCGCCAATGTTACCTACTTCGTAACTCTGAAAACCAGCTAACCAGGCGGCCTTAAACCACAACTCAAGTAACGGTTCATCCCAGGCTCTGACCACAGTTGGCACCGCTAGTCTCACCTTTATGCCAGAGGCGGCCTGAAACTCTTTAAGTGGAGCCAAAAACATCTCTGGCTTAACTCCGGGCAGAAACATTTTCTTAGGCTCAAAGATCACTTCAGCAATGTGGCTTCTTGACGCCACTTCACAAATCCAGGGAAGATAATCAAGTCGATCAATTTTGATGCTAAACACTGCCGCCGAATCAGCGTCGCGAACAGCATCTGAAACGCTTAACTCTCCCTGAGCCTTCGCCGCACGCGTGCTGTGCAGACGTTCGATGCTACTCTTCAAGTCAGCTCCCAGCTGTTTCTTGAGATCTTTTAAGACACTTTTTGCGACAAAATATTCCGCATCAGTGCGTACAGCTAAGGACTCACAATAGACGCCTTGATCACCAAAGATCGTAAATACATCCTTGATATCAGAGATAAGGTCACCCTTCTCTCGAACAGCAAGTTGACTAAAACAATTAGATGCGCTTGCAATCTGCTCGCCCGATCGGAGAACCGTCGCGTGGACGGCAACTGCACCGTCATCAAGTCTCTTCATGGATATCGTCATTTGGATGGGAATCATGGGGCGCAGACGCTCGCCCACTGGCACACCCGACAGCCGTTCCACTCTCGTCTTGAGGTTATTACTGCGGGCTTTGTATAAGACGTCACCCACACTGAGCCCTTTTGAAGCGCCTGGTACAACAATTTCAATACGCATGCCACGCTGAGCTTCAAAAACTCGGCGACCTTTAAAGCTCATATCACGTAGTGAAAACGCAAGTTCACGGTTCTCATACCGCCTAGCAAGATCTTCCAGGCTACCCTGGGTACTGTCACCATCTTGAGGTTTAGCGTGGTACAGCTTGTTCATTGGAATGATTTTAAGCCCGTCGTATTTTTCAAGGTCATCCTCTAGAACGACCTCGATAGACTGACCTCTGATTTTCTCAACGACTCCGACCCGGACACCATGGTGGGTCGGGCTATTGAGATCAATCACGTTCTCGTGATATCGGCCCTCAAAAAAGAAGCTCGTTGTTTGCCTTTGAAACGACAGCTGCATGTCTTTTCGAATGGTGGCTTCGGCTGGCAAGCCCTCTTTGGCCATGGGCGGCGCGTTGTCTCTCAGTGTAGGGCGTTTAAAGTGCTCGTCTAGTTTTTTGCGGTAGAGCTTTACGACGCTACTCACATACTGGGCGTCTTTTTTGCGGCCTTCAATTTTAAGCGCATGAACGCCAGCAAGCACCATCTGATCAAGCTTATGAGATGTGTCCAGATCGCGCATGGAAAACAAAAATCCGTGTCCTGGCTCACTGACTACTTTGTATGGCTCTCTACACGTATAGGCGCACTCGCCGCGGTTACCGCTGCGACTGTCGGCTGCCCCACTGAAGAAACAAAGTCCACTATAGCTGTAACAAAGACTTCCGTGGCAAAACACCTCGAGCTCAATGTCGGTTACTCGACTGATACGTTTAATTTCCTCAGCCGTGAGCTCTCGGGCTAGGACGACTCGCTTGAAACCGAGTCGTGCGGCTTCCATAACACCAGCCAAGTTATGAACAGCAAGCTGCGTTGATGCGTGCATACGAAGCCCCGGGAAGTGGCGTCTGATCATTCGCGCCACGCCAAGATCTTGGACGATGACAGCATCCACACTGATTCGCTCTAGGTCGGCTAACGTCTGAATGACCTCAGGAAGTTCCTCTTCCTTGATCAGGATGTTCATTGTCACCAACACTTTCATGCCGTAGCGGTGAGCTATCGGCACGAGGCTCTCTAGGTCCTCAACGGAAAAGTTCTCGGCGCGTGACCTGGCGTTGAATTTCTGTAGTCCGAGAAACACAGAATCTGCGCCTGAATTAAGCGCGGCAAAAAACTGCTCCCGTCCACCGACCGGAGCTAAAATTTCAGGAATGATCTGTTCTACGGCTGCCGTGCCGAGCTCAGCACCGACGTGTCGAGTGTGCGTTGATTGGTTCGTTTCGATGTCTAAATTCGTCGCCATTTGCAGGGTTCCAAATATGCTTAATCGGTGGGCATCCCTTTAACATTTTTAATAAACTAGAGAAAGTATTTTATGGACTAAATAATAACTAATGATTACATGTAGTTAAATGCCAAGGAGCAACGAGAATCCCCCCTTTGCTTCAGTTCTTCCCCAGAAATCCGATCCCGACTCCATGAAAAACGTTGCAGAAATACAGTCCATCGCAGAGTCCGGAGACCTGTCAGCCGCCCACGAAGCCTTAGACGGGCTTCTTGAGATGGGGCCTCGTAACGTGGAGGCACTCAAACTTCGCGCAAGACTTTTTGAAGTGGCCGGACGATTTCAACAAGAAGCAAAAATCTGGGACCAAATTGCCAAAGTCGACAGAGACGACTCCGATCTTGCCGAGTACATCGCTAGAAGACAACAAGAAGACAGGGAAAATTTCTACTTTACGGACGCCCTTCCAGGAGGCGGCAAGCGTTTTATCGCCTTTCCTCGCCGCATGGTCAGAGCGGCTGGAATTGGGCTTATCGGCTGTGTGATGTTTCTTGTTCTTGCTCGGCTTGCCAGCGTGTGGACGATCCTTAATCATCCGTTTGTTATGCTCTCCTCGTTTGCACTCTTTGTGATCAGCCCGTGGTTTGCCATCATGGCCAGCTACCTAAAAAGCTTGAGATATATTTCGGTTACCAAAGAGGGGCTTGAAATTGCGACCCGGTTTAGAACCCACAAACTTCCATGGTCACAGGTTGAAAATGTCGTTTTGGCTCAAGATGACAGGCATGACACCTACAAGCTCAGTCTGATCGTGCTCGGAAAACAGTCAGAAAGCATGAACTTCGAACTAGACTTTAATGAAGGCACGACACCTATTCGTGCTAGGTCTTACTTTGTGCGTGAAATCATGCACACTTGGGGCGAACCTAGTTATGCTGCTAGACGCACCATTGATACGGGAAGTCGCTCCACCATCAAGGCCTAAAATCACCAATATTTCAGCGTAAATTGCCTAAAAAATCGCCTTTAGCTGGTGTCTTTCAATTTTTTTTGATATCCCCTCTTGACTTAAACCCGGGTGGCATTAGCTTGTGGCTCGGTGTTTTCTAGTCCCCTTAATTGATTAACGATTTTCTAGAGAGGAACTTGAAATGAAAATCAGACCATTACACGACCGCATTCTTGTTAAACGCATGGAAGGCGAAGCCAAGACCGCAACTGGCATCATCATCCCAGACAATGCCAAAGAAAAACCAATGGAAGGCAAAGTAGTTGCCGTTGGTAACGGTAAAGTCTTGGACAACGGCACTGTTCGTAAGCTTGAAGTAAAAGCTGGCGACCGCGTTCTCTTCAGCAAGTACTCAGGCTCCGAAGTGAAAATGGACGGCGCTGAGCACTTGATCCTCAACGAAGGCGACATCCTAGGTATCATCGAGTAATTACACTCGTTTAGTTTTTAACAATTAACTAACCATCCATCAGGAGAAAAACCATGACAGCTAAAGTCATTAATTTCGGTGAAGATTCTCGCCGCAAGATTCTAAAAGGCGTTAACACACTTGCTGACGCCGTTAAAGTAACTCTAGGTCCAAAAGGCCGCAACGTTGTGATCGAAAAAAGCTTTGGCGCTCCTACGATCACAAAAGACGGCGTTTCCGTTGCTAAGGAAATCGAACTAGAAGACCGTTTTGAGAACATGGGTGCTCAGATGGTAAAAGAAGTCGCTTCTAAGACTTCAGACATCGCTGGCGACGGCACAACCACTGCTACGGTTCTGGCACAAGCCATCTACCGTGAAGGCGCAAAACTAGTTTCAGCGTCTCACAACCCAATGGAACTTAAGCGCGGTATCGACGCTGCAGTTCAGACACTTGTTGCTGAACTAGACAAAATCAGCCGCCCAACAAAAAACCGCGACGAGATCGCTCAAGTTGGCGCCATCTCTGCTAACAACGACATGGAAATCGGCAAAATCCTAGCAGAAGCTATGGATAAAGTTGGCCGTGACGGCGTTATCACCGTTGATGAAGCGAAGGGCATGGAAACAACCCTTGATTTCACAGAAGGTATGCAATTTGACCGTGGTTACCTCTCTCCATACTTTGTCACAGACGCTGAGCGTATGGAAGCTAACTACGATGACTGCTTGATCCTCATAAACGAGAAGAAGATCAGCAACATGAAAGAACTTCTCCCAGTCCTAGAGAAAATCGCTCAAACTGGCCGTCCTTTCATGATCATCGCTGAAGACATCGACGGCGAAGCTTTGGCTACGCTTGTTGTGAACCGTCTCCGCGGCACACTAAAATGCGTTGCTGTTAAAGCCCCAGGCTTCGGCGACCGCCGCAAAGCTATGCTTGAAGACATCGCTACTCTAACTGGCGGCATGGTTGTTTCTGAAGACCTCGGCCACAAGCTAGAAAGCGTTACTTTGGAAAACCTTGGACGCGCTAAGCGAGTCTCTGTCTCCAAAGACAACACTACGATCGTCGACGGCCAAGGCAACAAGTCCAAAATCGAAGCTCGCGTTAAACAAATCCGCGGCGAAATCGAAAACACGACGTCTGACTATGACCGTGAGAAACTCCAAGAGCGCCTTGCTAAACTTGTTGGCGGCGTAGCCGTTGTTAAAGTTGGCGCTGCCACTGAAACCGAGATGAAAGAGAAGAAGGCTCGCGTTGAAGACGCCCTGAACTCGACTCGCGCAGCAGTAGAAAGCGGCATCGTCCCAGGCGGCGGAACTGCTCTTCTTCGCGCACAAGCAGCTCTTGATAAGCTAAAACTTTCTCCTGAGCAGATGTTTGGCGTGTCGATCGTTCGTCGCGCAATCGAAGAGCCTCTTCGTCAAATAGCCCTCAACGCAGGCCTTGAGCCAGCCGTTGTTGTCGACAAAGTGAAAAAACACACTGGTGGCGAAGGCTTCAACGCTCTAACTGAAGTCTACGAAGACCTCTACAAAGCTGGCGTCATCGACCCAACTAAAGTAACGAAAACCGCTCTTATCAACGCGGCATCCGTAGCAAGCTTGCTTCTTACAACTGAAGCCATGATCGCTGAGAAGCCAAAGGATAAAGAAGACGCTCCTGCAGCTGGAATGGGCGGAATGGGTGGAATGGGCGGAATGGGCGGCATGATGTAATTTACACTTGTGATTTCGGAGTGTTACAACTCCGAAATTGCAATCGGGACGATTTTTCGGGACGACTTCAGAGTCGTACTCCAAATTTCTTCCCCAAATGGCCCCAAAGACGAAGACCCAAAGACGAGGTGCGAGCCTCGGCTTTGGGTCTTTTAACGTCAGTTAAACTGAGTCTGATAAATCCAAATCTAGGCTCTACCGCCAGAAATCACCCGGAGGGGGATTATCTGCTGTTGAGTGTCTTCAACCGCTGGAGCCGCTTTCTGGTGCGCTGAACTGCCTATCACGACGATAGAGGCATCAGAGGGTCCCTTGGCCTTCCTTTGCTCTCGTGACCACTGTGTCGACGTGGTCTGTTCAATTCCGTTGGAGTGAACGTACCGCATCGTCGTGGAGATATCTTTGTGACCAGCAATCTTTTGCACCTGTGGCAACGGCAAGGGTCTATCCATACCGTAACCATTCGCCAGATTCGTCAGGCACGTATGCCGAAGGCTGTGAAAGTGGATCTGCCGGACTCCTGCCTTTGCACAATACTTGGAAAAATTCTTAATCGCCCAAGTCGTCGTGCTGAATAAAAGGTCCGTATCTGTCTTCACCTTGGTCATTCGTTTCCGGAGGATATTTCGCATATCCTCGTTCATCTCAATGAGACGAAACGTCTTGCCCTTGGTCGTGTTCCGAACCTTCTTTTCTTTTTCGCTGTAGGCCCGCCTCACCACGATGCAATTTTTTTCAAAATTCACATCCCTGGCTGTAAGGGCACCAATTTCACCCTTCCGCATGCCAGATCGCAGCGCAAAAAGCACTATGTCATGTAACTCCTCCGTGTTCCGAGTACGAAACCGTTTGAGAAACATTTCAGGCTTCCCGAGCCGCTTGCTGTGAGGCTTACAAACCTCTTTCTCTACGTACCCGCCTTCTTCCAGCCATCGCAAAAATTTGTCTTCTTCATCAAAGCGCCAATAGTCATAAGGTTGTTCTGGACATTCAGGGAGTTTGAATTCCCGAAATGGATTAGCAACCAAATAACCGCGCTCGAATCCGAATTTCGTAACCATACAAGCAACTGTGAGAATTTCTCTCCGGTACGATGGCGCGAGAAAATCGTCATCGTGGAAATACTCTTCATCCATACGGTTGCGCCGAACGGCTACATAAGATCGTGTTTGCGGCTTCTTATCCTTGAGGATTTTCGCCAAATTCTCGACATCTCTAAGACCTAAATCCTGGAGACGACGTTCACCCAACTCGGGCAGAATGTGATGATTGAGATGCGCACGGTAATTACCCAAGCACGATAAGGATATCTCTCTTACCTTTGAAGAATGCTCTATCCACAAATCAGCAAGCCCCTTGAAGGAACCTACTTCATGTTTTTGGACCTCACTCTCCTCGGGCGGAAACCAATAATCGAGACGTTCTCGTTTTTTGATCGCCCGCATTAACGCGTCACGTTCTGTCTTTGTTTGACAAACACGATTTATCACTTCTCCACCAGCATCATAAAATCGGACCCGATAGGTTCCGGCTGGCGTCATATACCATTTTGCAATGCCATCACGACTAATCATTTTGAACTCCGCAGAGTCAACTCTTGAAGAACATCCTCAAGAGCCCACCTGACGGATCGCCCAAACTTAAGTGGTGTGATAATTCGAAACTTGCGCCAAGAACGAATTGTATGTTCCGAAACATTCAATGAGCCGGCAAGTTCCGCTGAAGTTAAAAAGCGTGGTTGAATCAATATTCGCCTGTCAAAGAGCTCATGATCTGTTTTCACAGATTCCATGTGACCTCCAATCTATCATAGTGCGACGATTCAAAAAACAAGAACCGTCACACATTTTTTAATTTCTTTCGGAGATCCGTTCATCTTTTTGACCCTTGTTTTTACGAGGCTTGCGCGACTTCTTTGGTTTGCTTTTTACAAGTTCCGCGTACCAATCAAACGCAACTCCCTGACCTTTGCATTTTCGAAATTGCTCAAGTGTTTCGCGTAAAAATCGCTCCTCATCGTAGAACATGCGCGCGATAATCGTCTCTTGTGGCGGCGACAAGACTTCGTTCTGCGTCTCTATTAGCCATGCCAAAACATCATTTCTAGCAAGTCGTACACCCCGATTTTTTGTGGTGACTTGTTCTACCCAAGCATCCAGCTTGCGAAGATGCTCTGCTTTAATTGAAATGCGGTCCGCGACGGTTCGTTTACCTTTGCCGCCCGCATTGTCTGACTTCTGTGTTACTTGCTCATCCATCTACCAGCCTCCTCAATAATATGAACGCGATGGCCTTCTATGTACCGATCACCCTCAATTTTGTCCGGCACCCATATCGTTCGATAGCGTGCCTGCGTTAATTTTGGCGGTGCAGGTCGTTCGGGTTCCGCGACACTACTCAACGTGGAGCAGGCGCACACACTTAGGCACATGGTCACAAGACAAAACACCGTATGCATTAGGTTGCCTCCAAAAGATGTCATATTTTTTTCTGTATATGGCTAGACCCCCGAAAAAGGGGGTCAAACAAACTTCGCGTCAGGATTGACGCAGCTAGAACATCGAAATAACTGAACGTTTTAATTCAGCAGACCAATACTATACCAGTACTAGTATCCCACTTTATCGAGGGGGCTACTGGGAGGGTACTGTGGCAGATCAATATCAGGTTTTGTCCAATGAGCCATAACCATCTGCCTTACTGTGTGTCCTTGGTAGCCACCCAGAACGATGCGACTGTCCCAACCCAATTTATGAATGTCACCAGCGATCAAGAAAGAATGAATTTGTTGAGCATCCCGTGGACTCTTTTCAAAGATAGCCTTTAGTCGTCGGGCCATTTTCAACGAGACAACAGCCCAAATGACGTGGTCAATGCCGCGATAGTGTGCGTAATCTAATCCAATCGACTCATAATCGGTGACGCCTTTGGGGGTTAATTCGATTTCAATCGCCATGGCCCTCGATTGATCTCCAACAACAGATTTGATGTAGCCATCTGGCCGCCTTCTGAAGGCCGTCGGAACCCAAGTTGGGAACACATTAGCCGAGTATGTGCGCAACTCCTGCTCAGAAAACACCGCGTCGTCAGCCGAAGAATCCGCTAAATAATCGCCGAGGCTAAGTTTCAATGCGAGCACATCATGCGCAGGAGACTCAGATCGCCACCCCTTGTCACAATCTGGTGGCAGGAATTCTTTGATCGCATTAAAACCCCGACGATTAAGCGTCCAAACGTTTTGCGGAATATCCCGCACGGCCACACTGTCAATGTAGTTCTCCCTTCGCAGCAATGAAAGCCGATTGAAGCAGGTTCTGATTCGACAGCCTGGAAAGAACCGATTTCGAATGATGTCCGTAGGCACGACTTTCCAACGCCAAATGAACCGCAGGATTTCAAAGTCACGCTCAATGGTCAATCGCACGCCACTTCGCTTCATCATACGGCCACCGTCGCATTCGCTTGTTGTTGAACAGAAGGTTTTTGTTCAGTGACGATTCGGTGGTTGACCAATAGCTCTTCGACCAAGTTTGGTGACATATAGGGTATCTGTACCTCAACTAGCACCGCACCGGATTTCCATATGGCTCGACCAGGAATCGCAGGTAGATCGCTTGCCCGACCACAACCGAGAACCACAATACTTGAAGCATCGTTTGCCATTTGAAAGCACACGACACCAGTCAAGTTAGCTTTAACCTGTGGGTCAAGTGACCTTCCGTCAGGACGCTGGGTTGCGATGATAAGCTGCACGCCCACCGCGCGACCCTGTCGCGCAATTTTACTTATGACATAGCGAGCCTTTTGGATCTCAGCAGCCGACGCATGGCTACCAGCTAAGAACATCTCGGCAGCCTCATCAATTACGATGACGTAGCGGCTCGCAATATTCACATGGGGATTTTGGTCCTTGGATGCACACCATTGCAAGTACGCATCCCGATCTTTACATTTATTATCCTTTAAAATTGACATTCTTGCGTTCAAGATGGATTCAAACTTTTCTAGAGTCGCTACTGCTGAATTTATATCTGGCTTGACGTCTACGCGGGCTAGGTCTTGGAACATCTGAAACTCCAATCCTCCTTTCAAATCCACGAGAATGAATTCGGTACTTGGATCCGATAAGAACTGAGCCGTAATCAGTTGTCGAAGAAATGTTGATTTCCCGCCACCGGTCTGGCCAGCAATCAGGAGATGAGGGACATCCGAGAATCTGGTTTTGACAAGCTTTGAGCGAGTCTGCCCTATGACCAAATCATTCGACTTAAGCCAGTCACTACTCCATTCCACCTCTGATGGCATTGGTGAATGAGAATAGATGAGATCTAGCGTCCCGTATTCCCGATTTTCCTTCATGTCATCAATGTAAATGTTAAGCCCAGACTCTAGCCCAGGTTTGGCTCGAACAAAATCACATTGCGGTAAGCTTGCATTGGATAGCCTCATCTTACGAGTGGTCGCATCGATGGCCCAATCGCCAATAAATCTGGGCAAATTTCCCAGGCGGTTTTTGAGTCCAGCGGTCTCCAACGCCCTCCCGAGTTTCACAAGGAAACGAATATGGATACCAGCTCGTGCCACGCCCCAAAAAAGAAAACCCGAAAGCGAACCTATCGACAAATAGCCCCATCGAAGCCAACCTTTGCTCGGATATAAAACGGCCATCCGCATTACTTTAAAGACTGCACGATCCAAACCAAAACGAGCCATTAATAAGAAGGCACATCCCACCAGAAGACAGACTGTGAGAGGGACACTTCCGGCCTTAAGCCCAACATAGATTTCCTGAATAGGACGCAAGAGAAGCCTCAAAGCCTGCTCTAGCTGCCTTGCGCGCCGATCCATGCGCTGAAAATTTGAGGAAATATCTATAGTCACTCACCCACCCCCTTGGGATTCTTCTCCGAATAAGACGATAATTTTTGTTCCTGAGGCGACTGATATAGATTTGCTGGATTCACGAAAGTCTTGAGTCAACTCTTTTGCTTGATCAAGGGACGCTCGACTTGCGCCGTTTAATAAAGCGTTACGGGTATTGGCTTTCTTTGCGATGCCTACGCCGACGGCCTCGTTTTCCTGAAGACCATCTGCAACTCCAGACAGCGCATTCAAGGCAATGCTACCCGCTAGGACCATCCCCTGACGCGCCACAAATGATCCTTTGATGCCTGGGGTCTTGTCCCCACCATCCAGAGCATCCGCCGATACTTTGACCACGTCCCCGTCTGGCAAGATCGCTTTCACAAACCGAATTTGAAGTCGATCACCAGATGCCTGTGCGGAACCAATTAACGTGGTATCCCCTGGTAAAAGATGCTCTCCAAAACGGCTTTTTAGTTCAGTCGACAGCACCGCCTTGACCGGCCCCGATCGTGCCCCTGTAACCAAATTGGCTTCTGCCATTGCTCCGTCAGGTACACTAAGATTAAGCATTCGCCGAACTAGCCTTGGTCCTGCGATTTTTCCAGACCCTTTTGTTTGAACACCGCTAGCCGGGGCCGCTTTCTGTATGGGATCAGTCTCGCGGCCGTATGCAACCATTTCTGGAATGCCGTCAATTTGTAGCGAATTTATTTCATTAGAAAGCGGAATTGCTTTCACATCGCTCTGGGGAATAGCCTCGCCGCTATCAGACACCAGAACGTAAATAAAAAGACCGACAAACAGAAGCCCAATGGTCCATTTACAGTAGGGATTCGATAGATATTCGTTGATACGGGCAGGTATAGTCAGGAATGCGCGATGAACAACCTTGGCATCAGGGCTTTGCTCGACCATATTTTCCCCCAAACTTTTGCAAAACCTTTTCAGGCTTAGGAGTCGGAGGAGTTTCGATCTGGTCACGAACCATTACAACCGCATGCCCCGCACTTGGCGAAGCCACCAAATCAAACGAAAATCTTCGCCCTAGCATATAGACGAATAAATTTGCGCGAGACCTGACGGACACCGGGGTCAATGCAATATCGTTTTCCACGTACTCGACACCAAATGCCGATCCATTGCCTAGAATCACTTTTGAAGGCTTTGTTGGAAAACTTAGAACCATTCCTTTTGGCGATACTGCAATCTGCGCCACTGAATTATCAGACATATAAACGGTCTTAACGCTGTCCGCTAAACTGGACTGACTAAACCATCCACACAAAATGAAAAAGAGTATTTTAAGCCACCTATTCATTGGCACCTCCGGACTTCTGAGCATCCATAACAGGCTGAATTCTTGCCAAGACAAGACCGTAAGGGTTTGCGGCTGATCTGGACGTCGTTTCAATCGTCACATCCATCAGAAATGGAAACGCTGACCTAATCCTTCCAACCGATAGCATTCGATCCCCACCAACACGAATACCTGACTTCGATACATCGACAATGTCTATGATCACTTTTTGAGAAAGCCGTTTCTTCTCCAGCTCTTCTTGCTCCATCTTCCTCTGCCGCATCTGATCGGGAGCCATCCATTCGGACCTTGGAGCGACACCAGATGTGAATCTGCTTTCAACAACCTCACGAACGAATGCTTTAATCTCCTCGGGTGACTGAATGGAACCCGCATGCGGCCTTACATGCGTCTGACACTCCCTCTCAATCACCAAAGGCTCTTTCATTGCTAGTTTTGTCGTGACGATAGATAGTGTGATAAGAACGAGACTGAGGCATGCGATTACGAGGCGAAGTAATACATTTTGATTGGCAATATCTGCCCACACTGCTGCAAATTTCATAGATCTCCTTGGAATTTATAAGAGAACCTTGTTTGATTTGGTTCCTTTGAGACGCCGGCGCTTATGCTCTGCGACCGTTTGAGGGATTCCGGATTGGCTCTCTTCTTTGCGCCGTTCCTTAATATATGTTTTGGCCCGTTGAATGGGCATTGTCGCTACCTTACGCGCACCTGTAAGTGCTGCCGAAGTCGGGCCAGTTGCAAGGGCACTTAATGAAGCAGGTCCAGCAGCACTTGCAACCAGGGCCGTTCCCGCAGCACCGGTCAGCGTACCAGCCAAGCCCGCAACTCCTTTTGCGAGAAGTGACCTGACTACAATCGGAGTGCAAAGTACCGATAGTGAAAGAATAATTGTAAATGTTAGCTGAGTGATGAAATTCTGATTCTCATTTTGCGGGTCGAAATTGTGGACCGCGGAACTCCATAGGAGCGTCCCGAGGACTGACCAAACAACCTTCCACGCTGACACCTCAAACAATGACCGGAATAGCGCACCCGTGGCCGGAGCTGTAACCGGATGTATAAATAAAACAATGAGAAGAGGCGAAAAAATATATAGCAGCATCCAGGCATAGATGATTGCGGCATCGAAGAAATAGACCGTGACGTGTAAAATGAAGAACGCAAGATACGAAATCACAAAGACAAACGCATCCCCCACAGATCCCCATGACCATGAGACCTTTTCCAGCGAAGAACCAGCCTTATCTAAAACCTCCTTGTATTGATTTAAGTCACCGAGCTTTGATGCGAGAGAATTTGCGACCTCAGCAATCGCATTGGCGATCTCTGGGTAACTAACCAGAAGAATTGTAGCTACGACAGTTCGGCCCAAGAGCTGCCCAAATGCTGGCACGCCTCCAATTGGAGCTTTGAAGTACTCTGTGACTACGCCAATCGCCAGCATCAGGCCGGCGACGGCGTAATACAGCGACATAAAAACATCGTGTAATGTCTTTGATTCCTGAGTAATCCACGTCATATCCATAGTCAAAGCCTCGGTATGTCAAATGAGGGATTTGTACTGCCCATTGCAATACGGAGGCTCTTTGAAGATTTTTGAACCTGATCCGTAAATTGCTTGTCTTTGTGATTCTGTGCAGCCATTGCCTGAGCTTGGAGCTTCAACCCACTAGCCTGCGCTCTCAGCGACTGGTTCATTACCGTCAGCATGATTCCCAGGGATTCAACTGTCAGTCGCTGCGCACCCTTTGGAGATGCAACAGCACTTGCCTGTTTGATCTCCTCCCCAATGGCGTCAATGTCATTGGCGTACTGATAGATGCTATTATTCAGCGTCAGGGCTTCCGAAATGACTTGATCCGAATGGTCTTGAACCTTCGACTCACTGCTGTCTGGTATTTGGCCATAGATCTCTCTCAGCATCTCCTTCCCGTCATGAACTGAGGAGATCTCAGCATAGACCCCGCTATCGCGAATGATGCCGCTGGTCTTTGCGATCCCCAAGATGTCATTCAGCCCACGGTTAATCTCTTGAAGGAGAGCAAGGTTATCTTCTCCGGTCGACAGAATTTGACGAAGCTGAATCAACTGCTGAACGGCGTTCATAAGTATCTGGGTCAGGACCACTACATCGCCTCCCCAAATGTCAGCCTTCGCCGCGCGCCCTGGTATGATCAGGGAAATAACCAAAGCGAATGCAACAATGGACTTTCTCACCCCTTACCTCCTTAAACTGGCAGTAACGCCATTTGGATATTGATTAGCGAGTGCCTGTAGGACTTCTAGTCTCGATTTATTGGGATTCTCTGTTATCAACTCGTCGATTTTTGTTAGGTCTCGCGGGTCGGTCGTAGCGATCCAATGCTCCATAGGCGTTGCCTCGACCACTGCTACGATTCGGTTTTCTCCGGCCATTAAAAAGGCCTCCGAGTAACACCCCTTGTCCTGGGTAAGGCTCGAAACAAGTTCAAGTTCATTGTCGTTTAGGGCCAATACATCTCTAAGCCTTGATTTATCGCCCTGCGGTTGGAGAAGTAGCCACTTAAGTGAGCAGTTTGGGAGAATTGCACCCGCAATTTTACTTTTTGCAAAATCGTCGATGTCCTGTGAAATCGCGATCGCCGAGGCGTAGTATTTCCTGAACGTTCGAAACACTTCCTCGATGAAAGCCAAACCAGAGTCAGACTTCAGAAGTTTCCAACATTCATCAAAAACCAAAAACTTCATGGTACTGCGATCTTTCTGAATCTCGCGCCACACCAAATCTGTGATGATGAATAGACACACGGCCTGAAGGTCTGGATAGGACTCCATGCCCTTCAAATCAAAAGCGATTGCCCCATGATGGACATCAACTGTTGTTGGCCGATCAATCATTTGCCCAAATGGCGTGTCACCGCACCACGGAGCCAAGATCCGGCCAAAGGCCTTAACTTGGGGATCCTCGTTTTTGAGCAAAATGCGCCGCAGATCGGATAAGATCGGCCTTGGATTCACACGGTAAGTTTCGATAATGGCATTTTCAATTTCTGCACGAGCAAGCCTCGGGAGTTGGGACTGGTCGTGCTCTTTAGTCATAAGTTCGATCAATCCAAGTAAGAATTTGATTTTTGATGGCGATGGGACCGTTTCACCTGGCGGAAGGTCGAACGGGTTTAAAGCAATACTGGATCCAGAAGTCAGATTAATGTACTGCCCTCCCAGGTTCTCGCAAAGACGTCGGTAAGACCCCCCGATATCGACAAAAAACACCCTCGGCATCTCTTTGAGCATATTGAGAAGCAGTATATTTGTTAGAAACGACTTTCCCGCGCCCGATGCGCCACTAATCAGTTGATTTGCGTTAGTCATATTGGGATCAAATGGGTCTATAGACAGACAGGTACCGTCACGTGTCTTAAGCAGTACACGGGGCATCTCATGTCCATGCCACGGCCCATAGACAGGCAAGAGATCAGCCAGATTTGATGTCTTGATCCGCTTCACACGATCTGTCACCCGGGCATTTGGGATAGCCACCTGCGAAAATAAGTCGAACGCCGCCAGGGATTCTTCCATGGCTTCCGACCCAGCCATTTCGCGAAATAATGAGAGCGTTTCCGCCACCTGCTGGCGGAGATCGTCTTCACTCCGCCCCTTTAGGAGAACATTGATGCCAAAGTGAAATACCCTTTCACCGCTGGCAATCATTTGATCAAGGAGTCTTTCTAGGTCGTTGAACTTGGCCGTGCTATCTATGTCCGAGACTCCGGACCGTTTACCGTGCGCCACCGAATAGGCCACCCGCCGCTGAGTCTGTAGGCTTTCAAGCTCTTTTGTTTGATCGGGGACGTAAATAGAAACAAATGTTCGAGAGTTAAATGGCAATCGCCCAAGAGCCGACGCCATCGCGCTATAGGACTGATCAGGAAGTAGTTTCAGGCTTAAAACACGAAAATAACTCTCGCCGATGGTAAATCCTGATCGACCAATCTCTACATCTGACATCACCAGGGAATCACGGACATTGTCTGGATCAAACTGCGGAAGTTCAGATGGCCGATCGGGATTCCACTGCCTGTAGGTCAGCTCCAGGATTTCCCTTGCGCCAAGCTTTCTTGGTTTCATTCCAAGCTGGCGAAGGCCTGCTTCGACTCCATCAGCGACTCTCCCAGTCTCCGCAACGTGCCGATCCACAGATTCGCGGGTAATATCATCAGCACTACACCCTCGAATGCTACTGAGCAGAGAGAACTCCGCGGGTTTTGGCATAGGGACTCTGAGAAAGACGAAGACGCGGTGGGATCTTAGATTGCCATCAGAAATCTGGCTCTGAAGGACACGAACTCGGGTATCAGTCAGCGTACACGCAACTGGATCGGCCTTTTCGTGAATCAACCACTTGTGCCGTGCAAGCTCGTCACCGTTTGCTGGGACCACATCCCTGACAAATTGAATGCGGATGCCACTTGGCAAACCATTAAGGAAACTGGTCAGGTCGTGCGCTGTTTGATTCAAAGCATCGTCCGACAATGCGGATGGATCCATTGGAACCAGTTCAAAGCCTGTACCAACACTGCCATCCAGAAAGATCACGGAGTCATTTTCAATACCCCAAACATCCAAATAATCACTTAAGCGATCACTTCTCATAATTGCTTTACCTCACACCTTTGGGATGGATTGATTTTTAGTTGGCTCGTAAAACGCGAACAAAGAACGCGCTCGTAGGTGATACCGAGCAAAATGGAGAAGATAGCTTTCGGGCTTACCACGCTTCGCAATTCGCAATACAACGGCAACAAAAAGTGACGGGAACCAAATAAGCAGGAGCTTTTGATCCGTTTTGCCGAATATGAAATTCAAAATTGAGAGCAAGAAAAAAACCGCCAATAGGTCTGGGATTTCAAACCCCGCGATTTGGAGTTTTTTGTCCAGACATCGACTTACCGGAACAGTTCTAAGAGGCATGAACCCTCCTATTGAGAAAAGACGGCCAGCGACGCCGTAACGGCGCCGCCGGGACTCAGTTAGCTTAGTTCACAATGCCACGAATAAACGCAATGATGCTTGGCGCACCAAATCCGATAACCGCCCCAAAAATGGCTAGGATCAAGTGAGACCTGGCGTTCGGATTTCCGAGGAAAAACGAAAACGCGGCAAATACAAGCCCCAAAATACCGACCAGCGGCAGAATGACGTTAATGAGCTTTGTTTGCATGGCCATCAGGCTTCCCTCGACGCTTCCAAGGGCAACCGACGATCCCATCACAAGGCTGACTACAAAAATTGGCAATACATAACGTTTTAGAGCTTGTTCCATTTGGAACCTCCAAGAATTGAAATAAAGGTTTTTACAATCGATTCGTGGCCCGATCAGGCCGGAAATAGACTCATGAACAACTTGCGATTTAAGAGATTGAAAGTCATCTCCAGATGCGTCTTGACCTCGTCCGGCAAGCGCGCGAACCCAACGGGGTTTTGCAACCGAACGCCGTCGCCTTTATGAACGCACCGACTAAAGATCGTATAGTTCGGATTGTCCCCATGATTCTTACAAAGAAAGTACGTAACGTTTGGAAACATATTTAGGCGGACAGTAAAGAAGCCGCAGTCATCCCTCCAAATCGCAGCGCCCGCCTGTTTTGCAAACTCAATTTTTCCATCGCGGATCGTTCCAACAACAATGTCGTGACGAGGATCATTTTGCTTCGGATTACTTGCTGTATTCATTAACCACCTCTTAAAGCTGCGCCATCAATCGATCGGCATATTCATTCACCATGTCTGGTTCTGGGACGGTATTAGCCAGAGCTTTTACGATCCTTGCCCTGAAAGCATCAGATGCCATGTCGCGCAATGGTCCGACATTTCGCATGATTCTCCCCAGTACAAGGCCTGCACCCGGGCCAAAAAGGTCAATATCTGCTGCAACTTCTTCGCAGACGCGGTCCACCGCGGTTAAACCATCCTTGTTCACCAGATGACCTCCACCCGATTTTCTGAATCCTCTTCCTTGAGAATCTCCGCGATAGCCCAGTTGATACGCTTGATCATCCCCTTGGATCGATGATCGTTCATAGGCAGCATGGCCCTAAGCTTAATTAAGTCTTCTTTGATTTGTCCCAGTACGTGCTTCATAGCGCCTCCCAGCTCTCGTTTTCAGAACAGTCCCTGTCTCATAAAGAGAATTCGATTCCCGAATTCATTGCGATACGCGCGTTCTTCGATGTGATCCCACCAGGTGCGTCGCCGTTCTCGGCTTAGCCACGTCACAATGGCATTACAGATCCGACGCATCGATCCCTCCTTGCCCAAGTGGGTAGTGCGTTAAGTTTATTTGTTCTGAGACGTTTGGGTTTCATCCCTGGGTCGAAGTCCGGGCTATAATTGCAGCCCACGCAGTAAGCGTGAGTTGCAAAAATCTGGTAGCCGGATTCTGTGCAGCGTGGGCACGATAGAAATGCCATGTTCCACCTCCTCTGAAGTTGAGTCTCACGATTTGAGATCTTAAAGAGGTAGTTGCAAGGCCGTGCCAACTTGCACGAAAAGAGGCGATTTTTCTAACTAGCTATTTTTGTGGACAATATGTCTGGTAGGTCGAGTCTCAATTTGAGACTCAGTCTCACGGAGTCTCACGTGGGAGTCTCACGGTGGAATCTCATTAGTGATTTTCACAACAAGACGGAACGTCAAACTTTGGAACGGATGCCTAGAGTTGTTAAAATCATAGCGCGGGCATTTGTTGCGCCGAGAACACAAGAGAGGTGATTGAAATGAATTTCGTGGAAATGTGTATTAAAAAAATATGGGACATCGGGAACTTGAAATTTATTTATAAACGATATGGACTTTCGCCAACAACTGTTTTTCTACGAGCGATATTCCTTTCATTAATATCGGCAATTTTGCTCACGTTAGGTATTTATTTCCTAAAATCCAAAGGCTTCATCGCAAGCGAAACTGAATTTAAGATAGATCTATCAGTCATTCTTGGAGCATTAGCTTGGTTTTGGACAATTTATCATTCACTTCATGCTAGCTTCGTCTCAAAATACTCATACCTAAATAGCGAAATAGCCAACCTTCCAGCTGATGAATTTACGCAATGCGCCAATACTGAAGACGATTACTTTCCTAATTTTCACATTTCTAATGAGCTCTTAAATTTTGGCGATACCTGCGCATTGTTTAATCTAACTAATCATAACGACTTCAAACATATTTTCGACGAGCTAATTGCTCACGTCATGGAAATTAAAGACAAGCACCCAATTATTTTAGAAGAAATTAGGTTTGCATTTCCAAAGCTACATGACGCCTTGAGGGAAAAATCTTCGGTAGCCACATGGAAAAAACTTCAAAGATTCAAGACCCACAGAGATATTTGGAGCAAATGGGAGAATGCGAAATCAAACAAATAGCCCAAAGACCTAAAGAACGCTAGTTGTGCCCTCACGCGTCTTCACCAACCCCAAATCCTTCGCACGCCTAAAAAACGTCGCCCTAGACAAACCAAGCGCCTTAGCCGCCTCATCGCGGTTGCCTCGACATTTGATGATCGCCTTCTCAAACCGTTGACGCTCGCTCATGATTAAGCACGTTCCGTAGGCACCGACGACAGACCGGGCTACTGAGGTATTGAATACCGCTGCCTCTGGTAATGCTCGGCAAATATCTTTTTCGCGAATGGTGTTTTCGTCGCACTTCGCTACTACACCCTCGATTACGGCCTTCAGCTGTCTGACGTTACCTGGCCAGTTATAAGTCTGAAGTATCGACATCGCTTCTGGTGTCAGCGATTTCTTCTTTCCTCCCGAGATTTGGCCGAGGAAGTAGTAAACCAGCTCTGGAATGTCCTCAGGACGTTCACGGAGGGCAGGAATCCGAACCACCGTCTTTGCTATGCGATAGTAAAGATCTTCCCGAAACTTTCCGGCTTTAACAGCTTCTTCTAGGTTTACGTGGGTAGCGGCGACGCAGCGGAAGTTGACCTTCCGTTCATCATGGGTACCGACGCGCTGTAGAGTTCTCTCTTGCAAAACTCTGAGTAATTTTGGCTGCTGGGATAGTGGTAATTCACCAATCTCATCAAGGAAAACAAAGCCCCCGGCTGCTGCTTCGAATGCTCCGACCTTATCCCGGTCTGCGCCAGTAAATGCGCCTTTTACATGCCCAAAGAATTCCGACTCAGCCAGTCCTTCGCTAATCGCACCGCAATGAACGACCACAAGCCTCTTGGCTGGATCAGCTTGATATGCGATTGCTTTGGCAACCAGCTCCTTACCCGTACCAGTCTCTCCCTGCACTAATACGTCCCTGACGCCAGAATTGACTAGCGAGGCAATTTCTTCGCGCAAGATTTGCATCTTGGGTGAGTTACCAATAAGCGGCACTCTAGCACTTTCCAAAAGATGCTTTGAGGCGCGAAATCTTGTCTCGCGCTCATGAAGCGTATCTGCAACGGACTGACGAATTTCAGACAAGGGCGACATCTTTGGAATGAATCGTGTAACGCCGGCATTAAATATTTCAATGATTCGTCTGTGATCGGTCTCACCACTAATAACAATCACGTCAGCCTGTACATCGGCAGCATGGATTCGACGGAAAACGTCTAGCCCCGTACGTTCATCGCCAGCAAAATTAAGGTCGAGCAAAACCACATCGTAGAAATGCTTTTCTATGGCTTCTATCCCTTGGTCGATTGTTTCATAGCAATCGCAATCCAGCTCAGCGCCCAAAACCTCTGGGATTTGCTCCAGCCATACTTGATCGTCATCCAAAACGAGGATTTTTGGCTTCCTTGCGTTCAGCATGGGACACCCCCGAGGTTGCTCGATGATTTTGGGATAGAAATCGTAAATTTTGCACCACCAAGGGATTCGGATTTTCCGATTAAAATTGCCCCACGGTGACTACGGACAATCTTGTTGGCCAGATAAAGACCTAGCCCTGAACCGTCTTTTTTGGTGGAGCGAGTAGGCTTCAGCAACTCCAGAGGAGAGACCGATATTCCCTTTCCGGAATCCTCAATGCAAATCTCAAAATTGCGCGGCCCAATTGCAGTCGATACAGAGACGGTCGGATGATCCTTGGATTTATAATCTGAGATACTAGCGGCCTCGATTGCGTTTTTTAGGACGTTTGAAATCGCACGCTCAAGATGCTCCGCGTCATGTTCTAACTGCTGATCCACCAGGGATGCCGGCCTTTTAATCATGACACCCTTCTCTGAAGCAACGGCTTCAAGAGCATCGAGAGAGTGTTCGATCGTCTGGGCGAGATTTGACGAATTGGGTGAAACGTCCAGATCTCGGCCACTTTCGAGAGCTCGCTCAATTGTCGTCCTAACTTTTGGAAGCTGGGTGTTACTCGCCTTGAGTAGCTTTTCGAGTCGCGCATGTCTCTGCTCAGCTGGAAGACTCTCGGCTTCATTGGCTAGTTCCGTTGCCGTCATAAGGCTATGGATCCATGTCTTGATGTCATGGATCACACCACGAGCAAGCATGGCAAAGACGGCATCCTCGCGGGCCTGGAATGAATCTCCAAGGGACTTAGCAATAGTTTGCATCTCGGATGGCCAATCGCTAGGAATCTCGCCTTTCGACTCAGCGAGGTTGACAAGAGAGTAAATGGGCGTCGTTACAAACTTGGTAATGAGCCGTTGCTGGAAATAAAGACCAAGACCAAAGGCCGCAAAAACTGGAACAGCACTCCATGCGAAAATGGTCCAATTAAAGAAATCCGACAGATGCCTAGCACTAGCCTGAACCCCGACCCACATTGGCCGATCGACGTGATTCATCTGATGAAAAACCACTACCCGCCTGCCATTAGTCACCACACACGTCCGATTTTGGGACGCCGTATGGCAGTTTGGCTGGGATTCGGACAGCCAAGCATTTTCAAGCTTTAACTCCCCACGAAGATTCTCAAGCACTTCAGAAACGCGACCGTTTGCCCCAAGAAGCACTTCTGCGGCTACGCGACGGGAAACCAGTTCGCAGGACTTGGAAAGATTCTGAATGACCGCATCCTTGTCCGCTCTATAGTCAACATAAGCCAAAAGACCAAAAACGAGACCACTGGCAAGAAACGCAAAAATAGCCGGCACGACCCATGAAAGGGTCACCAAATGGCGCAGCGTTCTTGTCTTTGGACTTCGTCTCATTGCTTGGATGAGCTCCTATTGCCAACCTTACTTGTCCTGGCAAAAGTCATTTCCCCTGAGCGAATTTCATAGATACTGACCCCCCAGGGATTGGCGAAATCACGAGAGCCATTGAGAGTAAATTCTTTGGCGAATGCTTCGCGAGTCTTAGGCTTCGCCCGGCAAAGGCTCGCCTCAAGACCATCAAATACTCGAAGAATCGACAGAGACGAACTACTACCAAATTTGGACTCATCCCCAGTGGCTATCAACTTTTTACCAAGACTAAACCCTTTAAGTCCTTCAGCCACAGGCGGATTGCCGCGAACAGAGAAGCCATGTGCAGCCGAAATGTCCGGGCCATTTTGAACAAAACCAAACTTGGCATCACCCCAACCGTCAGACCCAACGAAGAAAACGCCTGGATTGTTTGGTGCAAGCTTGGAAACAACGTAGCTCGAAACGATTGAATAATTGGGAAGAAGCACAAACGCTGGTTTTTGGTTTTTAATAACTTCTTCCAACTCAGTGACGTCTGGCTGCTCTCCGGAGATCATAGTCTCCGATATTTTCTTGAGGCCGATGGCCTGAGCAGACTTCTCGAATGCAGCAGCAAAATCCCGGCAGTTCAAACATTCGCGCGAAATGAATGACACGTAGGAAGATTTCCCTTTGGCCTGTTTTTTTGCTTCACGAGCTGCCGCCTCAGCCATCACAGAATTCGTGGGGGCGACTGAGATATGCAGCGGCCCAAGTTCGCTCAATGAATCCGAGCTAGCCATCAGACTAACCGTCGGGGTGTCGGGAGTCCCTTTGGAAAGTAGTACATAGTGATTACTTCGACGCGGCCCAATAATCAGCCACGAGTTGGCTTTGGATGCTTCCTCTCCTCGCTCCTTGGCTTTAATTGGATCGCTAGCGCCGTAAAAAGACGTTTCAGTCTTTAAAGAATATCCGCAGGAGGCCAGACGCTCTTTTGTCAAAGCTCGCCCTGCTTCAATCGCGCGTTCAAACTCTTCTTGATATCTTTGCGACGAGGTTGTGTCCTTCGGATCCAGGGCCTCGATGAATGAAATTTTTACGTTTGTTAGATTTGGAGTTTCGGCAAGACCAGAAGTCGAAGCCGCGGCAAGAATCAAAACCAAACTAGACCGAACCATCAGGCGCCTCCTATACGACGCCACACCAGCTTGGCGGTGCCGTAAGATTCTTGTGGGGTCGTTAGAGTCAGCAAATCACGGTCCAGGTGTGCGTAGCGAATCATTTCGCGACCAACGCGAGCCGGACTTGAAGCAATCGTCACGTTGTGGCTGATGGTCGTACCCGACACTTCAAAGGTGCCCGCATAAAACAACATGGCATCCAGAGTGTCCTTGTCCGGATTCCCGGATTCTTTGATGTCCTTGTTGATGGCAACACTTACATGACCAGTTGAGGAATAAATGAGCAGACCGCGGAGATTGGTTCCCCACTCGCGCTTTCCCTTCTCTGGATGCTCAATTGTGAAGGCCTCTAGCGCCCATGTGCCGCAATAGAATGAATTCATGCGCTGACCTCCTTTTGAGTTGCACATGATTCATACCCGTGAGACTTATATAGTGTCAAACCCTTTGTAGTCTCGACATTTACACTCCATCTAAAATATTATTTTGAGACTCAAGTATCAGAAATTTAGGCTACGGCGCTTTATTTCGAATTATTTCATGTAGTTAAATTTCACCATGCTTTTTATGACACAATGCAGTTCCTTTGAAATAGTTATAACTGCAATACAATTCGCTTTGCAGACCGCCCCTCAGTAACGGATAATTGACCAACAAATCTTAAATCGATTCAGCCACATGGATGTCCAAAAATGACGTTTCCCGGTTCGGACAATTCAAACTCCCCACTCCCGTCACCAGGACAGCTCGTTCACCTGCGACAACGCTCCTATATAGTTGAAGCGATTGAAAATGCTAAAAATCCCAGAGAATCCTCGATCGTCCACCTCTCTTGCATCGATGACGATAATCAAGGGGCACCACTTTCGGTATTTTGGGAAGCCGAGATAGATAAGCGAATTCTTAACGCCAATAACTGGACACAGATTGCAAAAAAGGGATTTGACGACCCCTCAATTTTTTCCGCTTATTTACACACGCTGCGATGGAACACAGTTACAGCCACTGATCCGAAGCTCTTTCAGGCACCTTTTCGCGCCGGAATCAAAATAGAGGCTTATCAGCTCGAACCACTGCGGCGCGCGCTTGAAATGCCACGAGTAAACTTATTTATCGCGGATGACGTCGGCCTCGGAAAGACCATCGAAGCCGGCTTAATAATACGGGAGCTGATGTTGCGCAAAAAGGCCCGATTCATCGTCGTTGCAGCCCCGCCATCCATGATTTCTCAATGGCAGTCAGAACTCGAAAACAGGTTTGGTCTTCAGTTTAAGATCTTTGACCGACAGTTTGTTCAAAATACTCGTCAGGAGCGTGGTTACGGAATCAATCCATGGACGACACACAATAGATTTTTGATCTCCCATAAGCTGCTAATTGATGAAGACTACGTAGGAACTCTCCGGGCAATGCTCGGCGAGTTTGAAGCTGGCACTGTACTTGTTTTGGACGAGGCCCATCATGCTGCGCCGTCATCAGGATCAAAGTACGCAATTGACACTAGAATTACGAATTCTGTCAGAGATTTGTCAAAGCGTTTTGAACACCGACTATTTCTTTCTGCAACCCCTCATAATGGGCATTCGAATAGCTTCTCAGCATTACTTGAGATACTGGATCCGCAAAGATTCATTCGCGGCGTACCGGCTAATCCTAAAAATGTAAAAGCGGTGCTCATTCGCAGAATCAAAGAAGACCTCAGAGAGCTGCAAGGTGGATTTCCAAAGCGAATTGTTAAAGCAATTAAAATTAAGAACCTCCCCTCAGATTCGCCTGAATTGGTGTTACCAGAGCTTCTGGATAAATATATTGGCATTCGTGAAATCAGCCTGGCTAAGACGTCCAAACGCGCACAGGCTGCAGCAGGTCTCGTAACAATCCATCTTCAACAGCGTCTTTTATCCTCTATTGAGGCATTTGCGCGCTCACTGCGCGTCCATTCTCGTAGTCTGGAACGCTCAAGCTTTCCGAATAACAACTCAGCACAGCTGGACATTAGCTCACTTGATCTTCTGCAAACCAGTGTGAATGCGGACGACGAACGCGCAGATTTTGAAATCAGCACTTTGGAAGACGAGATAGATGCGCAACTCACAGCAGCGACAAAAATATCCAGTCCGCTCGAACAGAACCCCAACGACGATGAAAAATCCATATTACTGCAAATGATAGAAGTGGCGGAAACTGCGCGCAGCAAACCCGATGCAAAAATAAAGGAAATTGTTGCTTGGATTCGAGAGAATATGTGTCCTGGCCTGCCCCTGAACCCAGGTGTTCCAGTTCAAAGCGCGATTTGGAGTGACACTAGAGTAATAATTTTTACAGAGTGGGACGATACTAAGCGATACATTTTCAACCAGTTAAATGCTCTAGTTGAGAACACCGAAAATGGAAGCGAAAGAATCGCCATCTACCATGGACCTACCAGTGCCGCGAAGCGCGAAGATATTAAGCGAGCTTTCAACCAAGATCCAAAAACCAGTCCACTTCGAATTTTAATCGCCACTGATGCTGCGAGAGAAGGTCTCAACTTACAAAGTCACTGCCACAATTTGTTCCATTTTGACATTCCTTGGAACCCAAGCCGGATGGAGCAGCGCAACGGGCGGATTGATCGTAAGCTCCAGCCTAGCCAAGAGGTCTGCTGCCATTACTTTCATTATGAACAGCGTAAAGAAGATCAGATCCTAGTAAAGGTCATTGAAAAATCTGAGGTCATCCGTAGCGAACTTGGAAGCATGGCAGAAGTAGTAGAATCGCGCGTTCACACAGCCCTTGCTGCCGGCATAAGGCGTAGCAAAATTACACATCAACTAGCACTTTTTGACTCTGATTCTGACGATGACGCAAAAAGACGGACCGCTTCTGAAGAACTTGAATCCGCACGAGATCGACAAGCTGAGGTGCGAAAACAGATTGATCAATTGCGCAATCAACTCGATCGGTCACAACAATGGATAAATATCACCGAGGCGAGTTTTCGCGAAGCAATCTCAGCTTCGCTAAAGTTGCAGCAGGTTACACCTTTACAACCAGCCACTCTGACGCGACAGGGAACACCAACGTTTACATTTCCACGCATCGATCAAGCAAGAGGCGCCTCAACGACTTGGGTTGATACCCTCGACAGTCTAAGATCGCCAAGAAAGTCAGACGAGAACTATCGACAATGGCGTAAAGACGCTCCCGTTAGGCCTATCGTATTTGAAGATCCGGGAATTCTCGACGATAGTGTCGTCCACCTGCACTTGGAGCACCGCGTTGTCCAGCGGCTATTAGGGCGCTTCCTGGCGCAAGGCTTCACTGCACATGACTTGGCAAGGGCATGTTTTTCCCAGTCGGACGACGCCATCCCTCGAGTTGTGCTTCTCGGTCGTATCGCCCTGTTCGGACCAAATGCGGCTCGTTTACATGAAGAAATTATATCTGTAACAGCACGTTGGACTGATCCAGCTGACCGCAAATCGCCGTTGAAACCTTATTCATCCGATGCTGAACGTAAAACTCTTGAAATCTTAGAGTCCAGCTTAGTATCCGCCACCGTTCGTCAAACGCCTGACGCGATAGTCAAGCGCCTCCAAGCGGCTGTTTCGCAGGATGTTTCAGAACTATTAGAGCATCTTAACGCTCGTGCCACCTCGATCTGCGATACAGCGATTGCAGACCTTCGTAAACGTGCTGTGCGCGAGTCTGGCGAAATGCGAATCATTCTTGAAGCGCAAAAAAAGCAAATTGAATTGAAAATCAACGAAAGTGGGTTTCAGCAAAGCCTCGTAATTATGGAAGCACTAGCTCCACTAGAAGCCCGTCAACTTGAGGCCGACCGCAAGCACTGGCAAAAACGTCTGGATGCTCTGCAAGATGAAATCGATGAAGAACCAAAACGTATAGCGGATAGTTACGAGGTAAAAGCTTCAAGAATCGAGCCCGTCGGCGTTGTCTATCTGTGGCCAAGGATGGGGTGATTTAGCATGCGTGACATAGCACTCGAAAACCATCGCGCATGGCTAGGCCTCCTTCAACCAGTCGGCCTCGTTGTGTCTCCATATGCTCTAGTACAAGCGCAAGCTTCAGTTGATCAAAATCTTGGCGATTTACCGTTACGCTTTGGAGCACTTTTACACGAGACCGAAGAGGGAGTACTTGAATTACCTCGAGAAAATATCCAAAACTTATTCACTGAACTGCTCGGGTGGCGTCCAGACGACTTGCTCCCCGCAGCTAATCATGAATCAAGCGCATCTATTTATCTGCCAGATTATCAAGAGACAGTTAAGGCAGACTATGTGGTCAAGGTAAGGGCTGCTGATACAGACCCAAGCATCCTCGTACAAATCGTTGCAAGCTGCATTGACTTTGACTCGATTGAAACGGAAGGACAAGGCTGGCAAGCAAGCTACCAAGCAAAATTTGAGCGCCTGTTGCGCGACAAGAATATCCCAATCGGACTACTTGTTGGAACAAGGTCGCTACGATTAGTTTACGCCCCAAAGGGCGAATCATCCGGTCATGTAACCTTTCCTTTCAGTCTTATGAAGTCCGTAACTGGACGCCCAGTCTTGGCTGCGTTCAAAATGTTGCTTGGCGCTGAACGGCTATTTAGCCTGCCAGATAAGGAGCGCCTTCCTGCCTTACTACTAGAATCACGACAGTACCAGAATCTCGTGTCAACGAAGCTCGCCGAGCAAGTGCTTGCTGCGCTTTATGAGTTTATAAGGGGCTTACAAGCGGCAGACGAACGCCGTCAGGGCAGCTTACTCAGTTCGACAATTCAAACTCAACCAAACGACATATACCACGCTTCCATAACAACCCTGATGCGCCTCGTGTTCATCCTCTTTGCTGAGGATCGCGATCTAATCCCAAGTTCCGAAGTATATGCAAAGAGTTATTCCGTGAAAGGTCTCTTTGAAAAACTTAGGGAAGACGACGCCCGTCACCAGGATACAATGGACCAACGATATGGCGCATGGGCGCAGCTCCTAGTTCTGTTCCGGTTACTGTACGACGGTGTTAAATCTTCACATTTTTCATTACCGGTACGCCACGGACATCTGTTTGATCCTTCTCGATTTCCATTCCTTGAGGGAAGACAGAGCGTACAAGATCCAATCGATCCTCCGCTAATTGCAGATGGGGTAGTCTTTCGAATTCTTTCAAACCTTATGATTTTAGATGGCGAACGCATTTCCTACCGAGCGCTGGACGTTGAACAGATTGGTTCCGTTTATGAAACGGTAATGGGCTTTCAGGTCGAGATCGCCAAGGGCATCTCTGTGGCAATTAAGCCGAAGAAAGGCCATGGAGCACCGATCCACATAAACTTGGAAGAACTACTTTCAAAGCCTCGATCAGAGCGCAAGAAGCAGTTGAAGGCCATCGCCGACCAAGAAATCACGGGTGACGCACTTGAAACCTCCAATACGATTGAAGAACTCGAAGCCGCGTTGGATCGAAAGGCAGCAAAAATTGCAACTCCCCAAGCAGTCGCTAAGGGAACATTAATTCTTCAACCGAGTGACGCACGGCGCAAATCAGGCTCACATTACACACCTAGATCACTGACAGAGCCAATCGTTCGAAAGGCACTGGAACCAGTATTGGCGGCACTGGGTCAACACCCAACCCCAGAGCAGATTCTTGACCTCAAGATTTGTGATCCCGCTATGGGCTCTGGTGCATTCTTGGTAGAAGCAACCAGGCAACTAAGTGAAAATCTGATTTCAGCTTGGAGTTATCACAAGAGAAAACCGCAACTTCCCCCCGACGAAGATGAACTGCTTCATGCACGCCGACTGGTCGTCCAAAGATGTATTTATGGTGTGGACAAAAATCCCATGGCTGTTGACTTGGCGAAACTTTCGCTTTGGTTAGCGACATTCGCAAAGGATCACGCCTTCACTTTTCTAGACCACGCATTAAAAGCGGGAGACTCACTCGTCGGACTGGCACTCGGCCAGATATCTGCTTTGACTTGGGAATCCAATTCCGAGCCAGGCTTAAAGGATCTTTCTATACGCGCAATGGTTCGCGACTATTTGGATGTTCGTGATCAGATTCGTTCGGCACAAGAATCCAGCCTTTATAATGAACTTGCGGCTTTGCATGACAAGGCAGACATTGCGGTGGCGAGTATTCGATATGTCGCAGATTCGATAGTTTCCGCCTGGTTTGCAGGAATTACGGATCGTCAGCGACGTACAAAACTCGAAGAAGTAGAAGTTGCCGCCGCAAACTTGCTGGCGGTAAAGGCGACTAGTCGCACTGCTAGCCCACTTCCAAATGATCTCTCAACATTTCACTGGCATTTAGAGTTTCCTGAGGTGTTTCAAAGAGACAATGGTGGTTTCGATTGCTTTGTTGGTAACCCGCCATTTGCAGGAAAAAACAATGTCTCTGCGAGCAACATACAAAGGTACCCGAAGTGGCTACAGGTATTACATCCGAATTCTCACGGCAACTCTGATATTGTCGCTCACTTTTTCCGCCGAGCTTTCAGTCTTTTACGGAATGGGGGGGCGATTGGGTTAATCGCAACAAACACAATTGGTCAAGGGGACACACGTTCGACCGGCTTACGTTGGATTTGCGAAAATGGGGGAGAAATATTCCACGCCGACAGACGAATCAAGTGGCCGGGACAGGCCGCCGTGATTGTAAGCATAATACACATCACAAAAGCAGCATCAATCTCAGCAAAATTGCTCGATTGCAAACCCGTCGCTAAGATTACCGCCTTTCTTTTTCATGAAGGCGGAAATGATGATCCAAAGCGTTTAAGATCGAACTCCAATCAAAGTTTCCAGGGACCCATCGTACTAGGAATGGGCTTTACATTTGATGACACTGACACATCAGGTCAATCAAGCTCGTTAGCACTTATGAGAGAACTTTTGGCTAAAGATGATCGAAATGGTTCTCGAATTTTTCCTTATATTGGTGGAGAGGAAGTTAACAACTCACCAACGCATGCACATCACCGATACGTGATTAACTTTGAGGAAATGCCACTTGCAGATGCTAGCAAGTGGCAAGATCTGCTGGAACTCGTACGCGCAAAGGTAAAGCCTTCCAGAGACCTTTTGGGCGGTAATGCTGATGCTGAAAATCGAAAGAAGCACTGGTGGCTGTGGGGACGATACACACCAGGCCTTTTTAGCTCAATTCGCACATTGAAACGGGTGATTGCAATTAACTGTGGCGCCACTCCATATGCTGCGTTTACGTTTCTACCTTCAAATATTGTCTATGCAAACACACTTGCCATAATCGCGCTTGAAACAGACAATGCTCTTTGCATCCTTCAATCTCGACTCCACGAAATTTGGGCTCGATTCCTCGCTTCATCAATGAAGGACGATCTGCGATATACTCCTTCCGACTGCTTCGAAACGTTCCCATTTCCGCTGCAATATGAATCCAACACAAGTCTCGAGATTGCAGGCAAGGAATATTATGACTTCCGCGCATCGCTCATGATCCAAAGCAATGAGGGCCTAACAAAGACATATAATCGATTCCATGACCCAGAGGAAACCTCGAACGGAATAGTCAGACTGCGCGAGCTTCATTCTGCAATGGACCGTGCCGTATTAGATGCCTATGGCTGGTCAGATATCGCTACCACCTGCGAGTTCCTTTTGGACTATGAAGATGACGACGATGAATCAGACACTGGAGGACGTCGTCGTCGAAAGCCTTGGCGATATCGCTGGCCTGATGAAATCAGAGATGAGGTATTAGCGCGCCTTCTCGATCTCAACGCAAAGCGAGCGGAAGAAGAGCGTCTTGCCGGAGAATCCGCCGGTGGCGATTCAACCCAAAGAAAGAGCAGAAGAACTAAAGCAAAACCGACGAAGGCCAAATAGCGAATCTGGGAAGGGGTGAGTGCGAATGGATTCAAATGCAGTAAGGCAAAGACTAGCAGATGTCTTAGAACTCGACCTAGTGGGGCCCCGCCCGAGTTCGCCCCAGGAAAATGAAATCCTACCTCATGCACCAAGCCGCTGGTACTTGACCGGATTTCTGGCCCCCACCGGTTCAAGTCCAGAGGCACGTTCAGACGAAGAAAGCCATGACGAAATAGACAGCGCTGCTGAAGGAAGTGCTTCAGAAGACTCTTCAGAGCCCGAAACTCAAGCACCGCGGCCGTCATTTTTCGCGAGTAGCATTGGCATTAGCTTCATTGTTAGTCCAAAGGAAACTTCCCTGGTAGTTCGAGTGATTTGGGGCGACTACGAAATCATTAGTCAAAGCGACCTGGTCGAAGAAGATGCTGACGTAAACGAAGATCCGGCTCGGACATATTGGCGACGAATTCCACGGAGCGTTGATGCCACTGTTCAACTTGGAAAGCAGAAGCTGGAACTTGACGTTTCCGGCAGCAAAGGCTTGCGTCTCGTAGTATCGGTCAGAGACATAGACGCAGAGTGGGCAACCAAAGGAATGCTTACATCTGGAGTTAAATCTGTTTCTGTATTTCTTGTGAACGACCGCGAGCCGCATGAAGATGAACGGAGTCGCGACCTCGCCTTTGCGTTTCAGGCACAATTGGAAGTAATTTCTCAAATTGGCTTTATACCTCGCCCTAACGTCAGAGGCGCTTCACTTGACGATCACGACGAACGAGTTGCCGATCTTCAATACCGCAATGTTCACGAGTACGCTGTCGGTCATGGCATCGCAGGGGAAGCAACTGTTCAAGGGACTGTCTGCAAGGTCATTAGGACAAGTTGGATTCCTCGCAGTGAAGTGGAACGGGTGGAACCTGGCCAAGTGAAAGATATAACTCTTGGAATGGAAACGTTGGCCTCGATCTCAGATCCAGAGCAGATGATTAGCGCTCTGAACCCTATTGTGTCTGAATATTCAGGCTGGATTAAAGCTCAGAGCGCTCAACTACCTAAAGCTCCAAATTCGCGAGTAGATACAGGGCGCGACCTAATAAACCAAGCAGAGACCGCTTGCGATCGCATCAAACGCGGCATCGAGCTGATGCGTGAACCAGATGTTTTGGAAGCCTTTAGACTTGCAAATTCTGTAATGGCAAAATCAAGTCGCCAACGCAACGCAGTATCTGAACGCAAATCGCCAAGTTCTCTTAAGGCTCCCGTGTGGCGCCCATTCCAGTTGGCATTTATCTTACTCAATTTAACCGCAATCCATGACCCTACACACGTCGACAGAAATCGTACTGTTGACCTGCTATTCTTCCCAACAGGAGGTGGCAAGACAGAGGCATATCTGGGATTGGCCGCGTTTACCCTGATTTTACGTCGCTTCAGAAATCCAGGCATAACGTCAGCTGGTGTATCAATTCTAATGAGATACACATTACGACTTTTAACTCTTGACCAGTTGGGACGTGCAGCGACATTGATTTGCGCCCTTGAACTGGAGCGACGCAGGAATCAAGAACGCCTGGGAACTTGGCCTTTTGAGATTGGTCTTTGGGTTGGAAAGGCCGCTACTCCGAATCGAATGGGCAGGAAGGGCGACAACGACCCCAGCACTGCGCGTGCCAAAACAATCGCGTATAGCAACAATAGTCGCAAGTCCTCCCCTATTCCGGTTGAAGAATGCCCTTGGTGTGGGACAGCCTTTGGTCCAAATTCATTTAGACTTAGACCCAATCCGGATGCGCCTAATGAATTGCATGTGCTCTGTACAAATAGAGACTGCGATTTTTCAGGAGACTCACATCTGCCAATTCTTGGAGTTGACGATCAAATATATCGACGATTGCCCTGTTTTTTGATCGCCACCGTAGACAAATTTGCTTCCCTTCCGTGGGTCGCAGAGACCGGAGCCTTGCTTGGGAGAGTCGATCGATTTGACGACCAAGGATTCTACTCCTCAGCGCTAGAATCAAGGGGATCAAAAATTACTACAGGCATGCTCGGAGCTCCCGATCTCATCATTCAAGATGAATTACATCTTATCTCAGGCCCAATGGGTACAATCGCTGGTTTATATGAGGGTGCAATCGACGCACTCTGTGAACGCCAAATGGACAATAACACGGTGCGCCCTAAGATCATTGCATCAACAGCCACTGTACGGCGCGCCGATCGGCAAATTCAAGCTTTGTTTAACCGAAGGAATGTCAGAATTTTTCCGCCTCAAGGACCTGATGTTAGGGACTCATTCTTTGCAATAACAAAATCCCCCGACGAATCACCACCAAGGCTTTACCTTGGAGTGGCTGCGCAGGGAAGAAGCCAAAAAGTAACCTTGCTGAAGACTTACGTTGCGCTACTCAGTGCTTGTCAGAAAATATATGACGAACTGAAGTCTAGCGAAAGATCTGCAGCAAATCCCGCCGATCCGTATATGACCCTGCTGGGATATTTTAACTCTTTACGCGAGCTTGGTGGTAGCCGACGTATAGTCGAAGATGAAATTAGAACGCGATTATCAGGATACTCGTCTCGATGCCGGATTGGCGATACCTCGCCAACCTTTTCTGATCGCAGCATCAAACACGAACCCGTCGAACTGACTTCAAGAGTACCGACAAATGAAGTCTCCGCTACAAAAAGAAACCTAAGCTTACCCCATACAGATCCAAGTCATATTGATGTCGCGCTGGCTACGAATATGATTTCTGTAGGCCTAGATATCACGCGCCTTGGACTGATGGTAGTCCTGGGGCAGCCCAAAACTACCGCTGAGTATATTCAGACTACAAGCCGGGTAGGACGAGACCCAAGACGCCCAGGACTGGTTGTCACCCTTCTTAATGTACACAAGCACAGGGACCGATCGCATTACGAACGATTTGACTATGCCCACCGAACTTTTTACAGAAACGTGGAAGTCACTAGTGTCACACCTTTTTCGCCCAGGGCGCTGGATAAGGGGCTGGCAGGTGCCTTGGTTTCATTGGCTCGTCACGGATTAACGGTCATGACACCTCCTCTAGGAGCTGGAGAAGTCTTAAATCAAATTGCGAATCTTCGATTTGCAGTCGAGTCAATTTCTCGTCGCGCAGCTGACTACATCACTCGACCTCCTGAGGAAAGTGAAAGAGTTCGACAAGTTCTTAGACAAAGACTTGAAGATCTCCTCGATAAATGGAGCCGCATTGTAATGGCGCAGAATGAAGTTGGTGCTGCAACGCAGTATAGCCAGAATGAAGTCGGGAGTGCTCGTCCATTATTGCATGACTTTTTGGATCCCGAACTCGATGATCTTCACCCTGATTTTCGTAGCTTTCGAGCTAGCAGATCCATGCGTGACGTTGAACCCAGCGTGGCGCTTTCAGTGCGCACGCTAGACAACAGGGAGGTAGAATGACCTATGAGTGAACCAGAAATCAGACAAAGTCAGCTTGTGACGACCTTCGGACCGGGATCAATGGTAGATCTTCCTCAATATTCAGTTCTAGTTGGAGGATTACAGTTTTGGGACTTCAAACGAGGTGGAACTGTTATTAATGAGCCACGCTTAGCAGCTAAGGTCCGTACAGTGCTGCAAATTGATCGTGTTGACCTACGAACTCCTCCTCAAAAGGTTGAAACTTTCAGCGAGCGCGAGCGACTCGTAACTGTTTTCCAGTTCCCGGAGTGGTTTATTACCCAGGACGTAATTCCAAGTAATGCTCCATACAAAGCTCGATCCCGGCGTCTCGTTCATCGGCTTGATCAGATCAAAGGCCGGACATGGACCGACGAAGACCGTAAAAAGCGAACCGTCGTACCTATTCGGTTTGTTAGAGCCTGCCCCAAAGGCCATATCGGAGATATTAATTGGATCGACTTTGTTCACAATGGACGATCAGATTGCAAACGAGGACTATGGGTAGACGAGGTTGGAACTTCAGGTGACCTCGGTGACGTATGGATCAGGTGCGGATGTGGACTACGTAGGCGCATGATGGATGCATCTCAAATGGATCTAGAGGCATTGGGGCGCTGCAATGGTAGTCGACCGTGGCTAGGCCGCAATACCAACGAGGAATGTGGCAGACCCAATCGCTTGCTTATCCGAACAGCTAGCAACTCATATTTTCCTCAGATTCTGAGCGTTATATCGATTCCGGAAACCACAAATGAAGCAGAAGAGGCCGTAAATGAATTGTGGGACCATGGCTTATCTGAGGTTATGTCTGTAGATGCATTGGCGCCTTATCGCCAGTTCAATCCCGCAGGCAAGAAACGCTTAGTTGATTTTGAGGATCACGTAATTTGGGATTACATCGAAAAGCGCCGTGCAGGTATCAGCCCCAGCACTGACCGACCAATTAAGGAACTTGAAATCGAAACACTGAATGCCGCTACTGATGAGCTAGGCTCTGACACGCCGAGTGGAAATTTCTTTGCTAGGACGCTTGTACGGTCTGAGTGGCAGTCTGAATATTCAAAAGCATTTGAGAGAGTTGTACTGGTCCATAGACTACGAGAAGTCGCCGCTCTAGTAGGTTTCACACGATTTGAATCGATGTCCACAGATGTTAATGGCGAATTGGATCTTGACGTCGATAGTGCTGCACTAGGATTAGATGTTGATTGGGTTCCTGCGTATGAGAACCGAGGTGAGGGGTTTTTCATATCTTTTCGAGCTGAAGTCATAGAATCTTGGAGAACAAGACCCGCTGTATTACAACGCGGTCGGGAGCTTGAAGCTGGCTTTAATCACTGGCTCGCAGAGCATCCCAACAGTCGCAGGGCATTTCCAGGTCTGCCTTACTACATGCTCCATTCCCTATCTCACATGCTAATTTCAGCAGTGGCATTAGAATGCGGGTATCCAGCAAGCTCAATCAAGGAACGCATCTATTGCGGACCTTCCGGATACGGAATCTTACTATATACCTCAAGCCCAGACTCAGAGGGGACACTCGGCGGCTTAATCGAGGCAGGACGATCTATACGAGAACATTTGGAAGTCGCGCTTGCGGGCGCGCGGCTGTGTTCAAATGATCCTGTGTGTTCTTCTCACGACTTGCAGAGTGGACACGATACGAGATTTCTTGTTGGTGCCGCGTGTCACGGCTGCCTGCTAATCTCTGAAACTTCTTGCGAGCAGCACAACAGCTTCCTGGACAGGGCTCTTGTTGTGCCGACCCTAGAGACGCCTGATGCGTCGTTCTTTGGGCGGTGATCGTAATGGATTGGATTTCTCGACTCAGTGCTCACGAACTACAAATCATCATAGATGGAATCGAGGATGGATCCCTTCGTGCACCCTTCACGGAGCTTGGCATCGCTCGTATTTTCGGTCCAGAAACTGGGCGAGAAGTCTGCCTCGGATTGAATTCGCTAGTTAAAGAAAGCATAGGTGATAGGCAAATCGCATCAGTACTTCGCCTTGTTAAAAGTGATCGCCAAAGTCGCTTATTGACGGAGATATCTGATCAAGTTGATCTGGTGTGGACCGGACCTGAAACAGCAGGAACCATCAATCGCGATACTAAAGTTGTGGTTCAGGAGCTTTTTCGGCAGGCTAAGCGCTCCGTACTCATTGCTGGTTTCGCAGTCTACCAAGGCAAGGAAGTCTTCAGAACCCTTGCGACAGCAATGGATTCCAATCCCAACCTCAACGTTGACATGTATTTAAATGTTCATCGCCGTCACCGCGACACAACCCGAGCCGATGATCTCGTAAAGCGGTTCGCGGAAGATTTTGCTCGATACCAATGGAATGGTCAACGGCGTCCAAATGTATACTACGACCCGCGGTCGGTGGATTTGGACGAGATGAAACGATCCGTACTTCACGCGAAATGCATTGTAGTGGATCGAGAAATTTCATTCGTTACATCTGCAAATTTCACTGAAGCGGCTCAGGAACGAAACATCGAAGCTGGGGTACTGCTAAAGTTGCCTGGGTTTGCGCAAAAGTTGCATGACCACTTTGAGGCCTTGAGAAATGAGCAGGTACTCAAAAAAATTGCACTAGTTTAGTTCAATCGCCTCATTTTCTTCTCTGTGGAGACTTCGGTCGGCATGTGACCGTCGATAAATAAAAAACGATTCCGACGAAGCCAAAACGAATCACGTGGAGGATGATCATACTCAGCTACTTGGTTTCTCTAATTTCGAATTGCTGGAATCTGAACCAGTCCATACCCAAGCGCCCGCTTGGCGAGCTTCCTCTCCACCTCGACACCACCTATTGTCATGCCAGCAGCGGCGATTAGGAAAATAACCACCTTAAAAAGCTTCACGTATATCGCTACCATCTGCCTAATCATTATTCACCTCCATTGAAATTATGTTACTGCTCCGTTCACCGCCCCGATTTCGATCAAAAACCAAAATCGGGACGGGATCGGGACGAATTTGATACCTCGCTCTACTTCTTCACACCAAATAAGGGGCGATCAACCAGGCAGTGGTTTAAGATAACTACCTGTAATTACTTGCTGATACTTCTAGATACCAAACCCAAATTACATATGCCGGCATGGGCGGCATGGGCGGCATGATGTAGTAAACCCTTTGGTTTCCGACGGTTAACGCCAACGGAAATCAAACTGGGACGATTTACTGGGACGAATCCCGAATTGACTCGATTTAAAGATCCCAAGTCCTGTAACAGGGGCTTGGGATTTTTTGTCACATTTTGAAAATCAATTTGTTACGGATTTTTCTGAATACGGGGTTGGGACTTGTGCGATTGCCATTCGCAAATCACTAAACAGCGTGACGGCGCAACCATTCGATCACTAGTTTAATCGTATCGTCAAAGTCTGGCGCCGGACGAATCGACCCGGTTGCACTGCGCCATCCTCTCCGTAGCAGCGAGTGATCCATGATTTCGATGTCGTTTGCGATGCTATCCGGAACCGCGTCGCTACGGTGCGCAAAAGTCCTTGCGATTGCCTGCTTCAACAGTTCTGCTTTTGCGTTCGGAAGATAAAATGCCAAATCGAAAATATCTTTGGAGCGCGAATTTTCAGCACCCAGGTTAACCAAAGGATGCAGTTTTTCCGCGACTATTGTTTCAATTGGATAAACTCGCCAGGACAGCTCTCCAACACCAAGAGTCGTTGGGGTCTTCTCATCCTGTGCTCCCGGCGTGATTGGGTCGCCGGTTCCAATGTCCAAGTTGATGATTTGCGCACGCCGCTTATCTTCAGGTGGCGCACCAAGGCCTGCGCGGAATTGCAAGCGAACTCCGCCGTATTCATTTTGCGTGAGTAAATCGACTTCTTGCTCAAATTCAAACCAGACGTGATCACCCAGGTCATGCGCCATGGCGTCGCGAGCATTCTTTCGAAAATCATATCGGTCTTTGCTTTCCACGACTGCATCAAGGTCAGTGGTAAAGCGCGGAGACCCGTATACCCTGAGCCCTACAAAGCCGCCTTTGAACACTAGGCGCTTGTATAGAATTGGATCAGATACCAAGCGAACAGCCGCGCGCTCAATCAGAAACTGAGTTAGGATCTCCGCATACGTAGCGCCTTTATCCTTGGCGACGCGCTTGATGCGTTCCGAAACTGATTTTGCGTGAGGCGTGGTCATTCGACGGTAATCGCCTCCCAGTGTTTCATGACAAAAGGCTCAATCTTAAGTTCGCGGGCCGTTTTTAGCACCTTTGCTGGCGTCGTTAGTTTCTGCCTGAATGCGTTTCGAGCCGCACGAATTGCTGTCTCGACGCCAATTTTTGTCGCAAACCTAAGACCCTCAGCGACCGCGCGCTCAATCGATACGACTCGGTAGGTTTCGTGCGTCTCGACTCCGACGCTAAGCTTGGTCTTGACTCGCATGCACCGGTACTGGGAATCGGTTGTTGTTCTATTGGGCGGCACCAAGATCCAAATCTGCTGGGGCGCTTGGTCAGTTAAGTGATAGTGAAATAGCGCCGTAAGCCCGCCAATCGCGGACCTGGGACCAAACTTGGCGCAGGCAATGGCGAAGTCTTCCGTTGCCGGATCAATCTCGGTTTCCGGATGACGGTAAAGGTCCCTTGTCAGACGAAGAATCTGGCCAGCAGCGACGAGTCTCGAAAGCGTCTGTTGCGGCACCCCGGATTTCTTCGCCTGGTTTACGTCAAATAGACCCAGCTTACTGAGACGATGAAGATGGTCATCGGCCTTAGATGGACGGCCTCTAGCGGTCTGATTTTTCGATACTTTTAGCATAGTTCCACCCATCTCTATTTTTGGGTGTTTTATGACATTTGTCAATAAAAATGTGTTTTTACACACATAATTCGCTCGGGAGCCTGCTGAGCTTGCATTACATCACGCATCGCTTACGGTGAGCAGTCACTACCTCATGAGCCATGGGCGGCATGGGCGGGATGATGTAGTAAAGCAGCATATTACCAAGCCCTCTCGGCATCGGATAAAGCCGGCGATGCAACCATATTTATTGAGTTTGCACTTACAACGATTCGCGACAGCCTGGCTCAGTTAATGGAGCAAATTCGAACTAAACCTTTAACTACTAAAGATCGTCTCGAAATTGCCTCTAGTAGATTCGGCAATAAATCATTTTCCCGAAAAGATTATCTGATAATTTTTAAGTCGATTTCATCTGCAACTGCCAGCCGTGACCTACTGGTGGGCGTGCAATCGGGTGAGCTTAAAAAAGACGGCGAAAAAGCGTTAACAAGATATTCGTTTTCGAGAGCGACATAACAGGAGAATGTGGAAAGATGACATAGGCTTAAATGATGATTCAATAATCAACCAGGTGGCTGTCCCGCAGAACCGTCCCGCAGAACCGTCCCGCAGAACCTTCAGGAGGCCGGCGTCATTTAAGCCGAGAGAAATTACTGTGGATGAGCGAGACGGATGAATTTGGGGACATAGATCGACATATTATTTAAGACTTTTGATGAAGTCATATTATTACAGGTGTACGTGAACGCGATCTGCTTATCTGGATCTGCGACGTAAGCTGGATGCTCGTACGCTCCATAACAGAAGTTACCGTCTACTCCCGATTCAGGCGGCGTATAAAGTTTCACCGGATTGGACCACGGACCTGTTATCGCATCTGCGGTCGATAGTGCAACGTATCCCAGAGGGAATTGCGAAGTCTCCCAATAGATAATCTGCCACTTCTTTAGACGCTGGTTGTATCGCGGTGTACTTCCACTATTTGCATGTATGTTCGTAAACCGGGATGCCTGCTCATAAGCAACGTTACTCGCCCACTGACCATTTCCTATGAACCACTCCACGTGACGTCTTAAATCGGTTGGCGTATCCAGGGCCGAGAGCGGCAATCGAACAATAGCGACATCCAAATGATTAACAAAAAATAAACGTAGCTCCCACTCACCACTGAACCGCCCACGCCAGCAGTTCCACTCATTAGCGGAATGAAACGCATAGTCCATTGGAGGGGATGCTCTCTCGGATTATCGACTACCACAATTTTCTGCGGAAGTGCGCGAAATCCAAGGCCAGAAGAACTATCGTTTACGACTGGCGTTACAACGTAATAGAACTTTCCCTTGTATGAAAACGGAGCGGCCGGCCAGTAGCGCACATCGTCAGATAAGTTATCATCCATAAAATCAAGTGGCTTATTCGAAGACGTTAACTTGAATTGGTAATCAATTTCGAACTTTCCAGAATTACAGCGCGATAAAGCTAGAGTATTACCGATCATCATTGAACCTTTTCGATCCTTCGCTGCCTGAGAACCGATATACGTATCGCCAAAAACCCAAATCGTCGTGTTAGCATCAATCGTGAGTGTCGTCGTTGAATCTCCGCCAAGCCATGTACCACCTTCAGCAGAGTTAAAAGGAAATGACGGCGTGCAATTACTTTGAGCGAGTGGCGGCCGTTTGGCAAATCCAGGGATCGCCCCAAATAACGGAGCTTAAAAGCTATGAGGCTGGTTTTGGCGTAATAGGTGAAAGGGCTGATCCTGTGCTGTTGCTTCCAGATGGTGAGCTGTCACTTAGGTTTGTGATTCGTGACGAGGATAGCTGCGCAGAGACGCCAGAGGCTATTGCCCGTCGGCGCACAGATTATGCAGTGGTCAAAACAACCGTCGATCAGCATGGTAGGCATCAGGAGGAGATCTTAGCAAGTCGCGAAATCGCCGGATTTAATCCTCTTTGTTCATCCGAATCGGAAGGTCAATTTATTGAGTGGGAGAAATTTCAATTTGTCTGTTCATACCTGGAAACAATCGGTACAACACAGCCACCCATGTCCAAGAATTGAGGGCCTCCGACCATTTCCTTTCACTTTCAGTCATCGCGAACAAAGCCCGTCATCCTGAACGAAGTGAAGGATCCTTCCCCTTCGCGTCGCTCAGGGTCAGGACGACGGAGTCTTTTAACCTCTTGGTCCTAAGCAAATGCTCGAATTAGACTTTCGCCAAATATTTTTCAAGATCTAGGGCGCTAACCCATTTTGACAAGTAGACGCGATCGACTTGGGTATTAGCCAGAATGCCACGAATATCGATCAAATGTTTTTCGGATTCCCCTTCGCGGTAGAATCGAAGCTTTGCAATGATCACGTCCTCAGGTGCAGCGACCCATGCCTCAAGTCCGCGTAAAATTTCCATACGTTTTCTGCGCTTGAATTCTTCCAATGCATGCGGGCTTTTCTTTTGGAACATAAGATCAATTTTAACGCCACTACTGTGGTGAATGAGGTTTGTTTGACCGCCTCTGGATATTTCTTGAATAAAAATCTCACGAGGCGGGACATAGAATTCTGCGGCGTTGAATGACTGAATCATGGCATCTGCGGAAGTCGTAGTCGTTGCCAATACTATATCCAGATCATTTGTAAGCCGAGGCTCACCGTAAATTGAGCCAGCGATGGACCCTACAATCATGTAGGGTAGCCGCGCAGTCTCCAAGTTTTTTACAACCAGTCTAAGACCAGTGCTGATATCGACGGCTTTCACTTATTCTTACCTGGTTCCTGCTTCAATCAGCTTAAGAGTTTCTGAGTGGATCCACTCGCCCGTGGCATCTGGGTGCCTTCGCCTTAGCTCTAAAGACTTGAGCTCGTAGGCCATCGCAAAAAGTTCGCAAACTGTTTCAACGCGGCGAATAATTTGGGGATCAGAAATACACCCCTCAGTCCCCGCTGCGGCAGGCGTATCGTTGCTTGATAGATTTGCTAACAAAGTACTCATCAGAGGGTACCTTATTCCCGGAAGCTCCTGAGGTCAAAGGGAATTTCCCAATTTGGGGACAATGGAATGGTCCCACCGGTTTGAATAAACGCCCGGATAGGGCATGATGCGATTTCTGAACAATTGCATCTTCAAACAGGGGGACGGGGCTAGGATAACGTACAAAAGCATCGTCCAACCGTGATCTTTAGGGCAACGCCTTAGTAGCAGCGCCCTCCTTGCCGCTTTTAGGCAAAAAGCCAAACACGGACTTTGGACCTCTATGGGATCATATACTAGGGATTATTCACATCACCGTAGTATCAAAGGAGGACGCGGCTCAGACTTAATATATCGGATTAGACGCCCACAGTAAAACCTGAACTGCTGTCGTCATGGACTCAAAGGGAAAAATTCTTAAAAAAGAAGTCTTTCCGACCTCGGAACGAGAGCTTTTGAGGTTTGTAGACTCTGTCAAACGGCCTCGGGTTTTGACCTTTGAGGAAATGAATATCGCCCAATGGTTGTATGTTCTCCTGAAAGACCGGGTCGATCAGATTCAGGTGGCTCATGCGCCACATCTCAAAAAACAGCGAGGAGCAAAGACTGACTTCTTGGATGCCCAGAGACTGGCACAAGAAACAAGACTGGGCACAATTACAAATGTTTACCATGATGATGGTCCCATGTTTGAGCTTAGGGCGCTCGTCAAGTCACATCAAGACTTTACCAAAGACATGGTAAAGTCCATGAATCGTTACAAGGCCTTCTTAAGGGCTAGAGGATTATTTAGGCACGATAAATCAGTATATTCAGACGAGTCACTACTGGAAGATATCAAAAAGCCAAACGACCGGTTTGTAGCCGAAAATATTTTTAGGCACATAACGGCCACACGCGAAATTAAAAAATCCTATGAAGAGAAGCTTCAAGCCATCGCAAAAAAATGGCCCGTGATAAAAAACTTTGCGACATCCCTGGAATTGGATTTCTTAGAGCCACCATGATTGTGTCAATCATTTGCTCTGGAGATCGATTTCCCGACAAACATAAACTTTGGGCATACTGCGGACTCGTTCGTCACAAAGAGATCAGTGATGGCAAAGTTTATGGAAATAAAAAGATCAAAGGCTCGTCTGACCTAAAATGCGTTTTTACAGGCGCAGCAACGTCCGTATTATGCGGCAATTCGAGTCTCAGAGTTTACTACGACCGACTTAGATCCAAAGGTGTATCTGATCGCGACGCTAAAAGAGCCGTCGCGCGCAAGATAGCGGCAATCGTGCTGATGATCATGAAAACAGGTAAAAGCTATGACGAGCGTGTAGCCATAGCTAACGAGGAGACAAGAAGCGATATAACCACTTCACATTGAGCTTCCTAGCTGTATAAGCTTCAGTTTTCCTGAGAGCAAAATAACTCTGGACAAGTGACCTTTGCAGCATGAACGAGGGAAGATGCCCAATTATTTTTCTGTCGCAATAAATGACGACCACGCTAGGAATGGCACTCCTTCACCTATATCCAACGTTATCATGGCAACAGCCCTTGAGGCTGTATGCCCATAGAGCCGAATGAAGGTGATTCAATGAGTCAACTCACAATGATCAAAGATAACAATTGCTGCGCAACAAGAACTCGCTAACGGAAGATTTTTTTTCGTCTTTCAGGCAAGGAAAGCAAGAACGCGGGAAGATCTATTATCCACCTTCCGTGGTGGTGCCACCAGTTGGACGCAAAGAAAAAACGTCTGACTTGGGAAAACTGTTTTTTGTTCTTGCTTTTGTAGAGCGGAAAAATAAATAGCAAAATCAGACCTTTACGGACACCTTGTCGGCACACTTTCCCAGTCAAGATGTCAGGCAGCACCAACGAAGGAACGCTCTGCACACTGAATGGTTAATCCAACTACCCTAGAAGAGATTGCGCTTTTGCAATGTAGCTGTTTAAGCCCTGATTAGGACTCTGACCAAAACCTTGCTATATCCGATAAAATTGACTGACTTATCAATGTTTCGGTCGACTCGCCCTCGCCGATCCAGTCGGCTGGTATGGCGTCGGAGTATGGAAGCGCTAAGAATCGGGGGTCCATCAAGATGATCAGTCCCCGGTCCTTGGAGGACCTAATGACGCGTCCTGCTGACTGAATACTCTTAGCCATCGCTTGGTATCCATACGTCAATGCGTATCCATCAGCTCCACCTTGACTTAAAAGCTTCCTACGCTCTTCGCGTTCAGTTGTGATCATGGACAACGCTGGTCCTACAATGAAAGCACCAATCAACTGATCCCCTGGCAAATCAATCCCTTCCGATATCACCCCACCTTGAACCGCAAAAAGTAACACATTGCGGCGTTTTCGCAGCTTATCCAATATCTCCTGTACCCAGCTCATTGTTGCACCCACAGGCTGCTCGACGACTTCAAATCCATCAGCCTTGACCAATGACAACGCTTGTCTGAGAAGCTCAAAGCTCGGGAAAAACGCTATGTAATTTCCCCGCTTTACTGAGCTCACCCTCTCAATAACTTCAACGATTCGGTTCAAATTTCTCGGACGGTCACGCCATGCGGTCGAAATTTGCGGAATCACTATGATCTTTCGATGCTCTCGCGGAAACGGCGAGACAAACTCTTTGTTGACCACTCGCTCTTCACAGAACCCAACCATAGTCTGGTGATAGGAAAATGGCTTCATCGTTGCAGAAAATGCTACCAGCGTTTGGTACTTGGTCAGACCCTCACGCATCAACGGCCCCGCGTTGACACAATGCAGGGTCAGACCACATTCGTCTCGACTCTTCGTTGCAAAAAAAAGCTCGTCCGGAAGCTGACACAGATCCCTAAAACTCATCCAGCTAAACCAGCATTCAACAATTGGCCTATAAGTATCATCATCTTGTGCTGCCTCCAAAACCATTGGCATTTCGGCAGACCAAAGATTCACATTGTCAATGATAGCTTTTCGATCAAACCGCTTGACCACTGATCCAATGGTGGTACCCGACAAGCATGTGTGTAACCACTCATTGAGAGCTTGCATGCGTCGTCGAATTTTTTTGGGGCTGACGGCGAGCAACGATTCCGCAATTGGAGTCACTTCATGACTGTGCCAGTCAAGTGCTCTCTCTGCGAGGTTGTGCGCTTCATCGATTGCAAGCAAAGGCTTTGAATCACCGACAAGGGATAGCTTAGCGATCTCACGTAAGTTTGCTTTTGGCGATAGCGCATAGTGATAGTCTCCGGCAATAAGATCGACCCACGGCATCAGCTGCTTACTTAGTTCGTAAGGGCAAACTTCATAGCGAGTAGCGTAAACCCGAAGTACATCACCTGTAATGATAGGTTCCTGCCTCAACGCACTAATTAACTTATGTTCGTTAACTTTGTCATAGTGCCCCTTTGCAAACGGACATGCCTTGGGGTTACATGTAACTTCTGTATTCATACAAATCTTGGGCTTGGACGTCATGATCAGACCAAGTGGCCCCTCGCCATTAAGCGCGATGGATTTCAAAAATGATTCGGCCTCACGTAGCTGGCTATTCTTGGGCGTTACGCAAAACACTTTATCACCACGTCGCAGACCTGACTGGATGCTGCACAGCTAGTGAGACTAAACATGGAGGTGAAAAAGTTACAAGAGAGCCTGGAGGTGGCATGCATGGGTCACAACGGCAAATGAGCGTCTTCGGCGGTGATTGATTCGAGATTTTATACCACTGGCAAGGCTTGGTATTCAGTCAACCGGCCCTCCCAAGAGGCGGCAATCGACTGGTGAGCTAGATTATTTGTATGAAGTGTAACTGCTGGTGCTCATGGTGCTGGTCAAGCTGAGGTGCAGCCTGATGGCAGTCTGTTAGAGACAAGAGGTAAGTTTTTAGGCAGTAATGAGGGAATGGGGACGATGTTTTTGCTGAATTTGCTCGGAGGGGTCGGGTAGAACGACATCAAGTCTCGGTGAGTGAGAAGACAAGATGTCCGGAAGGTGCTGATTTTCATTTTGTTTTTTCTGGACCTTGAAAGTGCTCTCTAACTCTAACTCCAGCTATTATCGACATCTGAGAGTGTCTCTTGCAGGAACAGGCTTCCCGGAGAATAGTTGCTCTTGTGTCTTGCCAGTTGTACCTGCATATTCCGAGCAATTCTCGAATGTGGGATTTAAGCAATTTCCGACAAACCATATATCTTGCGACACTCCGGGACACAAACTTACACCTGTTTTTAAGTTAATAACTGCCAAATACTCTGAGACAAAACTCAGCAAAGATGGCGCCCCATAGTACTTACCATCTAAAGATGCTTGAGACACGCCCAATTCACTCCAAAGCTGGGTATAAGTTGACTTCTCAGCAAACAAGGTTGATTGAAGCGCATGGACTTGACGGAGAGTGTTCACTGCCTCCGCCCGCTTTGCCTTGGCAGTAAACATCTGAAGCTTTGGAACTGCAATAGCAGCCAATATCCCGATGATGCCGACGACTACTATAAGCTCCACTAAGCTAAAGCCATCGGACTTGTTTGGAGTTTTACACATGTTTCCTCCTCGGCTTCGAGTAGAGAGGGATCGGCAAGAAATCGAAGTAAATTTAAGAATTTTTAAATTATGTTAATGATTTCATTTGGTTAAATTTAACATGTAGGACTGCGGACGAACTCATAACTGAAGAACAAAAGGGTTATTTCTAGCTCACCCGTGGACTGGCGCCTTATTGGTGAACCTGCGAATTCGATTGTTGACCTCCCAGAGTCTCATAACCCACGAGCCCGCGTCTACACACCAAAAATATCGATCTGCCCGCTCCATTTAGGCTAACACCCAGATGTTGTATTAAGTATTTGATAGTCTGGGCGAGGAATCACTTCTGAAACGGGTAGACCAGCCGATCCAACTCCATTTTACACGTTTGTTTCATTAAACCTCACTCTTAAGTTCCCAGCATTGATTGTTATGTTATTCACACGAAGGCGGGGCTAGGAAAAACAAAAATAAAATCAGCACCTTCCTGACATCTTGTCTTCTCACTTACCGAGACTTGATGCCGTTTTACCCTAGTCGTCCAAGCAAATTGAGAAAAAACATCCCTCTCGACTAATCATTTCCGCCTAAAATCAGATCACTCGCCGTAGCCAGACATGCCGTGGCACGCACCCTTCCCCTACCCGCACCATGAGCACCAGCGGTTACACATCATAAACATAATCAAGTTCACCCGTCGATTGCAGCCTCTTAGGAGGGCCCGTGGACTGAATACCAAGCCTTGCCAGTGTCTCAGTAATCTTTTCGCCGTCGGTTACCGCATCATCGACAATCATTCTTGCGCCGCAGGTACACACCTCTGGATCCACACCGACTGTTCGGCGCAGAAGCTCAGACCACGGTAGCCAATATTCTCCAGGGGCTCGGCCAGTGGATGGCTTGCTAGTGGGTGGAGGATCAGAGTCCTTGGGCTCATCATGGGCTGGACAGGTTCGTTTAGTCTTTGGACCTGGCACCACAAACTCTCGCCACGCATGATTTGGTGCAAAGACGCCGTGAAATCTGGTGAGGTTAAACCACGCGGGAGGAATAATTCCAGCAAGCCTCTCCACGAAATCTCTTTGCGAAAAAATAAGTGACTCACTTCCATCACTCCACTTTCTCTTAAGTTTAAGCTCTAGCTCAATCCAGCTGCGCCAGCTCGCTGGAGCCTTGATCCGGATCATCAGGAGTCACATAGCTCAGAAGCGACAGATTCACGGATGACCTCGCACCATAATGAAACAATTGCCTTAAGCCTGCACGGTCGCTACCTTCGATCGCTACCGCAGCATGCAAGGAAAACCACCGGTAGCGCACGTTGCACCACTCTTGCACTGACATCACGTCAGGGTCTGGGTGCTGGTAGTGAGGATTTGCCAGAAGGCGTCCCTTGCGCCGGTATGCCTTGGGAGATCTCGGACGAAACGGCATCGGCACACTCGCATCCAAATCATCATCTACACTCACGGCCACTTCGTCTGTTACATAGCCCTTCTTGGCAAATAACCTCATTAGCCTTTGGTAGATCCTCTCTAAAATCGTCATCACGGTTTCGGTCGTAAACTCCGGCTGCTCGTAAAACCTCGGACCCCCACCTGAGCTCGCATACACGCCGTCTAAAAACATCATGTGAAGATGAGGATTGGCCGCCAAACTTGACCCAAAGAGCTGAATAAATGTCACGGATCCAGCAGTCGGCAAGTAGTGACCATTCTTGCCAAAAGTCTGGTGAGAATATGTGACGTAAAACCGTGAGACCTCCCCTACAACGGCCCTGATGACCTCACTAAATAACTCTGGGCTCCCCAAAAGCCAGCGGCGGATCTGATGAGGAAATGTGAGAACAAATTCGTGTCTGCCGAACCGGTGAGGGAGAAGGCGCCTTTGCTCGTGCCCACACCTCTCGCTCGATGCGGTCAGCCTTTTGCAGAGCGCGACGAGATCCGCATGATGGACAGAAACCTCGACCCTGACAAGAAAATCCAATCACCCGCTCAGCCTGGCAGATGTCGTTTGCACCCGCGAGTGTCACGCAGCTGTGTTCCTGTCAATTGCTGCCCCGGGAAAGCTCGGCGAATCGCAGTAAGAAACCAATGACTGTAGGCGCCACACTGAAATCGACATTGCCTTGAATAAAGGAATAACATTCGATCTGAAATTCATAGCCTGTCTCAGTACGCAGTGTTAGTAAATTTTCTGTGCCGCTGACTGTTTTAGAGGCGGACACTGCAATGGTGCGCTGAATAACCTCATTGCCAATTAAGGACGCCGTCATCCCGGCAGTGATTTGTGGAAATGCACCTAAATTATCTGCGAGGGAAAGGCAACCGAGCGGCATCTGATATTTAAACGTATGACTTCCATAACGGTTTGAGCCGCGACTGAAAAACGTTTGAAGTACGTATCCAGTCATAAGATCTTCCCCAGTGCGTTCGTTGTATCTGAATTTGAACATTGTTCCGATCGGCACTTCAGATATCGCTCCAGAAGGCGCTCTCCCCGGGTCAGTCGGCACAGGTGTTGTTGGATTCGGGTCCGAGCCGCTACCACCATTTTCGGGAGAGCCGTTGGGATAAAATGGCATAAGTAGTTTTGCAAACTCATCATGATATTCATAGTAAGTCAAATCCATCTGTTGGGAGGCAAGGTCCTTACGAATTTTCAGCACCATCTCGAGATTCTTTTTTATAAGCTCAAGTTTACTCAAAGTTTGTGCTGCCTGCTGGTTTCCAGCTTGCGCTGCACTGCGAGTTGTTTCAATAAATTCATTCAGTGCGGCTAAGGATTGTTCATCCCTTGTGTATGGTGTGACATTGTAAGGAAGTTTATTTATATAATCTTCCGCAAGCATCGACCTGGGAGCTTCTGAGCTTGCACAGGCGCGAATCGGTTTTGAGGTTAATGGCTTGCAATTTCTCAGGTAGACCTTTCCTTGGTCCTCATAAACGACCATGCTCTCGCTTTTTACGGCGTTGATAAGCCCCACGTCCTTTACAGACCCGTTATCTTCGGCGGTCTTGCATGAAATCGTGGCCTGAGAAACAGTGATAATCACCATAAGGTGATGGCCAAATTTACTCGTAAATGTTCTGGACGACTTGCTCATAAAAATCCTTAAAAGAAGTTGAACCAAAAATCCATTGCTCGATTTTCATTGTTCGGAACAATCAGACGCCGTTTTAGCAGCGGAGACCATCGTCGCGGCAACCGGGGTGGGCTTAGCGCTCAATTTTGTTCATGTGTTCGCAGTTTTTTAGCGCTCTACAAAAATTCAAGCCTTCGACTTACAGGGACAACTTGTGGCTTTTACCGTTAAATTGATTGGCTATTCTTCCGATCACCTGTAATAATTTGAGGAATCTGGGAGTTTTCTCGGGTATGATTAGATTGCATAATTTATAAGGATGACGAGAATATCGATATGAACATATTTGGCCATGTATCGTTGATTTTTATTGTACCGTTGGTGACGATCTCTTGCAAAACCTCCAATGATCAATCTTCCTTGCAAGATATTGGCGTCATCAACACGTCGGAAGCGGAAGCAGGCGTTATCTATGAAGACAACGGTGCCGTCTATTATAAGAGCTGTAAACCGCTAGTGGCCAATCCCGTGCGCAATTGCGCTACCGCCACACAGCCTCAGTCCATGCGATTAGACGAGTATATTAATAAGCTTCCGTACGATGTTGGCTCACTTGAGCGTAATGACGAAGCCATGTCAACCATCACAAAAATTATTGATGATGCGCGAGCTGCGGTTCAGGGCGGTAACCAGGCGGCCATCGAAACGTTAAAAATTATGGAAGCACGCAAACTAAACCTTCAATCTATCTTGAAGATTCGCGACGCCTTAAGCGTGCAAAATAAAGATTTAACATACTATGAATTTGAAAAGGATTTTGGAAAAATCATGGCGCCATTTGGCAAGACACCTGCCGGCATCGATCAGGAACTTGACTGCGCCGATTACTACGCGTCGTCCAAATCACTTAGTTCCCCAATGACGATAACTGAAAATTCTCCAGACGTGGATCTAGAAAAAGACGGCTCCATAATTCATCTAATAGTACCCAGTGACGCGGTGGTTTTTACAGATACCTACAAAAGTCAACTTACCGGACGACGCCGATCATTTATAGCCAACGTACCATCTGGCATCATGTGGTCATGGGATATTAAAGTTATTTGTTCCGTGAACGGAAAACAATACCAGACCACAAAGCGTCTCAAGCTTGTACGAGGTCGCAAGATTGAGCTGGCGATTGACCCGATACATCCTTAGCAGAGACCACACGTCGGACGTTTTGAATCGAGCGCCGTAAAGACGGACCCGACGATAGCACGACTCCAAGCGATACCGATGCAGCAAATGACAGTCTCGCTCAACTTTACAGATCATATGAAGATTTTGGCATAAACCATCACTCAAAAAGCCCCTTTAACTCGGAAGCTTAATCAAACTAAATCCATGAATTTTATTATGGATTTGCAGCCACGCTCATTAAATTGAATTCGAGCGAATCGAAACGTCGCAAGGGGCATATGATGCTCTATCCAATGGCACTGAAAGAACAAAAGTTATAGTCAGTCATATGAAGCAAGGTCGACGGAGATCTATGCATCATGACGGTTAAAGTAGAGCCACAGAACTATTGGGCAATTGAAGAAACTTAGCGCATTGGGGAGCTTTCATTGGAATTCCCCAAAAAAAGTGGACATCAATGTTGAGCTGCTAGTTTATACTCAAAATTTTCTGGGCTGACGAACCCTCATGACGAATGACGTCTCCTGCGGTTATACCATACTTCAATATAGTCAAACACCAGCGCGCGTAACTCACGCTCTGTGCTGTATGAGTGCCTATAAAGCCACTCCTCCTTGAAGCTTCCAAACCATGACTCCACGTAGGCGTTATCGTAGTAATTACCCCTTCTCGACATGCTTGGAAGAATCCCCTTCGAGCTGCAAAAGTTTCAATACGCTTCGCTGGCGTACTGAAAGCCACGGTCAGAATGCAAGATCACTTGTGCATCGGGTCCAACTTTGGCCATCGCAGCGGCAAGGGCATCTAAAACAAGCTGAGCATGAAGTGTCTTATGCATCGACCAACCCACTACGGAGCTTGTATAAAGGTCAATAACTACAGCTAAGTATAAAAAACTATTCCCAAGTTTTATGTACGTTACGTCACCTGCCAGTACTTGTCCTGGGCCAGGTGGAAGAGTTTGATGGTCGTCGACCTTTAAAAGTCGGTCCGCAATTGGTGATGAATGGTCGGGGTTTGTCGTGATGACTCGAAATTTCTTCTTCAAACGAGCATCTAGGCCCAATTCTCGCATGTATTTTGCGACAGAGTTCTCGCTCACCTGAAATCCAAACTCTTTTAGCTCTTCATACACTCTAGGGTGTAGTAGCCATACGTTTTATGACTCTCAAAAAAATTTTCTGGATTGCCTTCAAGAGCTCTTGCTTCCTGGACAATGGCGCGGCTTTGCAGCGACCTTGCCAGTCATAGTATCCGCTTCGGCTGACCCCGAAATGTTCGCAAACAAAACTTACAGGGATGGTTGGGGCTTCCTTTTTGGATCATTGAGATCACTTGAAACCTCCCATCTCGCTGGCTGAGAATATTGCTGTGCTTTTTTTTAAAATCCGGTTGATCTCATTGACGTAGCCAACTTCTCGTCGGAGTTTCTGGACCTCTCGTCCCAGCCCCTCATAGGTCGGCTTAGACCCAGATAATAGAGTGCTTTGATTCTAAACCATCCAATGCCGTAGGGTCACTGGCGTAACTCCCAGCTCCCGACTCGTTTCATTTACCCCAATATTCAAGCACTTAGCGACTGCTTCGGCCTTAAACTCTGGGCTGTAGACTGCTCTCTTTCTCAATTTCTCTGACACGGCTATTCTCCTCAAGGCAGGGATTATGCCGCTCAATCATATTTGTCCAGTTATTTTGGGGAATCTCAGCTGTAAATGAAAACGGTTGTTAAGTTGCACTTTTCTTAAACCAATAGTTTTTGAAGTCGTTAATTATTAAAAAACCAACTGGTATCCAGATCAAAGACAATAGCGTTCCAATGATCATCCCCCAAGATAGAGCTAGAGTTATATCCACAAGGATTGCGTCGTATCCTCCCAAACCTAAAGCTGAGGGAAGTAGTCCAACGACAGTCGTAAGCCCCGTCGCTAAAACTGCACGGAGCCTTTTGCGTGAAGCAAACACAAGAAGTTCCTTCATATTCCCAAACTTGTTTTCAGTCTGCAACTCTCGGATGTAGTCTACGAGGATAATTGCAGAGTTAATAACGACTCCCGTTAGTCCGACGACTCCAATAAAAGCCAAAAAACTGAGTGGTCGTTGAATCATCGTAAAAGAGTAAAAAACACCGACTAGCCCCAAAGGAATGGTTGAAAGAACTAAAAATGAGTTCGAAAAGCTACCAAACGTAAAAACCAAGGTCGCGAAGATACCAAATAACGCCAATAACAAAGCAATCCCGAGTGATTGTAGCGACTCATTTGTACTTTCTTCTTCACCACCAAACACGGCACTCACTAAGGGATATTTGCTTGCAACCTTCTGAAAAGAATCTCTTGCTGCGCCGTTCACGCTTTGTGAATTAGCGAGAATATTATCAACATCGGCCGTAATTGTTATCGATTGCTTAAAGTCAAAGTTTTTAATCGCTTTAGGAGCATCTACTTCGTTAAACTTTCCGAGCGAAGTCAATGGAATGACGTTACCTCGAGAAGTCAGCAATTCGATCTTCTTCAAATCTTGTATATCATCCCGACTTTTTTGATCAAAGCTGACTACTAGGTCGAACTCTTTCCCAAATTCACTTAGCCGCGCTGCTGTTGAACCCTCCAGCGCTGTGCGCAGATTTAGACCGATTGCATCGACACTTGTGCCAGAAAATGCTCTCGACTCTTCATCCGCGATAAATAAAAACTCTCTACCGGTAGACTGCTCATCGTCTTCTAAATTAAACACACCTTTCAGTTGTTTGAGATCTTCGAGGATCGAATCGCGAGCACCACTAAGTTGCTGATAGTTATCAGACCGCAAAGTCACCGTCAGTGGTTTGCCAATTGGCGGACCGCCTTCAAGAGGCTCAAAACTAAGCTTAGTGACACCTACAGGACTTGGAATAGCTTTTAAGCTCTCAAGAGTCTTTTGAATATTTAAATCAGGTGCTTTATCTGGCTTGATAGCAATCAAGATCATGCCAACATTATCCCCCACCTTAGCTTTAGGGTCCGATGGATCCGTTTGAGAGACGCCGGAGCGACCAACAATAGCTAGAAGTACATCTTTATCAAGTGTTTCGGAAACTGACTTAGATAGCAAAGACACAATTCTATCTGTATTGTAAATACTACTTTCGGCATTTACTTCAACTCGTCCTATGTAGTACTCCACTCCATTTGCAGGAAAGAGCTCAAATCTATTCAAAAAAGCTGTTACAAAGAACCCTGAAGCAACAAGACACGAGAGCAAAAATAGAGTTAGATATTTATGCTGCAAGGTCTTGCCAATCAAGTTTCCAAACTTATTCTCTACCATTTCAAACCAGCCAGCTTTTGTCTGCGTCTTAGGGCGTGTCTTCAAAAATTGAAGCCTGGCAGGTAAAATAGTTAAAGATTCGACCAAACTAATAGTTAAAGCTGCAGTGATTGTGATTGGTATCCATTTAATAAACTGACCCATCACACCTTTGGTTACTAACATAGGCAAGAAAGCCGCAATAATAGTAATCGTCGATGCCGTGAAAGGGACCCAAAACTGTTTTGCCGACTTTATAGCAGCCAACCTTGGCTCCATTCCACTTTCAACTAAATCAATATAGTTTTCGGAAATCACTACAGAGTTATCAACTAAATTGCCAAGGCATATCACTAATGCAATCATCGTAATAATGTTGAAATTAGCACCAAAAAAAACTAACACCCCTATTGTTGCAACGGCACAAATAGGGAGACTTAAACTACTAAAAAACCCAACTTTGCCAGGCAACAGAATGAACAGAACGAGAAGAACAATCACCATCCCCGAAATCGCATTATAAGAAACAATCTCCAATCGATTTTTAATTCGGGCACCTTCATCATTAAAAACAACAAGACTGTACGCCTTGTCTAGCCCTTGCTTAAATGCATCTATGCGCACCGCTGCCGCATCCAACGTCTTTAATGCATCAGCGTCTGCTTTCTTCGTAATCGTAACGATGGTCGCCTCTTCACCATTGACTCTCGCTATAACCGTCGGTTTTTTGCTCGCATCTTTAACCTGACCAATATCCTTAATACGAATGTTGGCACCAGCATCATTTGAGCGAACAACGACACTCTCTAAATCTTCTGTTTTGATTTTTTTGCCGAAGACTCTAACAAGCGTTTTTGTTTCTTTATTATCAATGTAGCCTGATGGAATATTTTTTATCTGCTGACTTAGCGCTCTAAAAACTTCGTCCAATCCAATTCCAAATTGCTTCAATTTTCCTTGATTCAACAAAACTTGAAGCTCACGGTCTTGAAAGGCGCTCAAGCTGACAGAAGAAATTCCTTTTAAGTCTTCAATTTCGGCTTTTAGTTTATCCGCAAGAAGGTCACGCTTTCTGTCGTTATTGTCACCTGTAATCGCAAATTCCAGAACTGGAATTTCTCGCGCATTTATCTCCGTAACAAGTGGCTCTTCTGTCACTTCATCTGGCAACTTTGAAGACGCCCTTTGCACCGCCTTCTGGATATCCGACACAACTTTACCAGACTCAGCACCATCAATATCAACTCTAATAGTGATTGAGCTCAAGTTACTTTGAGATACCGATTTTACATCTTTGATGCCGGCGATAACCCTCAACTCATCCTCTACAACTTGCGTCACCTTGTCTTGCACTTCTTCAGGCGACGCCCCTGGGAACACTGTGGTGACAACAACAACCGCAAAATTCACAGGAGGAAATGACTCTCTTTGCAAGAGAGTGAAACTGAGACTGCCTATAATAAGAACAAACAACGTCGTAAGGATTGAAAATTTCCAGTTATCAACAAAGAACGTGAAAATTCTATTCATGAATTGAGTACCTATATTGTTCAAGCTGTTGCTGAATCTTCTCTAACTCTAATGCCGACCTAAACTTCATTGAATCCGCTCTAGCCAAATCAAGCTCAAATTGCAACACCTGGTAAATTGTAGATCTGCCTTGATTCAAAAGGCTTCGTTCGTTGTCTAGCTTGTCTTTTTGAGTCTGAACTAACCTTAAATTAAGGCTTAACATATCGACTAATTGATTCTGCTGCATCACGATATTGTCAATCAATGCCTCTTTTTGCTCAGCCTCGTAATAGGACATTTTGGCTTTCGAGATACTGGCAAGGGCTGCCTGTCGATCTTGTGCACGGCGAACTAACTTCTGATCAAGAGGCACTGCCCATTTCAATCCAATGACGGTTGTAGGCTGTTTGTTCTTTGCCACTTCACTCAAGGAATCAGACCATTCTGACTCAACCCCATTGAATGCATATGATGCAAATAGATCTAATTTTGGGCGATAATCTTCAGTTGTTGACACTGTCAAAGTATTTTGTAGGTCTTCACTAAGAATAAGAATCTTTTCATTCGCAGTGATTTTGTTTACAAAATCAGCTTTTTTAGCTTTCCCAAATTTTTTAAAATCGTATTTTTGAAAACTAAAATCGTATGATTTATTGATTGCAAGCTTCAGAAGTCTTTCGAACTGATTCAGACTCAACTCTGATTCCTTGAGATCTAACTCTGTTTGTTCAATAGCGGACTTAGCCTGTAAAAAATTTGACGTTCCTTCGAGATTTTGCGCTCTTTTCTTCGAAATAATTTTGTAGAGACTAGCAATTCTTTCATATGTTTGCTTTTTGGAGTCAACTAAACCCTTCTGGAGTACACTAGACCAAAAGAAAACTTTTGCTGCGTTTGTCTTGTTTTCGTATTCAATTTCTGAACTCAAATACTCAATTGACTTCCTCAAAACTAAAGCTCGGTACTCGGCCTGAATCTTTTTACCCCATGCGCCTGACAACAACGGCAGTTTTAATTCGAAGGACGGCTGGGTCGCCCACTGAGTCGAATTAATGGTGCCTGTTCCTAGTTGTTGACCTTTGATCGCTGTTTGAGTCGCATTTAGCAAAAGAGAGGTTTGGAGTCCAAAACTAAAGTTTTTTTGCAACCCAATTTGGGAATTCAAGTTGTTGCGGGATTCATAGTTAAAGCTTGGATCTTGGGAAGGAGACCTGTCATTTCGAGTACTAATCTCCCCGCTCAATTGCCAGCCGTATAGTAGTTCAGCTTCTTCCTTGGAATTTTTGAGAGCTTCTTTGCGTTCGTAAAGAGAATTTATCTCAACGTTTTCGGACCGTAAAATTGCGTCAAAATCAATTTTTTCAAGTGCGCTTACCTCTACTGCACCGAAAAATGAACAAAGGAATCCAATGCGCAGCAAAAATCTGGAATTTTTCATTTACTTCGTACTTTCTTTCAAAACCTGCGAGGCTTATAATTATCGAAGGAACTTTTTTTGAACGTCACTTAATTTGCCAACCTCGAAAACGGTGGCAATTCACCATATGAGTTTTACCCTCAAGTATAGCTCGTGACCTAAGTGTTTTCTGGCTGCAACCTCGAGTTTATCATTGATTCGAAGGTTTCCAATCACTTAGTTCAATCCTTAACACCTTTTTTTGCTACTACCCCCCCCCCCCTGGCACCACAAACTCTCGCCACGCATGATTTGGACCAAAGACGCCGTGAAATCTGGTTAAGTTAAACCACGTGGGAGGAATAATTCCTGCAAGCGTTCCCACGAAATCACGATGACTGAAGATTAACGACTCGGAGCCATCCTTCCACTTTCTCTTAAGTTTAAGCTCTAGCTCGCTTCGATCCGGATCATCAGGAGTCACATAGCTCAGAAGCAACAGATTCACCGAAGACCTTGCGCCCCCGACAAAAAACAGATGAAAAAGCTGTCTAAGACCCGCCCGGTCTGCGCCCTCAATTGACACCGCAGCATGCAAGGAAAACTACCGGTAGCGGACATTACACCACCCTTGCACTGACATGGTGTTAGGATCTGAATGCTCAAATAACGGATTTGCCAGAAGCCGTCCTTTGCGCCGGTATGCCTTGGGAGATCTCGGACGAAACGGCATCGGTAAGTTCGCGTCCAAATCATCATCTACACTCACGGCCACTTCGCCTCTTACATAGCCCTTCTTTCCAAATAGCCTCATCAGCCTTTGGTAGATCATCTCTAAAACCGTCATCACGGCCTCGGTATAAAACTCCAGCTGCTCGTAAAACCTCGGGCCGCCGCCTGCGCTCGCATAAACCTCGCCTAAAAACATCATGTGAAGATGCCCGTATTGCCATGACAGTGGCCGCCAAGATTAACCCAAACAACTGCACTAATGTGACCGCCCCTGACTTTCTGATTAACAGTCGGCATGTAGTGCCCCCTCTTGCCAAACGTCAGGTGAGAATACGTCACGTAAAACCGTCAGATTTCGCCTACTACGGCCCTGATGACCTCGATTTAATCAAACGGTATTTTATCGATAATTTAGCGAGGTTAAACCAGTGTGGCGGCATGATGTAATTCATCCAGGCCCCAAGAGAAGAATTTCTCTGGGCCCCCTCGTCAACCCTGTACACCGACCTCGGAGTAGATGAGAGACAAACAAAAGACCCCCGAAGCGAAAGCTTTGGGGGTCTTTATTTCAAAAAAATAGTCTTAGCGTACTTATGCTACGATGACTGAATCCTTGTTTTTTTAAGGAATGCACTAAAATGACGAATCTCCTCACCGAACATCACTGTATCCTTTGGCTGAAGGCTGCTTCAGTCATTACTATTATCACAGGACTCGCCGCAAGTTGTGCGTCCCACCCTGCTGGCGAGTGGCTTTGGCTATTACTGTTTGATATTTTGCATTGGCCACTTGATGGCACCCCTGGTGGATTTGATTCGGTGAGTAGACCTCTTAATGCCGTGCTCGGAGGCGTGATGACCGGCTGGGGTTTGATGATGTATGGTCTACTAAATCCCAAAATTTTTTGTGAAGGTACACGAATCGTTTTGCTTCGCGGGTTACTCGTATGGTTTGCCGTCGACTCCATTGGATCATTCGCTGCTAACATTCCTGGCAATGTCATACTAAACATGGCTTTTCTAGGAATGTTCCTGCCTCCTCTGCTTTTGCTTCGGCCGCGGCATGCCTGAATCAGGCATATCCAGCTCAAAGAAACAATCAACCCAGGTCTCTTTGAGGGGGGTGCGCATCCTTTTGCATGATGACTGAACTCAAAGTTGACAGTGTCAACATCTGCTTTTAGACTTACTGCAAGCGGAGGAATAGATATGTCTTTGGGATCTGTGGTTTTTAAGCAAAAGCGTCTCGTTTTTTTGGCGACTTTCTCGATAACGCTTCTCGGGTTTTTAAGTCTTTTCGCAGTTCCTAAGGACGAAGACCCCCGACTGCCTGATTGGTTCGGAACCATCGTGGTGGTGCTTCCAGGAGGTGACGTTGCAAAACTTGACGAGATGATTGCAAAGCCCCTCCATGAAAAGCTGCGGGAGATTGACGAGCTAGAGACCGTGGAAGCCTCAAGTCGAGCCGGCGTAGTCACCTTGGTCATCGAGATGAAAGATTCGATCAAGGATACGAAAGTTGTTTGGGACAAAGTTCGGAGGGCTTTGGATGAGGCAAAAGCTGATTTTCCAAACGGGACGCTAGAGCCAAAATTCTATGAAGATACCAACCGGCTAGAGACAATACTTTACGCTGTTTCTGGTACAGACGATATTCTGTCTCTAAATAAAATCGCAACCCAGCTTAAAAAAGATCTATTATCAGTGCCTGGAACGTCCATGATTATCCTTAGAGGTGACCCGAGTCTTGAGATGCGGGCGGAGTATGACCCTCAAAAAATATCAAGACTCTCCATTCCACAAGTCCAGATTGCCCAGCGCGTGCATGAAGCCAACACCGGAATGCCAGCTGGTTACGTGGAGATAGATGGCAAACGGATTCAGATTCTCAGCCCTTCAAGACTATATGAACAGCAACAACTAGAGGACGTGAGACTTTTAAAGGGATCTCTTGATCCCATCCGACTAAATGAAATTGCTTCCATTCAAACCTCGCCAAAAAGAATGGAAAACCGCTCTTACTGGAACGGCAAAACAGCCGTGTTCCTAGGCATTGTAGCCCAGCACCCCATTGAGATTGTGCAATGGGGGGAATTAATTCGAGAAAAAGTCGCTACATTTAAGACGCAAAATGCTCACAGTAAAGTGGTCGTCGATGAAGTGAGCTTTAATCCTGATCGCACACGTGAGCGCCTCAAAGATCTCGGCACTAATCTAGTGATCGGAATATTAAGTGTCGGAATTATTCTTTGGCTTTGGATGGGGTGGAAGATTGGTCTCATCGTGTCGCTTTTTGTTCCCATCATCTCCTTGATTGGGTTTTTCCTGTTCTCTGCCATGGGGGGCGTTCTCCACCAGATGAGCTTGGCGGCGTTTGTTCTTTCTCTAGGGCAATTTATAGACAATATCATTGTGGTCGTTGAATGGATGTCCACTCGCATCCAAAAAGGCGTTTTACCGCATCTTGCTGGCCTTGAAGCGATTGAGCAATTCAAAAAGCCAATGCTCTTTGCGACAGGGACCAACATCTCGGCGTTTCTACCCATGCTGCTATCCACAGGGGACACGGCTGCCTTTACATTTGCCATTCCGTTTGTTTCTATTTTGACAATGATTGTTGCTTGGATGATTGCCTTAACAGTTATTCCGATTTTCACAGGATTATTATTTAGTTATTTCCCAGAAAAAAAGTCTACATCCCCGGCAAATAAGAATTCTGCAAAAGACGGCCTAAGTGGGTGGAATTGGATGACTCAGGTCGTTCGTAGGCCGTGGGTTTTTATAGGGGTCTCGGTGATGGTCCTCGTATTTTCGGCACTTGGATTTCTAGTTGTGAGAAAACAGTTTTTTCCATCCGCCGATAGAAATCAACTAACTGTTCGACTGGAACTTCCAGAAGGCGCAAGCGTAAAAGAGACAGATAAATATACGCGTATCTTGATGGAAAAGGTTTTAGCACGAAATGATGTCGCTTCGGTTGCTAGTTTTGTTGGGGAACAAATTCCGAGGTTTTACTACAACGTGGGAATGGACTCCTGGGGTCCACAGACGGCCTATCTTCTGATTACAACGAAAGATAGATCCGCAAATAAAAACGTAATTAAGGATGTGGAAGCCATGTTCGCAGACCAGGCTGACCGAATATTTGTGCTGGCAGGACAACTAGAACAAGGCCCCCCAATTCTTGCTCCGATTGAATTTAAAGTCTTTCATGAAGACGAGACGACCCTATCCCAGTCCCTCCAGGAACTCCGCGCAGAACTTGTGAAAGATAATCCCGGTATTCTCACCAAAAATGACCTCTCTGAACCCGCCGAGAGTTATGCTTTGAGGCTCGACAAAGAACTCATGGAGCGATTTGGCTTCACGGAAAATCAGTTTGCACTGACACTATTGAGTGCTACGTCAGGGCTTCCTGTCACAAAGTTTTTTGATGATGGGACCGCGAGGGACATCAGGCTTGTTGGGCCTGAAATTAAATCTTTGGAAGAGTTTAAAAACCTACCCATGAGGTCAAGCTCCTATCGTGAGCTCAAATTAAAAGACATTGCACAAATTGATAAAACAAAAGGTTTTGGCGTTATTCAAAGAATTGATGGCAGAAAAGTTGGCCGCATCTTAGGCTGGCCGCGATCTTCAAAAACGGCATCTGAGATCATTGCCAAAATGCAACCGATCATCCCTGAAGTCAAAAAAAAGCACGGTGTTGAAGTCAAGTTGGGCGGCGAACTTGAGGGCTCAGGTAACGCAAATATGGCAATTTTAACGTCAATTCCAATCGGCATGATTCTTTTAATCATCTGTCTTCTTCTTGAGTTCAATTCGATCAGGAAACTAATCATTATTCTATTCTCTGTACCCTTTGTGATCGCAGGCGTGACGCCAGGTCTTCTTGCTGGCGGTGCAGCCTTTGGATTTATGTCTCTTCTTGGCGTCTTGGCATTGGTAGGCATTGTGGTCAACAATTCCATTCTTCTAATTGAAAGCATTGATCAGAACAGAGATGACGGCATGCCTCTAAACAACGCAGTTTCAGACGCGCTAGCTACACGCACACGTCCCATCCTCATGACGGCTGTCACGACGATCATAGGACTTATTCCGATGGCTTTTGAAGAAAGCAGCCTTTGGCCCCCCATGGCTTGGGCCATGATTTCTGGCCTCGTGGGATCGACGCTGATCACATTGGTCTTTGTCCCAGCCCTCTACACGTTATTCTTTCGTCGGGGACCCGCGACGCATACCGTGGGCTCAGCCGTTTCGGCCTTGATATTGGTAGCAGGGTTAACCATTTTGCTACCCGCTAACGAAGGCCTCGCCAAGGTGTATGGATTTGATGAAGCGTTGATAACGGCGGGAAGCAAGTCAAGTAGCGCACTCGCGGCAAGAGCCGATAGCAAAAGAGCTGAGGCTTTCTCGCAAGCTCAATTTCGAGGGACTTTTTTTCCAAAAATTGGCGCCAGAGTTGAGGCGAAAAAAATCTACGAAGACCTAACCCAGACAACCCCATTCGGGGTTTCCAAGTATGGAAAATCAGATCAAGTCATTGGGGGCATCGAAGTCTCCCAGTCTATTTTTAACGCCAAAGAAATGCTTGGTGGTATTGACAAACAAGAAGCCCTCGTAAGCGCTGCTCGCGCCAGTCAGGACGAAGCGGAGAGTCAAACGCAAAGGCAGCTGTCGTCTTTTCTGATTGAGTTCCAAAAGTCCAAAATTGTGATGGATTCACTCAAAAGACTTGAAGCGTCCATGCTAGGGATTGAAAAAGAGGTACGAAAATTTGTTGGCTTGGGCCTAAGGGGCAAAAGTGATTTATTGAATATAAAAATCGCCCTTTCGGAGAATCAAGCCAACCAGCTCAAAGCTCGTGGAGGAATAAGCTCTTTGAGAAAGCTAATCCAAATATACTTGCCTGACTTCGAAGATCTTGATCCTAAATTTAGTGAGAAGGTTACGGAAAGCCCCCGTAAAAATGCAAAAAATCAATCCCCTGCCAGGCCCCGTGGATCCGTTAGAGCCCTTGACGCCATGATTAAAGCCCAAGAGATGGAAGCACGGACGTTGCGCCTTGGTTACCTGCCGTCTGTCGAGCTTAAATTTCGACGCAATTATGCAGATCAAGGCCTATTAGACCAAAAAAGTTGGTTCGAAGCGGCGTTGGTAGGCGAATGGGTCTTTGAAGGCGGAACCCGCTCAGAATTGATTTCTGCCCAGCGGCATGAGATTGAAAAATATAAGCACCAACAAATTGCCGTCAAAGCACAGATTGCTGCTGACGAGGAGGAGTTGCAGGCGCGACGAGAAGAGCTGAATTTTCGCTCGAGTGCAGCCAGTGAGAATTTTGAAATGGCTAAAAAAGCACGAGACGAGGACAAACGAAATGCTTTGAGCGGCAAGGTCATCCTCAGGGACTGGCTGTCAGCAGAAATTCAGCTGGAAGAAAAGCGACGGGACATAGAAACCCTACGATTAGACAAAATTCATCTTGAATACGAGGAACGTTTTGTGTGGGGAGAAACAGTCAAGTGATCAAGCAAGACACCCGGACCAGGAGGACACCAAAAAAGTCCTACCACCACGATGGTTTGCGAGAAGCTGTCTTGGAGAAAACACTGCTATTTTTGAGAGATCACCCCGTACAAGATCTCTCTATGCGTGAAATCGCGCGAGACTTAGGCGTGAGTCATATGGCGCCCTATCGTCACTTCGCCTCAAAAGAAGACATTTTAGCAGCCCTCATTGAGAATGGATTTCGTCAATTAATAGAGAAATTTCAGGAGAGTGATCAAAAAGGCAGATTACCTTACCCTGAAACATTTTACGCCCACGTTAAGGCTTACGTTCAATTTTTCCTGAAAAACCCTGACGTGGCTCGGTTGATGTTTACCAGTGGATATTTTGATAAAGGGGATTTCACTGGCGTTCACGATGCAGGACACGAGGCTTTCAGCTGCCTCACCAGGCTTGTACAACGCGGACAAAAAGAGGGCTTTATTGGCGAGACCCAGAATCTTTACATGGTGTCTTTTATGATTTGGTCATCTGTCCATGGCGCTTCCGTTTTGATTTTTGAGAAACAGTTTCAAGAAATTGACCAAGCCCCCGACGTAGACGCCGGGGCGTTTACACAGTTTTTGGCAGAAAAGTTGCTACTTGGGTTTTCCTGCGAGAAAAAATGAAGGACGATTCTTTGCCCACCCCCCGTCAGCCCCCTACTCCAACCTCGGGGCAGATGAGAGACAAACAAAAGCCCCCCGAAGCGAAAGCTTTGGGGGTTTCGTTATAATTTCGGTGTTAGCTACGAGCCGCATCAGGCCTTCTGATTCCTATGAGTCAGGTTATAAACAGCCGTAAAAATAAGACCGATCAAAAAGAGAAAGAAAAGCGCCTGAGCAATCCATGCTGCAGTGCCAGCGACGCCACCGAAACCAAACACACCTGCAATGATTGCCAATATCAGAAATACTAGTGAGTAATACAGCATCTCAACCCTCCAAGGCCAGAAAGGCACTCAATGTAATGACAGTCGGCCCAACAATGGGCCGACTAACTGGGATCAGATACTATGGGACCCGCCACTAGCACTTTCGTGCGGCGAGGCTTCCTTTTTCAAGCCAATAGGAGGCGTTGCCATAGTTTTCTCAGCAGGCATCTTCGCAAGGGGCGTTGCCGTCACTCTGTTATCGACGCCTTTCACTCCTTTAATGCGTTCAATAACGGATGTAACTGTCGCAATTTGAGATGCTTCATCCACTTTCCCAAGCACCGTCACATCCTCGCCTTTCATGCTAACTGATAGATCGCGAATTTTAGACCCAAGAGCGCGGGCAATGGCCTCCTTAACCTCATTGACCATTGAGTTACCTACATTTGTTGATTCCTGAACATCTTTAGTTGGTTTTTCTTCTAGCGTCATTTCTCTCTCCTTTGTGTTTATAAAAAACGGTACAATCCGCTAATACCTGAAGCACATTCCATGCCAGACCTATCCAAAAGCCCCCTCAATCCGAAAGAATCGTCAATTTGATAAATATGCAGACTCCCCGCATATTTGAGATCTATTTTTTGACATAAGGATGACTCGTGTCTAACTTCTCTGGACGAATTAAAGACGAGTGAAAGCCAATAGCACCAAGTTGGTCGCTAAAAAATAGTGAATTTTTATCTATCAGAAAAATATCATATATAACATCACCACGATTAACTTTGCCAATCGTGCAATCCAAGCCCAGCAGGCTGACCTTCTGATTTACTGCCCAATTAGATCGTCCGCAGAAATTCCCAGTGTTTAAGACGGTGGCTAAGGAATCCGTCAATACCGTAAACTCGAATCCACTCAAAGTTAGGTTGATATCGCGTGTTCCATCATTAGTATTTGCTGTTGCGCCAAGAACCGCATAGGTTCCTTTAACATCAAACCGACCTACTTCCGTTTTACAGCTTGTGTCATCGTGCAAACGTATCGAGCGTTCGTAGTCACCAATGAAAGAAAATCCAAGACTTTCTTTAACGCAAGTAAAACCCATAAAATCTCTCTCTGAACACCCCAAGTCCCACGTTCCAGCTAATTCGGTGGAATTTTGCTCAACCTTTTTGCCGTGTTCCTTAGTCGAACAACTAGCGGCAGACAATCCTATCAATGACATCACACCTGCACGGACTAATATTTTTTTTTCATTTTCATCTCCTTTTCATCAAAATAATCTTAACTAACGGCTAGCTCTTTATATGATTAACAACTCCACAAAAAATTGATCACTATTTCAGAGCCGCCCCAAAAGCATCAATACGAGTACGACAATCAAAGCTGCTCCTAAAACCCCACTAGGCGTATAACCCCAGGCCCGACTGTGTGGCCAAGTAGGCAATGTTCCAATTAAAAGCAGCACGAGCACGATCAATAACAGCAGCGACAATGACATAAACTCGCTTCCATTTCGTTTTTTGGTTTTCCTATTTTGGTTTAATTGTTTCGATAAATTCATCGAGATCTTTCTCTGCAACGTCTTTTTGCTTACCATAATGAGCTTGGATCTTACCCAGTAAGCGATCTTTCTTACCGGCGATCAGTTTCCACTCATCGTCTGTTATTTTTGCCCACTTCTCGCGCACCGTACCCACGATCTCCTTCCATCGACCTTCTATTTGATCCCAATTCATTAAAAGAACTCTCCTACAAAGTTCAGATGTTTAAAACAAGAAACGAAGGCTTAAACTTCCTTGTATGAATCCATAAGTAGCGGGTGTTACCAACAGAGACGGAGCAATCTCCGCAGCTATTTGGACTGGTGATTGTGGAACAATGAAGTTCAGTCCTAGCGGAAATCTTGCCCCAGAGTAATCATTCGAATGATTTCTCTTTTGTGAGAAGCGTGACCAATAATCGCTTTGATCGTGCAACCAAACAACGCCCATCCCCCAATACGGCGTAACGCTTGGCGCATCCTGAAAAGCATTATGATGCCCAAATGCAAAGTCGCCAGTAAACGCGTAGCTACCTTCAGAAGAATACCCGACGGCTGCCTGCAGAAAGTTTCGTTGATTTAGTTCGGCGTAAAGGGATAGCCCGGTGACCCCTGAGAATGTAATGCCTAAGCCAACCTTATTGACATCTGCGCTAAAGGACTCACCGGTAAATCCAGACGCAAAAGCGGTACTCGTAAGGGCAATTGCAAGGGCTAAGATTGATGCTTTCACGCCATTTACCCCTCAATCAGTCGTGTCGAATGACGACCACAACGTCACTAGGACCACCTGTTGTCTGCAGGTGCTTGCCCAGGGATTCGTAGAATTTATCATCCGCATCAACTTTATCTGATTGTTCTCCTGCGCCACGTTTTATCTGAGCTGCATCCGTGTCAAAAGAACGCTCTATCCATGTCGCTTTTTGAGCCATATTGACCACACGCACGTTTTTCGCGCCAAGTTCGCGCAGAAACTTCGCCACCTGTGCGCCTCGCTTGTCAGCAAGGCCTCTGGACTTATGAGGAAGGTCTGATTTCTGTGATTTGGGGTAAGGGAGATCTGAATAAGCTGCAATGACGATTTCTTTGACGCGTGCGTCTTCTTTTACAGCGTTATACATCGTTCTGAGTTCGCTTTGATCCCTCGAAGATAGAGATGATGATCCTTTGTTAAACTTGAGAGTCGCGGCGTCCTTACCAGTTATTTCATAGGCCTTTTGCTGGGCTGTCTCAACCACCCCGCCCGGCTCGGCAGCAACAGACACCCCGGTAAACAGAACCGATGATGTTGAAAGCAACGATAATAAAATAGCACGATTAATCCGATTGATACTTTTCATTGATGATTCCTTTTTCTGTGTGTTCTGGAAAGTTTGTCGCCGAATAGATGACCACAAATCAACTTGCGGCGGAATTTCCACATGCAAGATCCCTTCCGTTTTATGGCAAGACAAATAAATGTCATTTATGCTGCTTGAAAATCCAAAAACGAAAGATGAATACGATACCGCGGTCCATGCAAGGCTCGCTCTCTTTAACCGCCGAGCTTCATTAGGCTGAAAATAATTTCGAAACATTGAACTATTAAAAAAGACGAGGTGATTAAACGAACCTCAATTTGATAATTTTTACTGGCTAGGCAAGTGCTTAGTCGAACTTTGAATAGCGCCAAAATCACAAGCTAGTTAGTTCTGACCTGTTTTTTTAAAACAATCTGTCCGCGAACCATATTGGTTTGGACTCCGGGCTGTAATGCTCTAAACCAGTATGTCTTTCCAGAAGCCCCGCTGCGATAAAAACCATGTGTCGAGCTGGTAGAGAGGATTTGCTAGAAGGCTCGTATCGTCAAAAAACTCTTAACACGCGCCGATTTGCTCAAGGTCTAGTAAGTTTTAAGATTAAATCAATAGTTTCTGACGAAGCACCCTTAAACTTCTCTAATAAACCTGTTCGGGTTGCCATCTCAAAATCGGCAAAGTCAAAACCCGGCGTGACGGTGCAACCTACGAGGGTATAACCGTGAGTGTGTTCATTCTCATGAATTGCACCAAACCATGTTTCTTTAGGTATTATAACTTGGGGTCTTGCATCACCTCTGCTGACAGGGCCCACAGCTGATTTTTCGATTTGGCCGTTAGGTTTAATCATCACGACAGTGAC